>Ga0134126_10012332_pt1 | contig 10790 bp, 9 predicted proteins | sample KB31752_FD_96881 | JGI IMG/M metagenome (GOLD analysis project Ga0134126, IMG submission 96881) | Terrestrial soil microbial communities with excess Nitrogen fertilizer from Kellogg Biological Station, Michigan, USA - KB3-175-2 | ecosystem: Environmental > Terrestrial > Soil > Unclassified ...
AAAATTGACAGAACAGAACCGACAGGCAGGCGCCGAATGATCGCTTTTGCAATCATCCAGCGCCCACCTCCGATTCACGGCACGGCGGTAAGTTGCGTTTTACTTCTTCTTACTGCGCGTACCGGAGCGCTTGGAGGTCATCGCAGGCGCCGGCTTCGGAGCCTTTGGCGTAGCCTGCGCGACAGTCTCCTGCGCTGATGCCGCCGTCTTGAGGAAGGGCAGCTTCTTGCCGACCAGCGAAATCATTCGCGTCGGCGAAGTCACCGTGTCCTCATCGTACGGCACGCCGTCCACGACGAAGCCGCGACGTCCGTCCTTACCACGCGCGAACGTGACGGACGTACCCTGCACTTCGTCTCCGACGACTGTTCCGGTCCAGAAGCCCTTGGCCCGGCGGTCGTAGTTCCGCAGGAAGCCGAGCTGCTTCAGGTCGAACATGTTGCCGACCTCGTGGGCCTGCCACCACCGACGGTGGGCGCCTCCCAGCGAGTGCTTCGGCGTCGTCCACCACACGGACGAAACCTTACCGTCGCCCAGGCGCACCGTGCTCTCCGTCGTGTGCAACACGTCCTCTTGCGAGGCGGATGCAGGCTGACGGCGCTTGTAGTCGGCTGCCTGGAAAACGAGGCCTTCGTTGACGCGGATGGCGGCGCCAAACGGCAGAACGGTTACTTGCTCATGGCCCTTCAAGCCGGTGAATTCGGCGAAGTCCGTGGGAATCGGCGGTCCTTCGACAGCCTCATCCGGATGGCGCTCCGCGTACTTGTCCAGCTTTTCCTTCTGCGTGAGCACGAAGTCGAACATACCCATCTCGTTGGGCAGCTGGCCGCTAGCCTGCAGAGACGGAATGTAGAACACGTGTCCACCGGAAGCTTTGGCGAAGTCGGCGATGAATTCGCCGCCTGCCTTAGCTAGAGCGATGAAGCGGTCCTCGTAGCCTTCGTATTCGCGCCGAATGGCACGGACAACAGGCACCTCGTTGGACGCAATCATCTTGCGCATGCGGTCCTGCGAATCGGCCACCTGCTTGAACGCTTCCTCGTTGAGGACGTTGCCAAGCAAGATGGTGACAGCCGGGCGCGTGCTCACGAGGAACTTGCGCAGCGCGGCGTGCAGACCCTGATCGTGGTTGGGCCACAACTGCAGCCCGGTGACCACGATGCGCGTGCCGGGGACGAAGCTGAGGTCGAGGAACCCCTGCTCTTCCGGCGAACTCTTCACGAGAGGGCGGATGTTCACCTGGAACGATCCACCGCCCCCGTCACGACGTGGGATACCCATAGTAGTACCTCCTATTTGGGGGCGGTTAGAAACCGCACAGCGCGCCCGCCTTCTCGAGCTTCTCGAAGAAGTCGATGACGGCAGGAGCGAGCTCCGACATATCGTTGATCCGCAGAACTCCCGGGCTGACGAGATGCTCGTTGTAGCTGTCGGGGGTCATGATGCAGGCATTGCCGTAGGCATAGCCGGCATGTACCGCGGTCACCGGATTGTCCTCGATGATGAGCGCAATGTGATCCTCAGTCATCGCCTCGGCCTTTTTGCCGGGCGAGATGAAGCGGATGTCGCGCATCGGGTTCTTGATGATGCCGAGCTTCATGAGATGCTCGATGGTCCCGGACTGGGCGATGCCAGTGCCGAATGCCTTCAGCGTCTCGTGATCGTGTTCGGTTGCACCAGGCACCCAGGTCGAGATTTCGAACGGAATGCCGGCAGCGCGGATTTCGCTGAACGCCTCGGGGGCGCCCTCGCGAACTTCCAGACCGCCATAGCCGTCCTTGCCCTTCAGGCGGACAACAATCTTGAACACGTTGGCGAACTCGGCCGGCGTGATCGGCAGACGAATGTCGTAGCCCATCATGTAGTGGCGAACCTGCCTGAGATCGAGGTCGACTCCGTACAGCTCCTTGGCGACCGATGCGAACCCGCCATCCCACTTGAGGATGGGGCCGTGTAGGTCGGTCCAGAAGCGAAGACGGAACGTCTCTTTCTGTCCCAGCACGTTGGAGGGAACCCAACCGAGCGGGACCGCGTTCATGCGCTTCTTGAGCGCAGGAGTGATCTTAGTGGTCATGGATTCTCTCCTTTACCGATCCGACTCGGTGAACAGCTCGCCGTTCCATGCGAACGCAAGCTTCTGCCGGCCGCCGTCGAGGGTGACGGGCGAAATGGGCACGGGCTGCATGTGCGGGATCCCGTTGTGAACGAGACCGGCGGCGAAGCCGTAGTGCCAGTTGGGCCACATCCCCTTCGAGTACGCCATGAACGAATGGTCCATGTCGGCGAGGTGTCCGAGTTCGAGGCCGCGCAGGATGCCCGAGGGATATTCCTTGTTCGGGCGAATGTCGCGGGCAACGAAGCCGAAGCGGTGGGTGTGACCGTGCATGATCGAGCGCATCCAGCGGTCCATGTCGCCGAGCGGGCTGAAGCCGGGCTTCGGGCGAACGAGGATGCCGTGGTGCACGCCGAGGTCGTTGTTGAGCAGCAAGCCGCCCTCAAAACCGCCGCGCTCCTCAGTGCCGTAGATGAACATGACGTTGTCATCCGCCTTGTAGCCGAGCTGCGAATGGAACGACAGCGGCTCCTTGGTGTACGGATGGACAAGCGAGCCGAGTTGCGGCGCCATGTCCTGCATGAAGCGGTAGATGCGGTCTTCGTGGTTGCCGTTGATGATGATCACGAACGCTGCACCGGAGGCTTCGATAAGCCGGTCGGTGACGCGACGGGTCACATCAAACTCCATCTGGGCGTTGCTAACCGTCCGCAGACCCTTTGGATGGCGAGACAGCGCGAAGATATCCGCGAGGTCACCAACCAAAATCAGCACATGCGGGCGGTATCTCGAGAGGAATTTCTCGATTGCCCACATGAGCGGGTTGTGGTGCGCCGGTGAATGAATGTCCGGCAGGATGACGACGCGAGTCCCATCCGGCAGGAAGAGCGGGAGAATACCCGCGAAGGTCAAGAAGGCATGCGCGGTGTTCAAGCCCATCACGGAGATGGCCTTGATGATTGCGTCTCGCACCGCTGTAGCTTCGAGCTTGGTCATGATTGACTCCTCTTACCTACGAACTTGGTTCGCAGTTTCTAGAGGCCGCTCCGGCAAGAGCAGCCGTATGAATCGGATTGCCCTTGTCAGGAGCGGTCGCCAGTGCAGACAGCCGTACTGAATCGCTCTCGCTTGCCGGTAAAGAGAGAGGAATGCAGTGGGGCTAGAGGCAGAGTTAAATAGAGGCTTTTGGGGTTTGACTTGTCTGAAATGGGACAGAAAGTGTCCTGAGCCTATTTCAAGATATGAAGCCGAAGCAAACGGCATTTCTTTGCACTTCTGCAGTTGAGAGCAGGAATTCGTTTCTCAACCGATGGCCGCAATAGTGCTACATGTGGTGCCTGATGAACTTTCCAAGTGCGCTGCCGGTGGGGCGTTTTCGGGGTATCTATACGGACTATATGGCGTTAGAAACCGCCAACATTGGCTTGCCATGAGGTGTTTGACGTTTAGCGAAGCTGCGACACGGCCGTTTTTCGCTATCGACAACGGCATTTAGCGCATGATGACTAGCTGAAAGCGCTGAACGAGGATGTGGTATCACTCGTGTATGTCAAGAAGAAGTCGCCGCGCTAATCGATAAGCGTGCCACCACTAATCGCATCTTTGCATCCCTGCTGTAATCACGAGTGCAATTGGCCTGGCGCTTGGCTACTCACGTTTGTGCACGTGTGTGCGCGCCGCTACTGGTTCTGTTGCTCTATTTCCGCCAGCTTTTGAAAGATTTCGTCGCGTGGATTCTTCTGCGGTATCGCGCCAAGCTTTCTATACAACTCAAGCTCTTCGACGCTAATTTGCGGTGGAATCACGATCTGCACCGTCATCAGTACATCGCCGCCGCCCAGTCCGATTCCTTTTAGTCGGTAGACACGTCCCGATTGACTGAGAGGCTGAATTTTCATGACTACCTTGCCGGTGCCTGTCGGCACCTGAATTTCGCCACCTAACACTGCCTCCACGACGGTCACCGGAACGGTGCAGCATAGGTCGCGTCCCACAATGGTGAAATATGGGTGCTGTTGAATCTTAATCTCGGCTACTAAATCCAGGTTTCGCTTGTTGCGTAAGTCATAGCGTCCGCGATTCGGAATGACAATTTCTTGTCCGTCATACGCCGACTTGGGAGGTATCAGCAGGTCTTCGAGCCGAACCTGTTGCATGTGACCGGTGCCGTGGCATTGATCGCAATTCATTCGTTGCACAGGCTTCAGGGTGTCGCACTTCTTGCAAGGGATATGTTCTTCGACGCGCAACTTCCGCGCTGCGCCTTTCACGGCTTCGCGCAGCGTCAGCCCAACTTCCATCTTGGTTGCATCAGCGGATGCCGTGGAGTTGTTCGCACCGGGCGAAGTTATCTTGACCCACAACTGGCGCAGCTGGGCCTTCTCGACATGGTGATAGCTGGTTTCGTCGTATTTCTTGCGCTTAGCCGGATCGGTGAGAGTCTCATACGCTTCGCAAATGTCCTTGTATGCCTTCAGCATGGCATCAGGATCCTGCCCCATCACGCTTACATGCGGACCAAAACGGTCGTAAAGCTCCTGGTAGGCCTCCTGAATCTCGTTGACGGTAGCCGTAGAGCTGACGCCCAAGATGTAGTAATAGTCTTTATAGCCGGTGGCTGGGCCGTCCATGTCCTTCACCTGTCCGGCTGATAAATCCGTCTGCCCGAGAGCAGTCCGGGCTTCGACATGCCGGCTTCAGTTGTACATTGCGCGTGTTGTCTGAGAAATCGGTCGATCGTCTCAGACCGGGGGACTCCGAACTATATATGCCCTGTAGTAAGGCAAGTTGTTCAGGGGTTGCCATGATCGTATAGCCTCAGAAGATGAAAATTGTCGAACTCAGGCGCCGAGTGGTTGTTTTGACCTGATTTGACCTCCTAAGTTAGTGTCTCCTTTTCCATGCATTTTTCCTTGAATCTCCTCTCTTAAAGTTCGCAGCCACCACTCTTTTGGCATCGTTTCTTGCTCTGTTTGCAAGGCGGTTGACAACTGTATGTGCTGCCATTCGCAACAGGAGTCATCAATGTTTGCTATCTACGGCTCATGGGAGCCGCTTGTCTGGCTAGTCCTTCTGGTAGGGATGGCAGGCTTGGCAGCGCTGTTGTTTTCTCGGCGCCGCCGGAGTTCTCGCCTCAATCCACAAACGGTCAAAGACAATACTGCAGCCATGGCTTCGGTGTTTCTGATCAAACCGTATCTCCAGCTCGGCGATAATCCGCGTCTTGCCGCCATGGAGTCCGTCGAGTTGCTCTGGCGTGCTAAAGCCAACGAGCATCTCTGGCAAGTGCAGGTTCGCGTTGAAGGTGAGTCGCAGTGGCGTTCGCCGAGCGCAGTCACGGGGCAGCCGGCGGATGTGTCTCATCTGAAAGATCACGTGAACTATCGCGTGCGCATGGACAAGCTGCCGCCTGGTCGAGCCTTCGAATATCGCCTTCTGGCTGATGGCGCCACCGCATTTGGTGCCACCGGCATGGCCAGGCATGGTGCCGACCAGCCGTTCACTTTCGTAGCGGTCGGTGATCTCGGCAAATCGCCTCCAGGCGAGATGCAGCCCATTGCTCAGGCTATTCACCAGGTGAACCCAGGGTTCGTCGCTATTGCCGGTGACCTTGTCTATGAGCGGGGGCGTGTGTCTGAGTATCTCGAAGACATCATGCCCGTCTACAACGCGGACACGAGCAGCGCTCAGTCCGGTGCGCCTGTGCTGCGTTCGCACATCGTTCTTCCGGTTGCGGGCAACCATGACGTGGCGCTACCCAATCCGGCATCGGTGCGCGACTTCACGCGGTTCAAAGACCTGCTGGCTTACTTCATCTTCTGGTCGGTTCCACTCAATGGACCGCAGAAGTTGGGCAGCCCGTATTCACCGGTGTTGCAGGGCGATGATCTGGAGGCGCATGAGCGTTTTCTCAAAGCTGCCGGTGCGAACTATCCGACCATCGGCTGCTACTCAGTGGATTGGGGCAACCTGCACCTCACCGTGCTGGACTCCAATGCTTACATGAACTGGTCTGACGCCGAGCTGCGCAAATGGGTCGAGAACGATCTGGCAACAGCTCGTTATGCCACTTGGCGCGTGGTGATGTTCCATCACCCGGGATTCAGTTCGGACGGCAAGCATAGCCACGAGCAGCGCATGCGACTTCTGTCGCCTGTGTTCGAGCGCTGGGCGGTCGACATCGTTATCAGCGGGCACAACCACTGCTACGAGCGCTCGAAGCCGCTTAAATTCAAGCCGGCGGATCCCACCGTCGCCCTGCGATTGCTCACTGAGGATTGCCCGGTGGAAGGCAGCTTCGAGCTCGATGAGAAGTACGACGGCAAGACGGAAACGACGCCCAACGGAGTCATCTACTTCGTCAATGGCGCCGGCGGTGCGAAACTTTACTCGCATTCCATTCCCGAGAATCTGCAGCCGTTTACCAAAGCCTACGACCAGAGCGAGCACTCGTTCACGTATTTCACGGTGAACCGTCGTCGGCTGGTCGGTGTTCAAATCTCCGCCTCAGGCAAGGAGATCGATCGCTTTACCATCGACAAGTAAAAAGCGAACACTGTAGGGGCGAGGCACCCTAGGGGGTCTGTGCAGCAAAGCTGCCCGACCCTGCCTCGCCCCTACACGAGAGTAAATTGCTGGGGGCCAAGCGAAGAAAGGTAAAACCAATGACATGCTTCGATCGCGACCCGACATACGACCCGTGGTATTCGGACGACGGCATCAATGACCGTCTGAAGGAAACCACCTGGCGTTTGGAAGAGTTCCGATCCGATGTCGCCGAGCTGATTCATGCCGTAGATGCATTCGGCAAAATCACGATTGGTCATTCGTGCGGAGTTCTCCAGGCATTCGTTGAGAACGTTCAATCGTTCGACGAAGCATTGGAAGCGGCGCGCACCGGTGACAAATCGAGCCGTCGGCGGCTGCACGAAAAATTGGTCGACAAAGAGCGCGCTCTCAAGCAGAGCATTGAACACGTGCGCTCGAGCTTCGGCAACATCGTGATCGATACGCTGGGCGAAAGCGACGTGCAACGCCTGCGCAATGTCTCTGAGGCAGTAACCAAGGCAGAAGCCCTCGCCGACGACGCGCTGCAACTGGCAGCGGCTACTCGCGCGGCTGCGTAACGAACTAGAGGGAACGGGTGCTTGCATCTGTTCCCCCTTCTTTCGTCTTTTGGCTCTCTTGTTACTCTACTTGGTAATATAGTAAATATCTCAACAAGTAAAATGGTGCCTATTGCGAAATTCGCAAAGCGTAGTGAAAGGCGTGCAAACGTCCCCACCATCAGCTGCCAAGTAGGACCAGGCGAACAGGAGCGAATGCCGATGCATCGGCTCCTGTTCGATGTGGTTACGGCGTAGTCACGTGGACGACCGTTTTGGCTTCTTGGGTGGCGTTCGGGTCACGCGGGTTGTGCGTGTAGCTGATGGTGCAAGTGGAAGTGCCGGGTTGCACCGCCTTCAGCACTGAGTTGGGGTAGCCGCCGGGAACCGGCTGCAGCGTCGGAGTACCTTGCCCGTTGCTGTCCGTGCAGACGACACTGGCGATTGCCGCGCCGCCCGGGACATTGTCGGTCTTGATGGTCAGCAGTTCGCCGACCGCCAGGGCGATCCTGCCCGGGATGTGGTCGTTGACATTGATAACCGCTTCTGCGGGGAGCGGTGTCTCTTCGGGGAGCAGGTCCGGAACGTCGCTAATCTTGGGCATCGTCGTCCACGAGTCGTCGATGACGCCTGCGGGCAAGCGGACGTTGTCCCAGGAGCTGTATTCCTTGCGGTTCTCGACCTTTACGCCGTCTCCAATCACTTGCTCCGAGTACTCCAGAGTGCCGTTTGGACGGTAGCGCTGCAAATCCGATTTGCCGTCGGGGCGCAGCTTGCGCACGATGATCGGAGTCGGATTGCCGTTATAGACAATCACCGCGAGCGGGTGCTCCGTGTCTTTGTGGTCCTGGTAAACTCCGACACTGACCAGCCTCCACATAGCCGGAAGTTTCGGCGAGTTCGTGTCTTTCGCGGCTGAAACTTGCTCGATCAGCTCGTCACGCGAATTGCGGACTTGCACGATCATCATCCAGCCTGCGATACCGAGGTTCTTATAAACGCTGATGTCTCGAACAACCTTGCCGGACTGATCGTGCTCGATCAAGTGGCTGTTGTTATCGCTGGCTTTCGTCCAAATCTTCAGGCTGCCATCAGGGAAACACTCGCGTGTCATCACCTTCGGATGGCTGATGCCCATCTCCTCGTAGCCCGCTTCGTCAGAATTCGCTGGCGTAATGCAGGTCTGCTGTTGTGTCGCCGGCTGTTGGGCCGACGAAATTTGCGGTGAAAGTACCAGCACCGACAGAGCCAGTGCCAGCGTGTAGCTAAGATTCTTTGTCACGGATAACCCATGTGTTGAGTCTCTCTGCAGGGGCGATGCGTGCATCGCGCCTACGCAGACTTCAGGTGCTTAGTCGGCCTTGCGATTCTGCAGATACGCGCCGTAGCCACCGGCATTGGTGCCTTTGACTGCGACGACAAAATGCGGGCTCGGAAACTCGCGCGCATCCTCGATGAACCAGTTGCCTTTGCGCATTCTCTCCATCACTGCTTCGACAGCAGCGTCCGAGTAGCCGGCGACACGCACGGTCGAATACAGATCAGAAGGCGAATTCCCCTCGAGCGTATCCCATACATGTCGGCGCAGGCGTTCGATTTCCTGCTCGAGCTCCGCGCGACGGTCGTCATCGGGATCGGTAGGCTTGTACATCTGTGTCTCCCGTTGCTTGGGTTAATTGCTGGCTGCCGGCATGAAACGGCGCAGCGCGAAGTGTGTTGCGATCCAAACGATAGTCAGTACCGCGCCGAGCGCGAGGAACCATTCGTTGGCGGACATCCATGTTTGCGCGGCGGCGTCGCTTGGACCGTAGACCAGATTGATGTTCACCGGCAAATATGGATTACTTGCCGGTGCAGGCGGTGCCGGCATCAAGAAGTAGCTGACGCACAGCAAAGTCCATCCGAGACTCGTCCAACACAGCAGCGCGCGGCGGTCGTAACCTAGGCGATGCACCATCCACAGGAGCACAAAAGGCAACCATCCGTGGAACAGTGATAGCGATCGCAGGAACAACGGCGTGTGCGAATTGAACATGTAGCTGGCGAGTCCGAAATCGTATCCGCCGAAGCCGAGTGCGAAATCGACGCACCACAGGATTTGCACGACGACGATGCCGACCGCGGGCATTGAGGCGATGAGGGGCGACTCCAGCCACAGTGCGATCAATCCTAGCAATAGCGAGGTATCGCAGAAGTAGATGAAGTTTGTGGGACCGTAGTTCATCACGTAAACCGGCACGAGGACGGCGACGAACGCGGTGTAGAGCAGCTTAACCCACAGGGGAATTCTTGACGTAGTGACGGGCATGATGATGCTCCACGAAAAGGTGCAGCAGGAGCGTCCGCTGGAACGCCCCTGCTACTGTGCGAACTGACGCTACGTTATGCGGCTCAAGTTCGAAGTTACTCCACTCTTTCCCGAAGCTCGGCGATTTTGGCTCGGAGTTGTTCACACTCCTTGAGTTTCAGACTGCGTTCGATGCCGTCCGGGTAGCCACCCCACTGGAAGCTCAGACTCAGCTTCTTTTCTATCGCCTGGAGACAAAGTTCAAGAAGACGAATGACCTGCTCTTCTGTGGGACTCGGAGTCAAGCCCTGTTCGTCGAGGCGCTGAAACGCCTCTTCGCTCTCGGCTGGAACTTCGATTGCGTAGCAGTCGCCATCCTGTGCACGCACTCTGAGTCCAGGCACTGCGCTGAGCAGATCGAATGAAGGATCTGCCAGTCGAATCAGGTATTCCCTGGAAACAACAGTAACTGCCTCCCCCCACATCTGCTGGAGTTTCTGCAGCCTATCTTCGCCAATCTGCTTGACCATCCAGCCGTGGTTGGCGGTATCGAGCAGAGCCCGAACTTCTTCCAGGGTGCCGTCCATGCCGGCAATCTGTAAGCCTGGGTTGTAGCCGGAGTTTTGCTCCTTGTGGTGATAGAAGAAGCCAATCTTCACGTCGCCCCTCTCGAGGTAGACGTTGACTTTGCGACCGCTGTCTTCCCACGTGCTCGCGCTGTAGGAGACGTCGTCGAGCATACCCTCTGCTTGCTTCCCTTCCTTCTCTGCCAGATGGTTCCTCGTGGGCAAGCTGTCGAAGAAGCCGTTGAAGAACGTCCGCTTCTCGAACTCCTCGATAATCGGAGTAAGGCAGGAGAAAAAATACCGCACGTCGGGATTCTTGGTGGAAAGTCCGAAAAAGCCGAAGTGCATGCGCAGATTGGCGTCGGTCAAGACTCGGCTCAGCAGGTCGTCCAAGCCTTCGTCTGGTTCGCGATAGACCGTGACGACGATCAGGCGACTCTGCAGCTCGCCCATGTAGTTATCGTCCTTGGACGCTTGCTTGAGCGGCTGGCACCAACCGGTTACGGTCAGTCGCACCAGATAGCTCAGCTCGCTGCGGTGAGCCAGAACCAGGTGCTTTACCGGTCTGGCATCACGAAGGTCTTCCTCTGGCCGCACCGCTCCGATGTGACCGAGCAGTTGATGTTCGGTGCCGACCGCGTAAAACAAGTCGTGCTCCCAGCCGAGCAACCCGGGTTGATACGGATCGATAAGCGAAGCGCCGTTGCCGGAGCAGAGCTGCGGCACGTTGGACAGCAGCGAACGGTCAATGCGCTCGACCGAAATGTATATACTGTCCT
>Ga0134126_10012336_pt1 | contig 10789 bp, 18 predicted proteins | sample KB31752_FD_96881 | JGI IMG/M metagenome (GOLD analysis project Ga0134126, IMG submission 96881) | Terrestrial soil microbial communities with excess Nitrogen fertilizer from Kellogg Biological Station, Michigan, USA - KB3-175-2 | ecosystem: Environmental > Terrestrial > Soil > Unclassified ...
CGGCGTCCGGCTGCGAGATCAGAAGATCGTCGACGTTGACCCCGAGCTTGCGCGCATAGACGGGATCGAGCGCGTGCTCGGCATCGACGAAGGCGCAGATGCCGCCCTTCTTCTGCGCTTCGGCGATGGTGTGCAGCGCCAGCGTCGTCTTGCCGGAGGACTCCGGTCCGTAAATCTCCACCACCCGGCCGCGCGGCAAGCCGCCGACGCCGAGCGCGATATCGAGGCCGAGCGAACCGGTCGAGATCACCTCCACGTCCATCGACTTGTCGTTCTTGCCGAGCCGCATCACCGAGCCCTTGCCGAACTGCCGCTCGATCTGGCTCAAAGCTGCGGAAAGGGCTTTCGACTTGTCCATGGAGGGTCCTTCGACGACACGCAAAGCAGGCTGGCTCATATATCGCTCCTATAAGGCCTTAGATTCGACCACCCGACAACGCGAGCCCCGTGCCCCCGCCCCGGAATCGACTGAAGAAACCACTGTACACTATTTGTTCTCCGTTCGCAATATGTTCTTTTGCGGACCCAAGGTACCGGCCTGTTTTGATCCCTAGTGGCCGATTTTGAAATTAGGAGTGGCCTACTTTGGATACTGGGACTTCTCGCAAAATTTATTTGCGGGAACAATTTTTTCGATTCAAAATTAGTTCGATCAAAACGCCTGCCTTGGGAAAGCAGCCATGTCGGATGCCAACACTCAACAAAAAATTCCATACCTCGATTATCAGCGGCCAAGTTGCCCCACTTGCGGCCTACCAATGTGGCTGACAGAGGTGGAATACATCAGCAGCGACCCGCTTAATGAGCGGCTGCATTTTGAATGCAAGGTTTGTGAAGCCAAAGCGATTATCTCGCCTCTGGCCTAGGCTGGAGCGTGGCCTGGATCCCCAAGTGGCTAGTCCGAAACAAATACCGGCCCTGATTTGGTTTCGGAACAAAGCGAGATATGGCAGGTTGCCGACTATCACCGACCGAGGTTTCCCACACAGGCGTCGGTGGCTGAGAGACGCTACTGCGCTCCCGCCTCAGAATGGAGGGCGCAATTGCAAGATAACCAACCGCTACAGCGTCTCGACGCGCATAACTGCCGCAATAGGTCGGCCGAATGCCACATGCTTGCTCAGACTGTCGCCCAGTCGCGGCAAAGGATTATGCTGACACACATAGCGGATACATGGACACGGATCGCCGCGACCTATGAGGAAGACGAATAGGCCGCCTCAGTTGGCGGCCTCTTCATCTTCGTTCGGCTTTGCTCGCACTAGACCTTTCCACGCATTGATCGCTTGAATCATGTCGTCGGCGTCGGCCTCTGTACGCAAGTCAAATACCCCCTGAAGTCTCCCCGGCGCCAGGGAAAGACGAAAGGGGTCACCTTGCGGCAGTGGCGTATTCCCTGACGAGGGCAAAGTCAGCGCTTGCTGAGTTTGAGGTTGCATTTGCGAATGCTCCGCCGGGACCAATTCCCGCGACGAATCATAGCCTTCGCTTTCCGTTTCTGCAAATTGGACGGTTTGTCTGTAGGCGGGGATAATTAGACTTATCGCTCCAGACGAGAACCCATTCCTCACAAGATAGTTCTTGATCAAATCATCGTGGATAACCCGACCCGGAAATTTGTCCCGCAACTCAGCAAACAGAGGCGGCGTAAACGCCGCCGCCGCTATTGCTTGCGGGCGCTCTGAGGGACTGTTCGGGTGGACGATCTCCAGCCCTCTTTGACTGACCCGCCAATCGCCCCCGCTTTTGTCTAGCAAACCAAATTTCTGTAACGCAGACACAGCAGAGGCAGACGCGCCACTTAGACTGGCGTACCCCATTCCTTTCGCGATCAATTCACGCGGTGCCGCGTGAGTTCCGATTGCCTCAACAAGCAAATTCAGCCGCTCGATCGCGTCGGGCAGGCTAATCGCAGGGTAATTCGGTGAGCGGCTTCTCTTTTCGCCTTCCATCTGACCCTCCATTTGTACCTTTATAATAGGTACAGGTCCCGTCGGCAGTTAGCAAGTATTTTTTACTTGAAGCCAGAAAGTGTCTTGACGATGCATTAGACCGTGGTTAAAACGGCAATAACCACGGAGATTACGATGACACCCGGAAAAGCCCTCGGCGTTCTTCCGACCGGCGCGTGAGGGCGAGAACAAGCAGGAAGGGCCACTACCCGCTCCGTTAGTCAAGGAAGGTAGTGGCCCTTAATCGGCTCTTAGTTTTCGGGGCTCGTCTAACGGTAGGACACCCGCCCCTACAAGCGAGGAAATGTCGGTCCGAATCCGACGTCCCGAACTAGCGAACCAGTGGGGCCGTGCTGTTGAAGCAGCCCGGCCCCGGATCAAAACCCCGGGATTGAGCCCCGAAGCAATGACCACTCCGGTTTATATAGCAGATTCAACGCTGTATTTCTAGAGTCGCTTCGGGCCTTTCCAAGCATGGATTGAGCCCATGAACATTCTCTCTCGCGAAAAACAAATCGAAGTTATTGCTGCCCTCAGTGACGGCCTTGGCGTTCGTGCTGCCAGCCGCATTACCGGCGTCAATCGCGGCACGGTCGCCGCTCTCGCCCTCAAGGTCGGACGCGGTTGCGCCGAACTGCATGACCGCATGATGGTCGGCCTTCGGGTCAACCGCTGCGAGCTTGATGAACTCTGGAGCTATGTCGCCAAGAAACAGGCTCGCGTTGGCAAGAATGAATTGGCTGGCGCCGCCGTTGGCGATCAATACACCTACGTTGCCCTCGCCGCTTCCTCTCGCGCGATCATCGCATACCGTACCGGCAAACGAGATAGTGGCACGACGCACGATTTTATCGCCGACCTGCGCCAGCGTGTCATCGGTTCGCCTGAGATTTCGACGGATGGATTTAAGCCGTATCAGAACGCGATCCGTGCCGAGTTTGGCAATCGCATCGCTCACGGCGTTATCAACAAGACCTATTCGGTAACGCACCTGGCCGTAAAGGACGCAGCTCGGCGCTACAGCCCCGCGCAGGTAGTAGCAGTAGAGCGTGAGGTAATCAGTGGCGTCCCGGCTGACATTTCTACCAGCTATGTTGAGCGGCAAAATCTATCCCTGCGCATGTCGTCAAAGCGGTTCGCCCGTCTCAGCAACGGTTTCAGCAAGCGACTCGAAAACCATTGTGCCGCCGTGTCGCTTTACGTCGCGCATTACAATCTGTGCCGCGTTCATGAAAGCCTGAAAGCCACGCCAGCGATGGCGCTTGGCATTGCCGAGTGCGTTTTCACGATTGGCGACTTGCTAGATGCCGCAATCGCTACTCAGCCGATTACGCCAATAACGACTGCGCCAGATCGCCGTAAGCGATTTACAGTAGTAGAGGGTGGAAAACGCTAGGAGAGTCCTGCAACCTAGAATCGTGCGCAGGTTGCAGGACTCGTTTTCGACTCTTGTGGCGAGTATTGAAAGGGATTCTAATGCTCAGATGTCGCGAGCGATTTGGGCAATTAAAATCTTACGGTGCCTTCCACGGACGGCGTCCTTTGATGCCCATTTGGACCGCTGTGCGGCGGTCGAAGTCTTGCATGTACCCTACGACAATCGTTTCAGCCCGCTCGGGCTGGCGCACGTAATCGGGCTTATTCCGCTTCCGCAATTCCTCCCAAGCTTCGCGGACGTAAGTGCGAAGCGGGTCCATGTCCCCAGCCATTCCCTCGACGTCATCGAGGATGGTGTGAATCCAATAGTTTTCCATTGAGGTGATCCGGTCGAGCATTGGCTTGAGCCGGGCCTTCAATTCCTTCGCTGTTTCCTCCGTCAAAATTACGAAGGCAACCGCGCGCTTACTGTGCATTGCCGGACGGCACCAGCGTTTGACCTCTCGTAAAACCTGTCCAACGACAGGTGCCGTTCGCTCAATTTCCAAAGTTAGACACACACGCAACAGCATCACTTTGTATCGCGGTGTTTTATTCATCAGCGCCTCTTGTTGAGCGCCGTGGCTAGCGATTGACCTAATACCCAGAATCGGAACAATACTTAGTAGCTATCGAATGGCCGCCAGCCATGGCGGTATTGAAAGACCGGGACGTTTGAGGCGCCCCGGTCGATCTACATATCCGATTCTTTGGCGCTCCTAACGGGCGAGTGCCAACCTATCCCCGTCAAAAACCGGATGGCCTATTTCGCATGTGCGAATGGCCTATTTCGGCCAGTACCCGGACCCAATTTGGCCCCCTCCCGGCCCGTTATGATTTTACGGGCACCGCCTTCGGGCATAGCGTCTGCCCGGCAGGGGGCGGCTGTGCCAACGAAAACGCAACTGCGCTACGAGGTCATGACCGCCATAGGCGTAGCGGTCGCGATCTGTTTGGCCTTCAAGATCGTCGGGTTCCTGGGCGTCGGCATCCTCGGTTTGCTGATGATGTTCGTCGCGTTCCAGGCCGATCTCACCAAAGGCGGCACGTCTTCCACCTACTCGATCATACCGCGGCCATCCCATGACATGGACCACGCGGAGAAGGCGGCGCGCCGGGCCGAAGCTCAATCGCTGTCGCATCCGATCTTGATGGGCAAGCTCCTCGGCCTGTGCATCGCCGCAGTGGGATTTGCAGCGTTGTTTTTTCTTTGACGCCGCCTCAGTTGGCGGCTTTTTTTCGTTCGGTTCCCTGCCGTTTAGTCGCGAGTTCCCCTGGAGCGGATCGAATGCGTGGAACGGGAACGATTCCCGACGGCCCGCATTGGCTCTTATGTAATTTGACATAAGGAGGCACAGTGGCCTCGGGGGATGGCTACCGGACAAAAGCCGCCGAATTGCGCGCGAAGGCGCAACGCGAAAAGAATTTGGATGCGCGGGCCGAACTTGAAGGCTTGGCCGCCGCGTATCTTCGGCTTGCCGAACAAGCCGCACGCAATCAACAGGCCGACATCACGTACGAGACGCCGCCTCAGAAAGAAACGGAACCGGACGCTTGATATCGGGCAGCAATGCTGGCCTGCTTTTTATTGGACTAACGGCGCAGGCAAGCGAATACTTCCCGTATCACCGGCCAAGGCTCTGTCCTTCAGGCGCCGGTGGCTGAGAGACCAATCGGGCTCCCGCCTGTGATTACACAAGGGGGAGCATCATGGATGCCCAAAAATTCGCGATGCGCGCACCGCTTTGCCATCGATGCAAAGCGGCGATGACGATCGAATCCGAACAGACAGCGTGCGGCAAAGTCATCGAGATATTCCGCTGCGAAAAATGCAAGACGCTCGAGGCCGTCGAACTTAAAAAGTCGGCATAGCGTCAAGGCTAAGCGCGGCGTAAAGCGCAATGATGATCCGCCTGTCCATCGGCAGCTTTTCTTCGAGGCTCAGCTCCGCGCGCCGCTGATCGTTTCGACCACGATATAGACGCACAGGAAAATGTAGCCGACGATAAAGGCCGCCGGCCGCAGCTCGAAAATCTTCGCCAGCGTCACGCCGCCCTCAAGCGTGCCCGCAGCCCAGACGTCCCAGGGAATCGATTTCAGCACGGTGCCCTTCTTTCTGGGCGCCTTGACGTCGAGGGGAGAACGGTCTCCTACCGACGCCAGCGCGCCCGGTAGGAGTCATCAGCCTTGCGGCGGGTATCGGGGAACTCCATCCCCATCAACGTTGCGGGCAGACTATGCTTCGGCGTGGCCCGGTCAAGACGGCGGCGGGCACCGTCCAGCATCTTCGCTCAAGGAGGTTCGCATGACGAAGAAAGTCCTTCTCCTCGTCGCCGCCCTCGCGGCTCCGGCCGCCGCCCACGCGGCCTCGGGCGCGGGCCACCGCCAACAGGCCGCCTCCCAGGCCCCGCCGCAGATCGCCTGCACGAAATATGGCTGCATTCCCGTCCAGCCGGGGTGCCATCCGGCGCCTGGCAAAACCTGGGACGGCCTGCCGAGCGGCTACGATGTCATGGTCTGTCCGGGTGGAACTCTCTACGGGCACCTGTGACCGGGGCCGGCATTTTGCACCTCGATAGCTCGAAACGGCGGTGACTTTCGCGTTTTGCCCGCGAAATGGCCTGTTTTGGCACAAAAACCCCTCGCAAATGATGCATTTATGTCGACTCTTTAACGAAAATCCGAAGGGCGAATAACTTTTGCATAGACGTTCCCCGAGACTCGCCTATTGTTCCGCCGAATACGATTTGGCTGGGAAGGAAAATATATGAGCCTTGCGCCCATGAAATATGTTGCCGTGGCTGCGATCTGCGCCGCGGCGGCTGGTGCTGCCCAGGCGGCAGATCTTGCGCCCGCTCCGGCGCGACAAATGCTTTATTCCAAGGCGCCGATCGCGGAGTCCTTTTCGTGGACGGGCTTCTACGTCGGCGGCAACGTCGGCTGGAACTGGACGGATGTGACTCAAACCGACACCGGCCCCGGCGTCTTCGGGCAGGTCTTCCCGATCGGATCCGTCACCACCTTTTCGCACAATGGATTCCTGGGCGGCGCGCAGCTCGGCTACAACTATCAGATGGGGCGGTTCGTCCTCGGCCTCGAAGGCGAATTCGACTGGTCCGCTTCAAAGCTCGATCAGGGCGGCACGCTCGGCGCGCTCACGTTCAATACCAACGTCAAGAATAACTACGTCGCGACGCTGGCGCCCCGCTTCGGCTACGCGTTCGATCGCGCCTTGGTGTACGGCAAGGTGGGCGTCGCCTGGTCGCAGGAAGAATACAATATGACCGCGTCCGACGGCAGCGCGGTGACCGGACGTTTTGACCGCTGGGGTTGGCTGATCGGCGCCGGCGTCGAATACGCGATCTGGGATCGTCTCACGCTGAAGGCCGAATACGAATATATCGATTTCGGCACGAAGAACGAAACCTTGACGCCCAATGCCATCGACCTTGTGACGGGAACAATCACCGGCGACCCGAGCGACTCCAAAGTGCACACGCAGGTCTTCAAGGTCGGCGTGAACTATTTGTTCCACTAAGTTCCATTCGACAGTTCCGATATGAGAGGCCGCCGTCCGGCGGCCTCTTTCATTTTGGAACCGCATTTTTTCCTATCGCGCCGCAATAAAATGTGCTATGGTACAGTCGTGGCGAGCGACTAGACGGCCCTTTAAGCATGCGAACTCATACCGCGATCGCAGTGATCGAGCGGAAACCTGCGCGTTCCTCGTTGTTTCAACGGATTTCATCTTCGGCCATGATCGCCTTTGGCGTCGGGCTCACGGCCGCCTGGGTCGGCCTTCTGGGCTACGGCCTGGTGAACCTGGTCCTGCAAGTCCTCTGACTTAACGGGCGCAAGCATTCCACATCGCCCCGGACGTTCTGGCCCGAAGCGTTGACGGCCGGCTGCCTTCATTTTGACTACAATCGTCATCGCAGGTGGGAACGAACGCCCGTCCCCGCCGTTCTCATCCCGGTTTCGGGAGGAAAACGGAGGTGAACGAAATGAAGACACACAGCAAGTTCCTTGTTTGCACGGCCGCGAGCGCCGCCTTTGTGGCGATCTCGGCGGTGAGCGCCTCGGCGGCAATCGCCTGCTCGGGCAACGTGTGCTGGCATAGCCATGAGCGCTATCGCTATCCGCACACCGCGCATGTCGTGGTCCATGCCGACACCTGGAAATGGGGTCCGTCGGTCACGATCCGCGAGCATGAAGGCCGCGGCTACTGGCACGGCGACCGCTGGAATACCTGGTAAATATCCATCGGCCAAAAACGCGTCGGCCAAAACGCGTAAGCCAAGAATGCAAAGGCCGCCCATTCGGGCGGCCTTTTTGCGTTGCCGCAGGCAACCCACTCGACTCGCCGCCGCAACCGGCTATGGTTTCGCCATCGCGAGCCCCAAGGGGGAAGCGGGATGCCGCAAACCAACGATCCGCCGCTGCCGACCGATCGGCCCGTGTGTTCGGCCTGCGGCTGGACCATGTGGATCGCCCGCATCGAGCCGCACCAAGCGGGACACGAAAAGCACGTCTTCAGGTGCGATCGCTGCGACACTGAAGAGCCGATCATCGTCAAGCTGTGATCGCCCCCGCTCGGCGCTGACCGATTTTTTTGCGCAGAACCCTCTCTATGTCGTCTGCCCGTCGGAACCTCCGCGTGCATCGGAGATTTGCAAGGGTGTCCCGGCCTAATGCTGGCGACATTCCCACTCTCGGTTTGCTGCACAGCCACAACGGCCGACCGGGAGTGGGGATGGGACCGGGGAACTCGGCCACGGTTCCGCACGTTATCCGTCTGCCCTGACCGTTCACAACGGGAGCAGACTGTGATGACAACAGTTTCCGAGGCATTCGAAAGACACGCGGCCGAGTGCCGCAACCTGGCGCTGGCGGCCTACGACCCCCTCTACAAGTCGGCGCTCAATCGTCTGGCGGACAATCTGGAAGCGCGCGGCGACGGGCTGGAGCATCGCGACTGGTTCAGCGGCGATGCGTTCGTCGCGGCGCATTTCAACCCGCCGCTCGCGAGCCTCTTTCATCTTTGATCGGCCGGCCGTCTTTAGCCGGCGATGATGTCCGCGCGCCCGGATCTATTGCCGCGGCAGCGGGCGCTCCTCGCCGATCCGCTCGAGCAATCCGTTGTGCTGATCTTCCAGCCAGCAGTAAATCCGCAAGCCGCTCGCAAGCAACATCACCAGCGCGCGGCGGCTGTCCGGGCAATCGAGGCTGCCGACGAGGTTTTGCTGCTGGCGCAGTTGCACGATCGCGTCCTGAAGGCGCGATTCGATGTCGGCGAGTTGCCAGAGGTGCGTCTGCATGCAGGTCCCCGGACTGGCGTAGCGCGGGGCCGCCGGATTGTCGCCCAAATCCGGAAAAAATCCTTAAGTGCAATGGTAAACGGCGCCGCCTGCTGCTGCGGCCCGCGCCTAGATCGTGTGGTAGTGCCAGAGCAGAAGGCCGGTCACGACGAGCACGATCACGATCGTGCCCCACATGACGGAGTTGTGGTCGCCCCTCTTCTGGTGCCGGTGCACGATCTTGTGTCTGTGGGTCCAATGTTTGCGCATATACACCCTCCCCGCACGTCACCCATGAGGCTAGCGCAAAAAAAGCGGCAAAAAAAGCAGCCTGACCGGCTGGGCAAGGGCGACGAAAGGAACCTTTTGCGGTGTTCGTGAATTGGACTTCACCCGGGTCCAGATGCCTTTGGAAGGGCGACCATTTGGCCGACGCAGCGATGAAATCCTCAATCGTCAAGCGCTCCGTCATCATCGACGGGCACAAGACCAGCGTGAGCCTGGAGGCCCCCTTCTGGGAGGGCCTGCGCGACATCGCCGAAAGCCGTGGGCTCTCGGTGTCGGGCCTGCTGCACGCCATCGACACCGGCCGCGACAACGCCAACCTCTCCTCGGCCATCCGCGTCTATGTTTTCGAGCATTACCGGGCGCTCGCTCTGGGGGAGCTTCCGCAGCATGACGGCGGCCGCGCGGCGCCGTCCTTTACCACCGGGGGCTCGGCGGCGGTCCGCTAGCGCGACTAGCCGCCCGCTTTCTGTTTCGCGCAGGGCTTCTTGCCGGCCGCGGAGCTGTCGCGCTCGATGCACAGCCATACGCCGCCGTCCGCCGCCGACTGCACGCGCATGCGTAATTCGCGGTGGACGAGGTCGCCAGTCCAGCCGAATTCGAGATCGACCCTGCCGCCCTCCATCGCGTCGTGGATGCGCCGGCGCAGATCGGCGTTGGCCGGATTGCGCCCGACCTCGAAGAAATTCCGGCCGAGCGGCGTCATGCCGTAGCCAGACAGCTTTGCTTCCGTGGCGCTATAGAACAGCACCTTGTCGTCGGGGCCGAGATGGATGACGCCGAACGGAAGGCTGTCGCGTTGTGAATCGTCGAGCGCCTCGATGCGCGCGGCAAGGTCGGACGAATCGAAGTCAATCCACGCCTGGTTCATGGACTTGTCCCCTTTCCAGCCTGCGCGCATTTGTCGCGTGCCGCGGTGGCGGAAAGTTGCACCCGCGACGATTGAGTCGGCAAGCGCAAAGCGCGTGATCGGCTTTCACGGCGCGAAAGCCGCGGACCTCAATTTCCCGGAAAAATACGCGTAATGCGTGTTGCCAAGAGCGCAGGAGAAATCCCGGCGGCTAGCCCAGGTTCAGTTCCTTGAAGAAATCGTTGCCCTTGTCGTCGATGACGATGAAGGCGGGGAAATCCTCGACCTCGATCTTCCAGATCGCTTCCATGCCGAGCTCGGGATATTCCTGCACCTCGACTTTCCTGATGCAGTTCTCCGCGAGCTTGGCGGCCGAGCCGCCGATCGAGGCGAGATAAAATCCGCCGTGCTTCTGGCAGGCCTCGCGCACCTGCGCCGAGCGATTTCCTTTTGCCAAAGAAATCATCGAGCCGCCGGCGGCCTGAAACTGATCGATGTAGCTGTCCATCCGCCCCGCCGTCGTCGGGCCGAACGCGCCGGAGGCATAACCCTCCGGTGTTTTCGCCGGCCCTGCGTAATAGATCGGATGCTGCTTGACGTAGTCGGGCAGTCCCTGCCCGCTTTCGAGCCGCTCGCGCAGTTTCGCATGCGCCAGATCGCGCGCCACGATCAGCGTGCCGGTGAGCGAAAGCCGCGTCTTCACCGGATACTGCGACAGCTGCGCCAGCACCTCCTTCATCGGCTTGCGCAAGTTCACCTTAACCACCGCGCCACCCAGCTTCTCCTGATCGACCTCCGGCAGATACTGCGCCGGATGCTCCTCGAGCTGCTCGAGGAACACGCCATCCTTGGTGATCTTGCCGAGCGCCTGCCGGTCGGCGGCGCAGGAAACACCCAGCCCGATCGGCAAACTCGCGCCGTGCCGCGGCAGCCTTATGACGCGGACGTCGTGGCAGAAATATTTGCCGCCAAACTGCGCGCCGACGCCC
>Ga0134126_10012337_pt1 | contig 10788 bp, 9 predicted proteins | sample KB31752_FD_96881 | JGI IMG/M metagenome (GOLD analysis project Ga0134126, IMG submission 96881) | Terrestrial soil microbial communities with excess Nitrogen fertilizer from Kellogg Biological Station, Michigan, USA - KB3-175-2 | ecosystem: Environmental > Terrestrial > Soil > Unclassified ...
AATTGGTCTAGTCCACTGTATTAATCCCCGGATCACGCGCGGCGGCATCTCTCCCCTGCCCGCGCGCCCGGCCGATTGACGCTCGGACCGCCACGCGGTTCGGACCGGACGGCGCCCCGGTCCGCCTCGCTCCCCTCCGCCCGACTGCGCCGTGCCCACGTCGCGCAGCCCACGGGCGGCGAACGTGAACAGGAGTAGTCCTTGAGAAGGAAGCAATTCGCGGCGCTGGGCGCGGTGGCTGCGGTCGGGATCGCCACCGGCACGACCTTCGCGCTGGCCACGTCGAGCAACGCGGCGACCACCGCGCTGTCGAGCAACTGGTACGCCTCCGCGCCGTACCTCTACGTCAATGACTCCGCCACGCCTGACCCCGGCGCCATCATGGACGCGACCGGGCAGAAGGCCTTCGAACTCGCCTTCATCCTCGACGCCGGCGGCTGCACCCCGGCCTGGAACACCAGCGACCCGGTTTCCTCGGACACCTCGGTCGGCAATCTGATCAACGAGATCCGCGGCAAGGGCGGTGACGTCTCGGTCTCCATCGGCGGCTATGGCGGCACGAAGCTGGGCCAGGACTGCGGGACCCCGGCCGCAACCGCCGCCGCGTACCAGCAGGTGGTCAGTAAGTACTCGATCCACGCGATGGACTTCGACCTGGAAGAGCCGGAGTACGAGAACAGCACGGCGATCGCGAACGAGCTGGGCGCGGCGCAGATCCTGCAGCGCAACAACCCGGGTCTGATCGTCACCGTGACCATGCCGGGTACCACCTCCGGCACCGGCTACTTCGGCGGCCTGCTGCTCGACGAGTCCAAGTCGCTCGGCTTCACCCCGGCCAGCTTCTCGATCATGCCGTTCGACGGCGGGTTCAACGGGGCCTCGTCGCAGACCGCGGCGCTCGACGCCTTCCACAGCCTGCTCGAGACGCACATGGGCTGGGACAGCGCGACTGCGTACGCGCACGAGGGCATCTCGATGATGAACGGGCGCTCGGACTCCGGCGAGTACTTCTACCAGTCGGATTTCCAGAGCGTGCTCAGCTATGTCGAGAACAACCACCTCGGCAGGTACACCTTCTGGGACGTCAACCGCGACCGGCAGTGCACCCCGCCGGACAACAATGGCACCACGTCGAGTTCGTGCAGCAGCGTGCCGCAGAACAGCTGGGACTTCACGAAGTACACCACCCAGTTCGCCGGCGCGACCCCGCCCACCACGGTTCCGTCCAGCACGCCGAGCGCGAGCCCGACCGGCGGTACTGGCGGCGGTAGCTGCTCGGCTCCGGCGTGGGTGTCGACGACCGCATACAACGGCGGCGCGGTGGTCTCGTACAACGGCCATCAGTGGACTGCGAAGTGGTGGACACAGGGCGACATCCCCGGCAACAACTCGCAGAACGTGTGGACCGACAACGGCGCGTGCAGCGGAGGCGGCGGTAACCCGAGCCCGTCCGCGTCGAGCGGCGGAGGCGGCACGTGTTCTGCTTCCGCGTGGGTGTCCACGACCGCGTACACCGGCGGGGCCGTGGTCAGCTACAACGGTCACAAGTGGACTGCGAAGTGGTGGACCCAAGGCGACATCCCCGGCAACAACTCGCAGAACGTCTGGACCGACAACGGAGCCTGTTAGCCGCAGTTAGCAGGTAACCGCATAGCAGGTAACTGATACGACTAGGGCGCGGACGGCAAGTAGCCGTCCGCGCCCTAGTCGTTCTGCCGCGAACGCCGGGACTGAGCAGAATCCGCCAGACGAACGGTGCCTTCGAGATGGCAGCGCCGTTGAGGATGAATCACGTCATTGAATGCGTGCGCGAAGTGCGCTAGAGTGGCCAACCGCGCATGTTTGCGCGCAGCACAGAGTAAGCCGGATCTCCGGCTACTTCATACAGTAGGGACCTGGGAGGCGTCTTGTCAAGCGGATCCGCCGAAATCGCCCGCGAGCAGGAATACGTGACCATGCTCTACAACCGGCTCGACGCCTTGCGCGAGCGCGCCGCGGGCCGATTCGCGCAGGTACTGCGGCAGGAAGGAGGCACCCGGCAAAGCCGCACCGAGCGCGACATCGCCGCCTCCGAGCAGGCCGACCGGCTCGCTCAGCTGGACGCCGCCGAGGACGGGCTGTGCTTCGGCCAACTCGACTTCGGCCCGGCCGACCGCGGTAAAAACGCCACCGGCGACGGTTTGCCCGCCGACCCGAGCGAGCGGCGCTACGTCGGCCGACTCGGCATCCGTGATGAGGGCGACGACTATGAGCCACTGCTGATCGACTGGCGCGCCCCGGCGGCCCGTCCGTTCTACATCGCCACCGCCGCCGCTCCACTCGGTGTCCGGCGTCGCCGGCACATCAAGACCCGGCAGCGCACCGTCACAGGGCTCGATGATGACGTGCTCGACCTCGATGCCCTGGACGGCGAACGTGACGCGGCCGGTGCGGCGCAAGGCCTCGTCGGCGAGGGGGCGTTGCTCTCCGCGGTCACCGCCAACCGGACCGGGCGGATGCGTGACGTCGTCGAGACGATCCAGGCAGAACAGGACCATGCGATCCGGGCCGGCCTGCCCGGCGTCCTGGTCGTGCAGGGCGGCCCTGGCACCGGGAAAACCGCAGTCGCGCTGCACCGCGCCGCGTACCTGCTCTACACCCACCGCGAGCGGTTGGCCCGGCGCGGGGTGTTGATCGTCGGCCCGAATCCGACCTTCCTGCGGTACATCTCGCACGTGCTGCCCTCGCTCGGCGAGACCAGCGCGGTGTTGCGCACCCTCGGCGAGCTCTTTCCCGGTGTCGTCGCCGACCGTGCGGAGGCGACGCGGACCGGCGAGATCAAGGGACGCGCGGTCATGGCGGACGTGCTGGCCGCCGCCCTGCGGGCCCGGCAACGAGTGCCGCAGGAGGAGCTGGAGGTCGAGATCGATCACGTGCTCTACCGGCTCGATCGCGAGACCTGCGCCGAAGCGCGCGAGCTTGCCCGCGGCTCGCTGGAACCGCACAACGTCGCCAGGCCCGCTCTGGTCGACCGGATCCTCGACGCGCTGACCGAGCAGGTGGTGCGGCGGCTGAATCAGGACCCGTTCGGCGAGTTGACCCGCGAGCTGGTCGCCGAGATCGAGCGGGATCTGCGGCAGTTCGGCGACCTGGGCGAGGCCCCGTTGGAAGAGGAACTGCTGAGCCGCCGGGACGCCGCACAGATCCGGCGCGGACTGGCCGAGGAGCCGGCCGTGCAAGCCGCGCTGGACTGGCTTTGGCCGGAGCTGACGCCGCAGCGGCTACTTGCCGATCTGTTCGCCGATCGCGACCTGCTGGAAGAGGCCGCGGCCGGGCTCCTCACGCCGGACGAGCAGGCCGCGTTACTCCGCGAGCGCAGTATCGATTCGAGCGAGGCTGATTCGAGCAGCTCTGATTCGAGCGAGGCTGACTTGGGCGAAGCCGAGCGCAGCGCGGCCGATGGGAGCGACGGCGGCTGGTCCGTAGCCGACGTGCCGCTGCTCGACGAGGCCGCCGAGTTGCTGGGTCTCTCCGACGACCGCGCGGAAGAGGAGGAGCGCCGACGCCGGGAGCGTCAAGTGGCTTACGCGCAGGGCGTGCTCGACATCCTCGCCGGCTCGGCGCTGCCGGACGTCGAGGACCGAAAGGACGACCTGGTGACCGTCACCGACTTCGTGACCGCGGAGCACCTCGCCGACGAACAGGACTTCCGCGGCTACCTCACCGTCGCCGACCGAGCCGCCGCCGACCGCACCTGGACCTTCGGTCACGTCATCGTGGACGAGGCGCAGGAGCTTTCCGCGATGGCTTGGCGAGTGCTGATGCGCCGCTGCCCGAGCCGATCGATGACGATCGTCGGAGACGTGGCGCAGACCGGGGATTTGGCCGGCACCGACTCGTGGGGCAAGGTGCTCGAACCCTACGTCGGCGATCGCTGGCGGCTGGCCCAGCTGACGGTGAACTACCGCACGCCGGCCGAGGTGATGGCCGTGGCGGCCAAGGTCCTGGCGCGGATCAACCCGGCGCTCGAACCGCCGCGCTCCGTTCGCGAATCAGGGATCGAACCGTGGCGGGAATCCGTCCCGGCCGCGCAGCTGCCGGCCAGGCTCGGTGAGGTCGCGGCGCGCGAGGCCCAAGGGGTCGGCGAGGGCAGGCTCGCGGTGATCGTGCCGGCGGACCGCGCCGCGCAGCTCGCCGAAGCCGTGCTGGCCGCCGTGCCTGACGCGGCGTACGGACCGGACCCGGATCTCGAATGCCGCACGGTGGTTCTGCCGGTTCGGCAGGCCAAGGGGCTGGAGTTCGATACCGTACTCGTCGTCGATCCGGACGCCATCGCGGCAGATCCCGTGCGCGGTGACAGCGATCTGTACGTCGCGCTGACCCGGGTCACCCGGCGCCTGGCCATCCTCGAGACGGACGACTGAGAAGGCGGACGGGGATGATCGGGGAACGGGAATACCCTGCGCTGCGCGCCACGGAGCCGGAGCGGAATAAGTTTACTGTCATAAGCCGGGAGGCCGGGGAATCCACAAATTCGGTGGAGGGCCGCGGCGACCTGCCGGGTCCCGGACGCCCGGACGACGATGCGCCGGCGCTCAGCCTAGGGTTGGCGCTCACCTTGGCGCTGCGGCTGAAGTCTTAAGCCGAAAATACCGGTTAAGTTCGCTGCCCCGGCGGGATCAACACCCGCCGCGGCGACCGAACTTTTTCCAACAATGGTCTACACCTTAATCATCAATAACCGGCTTTCCGACCCCGGATCCGGCTTCTGATATACAGGCCCACCTGTGCAAACACCCCACAGGTCACGAGTTCGCGCATTTTCTGGTTAACGCTCATACGCAGACGCCATAATGTAGATGCGCGCCACCCGATCGAGTGAATGCGTACGGAATACTAGACATCGCCGCCTGTAAAGACGATGCTATGGCACGCGCTCTGGGGAGGTAACCGTGGGCATTGGCGCGACTCCGCACCTGATAGGCACCGGAAACGATTCCGGACGCCCGCCGCACCAGACTGCCGCGGCGGCGCCGAGCGCGGGCGGTCTCGTGGTGGTCAGGGACGAGCGCGGCGTGCTGTCCGTGATGCACTGCCTGCCGGACGAGCTGGTCCTCGACTCCGGGTTTCAGCAGGCTTATCGCGCCGAGTGCGCGGCGATGGCAGCCCTCGGGGAGCCCCGGGTGGCCGAGCCGCTCAGCTACATCATGGACGCCGGCGGACGCATCGTGGCGACCGTGCGCAGGCACTTTCCCGGCGTGCCGCTCTCCGAACTGCTGACCCAGTCCCGAGGTGGCCGCAGCCTTGACGCGCAGGCAGCTGCGACCGTGGTCAGCGACGTACTGGTCGCGCTCGACGCCTTACATCGGCGCGGTGTCGCGCATCGCCAGCTCGAACCGAGCGAAATCATCGTCGGCCGGGGCGGAGAATGCGTCGTGGTCGGCGCGGGACTGGCCGTACGCCCCAGGATCACCGGTTCGGCCGCCGACGACCTCGGCGGCGCGATCGCGTTCGACCTGGCCGCAGTGCCCGAATTGTTCGCGCTCTGCCTCACTTCGGGCCGGATCTCCGGCCGGGACGTCGGAACCACGCATCACGGCGCGGAGAAGCTGCACGGAGTAGCGCAGAACATTTACACGGCGCTGGCCGAGTCGCGCCACGCACCGGTGGAACGCTGGGAGCGCGGCGGCGTCGCGGCGGAGATGCTGGCCGAACTCGAGGCCGCGGCCCAGCAATTCGGGGCCGGATGGCGCGAGCGCGGACACGAACGGCTCGCCCTTTGCGCCCGGACGCTGCGTAGGCCGCGGTCGGTGCGCATCGAGCGCGGCGACCGCGAGGGGCGCCGCCGTCCCACTGCACTGATCACCCGTTCCCCCGCGCTGCACAGCGAACTGCAAGACACCGCGGATTCTCCGACGGCCGCGACGAGGTCCGGTGGCATACCCCGCGAAGCGTGGGGCGTACTGCCCAAGGGCAACGGCCGGCGCGCGATGCGGCGCGGCGTACTGACGACCTGGTGGCTCAGAGCGGTGGCCGTGGGCGTGCCGGTGGCCGTGCTACTGCTCGCCATCGCGTTGATCAGCGGCACCTTCTCGGGCTCCGCGCCGAAGACCCCGCCGCCGCCCTCGCTCGCCGTGGAGACCGGCGCGCAGGCGCCCGCGATGAGCGCAGGACCGAGCGCGGCCGCCAGTGCGGCGCCCAGCCCGAGCCCGTCGAATTCGCCGGCTCAGGTGGTTCAGGTGTCTGCTAGTTCACCCGCCCCGGTCACCGCCGTCACGTCTCTCTCGATCGCCAGCCTCACCTTCACCGCGGCGAGGTCCGCTACAGCGACCGTCGTCGTTGACGCGGCCACGAGTGGGACCGCGACGGTGAACGTGGCCGTGACGATCACCGAGAACGGCCCCTACGGACCGAGTACCCGCACCGACCACTTCACCTTCTCCGGTCAGCACAAGTACACGCTGAGCGATAACTTCCAGGCGATGCCGTGTTCCTGGGGCAACATGAAGCAGGTGGTGGCGAAGGTTCAGGTGAGCGCGACCGTGCCCTCGACGAATGCGGCAGCCGCGACCGCTTCCGGAAACCTGTATTCGATGCAGTGCGGGTAATGAACCGGTTCGGCTGAAGATCCAGCGCCGCTAAAGCCGGTCCACCTCGGCCGCGCCGGCCCGCGCTTCCGGGTCGCCGCCCTGCACTGCCGCCTCGCGTTCCGCCTCGGCGTTGATCTCCGCTCCGATCAGCACCGCGATAGCCGCCAGATAAAGCCACAAGATCAGGATCACGACCCCGGCGAATGCTCCGTACGTCTGTCCGTACGAGCCGAATTTGGCTACGTAGAAGGAGAATCCGAGCGAGGCGAGCAGGAAGATCGCGGTGCCGGCCAGACCGCCGGGGCTCACCCACTGCCAGCGCGGGGTGGGCCGGTTCGGCGCGTAGTAGTAGTACACCGAGAACAGCAGCGACACGACGATGAGCGTGGCGGCCCAGCGCACGATCGTCCAGACCACCACGAACGCCGATCCGGCCACTCCCACGTGCCCTTCGATCGCGTGGCCCAGCGGCGCGCCGAACACCAGCAGCACCGCGGCGACTCCGCCGAACAGGGCGGTGGCCGCCATCAGGGGGAAGGAGCGCAGCCGGGTGGCCACGAACTTGCGATCCTCGGTCACCTCATACGCGACGTTCAAGCCGATCTGCAATGCCGCCATGCCGGCGGACGCACTCCACAGCGCGATCACGACACCGATGATCAGGGCGGTAAGCGAAGCAGCCGAGGAACGTGACGTCGCCGAGTTGACCGCGTCAGTGAACACGCCGGACGCGCCGGGCGGCAGCGCCGTGTTCAGCCCGTTGACCAGGTGCTTGATCGTGCCGGCGCCGAGGCGCAGCAGGCTGGTGATGCCGAGTACCGCGATCAGCGCCGGAAAGAGCGCCAGGAACCAGTGGTAGGCCAGGCTTCCCGCGGTCATGCTGCACCGGTCGCGAGAGAACTTCTTCATGCTGCGCTTGAGAGTCTGCCGCCATCCGGCCTCGCCGAGTTCGAGCGGAGTGTCCGGACCGCGCCGGTTGCTCTCGTCCTGCGCCGGGATGGTCTCCCGGGACTGCTGCGGTTCTGGCATGAATCCGCGCTACCCGATCGCACGTTGATCTAACGGTGGGTCCGTCTGACGGTGGTCCGGTTTGGTACGGCCGACACGGGATACCGAGAGATTCGGATTCCGGACTTGTGCGGCCTGGTGGGCACCGCGTGAAATGATTGACCGGTGTTCGACGACGGGCGGAGGTGGGGTGACCTGGCAGGCCAGCACCCGAGCGACCCGGCGCACGTGGCGCGGTCGGTCCTGGCGAGCATCCGTGGCGCCGAAGCCGGCCAGATCCCGGCGCGGCTGTGCGCATTGTCCACGGAGCTGCTTTCCGTCACCGGGGCGTCCATTTCCTTGATGGCGCAGGGCGCGGTGTGGCGCCTGCTCTGCTCATCCGACGACGCGGCCAGGCAGTTGGCTGAGGTCCAGTACACCTTGGGCGACGGGCCGTGTCCGCACGCCTTCTCGATCGGCGCCCCGGTGTTCGCCGCGGATTTGAGCAAGTCGCAGGACGCGCGGCGCTGGCCGGTATTCGCGCTGCGCGCGCTGGAGGTCGGCGCAAAGGCCGTGTTCTCCTTTCCGCTCGGCATCGGCGCGATCTCGGCCGGCACGCTCGATCTGTATCGGGACAGCCCCGGACCACTGGCCGCGGCCGAGTTGGGTGCGGCGCTGCTAATCGCCGACGCCGTTACGCTCTGCGTACTTCGCCTTTGCGCCGGACGGGGCGAGACTGAATACGCTGAAGGCGATGCCGAGTTGGGCTGGCTCAGCGGTCAGGTCGACCACGACGAAGTGCACCAGGCGACTGGAATGGTGATGATCCAGTGCGACGTCGGGGCGCAAGAGGCGCTGCTGATGCTGCGAGCCCGGGCGTTCGCCAGCGAGATGACACTCACCGCCCTCGCACACGAAGTAGTCAACCGCAGGATGCAGTTCGGCGGCGCTGATGAGGCTTAGCCGCCGCGATCGAATTCGGGCCCGGAACCGGGCGCCGCAGTGAGCGGGACGAAGGAGGTGGGCATGGGCCGGGATCGGCAGTTGAGCGACGCTTTCGTAGGGTTGGCGGATACGCTCGGCGAGGACTTCGACATGGTCGACTTGTTCGAGCGGCTGGCCGCCCACTGCGTCGCGCTCAGCAGCGCGGACGCCGCCGGCGTGATGATGTCCGACGGACGCGGCCGGCTGCGCGCGATCGCGGCCTCGCAGCAGCGCGCCGCTTTCCTTGAACTCTTTCAGTTGCAGCTCGGCGAGGGTCCGTGCGTCGAGTGCTACCGCTCCGGCGAGTCGGTGATCGCACTGCCGATCGAGGCGCACGAGGAGCAGTGGCCGGAACTCGTCCCCGCTGTGCTCGAAGCGGGGTTCGGCGCGATCGCCACGGTTCCCTTGCGGCTGCGTGACAGCGTGATCGGCGCGGTCAATCTGTTCTACGCGCGTCCGGATCCGTCGACGGATGAGGACCTGCACCTGGCTCAGGCACTGTCCGACGTCGCCGCGTTGTCGATGCTGCGCTGGCCCTCCCCGCAGACCGGGCCGGAGGACATCATCGCCCGGCTTCAGGCCGCCATCACCAACAAGGTGGCGATCGAGCAGGCGAAGGGGGTGCTGGCGCAGTTCGGCGGGATCGAGATCGCGCAGGCGGGTGAGGCGCTGCGCGAGTATGCGCGGGCGCAGCGAACGCGGGTGACTGACGTGGCGCGGGCTGTGGTGCGCCGTACTCTGCCGCCGGAGTCCGTACTCGGCTATTCGGCGGCCGCGCCTCGGCACGTGACCGGGGACGGCGAGCTCTAGGGCAGGTCCTCGCGACGGATCTGATCCGGATTCTGCCCGGTGCGCACAACGTATTCCGCTATGTGCCGCAACTTCACGTTGAGGCGTTGCGAGGTTTGCGCGAGCATGCCGAAAGCGTGCCGCGAGTCGACCCGATGACGTTCCATCAGCACTCCGGTCGCCTCGCCGATCACCTGCCGGCTGATCATCGCGGAGCGCAGTGACGCGATCAACGCGGCCTGATTCAGCGCGGCCGCGGAGTGCGCGGCGTAGATGGACGCCACCTCCGCCGCTGCGTCGTCGAACGCGGCCGGCGCCGGAGCGTGCAGGTTCAGCGCGGCGGTCCCACCGTGCTCCGAGGGCAGGCTACACGCGACCATGCTGCCGACGCCGAGGCGCGCGGCCTCCTGCGCGAAGCGGGGCCAGCGCTGTTCGGCAGCCATGTCGTCGATCCGGTACACCACCTCGTGTGCGACCTCCCCCGCTGACATGCAGGGACCTTCGTGGAATCTGGATTGCGCCTGATCCACCTTGATTACCACTTCGTCGGTGTACGCGCGGGTGATCAGCTGCTTGTCGCGGCTCACCACGGTGATACCGGCCGTCTTCGCGCCTTCCACGCTCCGGGCGGCCAGCTCCACGATGTCCTGCAGGGCGCGTTCGACGGACGGCTGGTCGAGTAGGGTGCGCGAGACTTGCGCGAACTTCATGGCGAGTTGCCTCGCACTGCCGTTCGTCGTCATCTTCCGACCTCCGAGCCACCGTTCGTGTTCCGGACGCACGCAGACAGCAGGTTTCTTGCTACCCACAGTAGTGGACCCCATGCAATGCGACGCGGCTAAGAGTGGTCCTCATACAGTGACCGGTGCGAGTGGTGCCGCGCCGAACGCCTTCGAGCGGCTCACCATGACCATTCCGGCCCCGCGACTCGGGCCGGGCGACGAAATGCGGCCCGGGGGTGGCGGCCGCGACCACGAGCCTCCACCCCCGGGACCGGTCCGGTTCGGGCGTCTAGCGCTTCGGCGCTAGCAAGGTCCGGTGCTGGACCAGACCGCCCACGAAGATGCGGCGCTCGGTACCGCCCCGGTCGAGTAGTACGTCGCGGTGTAGTTCGTTCCCTGATACGAGACCTTGTTGCCCGGCACGTATGAGGTGTTCGGGTTCCAGGCCGGGGCGCAGCTGCCGCCCGATGACGGCGTCGGGGAAGCAGCGGGCGAGGGCGACTTGCTCGGTGACGAACTCGGCGAGGCGGAGGGTGACGCGCTGGCCGAAGCACTCGCCGAGGCGGATGCCGAGGCCGAGGGGGTGCCGCTCGGAGGGGTGCCGCCGTACGGGTTCGCGATCACGGTGAGCGTCCGGTTCTGCACTCCCCAGCCGTTCGCCTGAGTTCCGGGCAGCCACACGTCCACGGTGTCGGCCTGGATCCAGGTGCCGATGTCGATCGCGACGCAGTCCCCGT
>Ga0134126_10012339_pt1 | contig 10788 bp, 15 predicted proteins | sample KB31752_FD_96881 | JGI IMG/M metagenome (GOLD analysis project Ga0134126, IMG submission 96881) | Terrestrial soil microbial communities with excess Nitrogen fertilizer from Kellogg Biological Station, Michigan, USA - KB3-175-2 | ecosystem: Environmental > Terrestrial > Soil > Unclassified ...
AAGCAGGGTTTCGAGCGTCGCCTGAACCTGGTGCATCTGACCTCGCCGTACGCCGAGCTGCACCAATGCCAGGAGCGGCTCCGCGGCCTGGGGCCGCCGCTTGCTGGAAATTCGGCTGCATCAAAAAACAGCCAGGCGCATCGGAGCGCCCGCTGATCGTAAATAATGCGTGCACCCCATCATCACGCGTATCGTCCATCTTAAACTTGAAGCGGACTTCGACGATCGGGCCATCCGCTGCGATAAATGAAGGGAGTTCATTCGTCGCTCCTTCTCTTGTGGCCAGCTCCACTTGAGGGTTGACCTTGAGGCTGGTTCCCCCGGGTGTGGAGAAGCGTGACAGCCGCCACAACTATCGAGGTTAAATCGTGGTCCCAACCCCGGACGCGTAGCCGGCATGGTTCCCCGCACTGAGGCTGCCTCGTTAAATATCCGATGACCTTCGATGAACAAGTGATGCTGAGTGAGATTGGCAAAGGCCGTGCCGCTTTTGCTTGGAGTCGGCCGCACGCCAGGGTCCTGAGCTTGGAAGGGCAGCGCGACCTGAGAACCCGCCTCCAGCCATGTAAGAGCGACCGCCATCGTGATTCCAATAAGCGTCCAATAGAGAGATCGTGTGCGCGAGAACATGAATGATTCTCACATGACGGTCGTGAGCTGGCACACCTCGCGTATCATCTAACCTTGGCGCAATAGTGTTGATCTTTGGAGGTGACTGGCTCAGCTGGTTCTTGGGAATCTGTCTCGCGTGTTGTGCAGTCTTCCGAGATCTTATCCCCGTGACATTCCTTTGATGGGACGGTCGCCAGTTGAACGACGACCGTCCCCCCTTGATTCATCGTGTATTACGAAGCCCGGGACAAACCCGCGTGGTATGAGCCAACCCATTTGTTTCTTCGCGCAATCCCGGCTATTGCCGCCAGACCGCTTCCGAACAACCAGATAGCGGCCGGCACGGGTACGGGCGACAAATTCGCCGTGATAACGAATTGCGGATGATTGGCAGCATACGATTGGCATTAAAGAGATAGCTGATTTGATGTCCGCCGCCGTAAAATGCAGAGATGCCAGACTGTCGTATGCAATATCATTCAGCAAATTCAGATTCAGAGCTAGGCTATATGATTGATATACGCCATCTCCAGGCGGGGTGTAGGCGAACGTGCCCAGATTCGCAGACGTGCCGGCCAACGTCGTGGCCTGATTTCCGAATGTGACGCTCGGAGGATTTCCGGGATCCGTCCCCATCCCGCTGCCAGTGCCTTCAATCCAGCTATTATTCGACAGCCACTGCACGGCAACGTACCTTATTGAAAGAAGGGGTGAAGCTCTGAAACGCGAAGATACTTTCCTCGTTTGGGGCTGTCGGACGGCCGGCGTTATTTGTTTCCGAGTTGCCGAATCGTCCCTGTCTCCGTTGTATCGTAACCGCCTAGGGCTTCGATTTCGGTACGGAACTGACGGCTGACGATTGCATCAAGGAGATGCCCGATGCTCGGATGAGCGGTTAAGTATGCCTTTGGGATAACCAGATCATAGCGCGACTGTTGCAACGGCACAAAATCCAGCCCGAACAGATTCGCGGCTGCTCGAACACCGACTCCCACATCCACCAGCCCTTCGGCGATGTGACGGGCGACATGAAAATGCGACTTTGCTATGAGATCATAGCCCTTGATATCGGTCCGTTGCATGCCAGCCTGAACCAGTTGTTGATCGAGCAAGTTCCGAGCTCCCGTTCCTTCTTCTCGATTGACGAACTTCACGTCGTTGCGCGAGAGCGTCTCGATCTTGCGAATTCGCTTGGGATTTCCATGGCGTATGATCAATCCCTTTCTATCAGATGCTTCCGCAGGTAGGGCAAGTTCGACTCACCTGTTTTCGCATCAACAATGTGCAGGCCGGCCACATGTACTTCCCGACGTTTTAATGACTCCAATGCAGCACTGCTGCCCATCATCCATCCCACAACCGTCGCCGTTTCCTTATAGCGCCGCAGGTACTCGCCTGCCATAAAGATAGCTGGATCACATCCAGCAACTGCAATTTCCTGTTCGATGATACGTCGATCCCGGAGCAGCTGGACCGTGACTTGCCGAGTTACTCTGGTGCGCGCCACTTTGGGTTCTTGACTTGGAACCAGCAAGCCATCGGCCGGAACCGTATAGGAGAATAACTCGCCCAATGCTACCATGGGCCGAATTACATACCTATTTTCAATGTGGGCAATCTTGACCCTTATTGGAAGCTGCGCGTCAACAGGAGGACGATATTCATCAATGACTTCACCATTGATGAACTCTCCGATGGCTCGGAGATTGAACAGATCCTCGACTCGGCAGCCGAGGACCCACGCCAACCGCAGAGCCACTGCAGTCGTGGGAATATATTGATTCGCCTCGATTGCGCAGACAGCTTGCCGGGAAATCTGCGAGGAGGTCGCTAAGTCACCTTGCGATAACCCCTTAGCTTCCCGCAAGCTCTTCACATTGTTTTCGATATTGCTGGGGGGTTCTGCTCTATGCTTTTCTCCCATAGCACGGTATGTACAACGATAAATTAAAGACAGTCAAACATAATGTGATCATACATCTTCGCGATCTCTGCAGCTATAGCGGCACTTCGATCTAACGTTGGTCCCTTCCGAAACAAGCAATGGCCGAGGTGACAGTGAAGGTCGGTCAGCTTGAATTCGTAGTCGCTATTACTGAAGGTTCCGTGAAGAGTATGGGTTTGAAAGTGAACGACTCTGTGACAGTTGCCATCATGACCACAGAAGTGATGGTCGGCAAGTAATGGTGCTCTTACCGCATACGTGAGGTACCTGCTCTAGGTTTTTCACCACTCTCATCACGCAATCCGTACTGAGTGAGCTGATCCCCGGCAGCGAGGTGTGGACTACCTTCAAAATTAATATTTACCGAATGGCACCGGCCTGTCGGGTTCCACGTAACGGAAGTTGCCCGCCATCGCCTATCGGCTGAACACGACCACCCGCAACTGTTTCAACCTTGCTATATCCTGGAAGTCTATGCGCACGTGCGCCATAATCACCCCGTTGCACTCGGAACTTGGAACCACCCCGCACTGCTTGAATCAGAACAAGGGGAGAATGCATGTCGAAGAGGATGTTTTGGTGCGTCTTGCTGACCGTGCCTCTTCTTATAGAGCCAGAAAGGGCACAGGCCGTCGAGTATGGGGAACTGGTGCAGAAGGACGGGAAATGGGTGTTCAAGAATACAGAAGACCCGATATTCAAGCTCATGCGGGATCGGGGACTGATTACGGACGAGCGATATTATGCCGTTTCTTGGCAATCCCCGAAAAACCGGATCGAGTCCGCCGATGCGATCCTCATTAATAACCGTAAGGAATATGAATGGAATCGCTATTTAAAAACTGCGCTGCGTCTGCCCGACTGGGTCGACCTAGGGCTCGAAAACCGGACACGATTTGAGTCGTATGACCATCCTTGGCGGACAAGTCAAGCCGATGGCAATGGACGGACGGATGCACAAATTCCTCTGCGGTCGCGGCTTCGTTTTGGACTAGGCAACGGCCCTTTTCGATTTCTTTTCGAAGGACAGGATGCACGTTCCTTTTCGGATCAGGATCCTGGATCTTTCCGGAATAACACCACAGTCAATGCATTCGACATTTTACAATTATTTGGATCATTGACCTTGAAAAATACCTTGGGAAGCGGGTTACGGATCGATTTTCACTTTGGACGCTGGACAAGCGATTTCGGACGTCGTCGACTGATCGCGCGGAGCAATTTTCGGAATGCCTCAACCGCGTTTGATGGCTTCCATTGGCAAATCAGTCGAGAGAAGCTCTGGCGGCTCAGGGTATTCGTCGTGGAGCCGGTCGTCCGAGACGAGGAGCAACTCGATGAACAAAACAGCAAGATGTTCTTTTGGGGAACCTACTTCCAGAGCTACCATTTACCCTGGTTTCAGATAGACGCCTATTACTTGGGGCTGAACGATAAACTGACGGCGAATATAGCCGATCATCGCACCTATTCCACATTCGGAGGGCGCCTGTATAAAAATCCCAAGCCGGGTGAAATGGATTATGAGGTCGAGACTGCCTGGCAAATCGGCACAAAGGGCGTAACCGGCCACTTCGCCTACCTTCAGCATTTTGAACTCGGATATATGCTCAAGTACCCCTGGACGCCGAGAATTGTATTTCAATATGACTATGCCAGCGGAGATCGCCAACCGGGTGACAGCCAAGACGGATCATTCGACACGTTGTTTGGAGCACGAAACTTTGAATATGAACGCACCGGAATCTGGGGTCCATTTTCCAGAACAAACCTCATTTCTCCTGGTTGGCGGGTGACCGTGGAACCGATGCCGCGTTTGAGGCTGGAAATCAAACATCGCGCCTGGTTCCTGGCACAGAGCAAGGATTTTTTCGGCAATTCCGGCCTCCGAGACCCCACTGGGCAAGCCGGCACTTCGCTCGGACAGGATGTGGAGCTTCGCGCAGAATGGGAAGTCAGTTCCAACCTGGATTTCGACATCGGATACACGCATTGGTTCAAGGGATCCTATTTCGACAGTCCCGCTATCCTTTCCCAAATGCCGGCCGGAGGGAACAAAGACAGTGATTATTTTTTCGCTGCGATGCGAGTCAGAATCTAGAAAGGGTAACCATGAAACGAATAATCCTCGCATGGTGCTTGTTGGTCATAGCGCATCCGGTTGTGCCACCGGCTACCGCAGAGCAAATCTTAGTGGCCGTCGCCGCCAATTTTGTTCCGCCGTTCCGCGAGGTGGCGATGGAGTTTAAAAAATCGACGGGGCATCATGTTCAGGTAGCAGCGGGCTCCTCCGGGAATTTATATTCGCAAATCAAGAACGGGGCGCCGTTCGATGCGTTTTTCTCTGCCGATATGGAACGTCCCAAGAGCTTGGAAGAAGGAGGGTTCGGAGTCAAGGATTCCCGCTTCACCTATGCCATTGGACGTCTCGCGCTCTGGAGTCCGATTGCCGACCTGGTGAAGGGAGAAGAGACCTTATCCTCTAAAAACTTCACACGCCTGGCCATTGCAAACCCCAAAAACGCGCCGTACGGCCTCGCGGCGATGCAGGCCATGCAGAAGCTGCGGATCTGGGAGAAGTTGCAGCCTCGGATCGTCATCGTCCTGGGGGAAAACCTCGGCCAGACCATGGGATTTATCGAGTCCGGTCATGCCGAACTGGGCTTTGTGGCCTTATCTCAGGTCCTGGATCCGAAGGTTCAGGGGAAGGGAAGTCGCTGGGATGTCCCCGGCAATCTGCACGAACCAATCAAGCAGGATGCGATCTTGCTGACGAAGGGGCAGGATAACCCGGCGGCAAAAGCGCTCATGGAGTTTATGAGTGGGCCGCAAGCCAAGGCGATCATCGAACGGTATGGGTACGCGCTGAAGTAATAGGACACTTGCAGTTCGGTACCGATGTCCGGCAGGACGAAAAAAGCCATCTATGCCTGCCACTCTATAAACGCCCTGTCGGGTATGTTTTCCAAGAGCCTCGCTTGTTTCCAACGTACGCTCCAATCTTCTATATGGGTACAAACGTATCCCTTCAGGAGAACGCCGCATTGCTCTTGAGCAGGTCGTCGATATTCTGGGAATCGGCCATCTGCTCGATCGGCGCACCCACCATTTATTCGGCGGCGAGCAACAACGGGTGGCGATCGGCCGAGCGCTGCTGACCAGCCCTAAGCTCCTATTGCTGGATGAGCCGCTCGTCGCCGGAAATCGCTCGTACATCTTGGACTGAAAGCAGGGCAGCGAGTTTTCACACATATCAAAGCCGTGGCGCTGAATGAAGAGCTGGTGGAATAGCAGACCTGGTCTATTTTCTACGCGAGCGTTCAACAGCCTAGGATATTTCATAGTTACTTCTGCCGTAGCCCAACATATACAAGGATGTGGCGCAGGTAACACCCACTACATTGTTCCCCGCCTTTCGACAGGATCTTGCCACAGGAATGGTCACACCTAGTGCAGGTGCTCAAAGCCGGCGTATGAGCAAGAATCACTCTGTTTCTTTGCAATCATCAAAGAGTCAATTGCTTGCCTAGAAATCTAGAGGGTGGGTGAGGCTGTGATAGGGTTTTATCAAATAACTAATAGGAGGTCATCATGAAACTCAGCGCGCGCAATCAGTTTCAAGGGACGGTCACGCGAATCACCGACGGTCAGGCGATGGCCGAGGTAACCGTCAAAGTCGGCTCACTCGAGTTTGTCGCTGCCATCACCGAAGGCTCCGTGAAGAATATGGGTTTGAAGGTGAACGACTCAGTGACGGTCGCCATCAAGGCCACTGACGTGATGGTCGGTAAGTAATGCTGTTCTTCCCCCATCGCAGGAAGCACCTGCCGTAGGTTTTTCATCGTTTTCATTACGCAGTCCGCACTGAATGAGCTGACACTTGCTCGTGAGGTGCGGGCTGCCTTCAAATCGGTTCTGTGCATCTCATTCCACGCCGATAAACCATATTCCACTTCTTTTCATTCAGATGGTTTCTCTCTCCCCAGTTTCTGTGGATAAATCTGTGCACAACTCTCTTTGCGTTGCACGAATCTGCGAAATTCGCCTTGAGAGACCTTTTTGCCCATTTTTTAATCATTGTATGGAAAGCACGATGGGACCATCTATATCTAGTGGCCTTGGATCGCGTCGGAATAAAAATTTGAAAAAAGTTGGTTAACTCTATGTTTGTTTGCTTCATAGCATTGAAATTTTTACCTGGTCGAAAAGTTATCTACGGATAATCCAGTCCCTATTGACAGGGAGAGGCGCAGAGTGTTACCAATGGCTACATCGATGCAATCGAAGGATCTCAAAGAGATTCGAGAAGAACTAGGCCTCACGCAACAACAACTTGCCGAGGCCTTGCATACGACTCGGGTGTCCGTGGCACGTTATGAAGCCGATATGCGCCGGATTCCTGGTGTCATATCGGTGGTGCTGAATCAATTGCGACAAAGGACCTCTATTCCAATGGCCGGCCTTGTTGCAGCTGGCTCCCCCATCGAGCCTGTACCGCAAGCGGAACTCGTGGAAGTGCCGCCGAGTATGTTGCGAGGTGGAGATTCCTTTGCGTTAAAGATCAAAGGGGAATCGATGAAAGATGAAGGGATTTTGCCCGGTGATCTCGTGGTTGTGCGCAAACAAGGCACGGCCAAAAACGGGCAGACCGTCGTTGCTCTGGTCAATGGCGAGGCCACGATCAAGACCTATTTCAGGAGGAATACACACATCGAGCTTCACCCGGCCAATGAAACGATGCAGCCGATTATCGTCCAGTCGTCGGACGAGTTCCACATCGAAGGGATTGTCATCGGCGTCATTCGCCATTGCGCTGTCTAACATTCAAAAGAAGGAGGAATGATGATCGCGACAGAGCGAACAACCCTAACAAAAGATCGCTTGATGGATTTGGAAAGAATGGTGGCAGGGCTGGACGACCGATTGCAGAGCATCCAATGGGGGTTGCAACGAAGCACTGCAGAATCACTGGTGGACCGCTTTCGAAGCTTAATGCGGTCCAAGCAGGGAAGCCGATTCATGTCGACAGTCTGCAATCAACATATTCGTTCGAATACAAAGCTGACGAGCCATGACGGCCCAAGAGCATAGTGCACCGTCAGTGACGGCAGGTGCTTGTTCTGATTGTGGAATAGTCGAACGGAGGATGGAATCGATCGACGGCTTTACTCACTCTACGGTTCAACTCTGCCCGGTTTGTTGGAATGCGCATCGCCAGCGACAAGTCTTCGCCGGTGGGTGCTGCGGATAGGAAAAGGCAAGAGCATGACGGGCACAGAAGCGAAAGGAGCGACGACCCTATTGCCGCTCTCAAGCATAGCGCATCTCAGCCACAGGCCCGCTTCCGGTCCAAGGCTCCAATTCGCAGACCAGTGCACTACGATTCAGCCACGCCTCCGTAGCTCTGCTGGATAAAGCAACAATTTCCCAAACCAACCTTGAAGGTGATTCCCTCCGTTTCTGAAAGCTGGCGCGAGGTGATGGAGAATCGCTTACGACACAATAAACCCGAAGGGTGTGGCAATAAAATATTTTCCACGAAACAACAACCGGCGCTTCCAGTGCAGCCAGACGGTCTTTCACCGTGGGTTGGCCAACAAAAAATCGTTAGAAAAATCTTTGACAAGAGGTTCGACACCATCGGCTATAATTTGTTGCAGATTCGCCCCTCCCACCGCTCCAACAACACTCGCTGACCAGGTCGCCCCCCAGGCCTGCGCACCCTTCTTCGACAACAATCCGACTACTTGCTTGAGATCTACATTTACGGCATAGGCATACAACCCTAGCTCCTCCTTCAGTGTATTGACATTGATATACAGGTACGGTGCTGATCCCAAACGCGTTCTTTCTACGTTCGTGAAGACTCGAATGCCCTTTGAGCGGAGGATCAGCTCAGCCGCCGCTCGAATCGCATCTTGCGAGAGGCCATCAGCCGAGGCATCGGAACCGATGTCCTCTACGACCACCGCCACTCCTGAGATCTCTCTTAAGGATTCCCGACTCCCCGCATCAAGCGCTTGGACAACTTCCATGTTTCCCAAAACCAAGGCCACGACTATCAGCTGCAGCACGTACCGCATAGGACCTCCAGACGCAGATAACTTCTCGGCTTCGCGTGTATCTTTTACTCCAGTGTTTCAAACTCCCCTATCCAGGGGCATACTTACGGTACCATCAGCGGCAACCCTCTTTCACCAATTCGCGATTGACGCTGGTCCCATCCGTGGCTGAAATCGGAACTGAAGTGAGCAACGGGGTTGACAGGGAATCACAAACCATTGAAACTACGGCTATGCCCCCGTAGCTCAGTTGGATAGAGCAGCGGTTTCCTAAGCCGTTCCGACACTCCCTCATAAGTCCTTGTCGGATGAGTGAAACTCCTCTCAGGGAGCGATATTCCGCAGTTTTTCGGGCTCAGTTGTGCTCCGTGCAATTGAGGCGAATTGAGGCCAATTTTGCTCTCAAGAGAACACGCCGGGAACACGTAGGGATAGTACTTATATGCGTTGGATGCTCACGACGCATCCTGACCAGTCCTGGGACGCGCTCGGCCCGCGGTTCCAGTGTCGTGGTCGCTCTGTCGCTTGTCTGGCCGGCTCGTTTGACGCTTGGGCCGGTCTCTGTTCAGAGGCTATCCGCTTTCGGATATCGTCACGTAGATGGGCTCGCGCCTTGCCATCCATGACCAGGGTTTCAACCCCGGACCCTTCGCGTCTCACCCATCGCGCAATTCCCCCTGCCACCGAGATCTGTTTGCGTGTCGGCAGTTCACTCTGAACGAGCACACATCGCCAAGCTGGAGCGGCAGGGTACCGGAGAGTCGCCAGCCTGTGGGAGAGAGATTCCAGATGATGCCCTCTCCCTCTCGAAACCAATGCTCGTACGTCACCGTGCTAACGACGGGGAAGCGACTATAGTGACATGGCACGAAGGACATGGAGCCCTCGATAGAGGCCCAATTCTAGGAAACCAATATCGAACCTGAGCCCTAATCTCCACGCTGATCAGTGGGGATCCAGCGTCCGTTCCCTGATCGTCAGCTTCGTCTTTGCTGGACTTCGTATCAATTCATCTCATTTTCGCCTAGTCTATCGCTCCGGGTAACACCGTAGGAACACCTGGCAGAAGACCCCCCGACATCAATCGACAGACGGAGGTGTCTCTTGGAGTCCTCTGGCGCATAGCATTTCATCTCCAGCGCGCTCCTTCCAGAACGAACACCCCGGGCATTTCGCAAAGCGCACATAGGCCAAAAGGGAAGTCGCCGCACAAGGAAGCCTCGATAGTGGATTACGACTCACGTCATTCACCAGAAGGGGGCGCTCAGCCCCCTCCAGATGCGGGATTGGATTTCGTAAAGATTCAGGCAGGATGGAGGCTCGATGGTGGCGCATTGGATCACACCTGTCTTATTCAACCGCACTGAAGGAGGCTGCGAGTGTTTATGTTCTTGAAACCCCAAGACAGTCAGGGATTTCACCCTCGGCACGAAGATGGTCCAAGAAATCCGGCTTGGAGTTGGGTCGGTATAGTTTTCGTGTTGGGCGCGTTGTGGCTGATCTTGGCGCTTGTAGGCTGTTCCACGTCACGGAAAGAATACGTGGTGGATTACACTCGGGGGAATGATGCAACGACCCAGGGTTCACGCGAGCGTCCATGCCAGACGGATGTGCACTGCCGGAGACTGGCTGAGCGCGACGGGGTGCATTCATATTGGATGGTGTATCAGTGAGGGCAACAACAGACTGAGCGAAGGTCGAGGGCCGAGCTGATCGAGTTCGACCTAAGGTAGTCAGACGGGCATAGAGGAGGTGTTATGGATGACGGTGATGAAATGGCCGACGGTTGTTACCGTTGTAGCGGTCAAGGGTTTATCATTGCCGATTGCTTTGAGGATACCTGTTGCTGTGCCACGCTTGAGTTGGAGCACGACGTGATCCCATGCCCGGTCTGCCCACAAAACGTGAGCCTATGACGGGGCTGCCTAATGTTCGGTGAAGAGGTCTGCATGCCCCGATTCCGCCACCTCATCGAATTCTCTTCCACCACTCCCAAGGCGGTATAGGCTCAAGATTACCCCATAACCCACGCTACCCCCTGCGTTTGTCGTAGTGGTTTGAGGCGTGTTGCAGTTGCAGCATGTTAGGGAAGCTGGATTACCTTCACAGCCCAATGCGCATTGCTTGCGATCCGGAGCGCGTAGGTCCCGACTTTCGCGTAATACGTTG
>Ga0134126_10012340_pt1 | contig 10788 bp, 13 predicted proteins | sample KB31752_FD_96881 | JGI IMG/M metagenome (GOLD analysis project Ga0134126, IMG submission 96881) | Terrestrial soil microbial communities with excess Nitrogen fertilizer from Kellogg Biological Station, Michigan, USA - KB3-175-2 | ecosystem: Environmental > Terrestrial > Soil > Unclassified ...
AGAAAGAAAGAAGATTTTTTTTTGAACACAACCTTGTGCAATTTCGCGGACCAAACGTTGGAATGGTAATTTTCGTATTAACAAATCCGTTGATTTCTGATAACGGCGAATTTCGCGCAAAGCCACCGTTCCGGGACGATACCGATGTGCTTTTTTCACACCGCCTGTGATACCGGTTGTTCGACGTGCTGCTTCGGTCGCCAGCTGTTTTCGTGGTGCTTTGCCTCCAACCGATTTGCGAGCCGTTTGTTTTGTTCGAGCCATTGAGAGAGAAAAGAGTTGATTATTTGAGAGATTTGTGATCTGAACGAGAGGGACGGGCGGGAGACGCAAATGAAACAGTATGAAATAATGACACTATGCTTCCCTCGGTAGTTCCAAATCGACCAATCAGCATTCACCTCGGGGACAATTCGTCCTCTCTGGTTGTCAACGACGTCGTCGCCGGATTGTTTTGATGTGACCCGCGATGTGCGATATGAGAAAGAGAAAAAAATGTTTATCTCTCATTGTTTTCGGATGTCGCATTCATTCACGATCGTTTTTTTTTCATTTTTCTCATCCCTTCTCTGATTTTTTCTCGAACTCTAAGAGATGGATTCTCTCCTATATTATTCATCGTTCCACCTCAATCAAATGAAAATAGAAAACAATTCGAACACAATAACTTTTTTTTCAAGCGAAAGAGAGGGAGATTTGGTCTTCACTGTTTGATGGAAAACGAAAGGGGAATGGAACAGGAAGACGGTTTGACACAGCAAAAAAATGGAAAATGTCTTGTCGGATGGAATTGAGAAGACATATCACGCAGCAGTAACACCACAGACGGCGCAGGAGAGAGTGAGAGAGAAGCAGATAGCGAAAGCGAAAGAGTGAGCGACACTAGAAATGAAACCCACAGAGAGAGAATGACATTGCTATGTGAAAAACGATTCATAGCTGTTGTGAGAGAGAAGGGCACGAGGGGATAACAGAGACACAATAAACGGAATAGCCTAACAAAAAGAATACTACGATTAATCATCATCACCATCACCATCGTCGGCGGCATCGGCGTCGGATTCGGAGGACGTGCTGTCGGTCACCGGTTTCTTCATTTTCTTTGATTTGATGTGTTTCTTTGCCGCGTGTTTCTTCACGGATTTACCTTTCCAATGACAACCGGGTTCGTGACAGCACTCTTGATCGGAATCAGATTCGGCCGCGATGGCAATGGCGGAGGGTTTGAATTTGGTAGCGGAGGCGGCAAGCAACGAAGCCACGGGTGGTTCGGATAATTTCATACGTTTCAGAGCCGGTGCATCACCATTGCTGTTGGCGGTGACACCACTCGTGCCGGCACCAGCACCAGCGCCGGCGCTTGCGGTATCAGTCGCTGTGGGCGGTGAAGGGGTTTTGCGTTTACGAGACTCAGAACCGGTCGTCGTCGTGCCGTTTCCAGCCCCCGCCCCCGCCCCCGCGCTGACCTCGGGCGGCGATCCGGACGATGACAACGGCGGCTGATATTCAAAATACAGACAATCGTGTTTGGCGATTGATTCGCGAGATCCAATGGCACCACAACCCAACGGACATACCGCACACTGATCCTGATGATCACGCATCGCTCTCACCGTGAATGCTTTGTGACATTTCGAACACGGTCGAATACCATACACACACACCTCGCGATGGATCAACCATGCCTGTTTGTCACCCACCGGTAACACTTCACGACACGGCGAGCAAACATCAATACGATCCTTCTTTTGTGGTTTGCAGGGACCAAACACAACGGAACCGATCAATCCTCGGGTGGCTTCCTCGAATGAGATTTCGCTGGCTTTCTGATCACAATAGCCACAGTGATCCGGTTTCAGTGTTTTACCATTGAGACATCGTAAATGAATGGAATGACCACACGACCACGTTCGTTCTTTGGTTCGTGAATAGCTCAACATATGATCACATAAACGACACGTGACATGCGTACGGAATTGTGATACGAGTTCTTTCTCATTGACACGGGGTTTTTCTTTACGGATGATTTGTTCAAATGCTTTACGTTTGAGTTCGGGTGTTAAGGGGGTTGACAATGACAACGCCGGTGCCGATGCCGATGCTGACGATGACGAGAGTAACGCGGGTGACACCGTCGGTGCCGCTGCTGCTGCTGGTGGCATGAATAACTGTCCTATGGAATCCGAACGTACCGCTGACGGCGGTGGTGGCGGTGGTGCGTATGACAACAACGCATTCGATTCCGTTCGGATGAGAGCACCCGGGCCCGGCCCCGCCCCCGCTCCACCGCCAGCGCCAGCGGGAGCGCCACCGAAACCAATGACACGGGACGTATTGTCGACTGATAGGTCGAACGGGTTAAACGGAGATAATGGAGATAATGGAGCGTAACCGGACATCTGTGGGGGGAAGGGAGGAGAGTAGAGACAAAGCGAGGAGGATAGGGGTGAGTAACGGCGAGACAGTACGAGTGAATGAGAAAAAGGAGAGACGGAGCGACAAGGTTTGTTACCGATTTTGTCAACAGCGAGTGGGTGTTGTCGAACTGACCACGTTATTGTATCGCGATACTGCTGACCGACACAAGAAGACGACAACGGGAGAGAGGTGGAGTCAGAGGGATTGATCTGTGATACCAGTTCGCGCGACAACGGATCCTCGGCCTCGAAACAGGCCTGGGAGTGGAATGGACGTTGACAGTCACTGATGCTGCATGTTGGCGGATTTTTTTGAATTGTGCGATGCTGATGCGCTGTGTGCTGGCCGCGGCTGTTTGTTGGACGGCGGTGTGTGGTCTGATAGATAGAACAATGGTGGTTGGATGGCGGTGTCAAACGACGATGACAAACCGTGGAGCGGCCCGTGCGTCAAAATCGGCCTATCATCATCAACAGCACGATGGAAGGGGCGTGGTGTCAGTAGCAGAGCGGTTGTTCACGATCGTTCTCAAAGCATGCGTGTGTGTAGGCGTGAGGTGAGCGTGTGTGTGACACATCGGCGAAGAGTTCACCGCTAAGGAGGACGTGCCTGGGTTGTGGTTGTGACAATCGCGTGCCACAGTCCATCGTCGTCCCGTGGTCGTTGCCACCAATTCATTGTCTGTCACGTGCACCAGACGCATGATCGCGGCAGATGAATTGGAAGTATCATTCGTTCGTTTGTCTTCCATGCGATACTCTCCCGCGCGTCGTGTCTCTCTTTTTTTTCTGATCAGTTGGAATCGGTTGCTGCATACAGAAAGGGACCAAACCATTACGCTTTCACAGTCAGTCCACCATTCACGTGAAAGCGCAAACAAAAACGAACAATGACGCATTCATTATCGTGTTGCCTTGTCCTTGCGTGAGGACATATTGCCTCACCTCACTTTCTCGATCGCGCGTGTGTGTGCGTGGACAGATGGCGACCCGCCGAATCAACAATGATGAGGAAGACTCACACGACAGCAATGCTACCGATCCTTACGGTGATGAGGACGATGTAGCGGTCGTTACGAAACAGAAGAAGAAACCCCGATCATTGTATGACTCACTACTGTCTCGCATCACATTTCTTTCCTCACTGATCTGTCTGACTCCCTTCACCCTCCGCCTGTCCGACCCATCTCCGGTATTGTACGTACCACACCCCTTCGCAGTCCACCGCATATCAATGCACAGTTGGAAGCGTTCTGTCCGACGTGCCCCACGGCGCCATCCAAAGCAAAGCCGCTCATCCAGCAGTTTTTGAACGAACACACCGATTTCGGGCTCACGGAAGAACAGGTGCTCGGGAAGGTGCTTCGATGGCATCGCAAGCAGAAGGACGCTGCTGAGAAGACACCGACGGATGCATCGGCTTCTGCCACGTCCACCGCCACCGCCCCCGCAACAACAGCATCACGCCGTGGTACTCGACGCCCACGCGAAGCAAATGACAATGACGACGATGTCCCAACGGTTCCCGTCGAATCGATCGAAACTGCTGCGGGAGCCGCTCCAATGGATCCACCTCATCCACCACCACCAGCCCCACCGCCACCGCCACCACCGGCGCCACCGACCGCGTCACAACATCCTCCGAAAAAACGTCAGAAGATGATGACATCCGCCGCTGACGACGACAACGACGATGAAGACATTGAGACCACATCGGTATGCGACCGACACAGGGACCACTGTGATTGATTGACACGCTTCCACCCCACCCCATCCCCACCACAGAAACGCATTCAATCCGAGATCTACACTCTCAAGGCAAATCTCGCCGTCGACCTAAAAGAATGGCGGGAGCTATCAGCGAAAGCGACACCACTCAAAGCCCGAATCAAAGCCGCAGAAGCTGAGATCAAAACAAAAGAAGCACTGATGGCGGGATTACCGGAGGCCATCAGCAAATACCAGAAAGCGGTGGAAGAAATGAAAGCAGCGAAGCTCGCTCTGAGAGGGTTCATCACTGCCGCATCCTCATCCACTGCCGCTTCCGCCTCCGCTGGCAATGGTACATCAGCACCGGGTCTCTCTCTTCTCACTGCAGCGGCAGCGTCGAACTCGGCGGCCGCACCTGTGCCTGGTGCTGGCGGTGGTGCTGGTGCTGGTGCTGGTCCTATACCTGTCCCTTCTTCTTCCTAAACTGTGACCGCACTGTTTTCCTACTTTCTCTCTTTCCACTCTTTATATTATCAACCGCTTCAACTCATTGTCATCGTTGTTCTGCATATGCAGATGGCATCGGTAGCGGTAGGCAGCTTCGGTTTCGGTGAAGAGGTAGTGAAAAGGATCGCAGCGTATGCAGCTCGAACCCAATCGAAGATGGAGGTGTGTCTCTCTCCCGTGTATCCCCCTTCTCCCAACATCCTTTCACGCCATCGCCGTACATCAGCGTACTCTCCATCCCCCATCAGACACACGAAGCCAAAGCCTGGTGTCAGCAGAACGGATATGATTATGATGAAGTGTGCCGGTTTGTCCGAACGAATTCCAAGACAATCGATTCCAAACACAGCACGGAACCACCACCACCGGCACCGCCACCGGCACAGCCACCACCACCGCTGCCTCCCCATCGCGTGTTCACTGACGATGAACGAACTCAACTCATCAAATTCGGCGACGATCATCACTGGAATCTCTCGAAAGGGCATATCGAACCATTGATCAGTCGGTATCGTCTCAAACACAAACTCACCGCCACCACCGACCAAATCCTTCGAATGCTCAAGAATGAAAAGGCGAAGCGGAAGCGTGCAGCACCGCCCGAACCGGAGCCGGAGCTTCTCTACGTGAGCGATCACGACGACGGCGGCGGAGATGAGACCAAGGTCGATCCGTATGCCACTCCGAAGGCTGCCGTGAAACGGGAGGATGAAGACGGTGCGCAACGTCCCACCAAGAAACAAAGAACCAACGGTGACGATGGAAAGACGGCGATACCACCCGCCCCTGCTCCTGCATCAATCACTGGCGATGATGACGACATTGATATCGCTACGGTCAAGGTTTGTTCTCTTTTCTTCTCTCTCTAACTTCCGCTGACCCTCTGTTCCATTTCCCCTTCCCCCCAGGCCCACATCGCAGAAATGACCGCCGAGTACACCGGGTGTGAGGAAGAACTCAAACTGCTCGAAATCGAGTATGTTTCCGTGATGGCCAAGTACACGAAATCAATCAACCTCGGACGTACCGCGTTGAAAGAGAAAGCCGATCGTCTCAACGGAACCAAGGAAGCGTTAGCCAAATACGAAACAGCGATGGAAACCATCCGAACAGTCAAACAGGCACTGCGGAGGCCGAATGTTGCTGCTGCTCCCTCTCCCACCACCATCGGCATTGAATAAATCGATTTCTCTCTCAGGAAGAAGAGGAGGATACAGAGGCAGGGACAGGTTTCGTTTGTTGAGTCACTGGGGTTGTTGGAGTCGGTGGAGTGGGTGAGATAATCGTCGGTGGTTGCTGCCCGAATTGAACCACCGCTGTGGCTGCTGGACGGGTGGATTGAGAACGAGTCAGTTGCTCATGCAACGCGATAAACAGTTGGGTGATGTTCGAGGGTGAACGAGCGAGGGCGCCGTGTTTCTCATCGTCATCACTGGGGACGTTCTCTTCGACATCTGTTGCGGCTCCGCTGTCAACGGTCGTGGGTGGAGGAGGAGACGGAGAAGGGAATGCCGCTTCCCATCCCGGACTGAGTGGTTGGGTCTTTTGACGTTTGGGATGCGGCGGATGTGTAGAGGGAGATGATGATGCGGACGGGGGTGGTGGTGGCGGAACCACTGATGCCGTCGATGGTGGAAGGGCAGCAGCGGCGGTCGCTGAAGCCGGAGCTGGAGCTGGAGCATGAGTCACTCGCCGTACAACACTTCGCAAAGATTTGGCCCATACTGCCACGGCATCCAATGCTGATGGAGACCCACGGGCGGCAGTCACTATGCGATCGAGTTCATGTGATAACTCGGCGACAGCTAACGACGCGTGATCATACGATTCTTTGGTGTGGTCTGCTTTGCGTTTCTTTGAGACCGACGGTCCCGACATCTGAACGAGCGCACATACATGTACATGTACATGTATGTAAGATCACAACACTTGCTTGTCTGTGTTTTGAATTTTGTTCGCGGTTGTGCAGATGGCTCTTCATCATTGGGGATTTCAATACGACGTGGACACAAAGGTAGTCGATGCGCGTGGCTACAACCCCACGACGGTATACTATCATATCAATAAGCTCATCAATGCGACGCGATGGGACAAAACCCAGGCGTCGGTATGTCAGTCACTCATCCGATTCACTCGTATGCAAGCCACTGCCGACGTGCAAGGACTCGCCGCAGCCATCGAAGCACAGTTCGGAGGACCCGGCGTGTTTAAGAAGCTCCACCTCCAAAAACGTGGTGCGAACCATGTCGTTCGTTAGTTGTTTTTTTTTCTTTCGTGTATTTAAAGGATATTCTTTTGACCACAATTTCTTCATTCTTCATTCACATATCCCTTCCTCCCCCACCCTCCGTCAGTCCCAGTATGGCAGTTTTCACTGACGCGAAATTTGTAACAGCTACCACGACGGCCGCATCTCCGACAACAAAGGTGGCGCCGATGTTTACACACTCGGGTTGGACGCCGTACCCGTTATCATCCGACAGTAAATTCGTGTACAAACCAAAGGCAGACAACGTACGCCCGGTGTTTCCGAAGAGCGGTCCGTTCGATGTCACGGGATCAGCGCTGAAAGCCACAACGGAGTGGGGTGATAAATTACAAAAGAAGTATCCTGATGGCGAGTACGAACTCGTCGACGATTATCTCGCAGAGATGTCAAACCGATTCATGGAGGGAAAGCCGGTTCCGATGCCAACCAATAAGTACGCAATTGAGGCAATTGAAGGATTCCTAATTATGATACAGGGGTTCAAGGATCACGGTGTTCAGTTTTAATAAGGTAACCGTACCATGCCACTTCGCCACGCCTTATCTAATCCCATGACCTCCTGTTTACAGTCTCCGCGATGATCAACCACCAACGACCATTCACATTCCCTCTACAACACCCAAATCCACACCCCTGTCTGTAAAACTTTAATGTTCATTCGATTACATTCGATCACAAGAGGAAGGGAGAGGGATCGGACTAATCGTCATCAACTAATGGAAGATCTGGCTCAAATCGGAAGTTTTTGACGTGAATTTCAAACGCGACGTCGTTGCTATCGTCGTCATTCCAGCTCGCAAGCGGCACGTCATACAAGTGAGTACCGCGGGCAGTCGTCAACTGCAATACACTATCATTCAGTCGAAACTTCCATTCTCGAAAGATCGGATTCTTTCTGTCGTTCGTGTACGTGACCGGTCCCGGCATAATGATGTACGCCGCAGTCACATCGCCTGACAGGGGAATGGGTTATATGAGCGGCAGCTGAGCTGCGGAGAAGCCGTTGGTACCATCATAGCGATTGTCGTAACGATCGTACTCCCAAAAGTTATCGACGGTCATAAGAGCGATGTGATCCATTGACCAACCCAATGAAGCGGTATATACCGCTTCCTCGCCGTCAGATGTTACGAGACGGACGCGTACGAGCAGTGAGAGATAGTGCGTTGCGATCCCGGAACCGTCGCGTGGGTGAGAACCGGAGAACACATTGTGAAAGTGTCTACGCATCGATCCGAGGGTGAGGTGCAGATGTCAATGAAGAAGAGGCCTGTACCTTCCGTCACAGGCAATGATCAAGCGGTGAAGCATCGAATCCGTTTCAGCATATCCCACCATTTGCTTATCTGTATCGAATTGCCACTTCACATCGACATAACTCAGTATGATTCTGTGAACCGCACCGAGCCCGGTGCCTCCGATGAACTCGCGCAACGCCATCTGAAAGAACGACTCAGTTGACTGTGATATGTGTTTTTGTTTGGCGCGCGCTGCAGATTCGAAAAAAATGGCAGAGGTAGCAGCAGCTGTCGTTGGTCGCAAGGAACTCACTGACGCGATGGTACGCCCCCGCGTTCCTCCTCGCTCCTCTCACTCTCCTCTCACTCTCCTCTCACTCTCCTCTCACTCTCCTCTCACTCTCCTCTCACACACACAGGAGACCCGGGCCACGCCACCAGTCTTCCCCACGCCGTGGGGCGATCTCACTGTCAAATCATCACGGGGACGTGGTCGCGATGTATACACAGGAATCAACACTACACTCCCACCCGATGCCAAGATCGGGACGTTCGGTGATTTCATCGTCGTCAGCGCATCGGAATTGGACAAGCATCCGTGCGGTGTGTACTGCATTGCATGGGGTGATAAACTCGCCATTCCGCATTGCGTATCGCCACAACACATTCAAGCCATTGGGCCGTTGATCAACAAAGCAGAGAAGAACACACCACCGAATGTCGAGTTCCGTGTGGACGTCGCACGGGGATCCATCAATATCTGGACCAAATCGGAATCGATTGAACCCAACACTCGACTGCTCATGCGGTATGGTGGAACGGCAGAAACACTCGCCACTGCGGTCCGATCGCCTCCTCCTCTTCCCGTGCTCGCGCTCGCTACCAAACCCAAACCAAAACCGCCAATGCATACACCCAAACCGCAATTGGAACCGCCAACACACATCCCGTCCTCCACACCGATCACAGCAGCCGCAGCGCCCGCACTCATCGATGACCTCGACGGCGATGTGTTCGACTTTGATGATGCAGAGCTTGCCGCGCACGTGTTGCCTCCCCGTTCCCGAGTGGCTTCACCATCACCGATTCCTCCTCACGCTGCTGGCGCAATCGCTGGTGGGGCGGCGGCAAAACCGTTATCCCTTTCACAGTTGAGCTTTCGACCGCCGTCATTGACATCACCCCGGACACTACGGTCGCCTCCGCCGCTGCTACCACCACTCCCATCCCCACTTCCATCAGCGCCAGCACCCGCACCACCAGCCCCACTCCCAACACCCTCCTCTTCGTCGTCATCGGCATCACTTCCACCGCCCCCTCACCCACCACCACCTCTCAACACACACAAACGCAAAACGCCTTCCACTCCCACAGCTCCTTCACTCCCCTCCACTCCTCTTTCCCAACCACCCAAACGCCAGCGAACACTCGCCGATATCACCGCCGATGTGGAATCGGATGACACGCGGTTTCACTCTCTCGAATCCGATTGGAAGGAATCGTCTCTTCGTGTGGAAACGCTTCGCAATCGACGTGAGGAACTCGCTGAAGCCAAACGCGCTGCTGATCTCAAAGCAGCCGATCTGAAACAGCAAATCGATCGACTCACTCAACAGTTGGACGATGCTCAGCGCACAGCGCACCAGCTCAATACCGCACTCGCATCCGTCAACGACGAACTGAACACAGCCTCGCAGAACGAAACCACCGCGGAAACCGAATTCAAATCGTTCCAACAACAATGGGAATCGGATCTCTCGGTCGAACATCGTTTGCTTGTCCAGCTCGCAAAGAAACATTTGGGTTGTGGTGCGAGTGGTGTGTTGGTGTTGCCAGCGTCAGCGTCTGCGGCGTCGACCCCGACGCCTTCATTGTCACAAGACACGGATTGACCGTTTTTCTCTATATCTTCCCCGTCTTACAACGTTGGCCACCTCTGAGATTCGTAATGCAGAAGCTTTACATAATAGAATGGATGGGTGAATGCCGGAGTAAGAGAGACAAAGATCAGAACGCGATTGACTCTTAACAGATCACCGAGATCGATCAGAATTCCCAACCCCATGAGCGTTTGGTCGCGAGGATGAGGAGAAAGAGCTGTGCGGCACAGTCGAGAACGTCCTGCGACGGCAGTTGTGCGATTCCCGATTCCGGTTTCGGTGATGGGTAACGAATGGCGTTGCCTTGACTCAGTGCCGTGCTCCATTCAGAGATGAGATTCGTTACGGTCATTGAATAACATCCCGAAACCACTTCGCGCTTCGAAGCCTTGTGAAAAAACACACCGAGAGTTACTGAGTATGTGGCGGAGGCTGTCGGATAGAAACGTACAACGAATTTGTCTCGTTCTTTCGACTCGAGCGTGATCGGTTTGATTGCGAGTTCAGCATCGGTGTAACGAGCAGAGCGCTTGAGACGATGTGCCGGAACGAAGAGATATTTTGCCGAGTGACGTTTGTAATACCTCCGCTGTGTTGGGAGGGAGAGAGAAACGAATGAATAATAGTAAAGAGAGAGGGTTATGTCACGTACCCCGTCATCGGCGTGTTGCAACACAGATGGAATGGGCTGCTTCGTCGTCGTCGTCGGTTTCGCTTGCGGTGCTTTCTCCGATGCAGAGGCGGTGGCGGTGGCGGTGGCGGTGGCG
>Ga0134126_10012342_pt1 | contig 10788 bp, 12 predicted proteins | sample KB31752_FD_96881 | JGI IMG/M metagenome (GOLD analysis project Ga0134126, IMG submission 96881) | Terrestrial soil microbial communities with excess Nitrogen fertilizer from Kellogg Biological Station, Michigan, USA - KB3-175-2 | ecosystem: Environmental > Terrestrial > Soil > Unclassified ...
AATATTTATTTTTGCACCATATTCTTCTCAGGGTTTAATTCATTCATTCACATAAACTTCAGTTATGGCAAGTAGAAAATTGACTCTTTTTATCGGGTTACTCTGCCTGTGTCTGTCGTATGCGAAAGCTCAGGATGTGGGCAGTAGCTATGACATACGGGACTCTTCACTCATTCCTACGAAACGCCTTGCACAGCACAACGAATTTTTGAACAACGCGTATCCGTTTCCTGCAAAGCCTAGGAGTGAATGGGAGATTGGGGTAAAAGGAGGCTATACTTCCGGTCTTACTTCCGTGACTAACTGGGGTCCCACTGGCGGTTTCGGTTTCCATATCCGCAAATCGCTCGGATATATGTTCTCTATCCGCGCCGAATACGATTGGATCCGCCTGAGAGGTCTGAACTATCAATACAGCCAGTCCTACGGCCGGAATCCTTCCCTCACACAAGCGAATCTCTATCCGCCGAATGTTAACGGTGTCTACGACTCGATCTTTTACAACTATCGGTCAACAGTACATGAGCTGTCGTTGCAAGGTATGTTCTCGATCCGCAACATCAACTTCCACCGTGCCAAGATCAACTGGAATATCTATATGTTCGGTGGCCCTGCACTGCTCACTTATGGGACGCTGTATAAACAAGACGACAGCTATATAGCTGGATACCGCCAGGTCATTGACGAATACCCGGCTATGGACTACGCGGAAAAGGGCAAGATCCGCAAGGCGCTTAAGAATGTACTCACGGGCAACTGGAACCACATCGCGGAAAGACCCAGCACCTCCGCCAAACTTGGCGGCGTACCCCTTACGGTCGGTGGCGTCCTGGGTGCCGGTTTCGCCTTCAAGCTCAATAACAAGCTGAACATTGCCGTGGAAGACAAGTTTACGTTCACCACTACCGACCTGCTCGATGGTCAGCAATGGCAAAACAACTATACGCTCGGAGCAAGCAACAGCATCGCTCAGACAACGTCTAAAGACCGCTACAACTTCGTATCCATCGGTCTTAACTACAATATCTTCGGCAAACATGCAGTTGAACCGCTTTACTGGATCAACCCGCTGGATTATGCCTACAACGAGATCAACGCCCCCCGTCACATGAAATTGCCGAAACCGGTGCTGGATGATACGGATGGTGACGGCGTTACGGACCAGTTCGACCTCGAGCCCAACACACCCAAAGGCTGCCCGGTTGATACTCACGGTGTAAGCCGCGATACGGATGGTGACGGTGTTCCGGATTGCAAAGACAAGGAACTCATTACCCCGACCCAGTGCCAGCCCGTGGATGCCGATGGCGTAGGCAAATGCCCGGATCCCCAATGCTGCAAGGATCTCCGCAACTATATCGATTCGCTCGGCCTGCATCCTGGCCACAACTGCGGTATCGGCGATCTGCCCAGTATCACCTTCAAAGGTCGTTCGGTAACCCTCAGCAAGGACAATAAAGCCCTGCTCGCCAGCACTGCTCAGAAACTCCGCGACAACCCGAACTGTAAGATCGCAGTCATCGGTTACGGCGAATCCAGCAAGGCTGCCCAACAGCTCAGCTGGGATAGGGTGAATGCAGTCATCAACTATCTCGTTGAAAAAGAGGGAATTAGCTCGGATCGGTTTATCTTCCGTTACGCTCAGAGCGGTGGCGAAGAGAATACTGTAGACCTCAAGGACGGCACCGGCGAAGAAGGACCTAACACGGTTCCGGCTCCGCACCCGAACCTCCGCAGGAAATAAGATTTCTTTATAAATAGTTAAGAGCGAGCCCAAAAGGCTCGCTCTTTCTTTTTTGAACCCTATATTTGCCGCGGCGGCCGGTTGGCAGCGCCAAATAAAAACCTTAACTTTGCAGGCCTTTATGCGTCTATTTACTGTTTTATCCCTGGGAATTCTTCTGTGCACGTCGTGCTCGCACTTTTCCAAAGTGATGAAAAGCAATGATTATGATTATAAGCTGCGCGTAGCGGATCAATACTACGCCGCCAAAGATTATAATCATGCGCAGCAGCTGTTCGAGGAACTTTTCCGGGTCTTCAAGGGCAGCGAGCATTTTGAAGACATATACTACAAATTTGCCTACTGCGCTTATTACCTGAAGGACTATGCCAACGCCGAAAACCTCTTCAAAGGCTTTGTAGAGGTCTTCCCGAACAGCAATAAAGCGGAAGAAATGGACTATATGCGGGCCTATACCTTTTATAAGCAATCGCCCAAGGTTGACCTGGATCAAACCAATACCACCAAAACCATTGGTTTTATGCAGGCATTCATTAATACGCACCCTGGATCGGATAAGATCAAAGAAGCGAACGACATCATCGATAAATGCCGGGCCAAGCTCGAGCTCAAGGATTACAAGGCGGCCCAGCTTTACTACGACCTGGGCTATTACAAAGCCGCCGGCGTGTCTTGTAACAGCCTGATGAACAGCTATCCTGATTCCGAGAAAAGCGATGAATACAAGTTTTTGATCATCCGGGCCGATTACCAATACGCCTTACAGAGCATCGAGGAAAAGAAAGAAGAGCGGTTTGGGCTGGTGGTCACACAATGCAATGAGTTCATGGATCGTTTTCCCGATAGTAGGTTGGGCAAAAGCGTACAGGAGTACCTGACTATATCTCAAAACAACATTAAATCGTTAAAAAATGAGCAGGTTAAGAAGGCAAGTTAATGCGAACACTACTAATGTAGTGGAAACCAAGAATCTTACCGATATCAAGGCAAAGACAGGCAACCTGTACGAGTCTATCGCCATTATCGCAAAAAGAGCTAACCAGATCAATATCTCCCTCAAGGAAGAGTTGCACAATAAGCTCGAGGAATTCGCCAGCCATACGGACAGCCTCGAAGAGATCCACGAGAACAAAGAGCAGATCGAGATCTCCAAGGCTTACGAGCGGATGCCCAACCCGGCATTGTTAGCCACCCAGGAGTTCATGGACGACAAGATCTACTTCCGTCGCAACGAGGACGATCTGTTCAAATAACCTTTGCCGCCAGTGGCGGCGGCTTAAATAACTAAGCCGCTGGAGGCGGCTCGTCCATGCTACAGGGAAAAAAGATCCTTTTGGGCGTTACTGGTAGTATCGCCGCCTATAAATCCCTTCTCCTGGTCAGGCTCCTGATCAGGGAAGGTGCTACGGTCAGGGTGATCCAAACCCCTGCCTCCCGTGATTTTGTCACCCCGCTATCGCTTTCCACCCTGTCCAAAAATCCCGTTCTTTCAGACCTTTTTGCCGCCGATACCTGGGCCAACCATGTGGAGCTCGGACGTTGGGCCGATCTCCTGATCATCGCCCCCCTGAGCTGCAATACCCTCGCCAAAATGGCCACCGGCCTTTGCGATAACCTGCTCGTGGCTACCTATCTTTCCGCTGTTTGCCCCGTGGTAGTAGCCCCCGCCATGGACGAAGACATGTGGAACCATCCCAGCACCCGGGCCAACCTGCAAAAATTGCAATCCTATGGCAACCGCGTGATCCCGGTTGAAAAAGGCGAGCTGGCAAGCGGATTGTTCGGTGACGGCCGGATGGCCGAACCGGAAACGATCCTGGAGTTTATCCATTCGATCCCCGGCGAAGCGGAAGCAGCTCGATCAACACAGCCGGCTCAACCGGCCCTGCCAGCCCAAACAGCTCAGCCGCCATCACTCACGGGAAAAAAAGCACTCGTTACCGCCGGCCCAACCCACGAATCCATCGATCCGGTGCGGTTCATCGGTAACCATTCCTCCGGCAAAATGGGCGTCGCCATCGCGCGCGAGCTGGCCCGGCGCGGGGCCCGGGTCACCCTGGTACTGGGGCCTTCCGCCCTTTCGATCGAGGAACCGGGTATCACGGTGCAAAGGGTCATTACAGCAGCTCAAATGTTCGACGCTTGCATAAAGGCCTTCGACGATGCCCATGTGGCCGTTCTTTCCGCCGCAGTCGCCGATTATACGCCGGCCGCACCGGCGAATGAAAAGATCAAGAAGACGGATGGCCCTCTGGTGCTCGAGCTCGTCAAGACCAGGGATATCCTGAAGACATTGGGCGAAATGAAAAAAACCGGTCAGCTCCTTGTGGGCTTTGCCCTCGAGACAAAGGATGGCCGTGAATATGCGCTCGCGAAGCTAAAAGCAAAGAACGCCGACTTCATCGTCCTCAATTCCCTCGAAGACCAAGGCGCAGGATTCGGGCTGGATACTAATAAAATCACAATTTTTGGGACGGGCGGCTTTGAGCACGCCTTCGGTACAAAATCCAAGCAACAAGTGGCTGAGGATATCGTTGATACAATAGTAAAAAGCTGGCATGCCTAAGATGCGTTCGATATTGTTTTCCCTTGTCTTGGTGGGCGTCCTGCTCCCCCGAGCCAGAGCCAACGCGCAGGAACTGCAGGCAAATGTTGCAGTGGTTGCCAATCGTCTTCCTTCCACCGTCGACCACAAGCAATTCCAAACCCTGCAAACGGCGTTGTATAACTTCATCAACGGCCGGCAATGGTCTACCGAGACCTTTAAATCCGAAGAAAAGATCGTCTGCAATTTCCTGATCAATATCTCCGCGGCCGGCGATAACAATACTTTTTCGGCTACACTCACGGTCCAGGCGGGTCGTCCTATTTACAATACCTCGTACCAGAGCCCATTGATCAATTTCCAGGACGAATCCTTCACCTTCCGGTATGTGGAGTACCAAAACCTCGATTTCAATGACAACCGGGTGGCTGGCTCGGAACCCTATGCCGCCAATCTCACCGCCGAGATCGCCTATTATGCGTATATGATCCTGGGCCTCGATTTCGATACGTTTTCGTTAAGGGGAGGGGATCCCTATTTCCAAAAGGCGATGAATATCGTTAACAATGCGCCGGAAGGTTCAACTATCACCGGGTGGAAACCTTTCGACGGTATCTTCAACCGCTACTGGCTTATCGAAAACCTTACCAACAGCAAGTATAACCTCGTCCACGACGCCTATTACAACTATTACCGAATGGGCCTCGATCAATTATACGACAAGGAAGCCGAGGGCAGGGCCGCGATCCTCAATGCACTGAACATGCTGAATACCGTCAATGCGGAAAATCCCCGGCTGATGATCATGCAGTTCTTCTTTCAGGGTAAGGCAAACGAACTGAGCCATATCTTCCAAAAGTCCCCGGCGGACGAAAAAGCCCGGGCACTGGATCTGCTGACGAAGCTGGACGTGTCGAATGTCAATAAATATAAACAGGACTTGCAATGAGGAAGGGAATCGCAGGCCTGCTGGCCATTTGTTGTTTGTTGCTGGCCGCATGTTCGGATAAGACCAGCGTTCCCTTCGGCATTCTACCGGTAAACCAAATGACCCCCATTCTCTGGGATATGATAGAGGCGGATCAGTATGCAGCTATGCTTGTCAGGGATTCGGCGCATGTAGATCCCAAAATGGAACGGTTGCGGTTATACGAGCAGGTGTTCCGGAGCCACGACATCTCCCGTGAAAAGTTTGAGAAAAGCTATAACTATTACAAAGAGCATCCCGAGATCAACCAGATCCTGTACGATAGCCTCACGGCACAAGGAACGCGCTACCGTACCGAAGCCTACGCACATCCTTCCGCCAGGCCGGTGGTGATGCCGGGTGCGCCCGTTCCGGGGATACCACCCGGAACCCCACCGGGACGGCTGCCAAACGCGACTCCGATATTCCATCCCGGCCAGCCGGGGATTCCGATCCTTCGGCCGAATATAAAGCCGGATACCAGCCACCACAAAAACCGGAGGCATCCGATGCCGGCGCAGCAAAAAAAGCCTGGTAGTCCCGTTTCGTCCACTCCGCCAGCCAAGACACCTGCACCCTAGCCGTGTTCATCCCCCGGAAAAAAACCCGCATACGCGGAAACGTTCTTAATCGTACTTTTAAGAATGAAAAAAATTGTCGCAGATGCCGATGAAGCGATCAAGGATATCCCCGATGCCGCTACCCTGATGTTGGGCGGTTTTGGCCTGAGCGGGATACCCGAAAACTGCATCGCCGCGCTTACCCGCTCCGGGGTTAGCCAGCTTACTTGTATCTCCAACAATGCCGGCGTGGACGACTTCGGTCTCGGATTGCTCCTCAAAACCCGCCAGGTCAAAAAGATGATCAGCTCCTATGTGGGAGAAAATGCCGAATTCGAACGTCAACTGCTGCAAGGCGAGCTCGAGGTCGATCTCGTTCCCCAGGGTACTCTCGCCACACGCATCCAGATGGCCGGGATGGGGATACCCGCTTTTTTTACCCGGGCAGGATATGGCACCGAAATAGCCGCGGGTAAAGAAGTTCGGGAATTCGATGGAAAGCCCTATCTCATGGAACTGGCATTGCATGCGGATTTTGCCATCATAAAAGCCTGGAAAGGCGATCCCTTTGGTAATCTGGTCTTCCGCAAGACCACCCGCAATTTCTCCACTTCCATGGCCAAAGCGGGAAACGTCACCATCGCGGAAGTCGAACACCTCGTCCAACCCGGTGAGCTGGACCCGGATCAGATCCATGTCCCCGGCATCTATGTCCATCGCATCTTTCAGGGAACCGGCTATGAAAAGCGTATCGAACGTCGTACCGTACGGCTCACGGACAAAAAATAAACTGAACGAACAAACAAAACAAACAGCTATGGCCTTGGATAAATTCGGCATTGCCAAACGCATTGCCCGTGAATTACGGGATGGCATGTATGTGAATCTCGGGATTGGCATTCCTACCCTGGTAGCTAATTATATCCCCGCAGGTATTTCCATCATGCTGCAATCGGAGAACGGAATGCTGGGCATGGGTCCGTATCCCACCGAGGCGGAGATCGATGCCGACCTGATCAATGCCGGTAAGGAAACGGTCACTGTACTGCCCGGCGGTGCCTTCTTCGACAGCGCGGAAAGCTTTGGGATGATCAGGGCCGGAAAAGTCGATCTTACCGTTCTGGGCGCCATGGAAGTCGCCGAAAACGGCGACATCGCAAATTGGAAGATACCCGGGAAAATGGTCAAAGGAATGGGCGGAGCCATGGACCTGGTCGCCAGCGCCCGCAATATCATCGTCGCCATGCAGCACACGAACCCCAAAGGGGAATCGAAGCTCCTGTCCCAATGCACTCTCCCGCTTACCGGCGTAAAATGCGTGAAAAAGATCGTCACCGACCTGGCCGTGCTGGATATCGTCCCGGAAGGATTCCTGCTCCTCGAACGTGCGCCCGGCGTGTCGGTGGAAGAGATAAAAAGCAAAACTGCGGGCAGATTGGTCATCCGCGGCGAGGTGCCTGAAATGCAGCTCTAGTCTATAAGATTATTCTTTACCGCGAAGAACACCAGCCCTGCCGTGTTTTTAGCCCCAAAACGCTCCATCAGCCGGTCCTTGATCGCTTCTACGGTCCGGGGGCTGACATCGATCTTTTGGGCTATTTCCTGCGCTGTAAACTCCATACAGATGTAACGGACAACCTCCCTTTCTCTTTCGTTCAACGTGATCTCGGTGTTGAGGCTCGGGATGGTCTTGGTCCGGACATGAGATTTCTTCAGCAGTATCCGGTTTACAAAGTTATTGAGATAGTATCCTTTGGTAGCGACTTCGATGATAGCCCTTTTGATCTCGGAAGGATCGGCGCTCTTGAGCAGATAGCCGTTGGCTCCGATCTCCATCATATGACTGACGAATCGCTCGTCCTCATACATGGTCAGGGCAATGATATGAATGGATGGATACTGTTTGGCAATGATCTTGGTGGTTTCTATTCCGTCTTTCTGCGGCATCCGCAGGTCCATTAGCACGACATCGGGTTCCGAGGCCGCCAATCCATCCAGCAATTCCTGGCCGTTCTCGGCCTCCTGCACAAACTTGATGGCGCTATAGGGACGTAAAGACAGTATGACACCCTTTCGGAATATCTTGTGGTCATCGGCTATTGCAACTTTAATCACTCCCATAAAGCACTACCTAAAGATACGCATAAATTTTATTCTTGTTCCTGAAGCTTATCTTCCTCTTCCTTAACGAGTTCTATCGTTACTTTATAATAGGTTTGGGACATGTCCTTCTCGAAGAAGATCTTCCCATGCAACACTTTCAACCGGCTTTGGATATTCTTGAGCCCAAGCCCTACATTGCTCTTATTTAGCTTATTGAAGTCATTTTGTGTGATGCCCCTGCCATCGTGATGCAGCCGGATAAAGAACTTGTTACCGCTGGTATTCTGCGTCAGATGGATAAAGCTCGCATTGCTGTGCTTCAGGATATTGTTCACCAATTCCTGGATCACACGGAAGATGATCAGCTCGTTCTCCGCCTGCAGACGCTCCCGGTAGTCATGGAACCGGGAACTGGCATTCATGCTTCCCGAACCACTGATCTTCTGGAACAAGTCGTTAACCGCAGATTCCAACCCAAAATTCTTCAGGGTAGGGGGCATCAAACTATGAGAAATATTCCGGATCAGCTGAATGGTGTCGTCGATGATCTGCTTGGCATTGTAAATGCTCTGCAGCTGCGTCGTCTTGTCCAGGTTCACCAGGTTCTCATTGAGGTATAAACGTGCCGTCGCCAGCAGCGGACCGGCATCGTCATGCAAGTCTGCTGCAATTCGCTGCCGCTCTTCCTCCTGCAGGCGGATAGAAGCATTCAGGAGCAGCTTTTGCTGATCCTGTTCCATCTTCTGCAATTTCATCTGGTAACGAATGACCTTGCGCTGGTGAAAGATGATGAAAACGATAAGCCCGATAGTGAGCGCCAGCATCCCAATGGTGCCAAAAAACAGCACCACGGATACGTTGCCCGGGCTAGTAACATCTAGGAGCGTCATGAATTTGGTCGTCTTCTGGACAGATTGGTTAGGGGTTTAGAGTATACTTGTTTTATCTATTTAATTATCAGCGTATTCCATATTGTCCGTTCTGCTATGATGCTTTTTCATTATAAACGAGATGGAGAATAGGATATTCTTTAAGATCTCAAAGAAATTATTGATTGCCCAGTAGCTATGTCGCTGTTCATCAGTAAGCGCAGTGAAAAACAGGTAAAGGAAGAGGGTAGCGGAAAAATATAAAAAGAAGGCGATAACTACCCAAAATTTCTTGTTATTGTAGACAAAAACGGAATCCGGCTGACTGATCAATTCGTATAGCAATAAAATACAATATGTAATTACAAGCACCGAGGAAAGTGCGGCGGAAGTCGAATCGAAACGCTTGTTTGCAAGATTGAAGAATGCGACGATGCAAAATGCCAGAGCGCCAATAACGGGGATGTACTTGAATCGCTTCCGGGAAAGCGAGGAATAAAAGAAATAAGAAAAGAGAAGGAATTGAACGATGATAAAAGTATAATATACCGCCGGTTGCTTTGTGACCGCAAAAAGCCCCTCGGTGAGCAGGGATAGTACGCAATAAAGAAATATTACCCACAACCCTTCACCTCTGTTCCGTTTAAGAAAAATGAGATAAAAGAGTATAGGTAATATTTCCGCAGAATATGCTAAGATCGCAACTACCAGCAATAACTTGGATTTTACTCAAATATAAAAGGCAAAACCTTATAATCCAAGTAAAAGGAGTTGCTAAACCTTCGATTAACCCTTAAATGGCCAACCGCCCAGGCCAATGAGATCGGCAACAACGCCTTGTTCGCTCATCATGACGCCGTTCTCGGTTATCATCGTCTGTTTAACGAGGTCGTTCCCATTAGCGTCCATACCAACGTAAACCAGTGTTTTCTGGCCTTCATTGTTATAGCCATAGTAAAAACGCATACCAACACAGCCCGGCTGAGCCAGGATCTTCTCGATAATGTTGCGGCCCAGGTGATAAGAGAGGTTCTCGTTAGGATGGGCGTCTGCATAGGTTTTGGTGAATTCTGTTGCTGTTTCTAAGCTGATCTCCCCGCCTACTGCTGAATAGTCTTTCTTGGTAAGTAGCGCTTTTTGTTCCATACTGATGCGTTTTTAGAGGTTGTAAAATGTTAGTTTGTAAGGCTAAATAACCCCTAAAAAAAAATATGGGCAACGGCCAAATTTTATGGTAAATTGCTTTAAATTGCCTGGAATTCAAGCCTGTATTGGGTTTGACGTGTTTTTACGAGGAAGTTTACGAGGCCAAAATCGAGTAGTTTCACGCAGGAAAAATAGTATTTTTACTATCGCTAGAAACGTAGAAAGCCCTTCGGGGATTTCCCCCTCTCGAAAAGATATTCACATTTGTGAAGAGTGCTGTGGGTAACCGCCCGGGGAACCGGAATTAAAGTCTAAATTACCTTATAGACGTGCGAACTAACGAACACTAAGAAAAAAAGAAGTTGACTGATATTGGATTTTACCTTTCGGTTTTCTAAGGATGTTGGAAATCTTTTACTGGACGGTAAAGTGGACATTGGATGGTTTGAGGCATTCCTATCAATCAACTTCCATAACAAAAATAGGGGGCAGGGCTACGCAAGACAAGCGCGAAACTGCCCTTTTTGTGGATTGCGGAAAATACTTTTCGCTTCGTAAAACTTCTAAAAATTAAATGTGCCATTTTCGTTAACATAAATTGACCCTATACCTATTAATTCTACAAACCTGCCGGTATGACAGCTGAACTAGTTATCAAAGTATCGATCGCTGATGATCATAAGATTTTTCGCGACGGTATTAAAATGGCACTCAAAAACAAAGAATATCTCAGGATACTGTGGGAAGCCGAAGACGGTAAAGACCTGGTTCACAAAATGCAGATCAAACGGCCGGACGTATTGCTTATGGATATTCGCATGCCCGAGGTAGATGGCATCAACGCTATCGGCCTG
>Ga0134126_10012344_pt1 | contig 10787 bp, 9 predicted proteins | sample KB31752_FD_96881 | JGI IMG/M metagenome (GOLD analysis project Ga0134126, IMG submission 96881) | Terrestrial soil microbial communities with excess Nitrogen fertilizer from Kellogg Biological Station, Michigan, USA - KB3-175-2 | ecosystem: Environmental > Terrestrial > Soil > Unclassified ...
CAAAATGTATGATTCAATTAGTGTTAAAGAATGTATAAAGATTTTAAAAATTGAAAACTCTATGGCAGGCACGTATGATTTAATGGACTTGATTAGCTTAAAAGTAATAGAGCGATCTAAATTGCCCACATTTGTTTTTAAATCATCTGTTGATAATCTTGAAAAGATTATTCTAGATGGCGTAAAAATTGGAACAGAAATAACTAAATAGTTTTTACTTCACCAGGATAGGCCTCTATTCCATCTTTTATCATTTTGTCATATAACCTTTCAGCTTCATCAATATTCAAGGGTTTTGATTGCGCTTTTGCATATCCTTCTTCATCTGTTAAATACAGAATAACTTGATTTTCATAAATTGGTGATTTACCTACAAAAATTTTTTCACCAACAGGAAGAAATCCTTTTCCATTTTCGGATTTTTTTATAGTATAAGTTAGCATCGCAAAACCAGTATAATTAAATAAAGTAATCTGAGCTTCCTTTGAGTTTTTTTGACCTATAAATGCAGCCTCATTATATCTCATAAAAGTATAATGTATTTTTTCATTATTACATTTTATGTTCGTCTTTAATTTAATAAAATGCTTATCACAAGATATTATATTCTAGTCCGAAGGACCGAATTGCTAAATCACAAAAGTTTATCAAAAATTTTTACAAAATTACCATTTTAATTTGATATATAGTTTTGTAAAAATTACTATACTGATTCTTAAATATTTTCCATAACAAACCGCAAAAATAAAATTAAATAAGATAATTTTATAATATTACGAAAATTTTTTGTTAAAAATATTGAAAATAAATTTTAATAATGATAATTTATATTTTTTCAACTTTTTATAATGGGATTTTATCATCAATTATAAATATTATTGTTTATAAATAGGTACCAAGAATTATTCATTATGGCTTTTATTAATGGTGCTGAATGGATTATAGTAATTTTGATAATAGTTGTACTTTTCTTTGGAGCGAAAAGAATTCCAGAGTTGGCCCGATCCCTTGGAAAAGCATCATCCGAATTTCAAAAGGCAAAAATTGAAGCAAAAAAAACTCTTGAAAATGATCAGTATAGATCCCCTCAAAAATCCGTTGATCGAGAAAAATTAGAATCAATTGCAGAAACATTGGGTGTAGATTATTCTAATAAGAATGATCAGGATCTTAAACTTGCAATTGAATCGGAATTGAAAAAACAAAGTCCAGAGTAAATAGTGCTCAGAATGCAAGGAGACATTAATAACCCACAAACTGAAAAAAATATTCAAACAACAATAAAAGATTATATAAAGAATAATTATGACTTGAATGATATTTCTATAGGCGTTTTGGGAAGTCATTCCGCTTTAGAAATAATGGATGGCGCAAAAGATGAAAATATGAAAACGGTTTGTATTTGTCAAAAAGGTAGAGAGTTACCTTATTTAAAATATAGACGTCTAGTAGACGAATTAATAGTTTTAGACAAATTTTCAGATATTCTCTATAAAGAAAATCAAGAAAAGCTCTTGAATTTAAATACCATCATGGTTTCTCATAGATCTTTTGCGGTTTACCTAGGATATGATAATATCGAGAATGGTTTTTATGTACCTATTTTTGGTAATCGAAGATTATTAAAAGCTGAAGAGCGAACCCTTCCTAAAAATCAGTACTATTTGTTGGAAAGAGCTGGAATTCCTCATCCAAAAATATATTCTACTCCAGAGGAAATTGATGGCCCAGCCTTTGTTAAAATACAGGAAGCTAAGCGAAAATTGGAGAGAGCATTTTTTATTGTCACATCTTACGAAGATTATAAAAAGAAATCTCAAGATAGAATCGATAAAGGAATAATTGATAAAGAGTCATTAGAAAATAATTCCGTAATTGAACAATATTTAATTGGAACTTATTTTAATTTTAACTTCTTCTATTCGCCTATTGATGATGAACTAGAATTTTTAGGTATTGAAAGAAGGTTACAAACCAATATTCATGACTACACTACATCGATACCTGCAAAACAACAATTGGAAATGGACATAGAGTTGCAAAATATAGAAGTTGGTCACACACCTGCCAGTATTCGAGAATCTTTGCTTGATAATGTTTTTAAAATGGGAGAGAAGTTCGCACAAAGTACAAAAAAAGAATATCCTCCTGGGATAATAGGACCTTTTTCGCTTCAAAGTGTTGTTACCCTTGATTTAGATATGATAGTTTATGATGTTTCTTTAAGAGTACCTGGAAATCCCATACTTGCTACAACCACTCCATATACAAAATATAAATATGGCGAAACTTTTGGTGTTGGCAGGAGAATCGCAATGGAGATAAAAAAATCATTAGGCAGTTATAACAATGTAATTAAAATTATAACATAATTTATGTTACATATTTTCAGTTAATATCTTTACCCTTTTTAAGGTCGATATTTTTAATGTCTTTTGCAAATAGCGATCATATGACCATAATTCAATGATATTGATACTTTAGTAAAAAGTATGTATTTTTTCTAAAAAGTATTATATAAAAATAATATTTAGACATATTTTGATATACATCTACCACTATATACAACGATACTACATGTATATAATTTGTTAATGATAAATATCTATGGATGATCAGAGAGAATTCATGTTTATTTGAAGAAAGCAATATATCCAAAGTTCAGCAGGAGATGATAAATTTTATCAATAATACTAAAAATGATTTAAACATTATCTTTCCCCATTATATCAATGACATCTTGATAAATAATGATGTTATCAAAAATATACTATCTAAAAAATTGAATGAGGATATAACTATAAAGATATTATATCAATATAATGAAAATAACAAAAAAATTATTAAAAAAATTACGCCTTTTGTATTAATGAAAAGGCTGGAATTTTCTATTTCTTCCACTTATACATTTTTTTGTGATAGTTCTGATTATTTGGCTGTCGATTTAAACAATAATTCAACCAGAAACCAACCAAAAGAGTTTAAAAATGCAAATAACATAAATAATAAAAAGACATTCTTGAACGAAAGTAGTTCGATTTTTTACCTGCATTCCAATAATTATTTATTACTTTCTTCAATAGGTTCTTTCTTTAAAGCACTATGGTTTCAAAAAGAAACGTTTGATAAGATGATAAAAGAAAAATCGCATTCAGAACTTTTGATAGATTTGATTACTCACGATATTGGAAATCATCACAGTATAGTGCAAGGTGGGTTAGATTTAATAACTGATTTAATCGAAGAAAATCTAAAGAATAGTAATAATAAAGCACATCATCCTACAATTCTCCCAGATAAATCTAAAGATAATCAGAGCGATCATGCATTAATTAGTTCTATTCATCCCATAAATGAAAAAAACAATCCATTATCACAATATGAATTTCATGACATGTTAAATGATATTATGTCCTATGCATCAAAAATTCAATCCGCTCTTGATAGAAGTAATGATCTAGTTAGAAACATTATAAAATTAGAAAAGCTTTATAGACAAAAACAAGTATTCCTATATAAGAAGAATATAGTCACTTCCATGATAGAAGCTAAAGATCTTTTCTCAAGTGAGAATTCTGATATGTATTCCAAATATCGTAATAAAAAAATCATACTAGACATCTCTATTCCTAAAAATTATAAAAATGAAGATATCAATATAATGGCTGATGAATTATTAAAAGAAATTTTTATCAATATATTTTCAAATTCGATAAAATATAACGATAAATCTGAGATCATATCGATAGAAATTACTATAGGTGAGTATGTTTTATCAGACTGGAAATATTGGATGATCTCTATTTGTGATTCTGGAAATGGTATTTCGGATGCATCAAAGGAAGATTTGTTTGAAAGGTTTTATTCAAAGGCTAGTGGCACCGGAATGGGTTTATCTATTGTAAGAGCTTTGGTTGAGAGATATGGAGGCAGAGTTTGGGCATCAGATAAAAATAAATCTTCTTATCAATACGGATTATGTATTGGAATGATTTTTCCATTTGTAGATCCTGTACAAAAATAGCAAAGTATTTCTTTTTAATAGAATATCAAAGTTTAGCATAAATCTAGCATTGTTTAAATTTTTTATTAAATCTAATCAACATAAAAAGAAATAGATAAAGAACGATATGGATATCAATCAATTATGTTTTTTTGTTTTTGAATTAGATTTATTGATTTTTAAATTGAGAGGTATTCAAATTATAAATTATTTCCAGATGGGATGGTGAGATTCTTCCATGTTTTTTAATTGTTCAGTAGTAAAATACCGTTCAACATCAATTTTGTTGTATGCACATATTGCTGTTAATGGAAAATCAAATTTTTTTTCAAGAGATATTTCATATTTTAATAGTTGATCTTCTAGACCATGTTTAAAAAATGCAGACATTTCTCCAAAAACTCTCAGCCCCAATTTACCCCTTTTGGTTAGTCGATCCAATAATTCTGCCCACAAAGCTTTAGTTCTTTGAATACTTGAAACTCCATCGGGGAAATACCATTCAGAAGTTGATTTGATGATTAAATCCCCTTTATCGATTAATTCCATAGTATTTTGAATTTCACATTCTTTTTCAAACCGATCAATTATTTCTTTCTTTGTTAGTTCATCAGTAATTATCATGGCTACTTCGTTTTGGAATATACCTTCTTTTAGAAAATTGAAGGCGTCTTCAAATTTTTCAATTTTATCATTATAGATTGCAAAAATGTGGTTACCAATTTCAATTTGTTTGAGCCTTTGTGCCATATTATAAATAGGTTTTTTGACTTTATTAGATTTATGATCGAATTTATTTATCCCAAAGATGTGAACATGATTTACTTTTAAAATACACGTACCCTAAATATATAAAATTTGAAACAAGATCATCTTTTACAGACTATATAGTATTTAACATTTTTATTATCTCTTATATTTTACATTATAGCCTTGCAATGGTACATTATAAATTATAATAGAAATAGTCAAAACCCAATTATTGTTATTATAATTATTATTATTCATACCTTTACCGTTCTAATGATTTTTCAAATCATATGAAAAAACACCTTTTTATTATACATGAATACCCTCCGATTATATTGAAATTGATAAAACGTATCTTTTTTTAATTTCCAGAGTTATGAAAATAGACACTAGTAGTATTCGCTTTGCAACATATTTGAATTATATATCTTAAATTGCAATATTTTTTCTTTTATCATCATTTAGAATATTAATTATCATATCTTTAAATATAGGTAATTTCACAGGTTTTTGAACAATACTATCAATTTTAGATTCACTAAATTCCAGATTATTTTCCAAGTCACAAATTTCAAATGCAGTAATCAAAATAATTTTAATTGTGTTGTTAATTCTTCTTATTTTATGGGCCAGTTGAAGTCCGGACATACCAGGCATTCTTAAATCAGTTATAACCATTGAATAATATTTTGGATTTAGTTTAAAGTAATCCAGAGCCAATACTGGATCTGTAAAATGTTTTGCATTCATACCCATTTTATCCAAATATTGTTGTAAAATAAAAGCTATTTCATATTCGTCATCTACGATAATAATCCTATATGACGAATAATCCATTTTATCCAATTTATATCAAGCATTATTTATACGTTTAATATATTTTTATATACTGTTCAGTTAAGGCATTCTTAGTATAAATATATACAACCAAATATAACCAATTAATTACAGGCTTTTAAATATCTTTCCCCTATTACCAAAATAACCATCAAATCCTCATTCTCTATCTTATACCACATTGTTCTTTCAATCATACTTTTTCAAAAGAAGAGACAAAAGATATTTTTATTCAAGATTTTACACGATTGTAAATACCTAATTCGACCACAGTAGAACATGAATGTTCACCATATTCGATTACACCTTCAAAAATAAATTATTTTATTACAAACATAATTCGATCTTTATATTTATCCAGCGGATTTCTTTAATTTCATGTCCGATAGCAGATAATCAAATATATTTTGACCCAATTTTAACTACAATCTCATGCATCACATATTCAGATCTTCTTTTTCTGAGGATATTTGTATGATTGTGCTTTTGAATTTAATTTCAATAAGTAGATGTTTCTATTAATAAGTATTCAGATAATCAATCCACTGTATTTCTTAAAAAAAGACTTAAAATAAAAAGATAAAACCACAATCAATACTCTATATGGTCTATTTCCGATGTTCGTAAATGAAATAAACCTTTTCAATATATGGATCTCTCAGATCAAAAGTCTAAAATAGTATTTAGCAATGTTTTTTTTCACCTAGAGTCCAACATCAAAAATGGTAGACATTCGAAAATCCATTTGCCTTGTGCATATTCATAACATACAGACGCACTGTTAAACAAATTATCATATTCTTGTATAGAGCATAACAAAAAATTTGGGAAATAGTAGATCTATTTAACTTTTGTGTTAATAAATAATTTATGAACACTTTCAGAGGCAATAATAATAACCGTTATGATTCAATAAATCAACGGGGAACCTAAATGAGTATTACACACAATACAAATATAAAATCTCCAGAATTACAAGCTGTTCTCGTAGAATCAATTTTATTAGAGTGTACAGATAATAAATCCTTCTTTGACATTTCATTAAAAATTCACAATAAAATGAGCGTATCAGTATTTAACTTGAAAAAATATTTATTCTATATGATAGACTATGAGTTGATTTCATATAATGGAGATAAACAAATTTTTGTTTTAGAAGACGCCGGAGACGAATTACTAGATAGAATCATAAATTTAAAACAAAGAAATAAGGAAGACATAAAAAAGATAAAAATTACGTTTGAGTGTACAAAAAATATAAAATAGCCTTATCAAGAATTCCTTCAATTTAACAGATAATTTTTATACACCAAAAACAAAATCTTTGATGAATATATAATTCACATCCTCAAATATAGAACATATTATTATAGACTACAATTACTTAACTCAGAGCGTATTTTTTATATTTTACAAACTGACTAATAAAAATATTTTATTAACGTGCATTAATTTATTGAAAAAAAATATGATCTAAGTGATTCCTTAAATGAAAAACGTATTTATATATGGTTTTTATTTGTATCGTTAAAGTACCATCGTTATCATTTTTCGATCTTTAAAGATCCTATGTTTATTATGTTATTAAAGTATGTTGCACATTCATAATTAATGACAGACGATTATAACAAAGAAAGAGAACTTAAAAGAGATGCACATGAAGCAGGAGATGCAGCACATGATACTTTGGATGATGCAAGTAACAAAATTCAAGCTGGTGCAAAAGCTGTTGCCAATAAAATAAAGGACCCAAGTAAAGATACTGGAGAAGAATATCAAAAAGAAAAAATAAAAGAAGAATTTGACTAGACTCACTCACATCCCATATTTTTTTTGAATTTTAATATTATCTCAAAATTTAACAATATGTGGCCTTATGAATATTTAGATTATTAACTTAAATAGCATCAAAAATAAATAATGATCACATCATAGGATTTTAAGAAATAGAATATCTGAAAAAATGATCTATCACATAGTCTAGATTAACGCGAATTTTCTAAAATGTTTTTAGATTGATCATGAAGCATTTAATCCATTGAAATAAAATCCATATTTTAAACACAAAATAATATGTGTTTACAAAATTAGTTATGTTATTTTGTATTATACTATAGAAAAATTCTCAAGTCAAGATTCTTCATGGTTTATAAAACTACCTTTCAGATTTATCATTTAGAAATGCGGTCAAAGTATTATTTTTACATTAGGTAAAACTAATCCATGTTCTATACATCAAACAAAAGTAAAAAAGGGATATAACAATAATTATAAAATTTAGAATATATTATTAACAATACCTATATAATATACATATCTAGAACCGAAAGATTTTAGGTTTACTTTCCCTATTGTAAAAAGAAATATAATTTAAACACGTAAATAAACTTGATCTATTAAATAATTATTACAATAAAGAAATGGTGTCAACTTTACACAGCCGCCTGACTTCCTCAGTTTTTATAATATAAAGAATAAATCCAGGTTTTATTGTATCAAGTCGAATTAAATAATTGTATGCGACCCAATTCACAAAATTTTTGGAATGCGTTATCTAATGGTTGTAAAAAGGCAAAATTATGAAGCAAAGCAGTTATAAAATTGCAGTATAATGTAAGAGAAATAAGTATCTAATCTTTTATTATATTATTGTTCTTTATATTATTACTATCATATGACTCATCAAAATCTAAAAGAAAAATGTAATTATAGACAAATACATGAAGAAATGGAAGAGAGTGTAACAATTTCGTTGAAAGAATACAGAGAATTACATCAAGTCAAGGAGCAACTACAAAACTTAAAATCTCAAATGTTAGAGCATTGTGACATATTAGGTGGAGTATTTATTCAGCTAATAACTGATAATTATAATACTAAACACCAGATAAGAAATAATAGTTCAGAATATTAGGCAATAATACTCAATCTTTTTTATAGAATTATCAATATCAGTCAAGGAAAAAATTACATATAAAAAAATAAACGATGGTTATATAATGATGAATCAAAACTTTTTCTGATTTGTTGATCCTATTTTATACAATAGTTCTTATTATTTGACCGCAATCTAATATTCAATAAAGTCAAGGAAAAAAAGATTTTCGTATTATTAATTATATAATATATCTTATCAGAAAAAGAGGATTTGCGAATTTAAGGAAATTTCTTATTGAGTATTACAGCACTATTACAAAATAGCCCTATAACCTTAAGAAAGATAGCAGATATTTTTTGTTCAAAATAGGTTTTACCATATTTGAGTTAAAATATATGTCAGAGTCAAAATTAAAAACATTGGAAAATCATCAAGTTAAAAGAGCATAATATACATATCGATAAAAAGTTAGAGTCATTTAAATGAAATGATTAATTTAATTTTTCCTTGATTGAATTCTCTATGAGTGTAAATAATTCTTTTAATTTTTCAATAGATTTTCCTCCACCTTGACCAAAGTGGGGCGATCCACCACCAGATCCGTTTAGCATCGTAGAAACTGTTTTAGCAAGACTTCCTGCGTTGATGATTTTTGACGAATCTTTTCCACAGTATGTTATAACCCTTGCAGAATTTTTATTATTTATGATTGATACATACATTAAATTAGAGTTTGATTGCGTCGCATTTTCACCAATCATCAAATGAAATTCCTCATCAAGTTCTTCTTCTATCACATAATATAGTTGAATGAATTTGGCTTCATTAGAATTTGATTTTAATGTGATTGAGTTATTATAAACATATTGAGTATATATATTTGATATATTCTTGATCATATTCTTAATTTTTTTCTTTGATTTTTCAAATTCATCTAAATTTTTTGAAAAAGATTCTAGGATTTTTTCTCGACTGGTGCCCAAACTATTTATTATAAATTGTAATTGATCGTCTTGTTTTTGAACATATTCAAGGGCATTCTGACCAGATACAAATTCAATTCTTACTACACCATCTTGAATTCTTTCGGTTTTTAATATCTTGATAAACCCGATTTCACCAGTATTAAAGACATGTGTTCCACCACATGCTTCTATATCTAAATCTCCTATGTTTACTATTCTAATATTATTTACAGGAACAACTCCACCCTGATATATTCTAAAACCATAGTTTTGTTCTGCTAGTCCTCTATCAAAAGTGTTGATATAAACAGGTAAATTTTTTTCAATTATTTCATTTGCTCTTTTCTCTATTTCTTGAATCTCAGCCCTGTTTAATGCAGAATGATGAGTTATATCTAGTCTAGCATAGTGTTCCTCTTTAAATGCAGAATTTTGCCAAACCCAAGAACCTAGTATATTTTTAGATGATTGATTTATAATATGGGTAGACGTGTGATTCTTTGTTATTGCAATACGACGTTCTCTTTCCACTACACAATTAACCATATTACCTTCTTCAAATAACGCGATATCGCTTACATGATGAAATACAATATCTTTAATTTTTATAACGTTATCGACTTTGGATGCACCAATATATCCATGATCTGGTTCTTGACCTCCACCTCTTGGATAGAAAGACGTTTTATCCAATATTATTAGATTGCCATCTACTTTTTTTAGTATTTTAGATTCAAAAACGAACTTTGTTGGATCATCGTAATAAATTAAGTTTGTTTTAGTCAGAGAATCCAAGTCCAAATCGTCAGGAATTTTAATTTCATTTTTAACTTTTTTAGTTAGGTGAATTGATGAATGCAGGTCTGATAATTTTGTGTAAAAATTAGGTGGAACAGAATTTAATAAACCTGTTTCCACTAAATAATCTGGCGTTATTCCATCTGATTCATATAATCTTATTAAATCATTCATTTCTAGTTTATTATTTTCTTTTTTTATTTTTGCGGATATAGTATGGATTCTACTTTGAGTCTCATCAAATCTTCTTGATTCAATATCTAAAATGGTAAATATATCATTTCGGAAATCATTTAATTCAGGATATAATGTTTGTAATTGATCGATATGCATATCAACAATATCTGAAATTTTAATATTAAATCCTAATTTTTTAAGTAATGATAATGAACGTCTTAATAATACTCTAAGATTATACCCTCCACCTACATTGGATGGCAACGAACCGTCACTTATTGCAAATACTAGGGTCTTGGTATGATCAACAATTGTAAATAACGATTCATAAGGAGTAATTATCTTTTGTAATTTTTCATAATCTATGTTTAATTCTCGG
>Ga0134126_10012345_pt1 | contig 10787 bp, 8 predicted proteins | sample KB31752_FD_96881 | JGI IMG/M metagenome (GOLD analysis project Ga0134126, IMG submission 96881) | Terrestrial soil microbial communities with excess Nitrogen fertilizer from Kellogg Biological Station, Michigan, USA - KB3-175-2 | ecosystem: Environmental > Terrestrial > Soil > Unclassified ...
GACCTTCTCCACCGCCGACGACAACCAGTCGGCCGTGACGATCCGGGTCTTCCAGGGCGAGCGTCCGATGGCCGCCGACAACAAGGTGCTGGGCCAGTTCGACCTGGTCGGCATCCCGCCGGCGCCCAGAGGCATGCCGCAGATCGAGGTCACCTTCGACATCGACGCCAACGGCATCGTCAACGTCTCCGCCAAGGACAAGGCGACCTCCAAGGAGCAGTCGATCCGCATCCAGGCGACCGGCGGCCTTTCGGACGCCGACATCGACCAGATGGTGAAGGACGCCGAGGCGCACGCCGCCGAGGACAAGAAGCGCAAGGAGATGGTCGAGGCGAAGAACCACGCCGACGCCCTGATCCACACCACCGAGAAGGCCCTCGCCGAGCACGGCGACAAGGTCAGCGCCGCCGAGAAGTCGGCGATCGAGACCGCTGTCGCCGAGCTGAAGAGCGCGCTCGAAGGCGACGACGCCAGCGCCATCCAGGCCAAGACGCAGAACCTGGCCCAGGCTTCGATGAAGCTGGGCGAGGCCATGTACAAGGCCCAGTCTGGCGGCGGCGAGGCCGGTGAAGCGGCTTCCGGCGGCGAGGCGGACGAAGGCGTCGTCGACGCCGAGTTCGAGGAAGTCTCCGACGATCAGAAGTCGGCCTGAGGGCCGGCGGGGTCGATGAGCTGGCGTCCATGAGGAAAGCCAACGCGATGCGTGACGGTTTGCCTCATGGCGCGGGCTCGGGCCGCGGCGAAAATGCCTCACTTGGGGAACGTCGCCGCCGCCCTCCGCGGGCAAAGTCGCCCGCCTCGCGCAACGAGCCTTGCAGCGAGGCGGGCGATGGCCCACTTCAGTGGTCTGTAAGTTTTACTTCAGCGAGAAGCCGGGGCCGCTGACGCTTCCATGCGAGATTATTACGACATCCTGGGGGTCGAGCGCGGCGCCGATGACGCGGGCCTGAAGTCCGCGTTCCGCAAGCTCGCCATGGAGCACCACCCCGACCGCAACAACGGCTGCCAGGACGCGGCCGCGCGGTTCAAGGAAATCAACGAGGCCTACTCGGTCCTCTCCGACAAGCAGAAGCGCGCGGCCTACGACCGCTACGGCCACGCCGGGGTCAACGGCAACGGCCAGGCCGGCTTCACCGACGTGCACGACATCTTCAACGAGGTGTTCGGCGACGTCTTCGGCGAGATGTTCGGGCGCAGCCAGCAGCGCCGGCCGAGCGGCCCGACCCGCGGCGCCGACCTGCGCTACGACCTGGAGATCTCGCTGGAGCAGGCCTACGCCGGCGCCGACGTCGAGGTGACGGTCCCGGCGGCGCTGACCTGCGACGACTGCACGGGCTCCGGCTGCGCGCCGGGCGCCCAGCCCACCGCCTGCGTCACCTGCAGTGGCCTTGGCCGCGTGCGCGCCAGCCAGGGATTCTTCACCATCGAGCGCACCTGCCCGCGCTGCGGCGGCGGCGGGCGCGTGGTGCTCGACCCTTGCAAGTCCTGCAACGGCCAGGGCCAGACCCGCCGCGAGCGCACGCTCGAGGTGCGGATCCCGCCCGGCGTCGACGACGGCGCGCGCATCCGTCTCGCCGGCGAGGGCGATGCGGGCGCGAGGGGCGGCCCGCGCGGCGACCTCTACATCTTCCTGTCGGTGAAGCCGCACGAGCTCTTCGAGCGCGACGGGCTCGACCTGCTCTGCTCGGTCCCGGTGCCGATGGCGATCGCGGCGCTGGGCGGCGCGGTCGAGGCGCCCTGCCTCCTGGGCGGCGAGAACTGCGACGGCGAGTGCAGGATCGAGGTCAAGGTGCCCGAGGGCGCGCAGACCGGGCGCACCGTGCGCCTGAAGGGCCGCGGCATGCCCTCGCTGCGCTCGCGCGAGCGCGGCGACCTCGTGGTCGAGCTGTTCATCGAGACGCCGACCAAGCTCACCCCCCGCCAGAAGGAACTGCTGCGCGAATTCGCCGGCCTCTGCGGCGAGCAGCAGCACCCCCGCCAGGCCGCCTTCTTCCACAAGGCCCGCCGCTTCTGGGACGGCATCACCCGCCCGAACTGAGCCACGTCGTCGCGTCCCTCCGCTTTGGGGTCGTCCCTCCCCTTCATGGGGAGGGTGGCCGAGCGAAGCGAGGCCGGGTGGGGGAGTCGGGGGTTCGCTGGAAGGCCGGGGTTTGCGGCTTCAGACACCCCCACCGCGGTCCTTCGGCCCGACCCTCCCCATGAAGGGGGGGGAGGCGCATGCCGTCACCCAGCCAGGACGGCGATATCGGGCCAGCGGTAGGCGGTCTCGGTCAGGCCCTCGCCCCAGCCGTGCGAGGCGACCTCGGCGAAGGCTTCGCCGCCCAGCCGCTCGTAGAAGCCGCGCGCCGGCTCGTTGCGCGAGAGCACGAACAGCATCAGCGACCTGGCGCCCTCGGCCTGCAGCACCCGCGCCTGCGCCTGCAACAGCGCGCGGCCGACGCCCAGCCCTTGCGCGGCCCGCAGCACGTAGAGGGTGAAGACCTCCGCGTCGGCGGCGCGGCCATCACCGTTCAACACCGCGCCCGACGCGTACCCCACGGCGCCCTCCGCGCCCTCGGCGACCAGCGTCACCTGCCCTTTCTGGGCGCGGGTCAGCTCGAGCCGGAAGCGCCGTGTGTGCGCCGCCACGCTCATCCGCATCAGCGCCGCCTGCGGCAGGATCCCCGGATAGGTCTGGCGCCAGGCGCGCACGTGGACGCTGGCGAGGTCGGCGGCGTCGCCGGGCCCCGCGGGGGAGATCACATAGTCGAGCAGGCTCTCCACAACTGGAGAAGGTCGGGTGCGCATGTGCCCACGTCAAGGCATGCCGACGCTCTCTGACGCTCTCTGGCCCCGCCCCTCGATCCTGCTAGCTTCCGGCATGATGAACGCGCCGATTCCCCCGAGCGAGACGACCATTTCGGCGGACGGCGCCTCGCCGGTGATGGCGCAGTTCTTCGACGCCAAGGCGCGCCAGCCCGATGCGCTGATCTTCTTCCGGATGGGCGACTTCTACGAGCTGTTCTTCGAGGACGCGATCAAGGCCGCCGCGGCGATCGGCATCACCCAGACCCACCGCGGCACGCACGCCGGCCAGCCGATCCCGATGGCGGGCGTGCCCGTGCATGCGGCCGAGGCCTATCTGGCCAAGCTGATCCGCGCCGGCTTCAAGGTCGCCGTCTGCGAGCAGATGGAGGACCCGGCCGAGGCGCGCAAACGCGGCGGCAAGGCGATCGTGCGCCGCGACATCGTCCGGGTTGTGACGCCGGGCACGCTCACCGAGGACGGCCTCCTGGAAGCGCGCGGCGCCAACCGGCTGGTGGCGGTGGCGGTTCGCGCCGGACAGGCGGCCGTCGCGTCGGTCGAGCTTTCCACGGGCGAGGTCGAGTGCTTCGCGCTCGGCCGCGAGGCGCTGGCCTCGACGCTGGCGGCGCTGGCGCCCTCGGAGATCCTGGTCCCGGACCGCCTCTTCGCCGACGAGGCGGTGGGCGCGGCGCTGAAGGCGGCCGGCGGCCTCGTGCAGCCGATGGCGCAGGCGCTGGCCGAACCGTCGGCCTCCGAGGCCCGGCTGAAGCGCCTCTACGGCGTCGAGACGCTGGACGGCTTCGGCGCGCTGACCGGCGCCGAGGTGGGCGCGCTCGGCCTGATCGCCGCGCACCTGGAGGCGACTCAAGGGGGGCGCGCGCCGGCGCTCTCGGCCCCGCGCCGCGCCGGCGAGGCCGACGTGATGGCGATCGATCCGGCCACCCGCGCCAGCCTGGAGATCGAGCGCTCGCAGTCCGGCTCGCGCGAGGGCTCGCTGCTGGCGGCCATCGACCGCACGGTGACCGCCCCCGGCGCGCGGACGCTGGCGGCGCGGCTGGCGCGGCCGCTGATGGCGCCCGAGGCGATCGACGCGCGGCTCGACGCGATCGACTGGCTGCTGACCCGCCGGGCGCTCCGCCAGAAGCTGCGCGCCGAGCTGAAGGGCGCCGGCGACATGGCCCGCGCGCTGTCGCGGCTGGCGCTCGGCCGCGGCGGCCCGCGCGACCTCGCCGCCCTGCGCACCGGCCTCGCCATCGGCGCCGGCGTGCTGGCGCTGGTCGAGGCGGCGGCCGCCACGCCCGAGCAGGCGCTCTCGCCGCCCCCGGCCGAGATCGCGGCGGCCGCCGTGGCGCTCGCCGTTCCGCCGGCGCTCGCCGCCTTCGCCGAAGCGCTGGCCAGGGGTCTCGCAGACGAGCTGCCGCTGATGGCGCGCGACGGCGGCTTCGTGGCGGCGGGCGTCCGGCCCGAGCTCGACGAGGCGCGGGCGCTGGGCGGCGACAGCCGCCAGGTGATCGCGGCGCTGGAGGCGCGGCTGCAGTCCGAGAGCGGGGTCGCGCTCAAGGTCCGCCACAACGCCGTGCTCGGCTACTTCCTGGAGGCGAGCACGGCCAAGGCCGAGCCGCTGATGAAGCCGCCGCTGAACGCGCTGTTCATCCACCGCCAGACCATGGCCAACCAGGTGCGTTTCACCACCGTCGAGCTCGCCGAGCTGGACGCCAGGATCGCCCACGCCGCCGACCGCGCGCTCGCCATCGAGCTGGAGACGTTCGAATCCTGGCGGGCCGAAGCGCAGGCGCTGGCGCAGCCGATCCAGGCCGCCGCCGCCGCGCTCAGCAGCCTCGACGTCGCCGCCGCGCTCGCCGAATGGGCCGAGGAGGCCGGCGCCGCGCGCCCGTGCGTCGACCGCTCGCTCGCCTTCGAGGCCGAGGCGGCGCGCCATCCGGTGGTCGAGGCGGCCGTGCGCCGCGCCGGCGATCCCTTCACGCCGAACGACTGCCGGCTGGATGCGGCCGGGCAGGCCGGCGCGCGGCTCGCGATCGTGACCGGCCCCAACATGGCCGGCAAGTCGACCTTCCTGCGCCAGAACGCGCTCCTCGCCATCCTCGCCCAGGCCGGCTGCTTCGTGCCGGTCAGGTCCCTGCGCCTGGGCGTGGTCGATCGCCTGTTCAGCCGGGTCGGCGCCGGCGATGACCTGGCGCGCGGGCGCTCCACCTTCATGGCCGAGATGGTGGAGACCGCCGCGATCCTCACCCAGGCGACGCCGCGCTCGTTCGTGATCCTCGACGAGATCGGCCGCGGCACCGCCACCTACGACGGCCTCGCCATCGCCTGGGCCTGCGCGGAGGCGCTGCACGACGTCAACCGCTGCCGCGCGCTCTTCGCCACCCACTACCATGAGCTGGCGACTCTGGAGGACCGGCTGGCGCACGTCGCCAACCTGTCGCTGAGGGCCAAGGAGTGGAACGGCGAGCTGGTCTTCCTGCACGAGGCCGGGCCAGGACCGGCCGACCGCTCCTACGGCGTGCAGGTGGCCAAGCTGGCGGGCGTGCCGCCGGCCGTGGTCGCCAGAGCGCGGCAGGTGCTCGACCGGCTGGAGAGCGAAGCCGCCAGCCATGCCGACCTCGCCGAGCTGCCGCTGTTCGCCGCCGCCGCCGCCGCGCCGCCGTCGCCCGCGTTCACCGGCCCGAGCCCGGTCGAGACGGCGCTCGGCGAGCTCGACCCCGACGGCATGAGCCCGCGCGAAGCGATGGACGCGCTCTACCGGCTGAAAGGGATGCTCGGCCGATGACGACGCTGATCCTGGTCCGTCACGCCCAGAGCGCGCCGTCGCCCGACCTCCCGGAGCGCGACTTCCCGCTCTCCGAGCTCGGCTTTCGCCAGGCGATCGAGCTGGCGCCGGTGCTGGCCGAGCTTGGCGTCGACGCCCTCGCCTCCAGCCCCTACCTGCGCGCCGTCGAGACGCTGCGCCCCTTCGCCGAGCAGGCAGGCTTGCCGATCGCGACCGACGAGGATCTGCGCGAGCGCAGGTTGGCCGGCGCCTGGACCGATCTGGCGACGGCGGAGGAAGCGCAGGCGGCGATCCGGCGCATGCACGCCGACCTCGACTTCTGCCTGGAAGGCGGCGAGACCGGGCGCGCATGCATCGCCAGGTTCGACGCGGCGCTGGCCCGCATCGTCGCCGCCAACCCCGGTCGCACCGTCGCGGTCGGCTCGCACGGCGGCGTGCTGGGGCACCTCTTGGCGCGCCACGCGCCGCTGGAGGGCGACTTCTGGCGGCGCATCCGCAACCCGCACATCTTCGTTTTCGACGCCGTCGCCGAATTGCGCTGGACGGGCGAGCGCACGCTCGACGGATCGCCCGGGGTCCGTGAGGGCTGACCCCGCTACCGCCTTGCGGGTATTTTGACGCGCACGAAAATTTAAGTTGGTTTGGCCGATACTCCGCCGGTTCTGTAAGGGGGGCGGAAATGGGAGCGAGGCCCCGGCCAGCGACCGCCGGCGAGCGCGCCCGGCTGCGCGAGGTGCGCGCCGTCGTGCTCGAGGATGCGCGCCCGGTGTTCGAGCGGATCGCCCGCACCGCGCAGCGCCTCTCGAAGGCGCCGTTCGCCCACGTCAGCATCATCGGCGCCGACCAGCTCTGGATCGCCGGCGTCGCCGAAGCGCCACTGCCGCCGGTGGCGCGCGAGCAGTCGTTCGCCCGCTACGTCATCGAGGGCGACGCGGTGCTGTGGATCGAGGACCTGCGCGCCGATCCGCGCTTCGACGGCAATCCGTTCGTCTACGGCGAGACCGGCATGCGCTCGTACGCCGGCGCGCCGATCGTGCTCTCCAACGGCAGCAAGGTCGGGGCGCTTTCGATCATTGATCGCCGCTCGCGGCCCTACGACGCCGACATGGCCGCCGCGCTGGAGGACCTCGCCGCCCTCGTCGGCCAGGAGTGGGAGCGCCGCCGCGCCGTCCGCGCCCTGAAGGCCAGCAGCGCACGCACCCGCGCCGCCAACGTGGTGCTGGAGCGGGTGATCGACTGTGCGCCCGTCGCGCTCATCATGACCGACCGCAAGCTGCGGGTGCTGCAGTCGAGCTCGCGCTGGCGCATCGAGATGGACGTGCTCGACGCGGAGGTCCGCGGCCGCAGCATCTATGATCTGTTCCCCGGCGCAGTCGAACAGTGGCGCTCCCACCTGCAGCGGGCGCTGAAGGGCGAATCCTTCCGCGCCAACCGCATCCGGCTGACGCTGCCGAACGGGAGGCAGCCCTGGGCCCGCGCCGAGATCACCCACTGGCGGGGCAACAACGGCCGGATCGGCGGCCTCCTGGTGATGACCTACGACATCACCGACATGGTCGAGGCGCTGGAGACCACCAGCCGCTCGGAACAGACGCTGAAGCTGGCGCTGGAGATCGGCGAGCTCTCGATGTGGGAGCTCGACCATCGCGACCGGCGCCTGAACAATGCCGGCAGCGCTGTCGTGCAGGGCGGCGACGGTCTCGACTACGAAGGTCTTTCACGCGACATCTGGACCGCCGTCCACCCGGCCGACAAGCCGGCGGCGATGGCGGCCTGGGAGCGCTACCAGCAGTTCGGCGAGCCGTTCCGGGCCACCTTCCGGATGCTGCAGCGCGATGCGCCGCACGTCTGGGTGCAGGCCGCCGCCGAGCTGATCCGCGACGGAGCCGGGCAGATCGACCGCACGGTCGGCGTCATGCGCAACATCGACAAGCAGCGGCGTGGCGAGATCGCGCTCGCGCGGGCCAAGGAGGCGGCCGAGGCGGCCAACCGCGCCAAGAGCGAGTTCCTCGCCAACATGAGCCACGAGATCCGCACCCCGCTGAACGGCGTGATGGGGGTGGCCAGCGCGCTGTCGCGCACCGGGCTCGACGCGAACCAGCGCGAGATGATCGGGCTGATCGAGAGCTCGGCCAAGACGCTGGAGCGGCTGCTCTCCGACGTGCTCGACCTGGCGCGCGTGGAATCCGGGCGCCTGGAGCTGGCCAGCGAGCCGTTCGAGCTGACGCGCTGCATCGCCGACGTCGGCGCCCTCTTCCATCCGACCGCGGCGGCCAAGAGCCTCGAGCTGGTCGCCGAGCCCGCGTCCGAGCTGGAGGGCGCCTTCCTGGGCGATGCGCCGCGGGTGCGGCAGATCCTCTCCAACCTGGTCGCCAACGCGGTGAAGTTCACGCCGGCCGGCGAGGTGCGGATCGGCGGCTCGGCGCGGCCGACCCCCGACGGCGTCGAGGCGACGATCTGGGTCAAGGACACCGGCATCGGCTTCGACGCGGAGACCAAGGCGCGCCTCTTCGGCCGCTTCGAGCAGGCCGACGGCTCGATCAGCCGGCGCTTCGGCGGCGCGGGCCTGGGCCTGGCGATATCCCGCTCGCTGGCCGAGCGGATGGGCGGGTCGCTGGACGCCGACGCCGAACCTGGCCGCGGCGCGGTGTTCATCCTGACCCTGCCGTTGGTGCGGACGGCGGCCGTGACCGCCACTGCGGCAGCGTGCGCGCCGTCAGCGACGTCCGCCGATGACGACCGCCAGCCCCTGAAGGTTCTGCTGGCCGAGGACCATCCGATCAACCGGCGGGTCGTGCAGCTGATCCTGGAGTCAGCCGGCGTCGACCTCACCTGCGTCGAGCACGGCGCGGCGGCGGTGGAGGCGTGGGAGCTGGGCGCGTTCGACCTGGTGCTCATGGACATGCAGATGCCGGTGATGGACGGGCTGACCGCCATCGGCGAGATCCGCGCCCGCGAGCTGCGGCTGGGGCGGCCGCGCACGACGATCTACGCGCTGACCGCCAATGCGATGCCCGACCACGCCCGCGCCAGCGGCGCTGCCGGCGCCGACGGTCACCTGACCAAGCCGATCACAGCCGACGCCCTGTTCGGCATCGTCGAGACGGCCGCTCGCCATTCGGAGGCGCCAGGGGCGCCTGCCAGGCGGGCGTAGCCACTCATCCGGGATCGGCGCCGCGGAGGGCACGGAGGCGATCTCGGTGATCTCCGTGGTTCAAGACAGCGCCTGCGGCGCTTCAACGGCGGATGAACGCCGGTTGAACGGCGCGCTCAGGCTTGGCTCAGGCCGGGTGGCGCATCCTCGACGCTAGGCCCCTTGCAGGGGGCCGAAGCGAGACGAGGAGCTCGAAGAAGATGCGCGTCAACTGGGAGCTGCTGGACGAAGCGGCCCGGCGCGAAGTGGCCGTCGGCGATCTGGTCAGCGTCGAGGCCGGCGGCGCGCCGACCTGGCGCGTCTTGAGGCTGACCGAGGACAGGGCGTGGCTGCGCGACGACGTGCGCCAGATGGACTGCATCTCGCCGATCAGCCAGTTCCACTGGAAGGCCAGCCTGCGCGAGCCCTGAGCGGGCGCGCTACAAGCCCACGCAGTCGGCGCTGCCCTCGCGGGCGACGGCGCCTTCGCCCTTGCCGATGCGGGCGTCGCGGCGGCGCACGTAGGAGCCCGGGTCGATCACCTGCCATTTCAGCGGGCTGGGCAGGATGGCGATCAGCCGCGCCGCCTGCGCCGGGCTGACGCTGCGGGCGCTGACGTGGAAGTAGCGCTGCGCGGCGGCTTCGACGCCGTAGACGCCGGGGCCCATCTCCACCGTGTTGAGATAGACCTCCATGATCCGCCGCTTGCCCCAGATCGTCTCGATGAGGACGGTGGTGTAGGCCTCGAAGCCTTTGCGGACCCACGAGCGGTCCGGCCACAGGAAGACGTTCTTGGCGGTCTGCTGGCTGATCGTCGAGCCGCCGCGCAGGCGTTCGGGCTTCTTCTCATCGTGCCGCATCGCCTTCTGGATGGCCTGAAAGTCGAAGCCGTGGTGCTCGCAGAACCGCGCGTCCTCGGCGGCGATCGCCGCGCGCGGCAGCGCCGGCGACATCTGCGAGATCGGGACCCAGCGACGGTCCAGCCCGTGCCCCTGGAGCATCCGCTCGATCATCAGGATGGTGATCGGCGGCGGTGTGAACCGGTAGACCACCGCCAGCACCGCCGGGACGAACACCGCCAGCGCCAGGACCGTCGCCAGCGCGTTCAGCAGCCAGCGCCCCCAGCCGCGCCCCAAGCCGGTCCGGCGCCGCGGCGCGGGCCGGCGTGGCGGCGACGATCTCGCTGGCGCGGCCCCCCGTGAGCCGCGCTGCGGCGAAGTCCCACTCATCACCCGTCTTTCGTCCGCGCGCCCCGCGGTGCTAGCGATGCGCAGCGCCGCTGTCCGGCGTCAAGCGTGCGAGGAGGCGGGGAAGATGGACGTCGCAGAGGCCGTGAAGAAGCGCATCTCGGTGCGGGCGTTCAAGCCGGACCCGGTGCCGGGCGAGACCGTCCGCAAGCTGCTCGAACTGGCCGCGCAGGCGCCCTCCGGCGGCAACCTGCAGCCGTGGCGGGTCTATGCGCTGGCCGGCGAGCCGCTCGCCGAGTTCAAGGCGCTGATCGCGGCCTCGCCGATGGAGGAGCCGGAGTACGACGTCTATCCGCCCAGCCTCTGGGACCCGTTCCGCACCCGGCGTTTCGTCTGCGGCGAGGACCTCTACGCCTCGATCGAGATCCCGCGCGAGGACCGGCCGGCGCGCTTCCGGCAGTTGGCGCGCAACGGCGAGTTCTTCGGCGCGCCGGTGGGCCTGTTCTTCTGTCTCGACCGCAAGCTCGGCCCGCCGCAATGGTCCGACCTCGGCATGATGATGCAGACCTTCATGCTGCTGGCGACCGCCGAGGGCCTGGCCACCTGCCCGCAGGAATACTGGGCGCGCTATCCGACGACGGTCGCCCGGTTCGTGAACCTGCCGGACGACCACATGCTGTTCTCCGGCATGGCGCTCGGCTACGCCGACGAGGCCCACCCGATCAACAACTGGCGCACCCGCCGCGATCCCCTGGAGGTCTGGGCGGAGCTGCGCGGCTTCGACTGATCGTTCTTGCTTCGTTCGCGGGGAAGACTAGGACCAATCTACATTCAGGATTCCCAGCGCTGAAAGGTGCTGAATCAATCCGGCTCCGATGTGATGATTCGGAGCCGA
>Ga0134126_10012346_pt1 | contig 10787 bp, 5 predicted proteins | sample KB31752_FD_96881 | JGI IMG/M metagenome (GOLD analysis project Ga0134126, IMG submission 96881) | Terrestrial soil microbial communities with excess Nitrogen fertilizer from Kellogg Biological Station, Michigan, USA - KB3-175-2 | ecosystem: Environmental > Terrestrial > Soil > Unclassified ...
CCGGCCACCTCCAGCGCGTGCCGGGCGGCCATCACCGAGGCGGGGCTGGCTGACAGGTCGGCGCGCTCGAGCAGGTCCCGTTCCCGCAGGTCGGCGTGACCGTGCAGAAACACCCACCGGTCGGTGGGGATGCCGAGCCGCCGCGCGGCTCCTTGCCTGCGTAATCGATCGTGTAGGTCTCGATCGTCGCCTCGCCCGAATAGTCGGGCGCCAGCTCGGGCGCCGCCCAGCCGTCGACCTCGCGCTGCAGCGGCGCGGAATCGAAGCCACGCCACTCGGCCGGCTTGGTCGAATAGACGCCTACAGAGTATTTCGACAGGAAGCCGCCGTTGGCGCCCACCAGGCCAACCGTGCCCGGCATGCGGCGCAGCTTGCGGGCCATGCTGGCGAGCGCGTGCATCGAGTAGTTGTTGCCGGCGCCGCCGAAGAACGGCAGGCCGCCGGTCACCGTCAGGCCGCGCGGGTCGGTGGGGCTGAGGCCCAGCGCGTCGCAGATATTGAACACTGCGATCGGGAAGCAGCTGTAGAAATCGAACGCCGCGACATTGGCCAGCGAGACGCCCGCCGCCTCCAGCGCACGGCGCGCCGCCGCCGCCGAGGCCGGGCTCTGCGAGAAATCGGCGCGCTCCATCACGGTGCGCTCGCGCACGTCGGCGCCGCCATGCAGGTAGACCCATTTCTCCTCCGGCACGCCGAGTTCGCGGGCCTTGCCGACCGAGGTCAGCAGCACCGCCGCGCCCTGGTTGGCCTGATCGCGCGCCACCACGCGGCGCGGGAAGGGATCGGAGGTCAACCGGTTCTCGGCGGTCACGGCGGCGAGGGCCTCGGCGGTGCGCGCCTCTGGCGACATGGCGTGCGGGTTGCGCGCGGCGACCTCGGTGAACGGCGCGAAGAGCCGGCCCATCTCCAGCCGGTAGGCGTCGCGGGTCAGGCCGAGCTTGCCGCGGCGGGCGTTCTCGAACATCGCGTAGACGGTGATCGGCGTACGGCCGCCCGCATAGGCGAGGTCTCGCGTCAGCAGGCCCTCGCCGCCGAAGCCGCGGTCCTCGAGCGTACCCTCGACCGTCTCGGCCCAGTCACGCGTCTCGCCGCGCGACTGCAGATGCCGCACCGTGGAGATCGCTTCCGAGCCGGCCAGCAGCACCATCTGCGCCTCGCCTGCGGCAATGGCGTGGGCGAACTCATTGACCAGATGCTGCGGCCCCTGCCCGCCGACCACCTCAAGCACGGCGCGCGCGGGATCGGCGCCGATCCGCTTGCCGACCGAGCGCGGGAAGTTGTTGGAGGCGCCGAACGGCGGCTTGGCGGCCGGGCCGGAGACCTCGAACTGGCGGATGGCGCAGATCACGTCGATGTGCTTGGCGAGGTCAGGCGCGCCGGCATCCGCCAGCGCCGCGGCCGCGGCCTTGCCCGCCAGGTCGGCCGGCGACAGGGCCGCGTAGTTCGGCGCATCGATCCGTTCGGACGCCTCGCCGACCCCGATCAGCACCGGTGTATTGTCGGCCACATCACTCATCGCCACTCTCCCTATCGCCGCGTCAGCCTTGCGTGCGCATCGTCGCGGGCTCTACTTCTTCTTCAACAAAAGGCGTCGCCTGTGTCGATGGTGACGTGACGGGAGGCGTAAGTGGCCACGATCACGGCCGAAGACCGCACGGCGCTGACGGACTCGCTGCACCGGCTGCTGGCCGACCGCTGCACGGAGACTGACGTGCGGCGCACGATGGAGACCGAGGACGGCTACGACCCGGCGCTCTGGCAGGCGCTGGCCGAGATGGGCGTGGTCGGGCTGATCGTCTCGGAGGAATACGGCGGCGTCGGCGCCGGGCCGGTCGAGCTGGAGCGGGTGACCGAAGAGACCGGCGCGGCGCTGCTCTGCGGGCCGCTAGTCTCGAGCGGCGTGCTGGCCGCCGGGCTGATCCAGGCGCTGGACGACGAGGCGGCCAAGTCGCGGCTGCTGCCGGGGATAGCCGCCGGAACGACGATCGCCACGGCGGCGCTGACCGGCGCGCGCGGCGGCTGGACCGAACGCGACGTGACGGTGAGCGCGGTGGCCGCTGGCGACGGCTGGACGCTCAACGGCGTCGCCTCGTTCGTCACCGACGGCCAGAGCGCAGACGTGATCCTGGTCGCGGCGCATGCGCCGGGCGGGGTCGGGATCTTCGAGGTCGAGCGCGGCGCCAGGGGCCTGGCAGTCAAGCCGCTGCCCACCTTCGACCATACTCTGCGCCTCGCCGAGCTGACGTTCGACGGCGCACCGGCGCGGCGACTGGCTTCCAACGGCCCGACCTGGAACGCCATCGAGCAAGCCCTCGACCTCGTCCGCGTGGCGCTGGCCGGCGAGCAGGCGGGCGCAGCCAAGAAGGCGCTGGAGTTCACCGTCGACTACGCCAAGACCCGCGCCCAGTTCGGCCGCCTGATCGGCAGCTTCCAGGCGATCAAGCACATGGCCGCCGACCTCCTGCTGGAGAGCGAGTCGGCCATCTCCGCCGCGCGCAACGCCGCCGCCCGGCTGGCGGACGGCGCGCCGGATGCGCAAGCGGCGATCAGCCTGGCGGCATTCGCCTGCGCCGACGCCTTCTCTAAGGTCACCGCCGACGCGGTGCAGATGCACGGCGGCATCGCGTTCACCTGGACGCACCCCGCCCACCTCTACCTGCGCCGCGCCCGGGCCGACGCCCAGTTGTTCGGCGCTCCGGCCGCCTATCGCGAGCGCTTCCTCGAAGCGCTGGGAGCCTGACGACCATGGCGGATGGCGCTGCGACCCTCACCGACGACGCCCTGCGCGAGGAAGTCCGCGCCTGGCTGGCCGCCAACTGGAAGCCGCTGCCGCCCGAGCAGCCGGGCGCGGGGGGCGCGGGCTGGACCACCAGCCCCGAGCGCAAGGCGTGGCTCGCCAAGGTGGTCGACGCGCGCTGGGCCGTCCCACGCTGGCCGGCTGAATGGTACGGGCGAGGGCTGTCCGATGCGCAGGCGCGCATCGTCGAGCGCGAGTTCGCCAAGGTCGGCGCGCCGGGGACCGGGCAGGACCGCTCCAACCTCTGGGCCAACACGGCGCTCGCCTACGCGAGCCCCACCTTCAAGCCGAAGATCGTGCCGCAGCTGCTGAAGAACGAAGTCGGCATGTGCCTGCTCTATTCGGAGCCCGGCGCCGGCTCCGACCTCGCCGGCATCCGCACCCGCGCCGATCACGTCGGCGACCACTATGTGGTCAACGGCTCCAAGGTGTGGACCTCGGGCGCGGCCACCGCCGACTACGGCATGCTGATCGCGCGAACCGACTGGGACGTGCCCAAGCACAAGGGCATCAGCTTCTTCTTCCTGCCGATGAAGCAGAAGGGCGTCGAGGTGAGGCCCCTGAGGCAGATCACCAACGAGAGCCACTTCAACGAGGTGTTCTTCACCGACGCGATCTGCCCGGAGGAGAACCTGCTGGGTCCGCTCAACGCCGGCTGGGGCGTCTTGCAGACCGCCCTCGCCTACGAACGCTCGGTGATGGGCGAAGGCGCGCGGGGGCCGAGGAGCGGCGTCGCCGAGGCGACGAACGAGGAGCCGCTGATCGCGCTGGCCCGCGAGGCCGGCGTGCTCGGCGACCCGGTGATCCGCCAGGAGATCGCCAAGGTGATCGCCTACCGCCGGCTCAACGCGCTGAACACAGCGCGCGCCAAGGCCGACCTCGCGCAAGGCACGTCGTCGTCGATCATGAGTCTCGGCAAGCTGGCGATGAGCCGCATCCTGCACGAGGAAGCACGCGTCCGGACGATGATTCTGGGCGCCGGCTCGCTGCTGGAAGGCAAGGACTATCCGCGTGCGGAAGATGCCAACTTCCTGACGCTGAACGCCTACTTCACCTCGATCGGCGGCGGCACCGACCAGATCCAGCGCAACATCATCGGCGAGCGCGTGCTCGGCCTGCCGAGAGAGCCGGAGGTCGACCGCGACGTGCCGTTCCGCCAAGTGCGGGGGAACGGATGAGGGCAGTCTGAGATGGAACAAGCGCGTCCCCTGGCCGGCATTGCGATCGCGGAGATCGGCGGCGAGGTGGCGACGCGCTACTGCGCACGGCTGTTCGCCCTGCTGGGCGCCGAGGTCTGGCGCGCCGCGGACAACGGCGGCGTGAGCGCGCTGTACGGGGCGTGGCTCGATCAGTCGAAGCACACGGTCGGCACGCCCGAGGCGGCGCTGGCGGCGCTCGATGCGTCGGACGCGGCGCGCAAGCTGGTGATCTGCGGCCAGACGCCGGCGCGGATCGCCGAGGCCGAGACGCTTGTCGGCGATCGGGACGCGCCGGTGCTGGCGATCAGCTGGTTCGACCCGCGCGGGCCCTACGCCGAGTGGCGGGCCAACGATCCGATCATCCAGGCGATGTGCGGCCTCGCCTTCAGCTATGGCCCGGTCGACGGCCCGCCGACGCTGCCGCAGGGCTGCGAGACGCAGGTGGTCGCCGGGATCACCGCCTTCAACGCCGCGCTGGCGGCGCTGATCAGCGACCGGGCGCCGCGCCGGATCGAATCGAACGTCTTCGAGGCGGCGCTCTGCTTCACCGAGCCCGGCGCGGTCGGCGCGGTGGCGTTCGGCTGGGAAGCGCGCCGGCTGGGCGTCAATCGCTACTCTCCGACGTGTCCGAACAACATCTATCCGACCACCGACGGCCATGTCGGCGTCACCGCCCTCACCTTCCCGCAGTGGTCGGCGCTGGCGGGCCTTATCGGCCGGCCGGAGCTGGCGAAGCATCCGCTGTTCATCGGTTCGCTGCAGCGCCTCGCCATCGCCGACGACGTCGACGAGATCCTGGGGGCGGTGCTGGCGACGCGGCCGACCGCGTTCTGGGTCGGCGAGGGCGACAAGCTCCGTATCCCGATCACCCCCGCGCTCCCGCCGCGCGAGCTGCCCGACTATCCGCACTGGCGGGATCGCGGATCGTTCGCGCCGGTGAGCGCCGGCGAACGCGCGCAGGGGCCGACGCTGCCCTTCCGCTTCACCTGGGAAGGCGAGACCAAGCCGCGGCCGATCGGCGGGCCGGCCGGGCCGCTCGACGGCGTGCGGGTCGCCGACTTCAGCATGGGCTGGGCCGGTCCCCTCGCCTGTCGCTACCTGGCCGACCTCGGCGCCGACGTGCTGAAGGTGGAATCCAGCGCCAAGCCCGACTGGTGGCGCGGCATCGACGGCGTGCCGGTGGGCGGCGGTGGCGATCTCTCGGCGCTCGAGTTGCCGCGCAACTTCATGTGCGTGAACCGCAACAAGCGCGGCCTCGACCTCGACCTCGCCAATCCGGCCGAGCTCGCCGTCGCCAAGGCGGTGGTCGCCGCGTCCGACGTGGTGCTCGACAACCAGGGGCCGGGCGTCATGGAGAAGCTCGGGCTCGCCGCGCCCGACCAGCGGCGGCTGAACCCGGCCGTGATCTCGATCGCCATGCCGCCGTTCGGCCGGGGCGGCTCGCTGTCGGGCCTTCGTGCCTACGGCTCGACCGTCGAGCAGGCGTCCGGAATGCCGTTCGTCAACGGCCGCGCCGACTGGCCGCCGTCGCAGCAGCACGTGGCCTACGGCGACCCCGTGGCGGGGCTCTACGGCGCGGCGGCGGCGCTGGTCGGGCTCTACGGGCGTGCGCGGCTCGGCGGGTCTGACATCGATCTCTGCCAGGTGGAGTGCCTGTTCCAGGTCGGCTCGGCCGGGCTGATCGCCGAGCACGCCGCCGGCGCGCCCTACCCGCGCGACGGCAGCCGCCGCCCCGAGATGGCGCCCTGCGGCGTGGTCGCCGGCGCCGGCGGGCCGGATAGCTGGCTGGCCATCGCGACGGACAGCGATGCGATGTGGCGGTCGCTGGCGACGGCGATCGGCCGGGGGGACCTGGCCGCCGATCCGGCGCTCGCAAGCCTCGCCGGCCGCAAGGCGCGCGAGGGCGAGATCGAGGCGGCCATCGCCGCGTGGGCCGCCGACCAGGACCCGCGCGAAGCTGCGCTGAAGCTGCAGGCCGCCGGCGTGGCGGCGAGCGCGGTGATCCCGACGCACGAGCTCTTCCCCGACCCGCACCTGCAGGATTGCGGCTACTGGGCGCTGCAGTTCCGCGCCTACATCGACGACCACTTCACCCCCGAGGCGCCGTTCCGCTACGACGGCGCGCGTCCGCCGGTGGTGCGCCCCGCGCCCACCATCGGCGAGCACACCGACGAGGTGCTGGCTGAGCTGGGGATCGTCCGGGACACGGTTGGGGCCTGATTGTTTGACCCCACCCGTGTCATCCCGGACAAGCCGCGCAGCGGTGCAGATCCGGGATCTACTCAGCGCCGCCGTTGCAGGTAGATCCGGGACAGCCGCTGCGCGGCTTCCGGGATGACACTGAAATTGATTGAACGATTGCCGCCCGGGGCGGGAGGAACGTGCATTTGAAGAAGCTGCTGATCGCCAATCGGGGCGAGATCGCCATCAGGATCGCGCGGACGGCGGCCGAGCTCGGGCTGCCGACCGTCGCCGTCTACGCCGAGGACGACGCCGCCTCGCTGCACGTGCGGCGCGGCGACGAGGCGGTGGCGCTGAAGGGACAGGGCGCGGCGGCCTATCTCGACATCGCGCAGATCGTCGAGGTCGCGCAGGCGGCCGGCGCCGACGCGATCCATCCGGGCTACGGGTTCCTCAGCGAGAACGCGGCGTTCGCCAGAGCCTGCGCCGAGGCCGGCATCACCTTCGTCGGCCCGAGCCCGGAAACCCTCGCGCTCTTCGGCGACAAGACCTCGGCGCTGAAGCTGGCGGCCAGCCTGGGCGTTCCTACCCTGCCCGGCACGCGCGGCGCGACCACGCTGGACGAGGCGCAGGCGTTCCTGACGCAACTCGGCGACGGCGGCGCGGTGATGCTGAAGGCGCTGGCCGGCGGCGGCGGGCGCGGCATGCGGCCGGCCTCGAGCGCCGACGAACTGGCCGAGGCGTTCGAGCGCTGCGCCTCCGAGGCGAAGGCCGCATTCGGCGACGGCGCGCTCTACGTCGAGCAGTTCTTCGAGAAGGCGCGCCACGTCGAGGCGCAGATCCTCGGCGACGGTACGGGCGCCGTCATCCACCTGTTCGATCGCGAGTGCAGCCTGCAGCGCCAGCGCCAGAAGCTCGTCGAGATCGCGCCGGCGGTCGGCGTCGACGAGGGCGTGCGCCAGGCGTTGCAGGCGGCGGCGGTGATGATGGGCGAGGCCGCGCGCTACCTCGGCCTCGGCACCATCGAGTTCCTGGTCAACGAGGGGGGCGCAGGTCCGCGCTTCGCCTTCATCGAGGCCAACCCGCGCCTGCAGGTGGAGCACACGGTCACCGAGGAAGTGACCGGCCTCGACCTGGTGCGCCTGCAGCTGGCGGTGGTCGGCGGCGCGAAGCTGGCCGACGTTGGGCTCGCCACGCAGGCCGATGCGCCCGTTCCGCGTGGCGTCGCCGTGCAGGCGCGCGTCAACCTGGAGACCATGGGCGCAGACGGTCGGGTGCGGCCGGCCGGCGGCGTGCTGACAGCCTACGAGCCGCCGTCGGGTCCAGGCGTGCGCGTCGACGGCTTCGGCTACGGCGGCTATCGCACCAGCGTCCGCTACGACTCGCTGCTCGCCAAGGTGATCGTGCACGCGGCCGACCTGCCGGCGGCTGCCGCCAAGGCGCGCCGCGCGCTGGGCGAATTCCGGCTGGCCGGCGCCTCCAGCAACATCCCGTTCCTGCGCGCGCTGACCGGCCGCATCGCCGCCGGCGAGACCGACCTGCACACCCGCTACGTCGAGGCGCACATCGAGGCGCTGGCCGAGGAAGCCGCGGCCGAGAGCGCCGGTGGCCCGGCCGGCTCGGCCGAAGCCCAGCGGCGCGCCGGCGCCAAGATCGACGCGGTCGACCCGCTGGCGGTGCTGGCGCATGGCAAGGGCGAAGGCGCGCCGGCCGCCCGCTCGGCCTCACCGGCGCCCGCCGCCCCCGACGCATTCGACGACATCGTCGGCCCCGAGGGCTCGTCGCCGCTGCGCGCGCCGCTGCAGGGCACCATCGTCAGCCTAGCGGCACAAATCGGCGACGCCGTCCGCGCCGGCCAGACCGTGGCGATCATGGAATCCATGAAGATGGAGCACGTGATCGCCGCCCACGTCTCCGGCTACGTGCGGGAGATCACCGTGGCGGCGGGCGACACCATCTTCGAGGACCACCCGCTGGTGTTCATCGAGGAGGCCGACGTCGGCGACGCCGGCCATGTCGAGACCGAGGACATCGACCTCGACCACATCCGCCCCGACCTGCAGCTGATCCTCGACCGCCACGCCAAGACGCTCGACGCGGCGAGGCCGGACGCGGTGGCGCGGCGCCGCAAGACCGGCCAGCGCACCACGCGCGAGAACGTCGACGACCTCGTCGATCCCGGCTCGTTCGTCGAATACGGTTCGCTGGTGGTGGCCGCGCGGCGGCGTCGCAACACGCTGGAAGAGCTGATCGACCAGACGCCGGCCGACGGCCTCGTCATGGGCCTCGGCCGGGTGAACTCCGACCTGGTCGGCGAGGAGGCCGCCCGCTGCGCGGTGATGGCCTACGACTACACGGTGCTGGCCGGCACCCAGGGCGCCTACAACCACCACAAGATGGATCGGCTGATCGAGCTCTCCATCCAGCATCGCATCCCGACCGTGTTCTTCTGCGAGGGCGGTGGCGGGCGGCCCGGCGACACCGAGGGCGGCGGCAGCTTCGTGCGCGGCTTCGAGCTCTGGGGCCGGATGTCAGGCGTCGCGCCGATGGTCGGCGTCACCTCCGGCCGCTGCTTCGCCGGCAACGCCTCGGTGCTCGGCTGCTGCGACGTGATCATCGCCACCAAGGGCTCCAACATCGGCATGGGCGGCCCGGCGATGGTCGAAGGCGGCGGGCTCGGCGTCTTCCGGCCGGAGGAGATCGGACCGGTCGAGGTGCAGGAGCCGAACGGCGTCATCGACATCCTGGCGGAAGATGAGGCCGAGGCGGTCGCGCTGACCCGCAAGTACCTTTCCTACTTCCAGGGCCCGACGAGCGGCTGGACCTGCGCCGACCAGCGCCTGCTGCGCCGCGTGATCCCGGAGAACCGCCTCAGGGTCTACGACATCCGCGAGCTGATCGGCGTCTTGGCCGACGACGGCTCGGTGCTGGAGATCCGCCCGAAGTTCGGCCAGACGATGATCACCGCCTTCGCCCGCATCGAGGGCCGGCCGGTCGGCGTCATCGCCAACAATCCGAAGTTTCTCGGCGGCGCGATCGACAGCGACGGCTCCGACAAGGCCGCGCGCTTCATGCAGATCTGCGAGGCGTACGACGTGCCCATCGTCTCCCTCTCGGACACGCCCGGGATGATGGTCGGCCCGGAGATCGAGAAGACCGCGCTGGTGCGCCATTGCTCGCGGCTGTTCATCATCGGCGCGAACCTGACGGTGCCGATCCTCAGCGTGTTCGTGCGCAAGAGCTATGGCCTCGGCGCGCTCGCCATGACCGGCGGCAGCTACTCCAAGTCGGCGTTCGCGGTGGCCTGGCCGACCGGCGAGTTCGGCGGCATGGGGCTGGAGGGCTCGGTGAAGCTCGGCTACCGCAACGAGCTGGCCGCCATCGCCGACCCGGCCGAACGCCGCGCCCGGTTCGACGAGATGGTGGCGCGCGCCTACGAGGGCGGCAAGGCGATCAACCAGGCCACCACCTACCGGATCGATGACGTGATCGACCCCGCCGACACCCGCCGCTGGATCATGGCTGCCCTGAAGAGCCTGCCCCCGCCTTCTCCGCGCGCCGAGAAGAAATTGCGCTGGATCGACGCCTGGTAGCGCCGTCGGTCGCGCCGCCAAGCCTCTGAGGCAAAAGGCGTATTGTCTTCCTGGCGAGCGCGGGCGAACACTTGCGCCCTGGGGCGGAACGCGTGGGGGCGCAGTTGAGCGATGGCGGCTGTCACGGCTGAGGCGACGCGCGCGGCGCGACCTGGACTGCGGACGGGTTTTGCGAGCGCCGCGGTGCTGGTGGTGGTCGGGGTCATCTCGACGACGCTCGGCCAGGAGCAACTGCTCGGCCGCCTGCCGCTCACCAACCTCCTGAAGAACACCCTGCATGAAAGCCGCACGGCCACGTCGGCCTTCTTCTTCCTGGCGGGGCTCGCCTGGTACTTCAAGCCGCTGGCCGGCATCCTCACCGACGCCTTCCCGGTCCTCGGCAGCCGGCGGCGGTTCTACCTGATCGCCAGCGCGACGGTGGGGTCGCTGGTCTGGCTTTCGGTCTGCTTCCTGCCGCAGAGCTACACGGCCCTGCTCTCGGCGATGATCCTGCTCGGCGTCTTCATGATGCTGGCGAGCACGGTGGTGGGCGCGGTGCTGGTGGAGACGGCGCACGGCAACGCCGCCTCGGGCCGGCTGACGGCGCTGCGCTTCGCCGTGCAGTACGGCTGCATCGTCATCGGCGCGCTGGCCGGCGGCTGGCTGGCGACGCTGTGGTTCGGCTGGACCGCGATGGCCTCCGCGGCCGTCCTCTTCCTGATCGTGCCGGTCGCGCTGCTGCTGTTGAAGGAAGACCCGGTGAGCGCGGACGCTGGCGAGATCATCGCCGAGGCCGGGCGACAGCTCAAGCAGATCGCCACGGCCGGGCCGATGTGGGCGGCGGGCGGGCTGATCGCGCTCTTCTACATCGCGCCCGGCTTCACGACGGCGCTGTTCTACCGCCAGCAGAACGAGCTCCACATGCTGCCGCCGGCGCAGGGACTGCTCTCGACCGCGGCGGCGCTGAGCGGCATCGCCGGCGCCATCACCTACGCCATCGCCTGCCGCCAGCTGAAGCTGCGTACGCTGATGATCATC
>Ga0134126_10012347_pt1 | contig 10787 bp, 7 predicted proteins | sample KB31752_FD_96881 | JGI IMG/M metagenome (GOLD analysis project Ga0134126, IMG submission 96881) | Terrestrial soil microbial communities with excess Nitrogen fertilizer from Kellogg Biological Station, Michigan, USA - KB3-175-2 | ecosystem: Environmental > Terrestrial > Soil > Unclassified ...
AGAGCGGCACGAGCAGGTCGCGCAGCATCGGGTGGAGCTCGACGGCCCGCGTCAGCCGCTCGTCCAGGCTGCCGCCGCCGCCGACGAGGGTGTCGAGTGCCGCCGCGGTCGCCGGGGTCGTCCGCCGTCGCGGCTCGTACCCGGCGAGCCGGTCGATCAGCCGGGCGAGCAGCGGCACGGCGTTCGCGCCGGCGTGGGGGAGTGAGGTCGCCCCGGCCTCGCCGATCGCGGTGACGACCGCCGCGCAGGCGCCCTTCTCGCCCACGGTAACGGGGATGACGATGCGGCCGTCGCGCAGCTCGAGCCGCTCCGCCGAGCCCTCGTTGAGCGCGTAGTCGGTGGCGATGTCGGGGCGTGCTTCAACGAGCCAGCGCATCCCGACGGCCTCGCTCCCGTCCTCCTCGTCGGCCTCAGCGATGAGGACGAGGTCGCCGTTCCCGCGGAACCCGGCCCGGGCGAGCGCGGCCATCGCGACCGTCCGCGTGGCCAGCTCGTTCTTCATGTCCGCGACGCCGCGGCCCCAGATGTAGCCCGCCTCGTCGACGTGGCCCGCGAACGGCGGATGTGTCCAGGCCTGGGGATCGTCCGCCGGAACGACGTCGGTGTGACCGAGCAGTGCCAGCGACGGGCCGGTGCCGCGGCCGCGAATCCGCCCGACCAGGTTGGCCCGGGCCGGGGCGCGGGCGATCAGCTCACACTCGACCCCATGCCTCTGCAGATAACGGGCGAGGTACTCCGCCGCCGGCGTCTCGCCGCCCGGCGGGTTGCTCGTATCGATCCGCAGCAGATCGCGCAGGAGCGCGGTCGCCTCGGCGCCCAGCTCGGCTTCGGTCGGCAGTTGCACCGGCGCAGGATGTCACGCTATGGCGGAACGGACCATCGTCTCGTACGATGAGTCACATGGGCAAGCTTGGCCGCTTCAGACGAGTACCGAGAAGCACCATCGTCATCTTCGCGACTGCGGGCGTGCTCGTGCTGCTCGACCTCTTCGTCATCCATGCGTCGAAGGCGAAGATCGAGCGCATCGGGGAGCACATGAGGATCCACGTCTACCCGACGCACTGGAACGATTACGTCCACACCGGGATCTGGGTGGTTGCCGTGATCCTGATCGGGTACGGGATCGTCCGCTGGAACGCCGCGAGCGAGGATCCGGCCGACGAGGCCGATGCAGCTCCGCGGATGTTCGGCGACAGCATCGTCGACGCGCGCACGCAGGTCGACCCGGCGATCGGCCTGCGCCCGGTCAACAGCACGCGCGACCGCTGAACGGCGCCCGTCGGCGCTGTCAGCCGGGCCGATCGTCGATACTGCGTCCATGAGTGGGCGGGTGACACGCGTCTCGATTGCTCCCGTGAAGTCGCTCGGGCTGCGCCATCCCGAGATCGTCGAGCTGACGCCGTCCGGCGTGGTCGGCGACCGCCGGTTCTGGATGATCACCGACGAGGGCCGCCTGGTGAACGGCAAGATGTGCCCCGAGCTGATGCAGATCCGCTCGACCTGGGACGAGCCGGCCGGACAGCTCTCGCTGCGGTTTCCCGACGGGGCCGAGCTTGCCGGGACGATCGAGCTCGGCGACCCGGTAGACGCACAGCTCTACGGCGAGCCGCATCCCTCGCGGAGGGTGATCGGCCCGTGGCAGGACGCGCTCGTCCGCTTCGCCGGATTCCCGCTCACGCTGCTCTGGTCGGAGCGGGGCGCCGTCGACCGCGGCGCGGATCGCGGGGGCTGGGTGTCGATCGTCTCGCGGGCGTCGCTCGGGCGGCTGGGCGATGAGGTCGGCGAGCAGCCGGTCGACGGCCGCCGCTTCCGCATGCTGTTCGAGATCGACGGCGTCGGCCCGCACGAGGAGGACGAGTGGATCGGCGACCGCGTCCGGATCGGCGGGGCGGTCGTACGGCCGCTCGGAGACGTCGGCCGCTGCGTCGTCACGAAGTGCGATCCCGACACCGGCACGTCCGACCTCGACACCCTCGGCGCGCTCGCCCGCTACCGGCGCGACGGCCAGACCGAGCCGCTGCCGTTCGGCGTCTACGGCGAGGTCGTGGAGCCCGGCCGCGTGCGCGTCGGCGACCCGGTCGGCGTGTAGGCCGAGACGTCGTGTCCGGCCCGGGGCCCGGCGATCATACCCGTCGGCCGACCTGCCTTGTTCTGCTCTTGTTGCCTTTCGCGCATCTTGCGTGGATAACCGAGGGAGTGTGGCCGGCGGGCACCCGTTCGGCTGAGGCGTTCGGTTGCAAGAGGAGGGCAAGTGAGACGGCTAGGCAAGACGCGCGTTACGGTTGCCGCTGTGCTCGCTGTGGCAGGTGCGATGTTGGTTGCGCCCGCAGCGGAGGCGGCGGTCGTGACGCAGACCCCACTGGTTGGGTACCAGCCCAACAACACGGTCCGCGACATGATCGTCGTCGGGAACACGGCATACATCGGCGGCAGCTTCACCGCACTGACCTCGGCGAACGGGGCGACGACCGTCACGCGGAATCACGTGGCGGCGATCGACATGACCACGGGCAACGTGCTCCCGTGGAACCCCAACGTGAACGGCACCGTGTACTCGATCCTTCCCGCCGGGAACAACGTGTACCTCGGCGGCTCCTTCACGACCGTCGGCGGGGCGACGCACAAGAACATCGCCGAGGTGAACAACACCAACGGCGCGGTCGTGGCCGCGTTCGCCAACAGCTCGCGGCCGAACAAGGCCGTGCGCGCGCTGGTGATCGCGAACGGCAACCTCTACGTCGGCGGGGCGTTCACCAGCCCGCGGTCGTTCATGATGGAGGTCAACGCCACGACCAACGCGTACATCCCGACGTGGGCGCCCGTCGTCGACGCCGAGGTGCGCGCGCTCGCGACGGACACGAGCCAGACCCGGATCGTGGAGGGCGGCTTCCAGCAGTGCGCAGTCGGTTCCGGCTGTGACGGCCGCATCGGCATCGGCGCCGTGAACACGACGGACGGCGCGTTCGTGCCGTTCGCCTATAGCGGCCCGCCGACGTTCATCCCGCCCCCGGGCTTCCCGTACCGCCCGTTCCAGGTCATCCAGATGACCCAGGACGGGAACACGCTGTTCGCGTCGGGCACGGGCAACGGCGGCACCGCCCTCAGCCTGAACATGGAGGACGGCACGCTGAACTGGCAGGCCGGCTTCAACGGCAACGTAGTCGGCATCGGCGTGACCGACGGTGTCGTGTACACCGGCGGCCACTACAGCACCTACTGCGGCCCCGTACCGGGGAACAACTTCTTCTGCGTCGGCCGGCCAGGGTCTGCCGCGCGGTCGAAGCTCGCGGGTTTCGATGAGGCCACCGGTGCCCTCGAGACGTGGGCGCCCACCGTCAACACCGCTCTCGGCATCGAGGCGGTCGGCGCCGACCTCGGTCGCGTCGCCGTCGGCGGTGAGTTCACCCGGATCTCCGGCGTGACCGTGAACCACTTCGCGCGGTTCCAGCAGTAGCCGTACGGGGCTGACACGTGCCCCGTCCCTCACGCGAGGGGCGGGGCACGTGCATGTCCGGCTCAGAATTGCCGCTCCCACGACGATTAGCCGGTCAGATGGAATCCGGCGAGAACCATCCACCGCTCGACCCGGCCCTGGCAGCAACGCTCGCGGCCAGCGACGTGCTGCGCCGCATCGCGGGCACCGCGGCCATCCATCTCTACGAGCTGCGGTATGCGGAGGACGGCTCGTACGAGTGCACCGCATTCATCGGCGAAGGCCTGGCGAGCCTGCTCGGCCCCATCCCCGACGGCGTTGACGAGGAGGCGGCCTGGGAGGAGGCCGTGCATCACGACGACCGTCGGGCCTACTCCGACTTCACCGAGGCCTGCCGGCACGGCGATGCGTCGGAGATCGAGTTCCGGCTGGTCGGGTTCGACGGCGTGACCCGGTGGGTGTGGGAGCGGGCCCGGCCGCGCGTCCAGGATGGAGTCGTGTGGGTGGACGGGGTGGTCGCCGACGTCACCGAGCGGCGCCGTGCCGCCGACGAGCTCCGGGAAGCGCGGGCGCGCCTCGAGCACCTCGCCTATCACGACAGCCTGACGAACCTTCCGAACCGCGCCGCGTTCCACGAGCATCTCGTGACGGCGCTCGCGGACGCCGGCCGTGCCGGTCGCAGCCTGGCGGTGCTCTACATCGACCTCGACGACTTCAAGCTCGTGAACGACGGGTTCGGCCACGCCGTGGGCGACGAGCTCCTGGTGCACTGCGCGGAGCGGCTGCGTGCGGCCTGCCGCCGGGGAGACCTGGTCGCCCGCCAGGGCGGCGATGAGTTCCTCATCCTCGTGCGAGATTCGGAGAGCGACGAGCACGCGCGTCGCGCGGCGGAGGCGGTCGCCGTCTCCGTGCGCGAGACGCTGAGCCGCGATTTTCTGGTCGCCGGCGTGAGCGCCTACATCACGCCGAGCATCGGTGTCAGCCTCTACCCACAGGACGGCACCACTGCCGAGGAGCTCCTGAAGAAGGCAGACATCGCGCTCTACGCGGCCAAGAACGCGGGCCGTGACAGCCATCGCTACTACCGTCGTCCCGAGCGGGACTCCGGGTCCGACCTGGCGGTCGCGACGGAGCTGCGAGATGCCCTCCGGCGCGACGAGCTCACCCTGCACTACCAGCCGCTGGTGGAGCTCGAGGGCGGCCGGATCGTCGGTGCGGAGGCGCTGGTGCGGTGGCACCACCCCGTTCGCGGGCTGCTCGCGCCCGGGCAGTTCCTGCCGGTCGCCGAGCGCAGCCGCCTGCTCCGCCCCATCACGACCTGGGTCGTCGACCGTGCGTGCGACCAGGCTCGCCGCTGGTGCGGCGCCGGGCGCGATCTCGACCTCACCGTCAACCTGCCGCCCGTGTGCTGGGAGCCTCAGGCCATCCGGCAGACACTGGCCGCGATCGATCGGTTCGGCCTCGACCCGAGCCGGCTGATCCTCGAGATCACCGAACGGGCGGCGATGGGCGACGCCGCCGAGGACGAGCAGACGCTCGCGCTCGTCCACTCCCGCGGCCTGGGCCTCGCGATCGACGATTTCGGCACCTATTACTCGTCGCTCGGCCGGTTGCGCCGGATCCGGCCGACCCTCATCAAGATCGACCGCTCGTTCGTCTCCGATCTCCCGGACGACCGGGACGCGTCGGTGCTCGTGCAGACCATGGTCACGATGGCGGCGAAGCTCGGGATCACGTGTCTCGCTGAGGGGATCGAGACGGAGGCGCAGCTCGCCTTCCTGCGCGAGAACGGCTGCGCGCTCGGTCAGGGGCTTCTCTTGAGCAGGCCGGTGGCTCCCGACGCGTTCGAGCGCCTCCTTGCGAGCGACGGCCGCGACTCCGGCCGCCGGGCCGCCTGACGCCCGTCAGCCGAGGGCGCGCGCCGCGAACGCCTCGATCCCGTCGACCAGCGTCTCGAAGCGGGCCGAGCGCAGGAGATCGAATGAGTGCTGCGCGCCGGGAAGCTCGATCGAGACGACCGCCGACTGCGAGACGTCGCCGAGCCGCCCGGCCAGCGCTGCGGCCCGCGCCGGCGGGACGAGCGTGTCCTGGGATCCGTGCGCGATCAGGAAGGGCGGCGCGCCGGGATGCACGTACTCCGCCGGTGTCGAGCGCAGCCCGGCCGTCCGCGTGCTCACCGGGCCGTAGTAGCCGTACATGCCCACGAACGCCGAGACCGACGTATCGGCCTCCTCGAAGCCGGGCTGGAACGCCGGGTCGTTCGGGGTCAGGGCCGCGATCGCGCCCAGGTGCGCTCCCGCGCTGCTGCCGGCGATGACCACCCGCCCCGGGTCGGCCCCGTACTCGCCGGCGTGGGCGCGCGCCCATGCGATGACGCGTTTCGCGTCGATCAGGAAGTCGGGGAACGTCGCGGCGGGTCGCACCTGGTAGTTCGCGGAGATGCACAGCCACCCGCGCCGGGCGAAGCGCAGGAGCAGCGGCCGCCCCTCCTTGCTCTTGCGGCCGCCCGTATACCCGCCGCCGTGGAAGTGGATCACGATCGGCGCCCCGCCGGCGACACCCGACCGGCGCCGGTAGACGTCGAGCGTGTTGCGCCTGCCCGCGTCGCCGTAGGAGATGTCCGAGATCCGCTCGACGTCGCGGTGGACGAGCGGCAGCGGCGCCCACAGGATCCGGCCCGGGTGCGCCGAGACGGGAGCCCCGACCGCGGCCGACACGACCGGCCGCGCGCGCAGGCTGCGGCGGACGAGCACGACCGCCGCGCACGGCGAGATGGCCGCGATCGCGACGCCGGCCCACGAGCCCGCCGAGCCGATGTCGCCCTGCCCGACGGCGAGCGCGGTGTCGGCGACCACCCAGTAGACCGCGATCAGGGGCCACTCGTTGATCACGCAGGTCACGATCCAGCTCAGCCGTCCCAGAGAGCCGGATCGCGCCAGCGGCCGCACGGAGAGCAGCATCGGGATCGCGGCGATGAGGACGCCGATCAGGTAACCGGCGGGCATCCCGCGGACCGTAGCGGCACGAGCCGGCCGTCGAGGAGTGCCGATCGTCCGTGGCGGAGCGGGCCAGTGTCGATCGGACTCGCGTTGACTGAAGAAAACGACGAGGCTTGGACGTCATTCCCGATGGTGAGCACGGCGACAGAGCAACGACAGACCTCCGACGCGGTAACCGGAGCGCAACTCGCAGACATCGAGGCGCTCTACCGCGCGGAGTACGGCCGCTTCGTCGCCCTGGCCACCGTCCTGTGCCGCGACGCGGACATGGGCCGCGACGCCGTGCAGGACGGCTTCGCCCAGGCGATCCGCTCGCGGGAGGCCTTCCGCGGCGACGGGCCACTGGAGGGGTGGGTGTGGCGGATCGTCCTGAACGCCGCTCGCACCGCCGGCCGGCGGCGGCGTCCGGTCAGCCTCGCAGAGGTGCCAGAGCCGGCCCACGTCGCCCCGGCCTCCGCCGGACGGCCGGACATCGAGCTCCTGTTCGCGCTCCCCGACCGCCAGCGGACGGTGCTCTTCCTGCGGTATTACGCCGACCTCGACTACCGCGCCATCGCGGCGGTGCTCGAGATGGAGGTGGGGACCGTCGGCTCGACGCTGAACGCCGCGCTGGCCGCGCTCCGCCGCGGCCTGGCCGGGGAGGTGGAGGGATGAACGAGATCGATCCCGGCATCAAGGATCTGCTCGAGCGGGCACGGCCGGCGCGACCGGTGGCAGGCGCGGACTGGAGCGACGTCCTGCGCCGGTCGCGCCGCGGTCGCGGGCGGCTGGTCAGGGTGCCGACGCGCGGCGCCCTGCTCGCTGCCGCCCTGGTCGTCGGCCTCGGCGCGATCGCGCAGGCCGAGACCGGCGTCTTCAACTTCATCGGGCGAGGGTCGGAACATTCCCGCAAGGAGCGGGACATGCTCGAGGCCCGGGTGAGCTCGGCGGCGTACGACAGCATCCTCCAGGGCCTCCCGCGCGGGCAGGTGACGGTGATCAGCGAGGTCCCCACGACGACGGCCGCGCGGATCGCCCGCGTCTTCGGCGGACCTGCTTCCCGCTATCCCCGGCACGCGGGCGTGGTCGTGATGAAGGGGCCGTTCACGATCCCGCTGTACCTGCAGGGCTGCCAGGCCACGCCCGGCATCTGCCCGGTGCCCGTGGGGCGCTGGGCCTGGCTCGCCTACATGGTGCTGGCGCCGGCGAAGAAGGGGCCGATGAAGATGCTCACGAACGCGCGCTGGATCCGGGTCGCGCCGCTCGGGCAGCCGCTGCCGGACCTCCATGGCCTGGGCCAGGTCATCCGTCAGAGCTACAGCCCCCCGGGCTACTCGATCATCGCCGCCCAGCACCAGGGCAGCCTGAAGATCGTGGCGAGGAAGGCCACGCATCTGACTCTCAGCCCGCTGATGTGCACGTACTCGGACAGCCACTACACGACGCAGGTGTGCGCGGCGCTCGCGAGGTACGTCGCCTACCTCGGCCGGCCGCATCCGGACGAGACGCCACCCGCGACCGGCGACTTCACGCGCGTGAGCGGCGATCTCGGCGGCTGGCGCGGGAACCTCGTCATCACACCGCAGAGCCTCGGCCAGGCGCCTCCGGCGCTGCGAACGGCCGTTGCGCGCGGCCTCGCCGTGCTCCACGGCTCCCCGATCAAGGTGGTTCCGTCAGGGTTCGACTGCGTGGTCAACCCGACGCCGTGTTACCGGACGAAGCAGACGACCGCCCACAAGGTGGTCGACGCGATCAACCGGCACGGGCTCGACCTCCACAAGATCCAGCCGGACGCGATCCCGACCCGTTTCGCGAGCCTGCTGCCCCGGGGGGCGCACGTCGTTGGCGCGGCGACCAACGCCGGCACGCCGGCGGCGACGACGCGCGGCTTCATGCTCGCAGTGGTCTTCGATCGCGCGATTCCGTTTCCGAGTCCTTCGCGTGAGCCGGCGCTGGGCCGAGGGTGGGGAGCGTTCGCGGCGGGCAACTGCCTGACGTTCTTCCGCCCGCTCTACCTCGCGCCTCCCCTCAACCTCCGCCACCTTCTTCTCACCCTTTCGAATCGCCAGATGCGACGGGTGCTGATCCGGGCTTCGGCGGCGGCCCGGGCCGATCATCTGAAGAGCACGACCGCCTGGAGGGTGTTCCGCCTCATGCGGGCGATCACCCGGACGCGCTAGCAGCCGTCGGGCGTCGCGAAGTTCACCCCTTTACAGCCGGGAATCTCCGTTGACACTTGAAGGAGCCCTGTTCCCCGGAAGGATCGACGATGAAGCGAGCGGTACTGGCCCTGGCATGTCTCGGACTGGTCGCGCTCGCGGCCCAGAGTGCTGCGGCCGCGACGCCCGCTCGCGTGCCCGTCCGCATGAGCTCTCGTGCCGCCGCGTCGCGACGCCGTTCGGCCACCGCGCCCATGGCTCAGACTGCGCGGATCTCGCTGACCGTGTCGTTCGCGCCACGGCACCGCAAGCTGCTCGGCGCGCTTGCGAAGGACACGAGCGGCACCTCGGGCGTTTCGTCCTCGCGCCTCCGTGCGCTCTTTGGCCCGGATCCCCGTGAGGTTGCCATCACCACGTCGTTTCTCCGCGGCCACGGTCTGCGTGAGACCGGCCGCGGCCTTCTGACGCGCACGTTCGCAGGATCGGCCGCCGACGTCGAGGCGGCGTTTGCCACCCATCTCGTGTCGTACCATCTGGGCAACGCAACCTTCCGGGCGACGTCGTCGGCGCCGACGCTGCCGGCCAACGTCGCCGCCGACGTCTCGGCCGTCGACGGGCTCGACACCGCGCCGCTTTACCGGGCGATGGCGACGACGCCCCCGCCCCTCCAGGTCGTGTCGAAGTGCAGCGCGACGAGCTCGGGCACGCCGTCCAGCCACTTCCCGGGCGGGTACGAGCCGTCGGCGCTCGCATCTACATCGGCGTACGACTACCAGTCGCTGATGAGCGCATCGCACGAAGGGCAGGGGAACACGCTGGCCCTGGTCGAGTTCTCGGGGTACGACGCGAGCCCGGTCGCGACCTACCAGAGCTGCTACAGCACCCACGTGCCGATCACCGATGTCGCCGTGAACGGCGGCGCCACCGACTCGAACGGCGCGGTCGAAGTGCAGCTCGACGAGGAGGTGGCCGCGGGCAACGCGCCGGGCCTCGACGGCATCTACAGCTACGACGCGGCGAGCAGCGCCGGCATGGACACCGTCATCGACCGCATCCTGGCCGATCGCGCCACCACGCATGTGGACGAGATCTCGATCAGCTGGGGCGCCTGCGAGGCCGCCGTCAGCCCCGCCGAGGTCGCCGCGGCTGACGCGGAGTTCCAGCTCGCCGCTGCGGCGGGCGTCTCGGTCTACGTCGCCTCGGGCGACGACGGAGCGTCGGATTGCCGCCAGTTCATCGGCAGCACGGCTCCCGCGGTCGACTATCCGGCGTCTGATCCGTGGGTGACCGCGGTGGGCGGCACGACGTTGACGACCTCCGCGACTGGTGCCAACCACGAGACCTCATGGGGCCAGCCGCAGACCTTCAGCGGCGGCGGCGGGGGCGGCGGCGTGTCGACGCTCTTCGCGATGCCGGCATGGCAGACCGGCGCCGGTGTGAACGAGCCGGGCTACTCGTCGTCGACCGCGTGCGGGCAGACCACTGTGCTCTGCCGCGAAGTGCCCGACATCGCGCTCGACGCCAACCCTGACTCCGGGTACGTCGTGCGCGTGACGACCCCGCTCGGGAATGCGTGGGCGCAGGTGGGCGGCACCAGCGCGGCGGCGCCGCTGATGGCGGCGATGACGGCGGACATCGACACCGCGTCCGCGGCCGTCGGCGGCCAGCCGCTCGGCTTCGCGAACCCCTTCGTGTACGCGCACCCTGCCGTCTTCCACGACATCACGGTCGGCAGCAACAGCGAGCTCGGCGTCGGACTGCCCTACCCCGCAGGGGTGGGCTACGACATGGCGACCGGCCTCGGATCGCCGGACGGGTCGGCCCTCGCGGCCTCGCTGATCGCTGCCACGACACTGCCAAGCGCCGACTCGACGGTGCTCTCGGCGAGGCAGTCGTCCACGACGCTCACTCCGGCCACGCCGGTCACGATCTCGGGCTCGCTCACGGACTCGACGACGCCCACGCACCTGGCTGCGGGCCGCACCGTGACGGTCAGCGGCACGTACACCGTCGCCGGCGTGGTGCATACGGTCACGAAGACCGCGACCACGGACGCCGGCGGGAACTGGAGCGTCCCGGTGACCACCGCGGATCTCGGCGCCCGCTTCACCTGGCAGGCGAGGTTCGCCGGCGACAGCGCCTTCAAGGCGAGCCAGACCGGCAGCCAGGCGCTCATGGTGCAGCCGACGCTGACGACGAGCTCGGACCTGCACTGGA
>Ga0134126_10012349_pt1 | contig 10787 bp, 8 predicted proteins | sample KB31752_FD_96881 | JGI IMG/M metagenome (GOLD analysis project Ga0134126, IMG submission 96881) | Terrestrial soil microbial communities with excess Nitrogen fertilizer from Kellogg Biological Station, Michigan, USA - KB3-175-2 | ecosystem: Environmental > Terrestrial > Soil > Unclassified ...
GAAGCTCGTCCGGGGCTGCCCTCGACTCGAGCGGAACATCTGTTGACCCGCTCGGCGTCGGGGGCTATGGTCGCTTCTCACTCGCGCGGAGGCGAACACACGATGAAGCGTGTCCTCGGTCTTGCCCTTTCCATGGCTGCCTTCGTCACCATTGCGGCGTGTACGCAAAGTGGCGGCCCGCTCAAGGTCGATTCGATCGAACCGCCGCAAGGGACGACCGCCGGCGGCGAGGAGATCTCCATTAACGGCGGCGGCTTCACACCGGGAAAGACGCAGGCGGAGGTGAAGTTCGGTCACAAGAAATCGGAGACGGTGACCATCGCCTCGACCAACAAGATCCGCGTCGTCACGCCGGCCAGCGAGAAAGGACCCGTCGACGTGACCGTCATGTTCGACGACGGGAGCTACTTCAAGATCCCCAACGGCTTCCGCTACGTCGAGCCGGCCGCGCAAGACAACGCCCGCCAAGCCTACTTCGGCGGTCAGAAGAACGCCGCCGGCAGCAAGATCGAAGTCGAAAAGAAGCAGTAGCCGGGGACGGAAGTGGATGGGTGCCGCGCTGGCGGAGCCACCTCCGCTCGGCCCGCGGCGGTCTCGGCAACCTTTCTACCGACTAGCGAACGACTAGCGAACTTCGAGCCGGAAGAGCTGCTGGCCCATCAGCATGAAGGTGCCGGTGGGGACGGTGCGCTCGTGACGCAGCCGCAGGAAGGTCCCGTTCGAGGAGCCGAGGTCGGTCAGATAGACGTGCTCGTCGTGCAATGAGATGCGCGAGTGCGTCCCCGAGACGTAGCCGTCCTCGGGGAAGAGGATGTCACCACGTTCGCGGCCGAGCACGATCGACTCGCCGAACAGCGGGAAGGCCGAGCCATCGACGTCGCGTCCCACGATGACCGACAGCCGCCCCCAGAATCCGGGATTCGGCGTCCCCATGATCTCGGTTCCGTCCTCGAGCGGCTGGGGCGGCGAGATCACCTCGAAGCGCAAGAGCTCCTGCCCGATCCGGAAGATGTCGCCGGACTCGAGCGCCTCCTCGCCGGTGATCTTGAGGAAGACGCCGTTCAAGCTCTGCAGGTCGCGGATGGTGACGCCGTCCGGTCCTACCGACAGCTCGGCGTGGCGCGGCGAGAGGTACGCATCGGCATCGAACAGCGGCGCCTGTCCCCGCCCGATGATGTTCTCGCCGTCGTGCAGCGGGTGAGCGCCCCCTTCCGATCCGTCGGGCCGGATGAGGATCAAGCGACCGCGCGGAAGCGCCGCCGCCTGCGCATTGGCGGAGCCGGCCATGAACATCGTGCGCGGGCCGGTGACGGCGCCGGGGCCTGACGGCTGGCGCGCCATGCGCGTGCCACATGCGCCACAGAAGGCGAACCCGGCCTGAACCATCTTTCCGCAGGTGGGGCAGGGAACTTCGTTGCCCGCCGCAGCGGGGGCGGGTCCGCCGGTCACCCGAACGGGCGGCGGCGTGGCGCCGGCCGGAACGCCGATGACGCCGCCGTTGCTCGCGCTCGTGACGCGGGGCGCGGGGGTTCCGGCCAGAGGGTTCGGCGGGAGCTGGAAGGGGATGGGCGCCGGCATCTTGGGGGAATCGCCCCAGGGGATGCCGCCCCGGCCCTTGGCGGGCACGGCCGGCGAGGAGGTGCGCAGCTCGCCCGCCACCGCGCCCATCGGCGCCGGGGGCAGCACGGTGCGGTCGAGCGCCGGATCGCGCGTGTCGGGTTGCGGCCCAGCTGCAGGAGCAGGAGCAGCGGCGGGCCTGGCCAGCTCGCTGCCGCAGCCGAGGCAAAACTTATAGTGGTCCTGGTTTTCTTTGCCGCAGCGATTGCAGGTGATCAAAGGGACCCCCGGTGAGCCTATCGCAACTAACATGGCGAGCCGCCAGCGTCAATTCGGACCGGCCGGTCGCGCTGACGGTTTTTAGCAGGAAAATCCCGGCTCCTGCGGTCGAGATCAGCTGATTTCGACGCGGAGAAGCTGCTGCCCCAGGAAGACGTGGTCCCCGTGCTCGAGCGGCAGCTCATCGGTGATTCGCACGAAGGTTCCGTTCTTCGATCCGAGATCGGTCAGCGCGATCTGCCCATCCGCGCTCATGGTGATCTGGGCGTGCCGGCCGGAGATGAATGGGTCGTCCAGGAAGTTCACGTCGTTCCCTTCGCGCCCGACGGTGATGGTTTCGTTGCGCGAGCGGTAGATCATGCCGATCTCGCCGCCGCGCAGGCGCTGGATCAGCTTCATCTTCGAAGGGCGCTTGGGGCTGGCGTAGAAGTAGGTCCCCTCGGCGTCGGGCTGCGGGCCGAGATCGGGCGGCGAGGGCTCGATCTGCAGGAGCTGCTCGCCGATCAGGAAGAGCGCGCCGGGGACCAGATCGACCGGCTGCTTGATGCGGATGAAGACGCCGTTGACCGAGCCCTCGTCGACCACGTGCAGCTTGCCGTCGCGGTAGATGAAGCTCGCGTGGCGCGGCGAGAGCAACGTGTCCTCGGGGAACATGAGCGCCCCCTCGAGCCGGCCGGCCAGGTGCTCGTTCGCGTTCAAGAGGTAGGTCACGCCGTCGGTCCCCTCGCCCTTGATGACGGTCAGCTTGGCGCGCCCCGGCGCCTGCTGGGTCGCCCCGAAAAACATCGTCTTGGCGGGGGCGGGCGCGGCGTCGATCTTGTTGCCGCAGCTTCCACAGAATCGGTTGCCGTTCGGGACTTCAGCGCCGCAGTTCGGGCAAAGCATCCCGGCATTTTCAGCCGCGCTGCCCGCAAGTCAAGCGCGGCCCTGGCGGTCAGCCCCCGGGGGGAGCCCCGCGCGCGCGCCCAAGGGCCTCGAGCGCCGCGGACCGGACCAGAGGGTTTCGATCGCCGCTGGCACGGTCGAGTGGCGGGAGCCCGGCCGGCCCGAGGACCGCGAGCAGCTCGACCGCCGCCAGCCGGGAGCTCCAGGAACCGGCGGCGCTCCCCCCCTCCTCGACCGCCAGGGGGCCGATCGCAGCCGCGATCTGCGCGGCGAGCGGCGGGTGCGCGCGGACGACGATGCGCGCCGCGGCCACCGCCGCCTCCGCGAGGACCGGCTCGCCGTTGGCGATGGCCTCCCCGAGGCGCGCCGGGGTCAGCCTTTCGTCATCGAGCTTGGCGAGGAGGCGCAGCGCGGCTGCCCGGGTCCGGCCATCTGGATCGTCCAGCGCCGCCGCGATACCGTCGCTGAGCGGCCAGGCGATCTCCCGCAGCGCCGCCTGCGTTTCGGGCGGCAGCGGTCCGGCGGTCACCAGCGCGCCCAGCCCCGGGCCGTCGGGGCGGGCGTCGAGCGCAGCCAGGGCCGCCCGACGTGCGGCGCCGCCGCGACCGAGCGCGTCTGCGAGCAGCGCATCAATCTCGCCGCTCTTGGCCCGCAGCAAAGGGGCCAGATCTCCGGGCGGAGGCGGGGTGGCGAGCGCCGCCAAGATCTCCGGGACCGCCAGCTCGTTGCCGTTGATCGCGCGCGCTTCGTCCGGCGGGGCGCCTCCGGTCAGCCAGACCCCGAGCGCGTCCAGCGTCGGCTCCGCCGTGTCGGACGCGGCGCCGTCGCCCAGGATGGCGCGTCCGAGCAGCGCGGACAGCGCGCGTGGATCGCGCGTCCAGGCGAGCGCCACCGCGGTCGTCCGGGCCAGGACGTCGTCGCCGCTCTGCAGGAGATCGAGCAGCGTCGTGACCGCTTCTCGTCCGCCAGCCCGTCCGAGCGCCAGCACCGCGGCGCGACGGACCTCGATCGGCCGGATCCCGTCGCCGGCGATCCGGGCGAGAAACCTCACCGCGCGGTCGTCGGCGTGCCGCCCGAGACCCAGGCAGGCGAGCGCCTGGATGTCGGGTCGTGGATCCTCCACCGCGCGCCAGAGGATCGGGCGGATCCGCTCGTCGGTGATTCGACCGAGCCCCCAGACGGCGGCCACGCGCGCGACCACGGCGCCGTTCGTGGCCGCCTCCGCCAGCGGCGCGAAGCCACGGGGATCGGCGAGGCGTCCGAGCGCGACCAGCGCCGCCTGACGCGCCTCGCTGGCGGCGAGCGCCGCCGTGCCGTGGGTCTTGTCAGCTCCCCGCGCGGCGACCCGGGCCAGCGCCGGCACCGCGTCGGCGTTCCCCAGCAGGCCCAAAAGCTCGATCGCCCTTCGATCCGGAACGTCGCCGACGACGACCAGGTCGAGCAACGGCCGCAGCGCCGTCCGGCCGAGGCCGCTCCGCGTCGCGTCGCCGGCCGGGTCGCGGGCGAGGGCGGGGAGCGCCCTGTCCAGCACCTCGACCAGCGCGCGTCGTCGTGCGGCCGTCTCTCGATCGTCGGTCGTGTCCGGGATTAGGGCCAGGGCCAGGGCGGGCAGTCGGCCCAGAGATTCCTCCACACCGAGCGCGAGGCGGACGGCGTCGGAGATGGCGGCGTCATCGCGGGCTGCGCGCAGAAGATCCTCGAGAACGCTGGCTGCTCCCGCCGCGTCTCCCTGCCGTTCGAGCAGGCGCGCCAGCGCCAGCGCCGCTTTAGGGGGCCCGCCGCGCGCGATCGCGGCGCGGTAGGTGGCCACCGCCCCCTGGTCGTCGCCGGCGCGCTCGCGCAGCTCGGCGATCCGCGCCAGCTGGCCGGCATCCGCGCCCTTTTCGGCGGCGGCCGCGTGAGAGAGGGCGCCGGCCAGATCGTAGCGACCAAGCGCCAGCTCCGCGATCTGGAGCTCGGCGTCGCGCGCCCGGTCGGGCGAGAGGCGCGCCAGCTCGCCCAACCGCGTGGCTGCTTCATCGAGCTGACCGGTCTGCCTGAGGAGCCGCGCCAAAGCCAGCTCGGCGTCGACGGCCGCCTCCTTCCAGCGCCCGTCCGGCGCGCCGCTCCCACGCGCCGCGATCGCCCGCAGGGTGGCGATCGCTCCCATCGCGTCGCCCATTCGTTGCTGCGCCTCGGCCAGGAACACGGCGGCGTCCACGTCGTCCGGGTGCTGGCGCGCGGCCTCGGCCAGGCGGTGGACCTCCGCCTCCAGTTTCCCGCGCCCCTGCCGGGCGAGCAGCGCCAGCAGCCTCATCCGTGCCTCGCGCCGGAGCCCGGCGTCCTCGCCGCGCGGATCGCGCGCCAGCGTCAGGATCCGGCGCCATTCGGAGACCGCGTCGTCGAGCCGGCGCTCGCGCTCGGCGATCTGCGCCAGCAATCGGTGGGGGCCGGCGGTGCTGGGGGCGGCGGCCTCGGCCTTTCGCGCCTCCGCCAGCGCGTCGTCGACGAGGTCGTGGTCGTAGAGCAGTTGGCCGAGGCGCTGGTGGCCGTCCGCCGCCGAGCCGGGCCGCCCGCGCAGCTTGGCCCAGGTCCGGCGCGCGTCGTCGCGTTTGCCGGCCTGGAACTGCGCCTCGCCCAAGCCGACGATGGCGACCTCGCTGCCTGGGTCGATGCGGGCGAGCCGGGTCCAGGCGGCGAGCGCCCGCTTTTCGTCGCCCCAGCGGCCGGCCGCCTCGGCGAGCGATTCCAGCGCGCTCGGCTCGCGCGAGAAGCGGGCCAGTGCGCGGTCGAACGTCGCGCCCGCGCCGGCCCGGTCACCGCGCCGCAGCTGCCGGTCGCCGAGGCCGACGGCGAAGCCGACGTCGGACGGCGCCTCGCGCGCCAGCTCGGCGGCGGCCGCCAGCGCCTCGTCGTCCCGACCCAGGCGATCGAGGATCGCCAGCAGCCGGCGTCCCAGCCCCGCGTCGCGCGGGGCGAGGGCGCGTGCCTTCTCGGTCGCCGTTCGCGCCCCTTCGAGATCCCCGAGCTCATCGCGGATCTGTCCGAGCAGATCCCACTCCACGAGGCCGGGCGCCTTGGCGAGCTCTCCGGCCAGCTCGCCGAGCGTGCCGCGCGCGCGGGCCAGGTCCCGCAGGCAAGTCCAGACGCCGCGGCGGCTCTCGGCCGCGCCGGGCGGAATCTGGTCGAGCAGGCGGCGCAACCGAGCGTCGGCGCGGGCGGCGTCGGCCGGATCGTGGTCGGCCAGGCGGAGCCGCGCGGCGCGAACCTCGAGCGACAGCTTGGCGAGCGGATGGCCGGACGAAAGCAGCCGCTCGAGGACCGCCGCCGCCTCGGCCGGCTTTCCCGCCTGAGCCAGCGCTTCGGCCAGCCGCTCCGCCGCCCGGTCGTCGCCGGGCGCCAGACGGACGAGCTCGCGCCGGAGCGTGACGGCGCGCGCCAGGTCGGCGCCGGTCGTTCCGGCCGTCCCCAGGCTGAGGCCGAGCGCCTCCTCGATCAACCGTCGGCGCGGTGCAGGCCGCGTCTCGTGGGCGATCGCTTCGTCGAACGCTGCCGGCGCTTCGCTGGAGCTCGCGGTGGCCAGCGCCCGCGCGCGCCCGGCCAGGAGCGCGGGCGCTTCGGGCGCGAGCCGAAGCGCGTCGCCGAAGGCCGCTGCGGCAGCCTCCGCGTCACCGAGCGCCAGCAGCAGCTCGGCGTAGGCGGCGACCGGCCCGGAGGTGGTCGCCTTCTGAGCCCGCGCCTCGAAACGCGCGCGGAGCGCCGCGGCGCCGCGGTGGCCGGCCACCTGGACGAGCCGCCGGGCCAGGCGCTCGTCGTCGGGGTTCTCGCGCAGTGCCTGCTCCGCGCGCTCGACGAGCGCCTGCGTCCCGTCGCGATGAACCTGCCAGTCGGCGCGCGCCGTCTGCGCTGCCGTGGCCGCCATCAGCCCCAGGGCCGCGAGGATCAGCCGGCGCGCCACCCCTCAAAGTTAGCACCGCCCCGGCCGTTCAAGCGGGTCCTGACAGGGGGCAAATGATCGCCTGAGCCGAGCTGGCCTTCGACCAGCGGAGCTCGGCGCGGGAGGGCTGGAACGCTCCCAGGGGTCCAAATAAAAACGACCTCCGGCGTTGCACCATTGCGACGCCGGAGGCCGACCGAGGAGAAGAGGTAGCTACGAAGTGGCGACTAAGCGAAGCGGCTGACGACGATGGGGCGCGGGGAGAAGAGGCGGGCGAGGCGCTCGCGCCGTTCGCGCAGGTAGTCGCGAATCAGGCGTTCGTGCTTGCGCGCCATCGCGAGGAAACGAAGGCCCGAGATCTGGTAGTCGGCGCTCAGGGAGTCAAAGCGGGGCTCGGCGCTCGCCCAGATCGTCTCGTTGGTTCCGGGTAGCTCGACCTCCAACGTGACGACGTTGGCGGTGGGGAGCGCGCGCTCGGGGAGCTTGAGCAGCGCGAGACCCGTCTCGCTCACGTCCCGTACGATCGCCTGGCAGGGGCGATCGGCGACGTACTCGTTCATGAACAGCCGCATCCGGAGACGCTGGGCCAGGCGGCGATTGTCGGAGCCAAGTGAGAGCTTGTCGTACATGTAGGATACGATAAACGCAAACGGGGTCCTGTCAAAAAAAACGACGCGCGTTGCTCCACGACGCGCGTCTGCTTCACCGCCCTGCGCAGCCCGCGCAGTCCGGCCTCCGCGCCGTGCGGTGCCTAGCGCTCGCGGCGGGCTTGCAGGAAGCTGCGCACGGACTCTTTGACCGATGGCGGTATCTTCGTCGCCAAGGCGTCCCGCGTCAGCTCCGGGGTCTTGCGATACGTCTCGAAGAAGGTCACGCAGTCGGAGCACTGTCCGAGATGCCGACGGAAACTGACCTGCTCATCGTCGGGCAACGCACCCTCGATGTAGTCCATGCAGAACGCGATCAGCTCCTGACAGTTCATTGCGGCCCTGATCTCGGCATGCAGCGCCCGACGCCTCTCATCTAAACTATTCGATGGCCCCCTCGGCCCCCGGTTTCGCCGAATCATACCCCATGAGAGGGTTTTCGCGCGCAACGGCCTCGTGCTCGAGTCGATAATTGGCTGTGCAGGTAAGTGATTCGACCACCATCGGGGCGGCCCCTGCGTCTCCTGCACCTCGCAAGGACGAGCCCGCCGCACGCGAGGGCGAGGCGGCCCACCGCCGGTCGAGCCTCCGATTCCGGGATGCGCTCAAGCGTGCTGCTGCGGACCCCGAGGGCGCGGACGAGGCGGCCGGCACCACCGGTGGAGGGAGCGTGTTGTTCCGAACGGATCCGCTCCGGGTCGGGGCGCCGGCGGCGGCGTCCGCGCCACTGGCAGCGGCCAGGGCGGCCGCCATCGATCGGCTCCTCGTCGGGACGGCCGGTGGCCTTGCGGAGGCGCGCATTCGTATCGGCGCGGGCGCGTTGGCGGGGGTCGAGATCCAGTTGACCAGCACTGGAGCGCACGCGGTGACGGCGCAGCTCTTGACAGCTGGTGCCGGTTCGCGGCAGACGCTTTCCGTGGCGATGGAGGAGATCCGTCTTCGGCTGCGTGACAAAGGGATCGCGCTCGGGGCGTCTGTAACGCGGGGCCGGCCGGCCGGCGAGGCCGGGCGCGACCAGCAACCGGATCGGCCCCTCGGCTCCGGCGATCGATGGCCGCCGAGATGACCGCGTCGCCGTTCGACCTCGGCTCCTGCCCGCGCGTGCCGGCAAGTGAAGCGGCGGCCACGCGCGCGCTGACCCGGGTGGTGGCGGCCCTTCCGGGATCCTGGCAGGCGGCGCTGCCGCCACTCGGGGAGGCCACGTTCACGATCGGCGGGGTCGCCGTCCTGCCGGGTTCACCCGAGGTGCTGGTCCTCGGCATCGCGCGCGGGCGGGAGCGCGGGGCGCTGGCACTCGGGGCGCCGTTCGCGGCGCGCTTGGTCGACGCCGCGCTGGGTGGCCGCGGCGTCTTCTCGGCCTCGCGCGCGCTCGGTCCGGCCGAGCGCGGTGTGCTGACGGCGCTGCTGGGGCCTGCGCTCGACGAAATCGGCTGGTCGCTGGACCTCGCGGCCGCGCCGGCGGCGGCGCGCGGGCCGGCGGTCGCGGTCAGCGTCGAGGGGCCGTTCGGTGCCGGTCTGCTCTGGCTCGACCTGCCGGCCCCGGGTGAGCGGGTGACCGTGCCCTGGCGCCGCCGCGCCGCCGGGCTGCCTGTCGAGGCCTGCCTCGAGCTCGCGACGACGGCGCTCCCGGCCGGTGATCTGGTCCGGCTCTCCCCGGGCGACGCGGTGGTCTTCGACGGGCTCCGCTTCGCGACGCTGGCCCCCGACGCGGATTGGATCGTCGAGCTGGCGATCGGTGCCCACCGGGCGCAGCTGCGGATCGATCCGCGCGGCGTGCTGGCGCTGGCCGGAGATTTTGGATTGACCGCCGCGCCCGACCGGCCGAAGGTCGACGTCCGCAAGGAGGGATCGATGAACGCTACGGGGCCGACCGAGATGGCCACCGCCGCGCTGGCCGCGGCGCCGATCGAGATCGTCGCCGAGCTCGGGCGCGTCACGCTGCGGGGCGAGGAGGTGCTGGGCCTCGTGCCCGGGGTCGTGCTGGCGCCGACCATCGATCGGCGGCGCGCCGTCGTGTTGCGCGCGGGCGGAGAGGTGTGGGCCGAGGGCGAGCTGGTCGACGTCGACGGCGAGGTCGGCGTGCGGGTCACGCGCCTTCTCCGTCCCTGATCGGCCCCTGATCGGCCCTGATCGCGGTCCCTGAGCTGGCGCCGCTGCCGGTCAGGGGCTGGCGGCGATCGTCTCGTCGACGATTTCCGCCAGCGCCGCGGCAGTCGCCGACCAGCGGGGAGCGCCGTCCATCAACGACTTGACGATCGGCGCCCAGACGTCGCCGTCGGCGCGCAGCGTGAGCGCGCGCCGGACGCCGCCCTCGATCTCGAACGGCGTGTCGGCGCTGTAGAGGATCGCCTGCCCGGTGCGCGATGCCGGGTCGTAGTCGACGAGGTAGTCGTGGTTGGCGCCCACGTCGGGGGCGATCGGCAGCGTCCCATAGAGCAGCGCCAGGCCGGCCGAGCGTCCGATCCGATCGCGATCGTCGCCGAGGAGGATGGCGTCCGCGGCGCCGCGGGCGAACCGCTCGTCGGCCGGGTCTGCCCCGGGGAGCAGGGCGACCCGGCCCGGTTGCCGCAGCGCCAGCAGCCGCGCGCGCTCGATCGCCTCGGGATCGCCGCGCGGCACGATGACGGTCACGACGTCGAAAGGCGCCAGCCGCTCGAGAGCGCCGAGGAGCGCCTCCGCGGTGTCGCGGGCGAGCGGGCCGGTGGTGAGGAGCAGCGTGCGGGGACCGACCGCCAGCGAACAGCGCCGGGCCAGCGCGCGCCGGCATTCGGCCTTGTGCGAGAGCGTGGCGGCGGAGAACGGCGCCGGGAGCGCCGGATCGGTGGCAGGATCGTTGGGCGGATCGTCGCAGCCGAATCGCACGCTGACGAAGGGCTCGTCGGACGCGCGCGAGGCCAGCCCGGGATCGGATTCCGTGGCGCGCGCGGCGCTGGGGCTGGGGGCGACGATCGCGTGGGCGCCCAGGCAGCCGAGCGCCACCAGCGAGTGCGCCGCCGAGTCGTCGCCGAGCAGCAGCGGCCCCAGGATCTCGGACTCCTGCGCGGTGAGCGGCGCCCCGGTGCGGCCGGTGGGGAGCACGAACAGCCGGGTGGCGGCCGACGTCGCCGAGAGCGCGGCGGCCGAGGCCTCGCCCCAACCGATGGCGACCTCGGGCGCGATCAGCTTGTCCGCGGCCAGCGTGCGGGTGGCGCCGGCCAGGATGGCCACCGCTTCGGCTCGCGACGCGAGGGCCGGCGTGGCCAGAACCAGGAGCTGGGCCTCGCTGAGGGCGGAGCGCCCTTCGTAAAGGACGAGCTCTCGCGTCGCCCCGCCCACGGTCGCGCTGACGGTCCGCAGCCGTCGCGCCAACCCGGGCACCCGGCCGGCAACCTCGATGGTGGCGAGGGTGAGGACGGTCGCCCGGTGGCCGAGCGCCACCAGCGCCCGGCTGAGGCCGCTCGCCCCGACCGCAGACGCCCCTTGGCCGAGCGGCGCGACGGCCTCGGCTATCAGCAAAAAGTCTC
>Ga0134126_10012350_pt1 | contig 10787 bp, 11 predicted proteins | sample KB31752_FD_96881 | JGI IMG/M metagenome (GOLD analysis project Ga0134126, IMG submission 96881) | Terrestrial soil microbial communities with excess Nitrogen fertilizer from Kellogg Biological Station, Michigan, USA - KB3-175-2 | ecosystem: Environmental > Terrestrial > Soil > Unclassified ...
TGAAACTCTACCCGACACGCCGACAATACACATTCTGGGACTACCGTGCGCCGAGCTCGCTCGAGGCCAATAAGGGTTGGCGCATCGATCATATGATGGCCACTGCACCGCTGTCGGAAAAGTGTATAAAGGCGGATGTGGACGTCGAGCCGCGGCGAGCGAAAGAGTCTTCAGACCACACCTTTTTGTGGGCCGAGTTTTCGATCTGACTGCGCACGCGACGCCCAATCCGACAGCACAATAGGCTTCACGGCCTCCGGTCCGGCCAAAGTCCGTCTCCTAGGCAGCCTTGGCTCGCATCTGGCTGCTGCGATTCAGCTGAATCAAGGGATCAATGATCAGTCCGCAATTGAGACAACGGAGAATGATCGTACTGGATGACACCGCCGGTTGGCGCTCGCGGATCATCAACCCTTTGCATTTTACACAGGTCATTGGCATCCCTCCTTGCCGATAGTGACTGAGCGATTTGTAACATTCCAAGATTAACGATGTGTTAACCGTTAGTTAGAAATCTCTAATGCCGCACGTATTTATGGTCATGTGGCCGGTAACACTTTCAGTCCTGCTTCCGCGAATTTTTGTTCAATCTCGAAACGCAACTCGCTTGCGATTCCGCTGGGATCGACATCAGGAGAGATTTCATGCCAATAGTTCACCGTGAAGATGCGGGCTTGAGCTCCAAATTCGTCGAGCAACACTTGCGGTGCAGGTTGTTTCATGACTTTCGGATGCTGTTGGGCAAGAGCTGAAAGCAGATTCATGATCTGTGGGGCGGCCGTACCGTATGGAGCACCGACGCGAAGAGAAAATCGTCCGACACGGCTTGAGTACGTCCAATTGGTGAGAGCCCGTTCGAGGAAGCTGCTGTTCGGTATCAACGTTTCCGTTCCTTTGGCATCTCTGATGGTAGATGAGCGGAGACCGATCGCGGTCACCCGACCTCGAACATTGTCGGCCTCAATAAGGTCGCCGACCCGCATCGGCCGTTCGATCAACAGCAGAATCCCGCTGATAATGTTTTTCAAGAGTGTCTGCGCACCGAATCCCACACCGATCGCAACGGCTCCGCCGAGAAACGCAAAAATCGTCAAAGGGATCTTCGCCCACGAGAAGCTCAGCACGATCAAGAAGGTGATGAGAACTGCTTGAGTCCACTGGCGCACCAGATTTGCGCCATCCGGAGTCATGCCGAACCTCGCTGCAGACAGCCCGCCGATGATCCGCGCGACATACAGACAAACGGCGTAGCCGATGAGAAAGATTCCTAACGCGGTGATCGTTTTGCCGACCGTCACTCCACGGCGACCGGTGATCGTTTTACCGTCCACTTCAATAGTATCTTCCGCCGAGAAAAGTTCATAACCCCACGCATCATTCATCAGGCTTTCGATATGGGTGAGCCACTCTTGAAGGCGATCGAACAGAGGTAAGTCCTTCTGTTGTTGTTTGAAATCAGCCCGCCATCTCTCCATGAACCTCGCGGCTTCATCCATTCGGTGCAACGTGCGCGTGTAGACCGCTTCCCGCTCATGAAATGCTTGTACGAGGTCTTGCAATAGGGCATGTTGTGACGCCGGCGTATGGCTCATCCGACTCTCGAGTTCACTGATCTGTCCGGACACGATTCCGGCCTGCTGGCGCAAATAATCCCGAAAAAAGTGGAAATTGTCGAAAAGCGGCGCGAACCGTTTATAGGCTTCCCGCACCTTCCCCGCCTCGGATGCATGAGCGATGACGAAGCGGCTCTCCCATAGTTGGCGCTCGCCCTCCACGACATTCATCAATTGCTGCAAGAGGTCGCCTTGCGTCGCCAGATTATCCTTACGGGTCTGGACCAATTCGATTTCCGCCTTTGCTCGAGCCGACGCCGGTGTCTCCTCCTTTCCCGCCGGCTGCTTGCGGCGGAGAAGGACCAATCGCCGTTCGGCTTTCTGGACAACCTGAGACAGCCCCTGCCGGTCGGAGAGGGTTTGCTCCAGTTGTGCTTCCAGATGTACACGTTCTTCTGCTAATCGGATCAGAATCTGCTCGAGGTCGGTTTTACTGAAGGCGACATGTGGCAAGACTGCGCCAAGCCTCCGCTCCTCCAAAGCGAGCTGTGCCTTGGTGCCATCCAATTCTTCTTCCACTCGCCGTGTCGAAAGTTGTGCCGCTTCCAGCAGCACCGAAGCAGCTCGAGCGCGAAGAGCGGCGAGTTCGTAATTCCGGCGTTCACGATCGGCTTGTCCGGGGTCTTTGGCTGTTTCGAACCGTTCCGAGGCCTGCCGCAGCCGCTCTTCGGCCGTCGTCAGCGCTTCACGTGCTTGCTCGAATCGCAACGTAAGTAATTCACGTTGGGATTGCAGACCTTCGGCGGCAAGGTTGAGAGAATGTACGGTATCCCACAATTGATCCGCCAGGAAGATCGAATAGGGTGAAGGCTCGGCAAAACCTTTCCACTCACTGCTGCCGCGGACGATGTCGGTGTGCCGCTGACGCGCCTCGGTAAGCCGCTGAAAATCGTTCAACTGCTCGTCATACCCACGAATAATCTGCTCCAGCAATGCCTGCCGTTCCCGCTGCCCCTCTCGAGCCGTCCCGGTCACGCTCTTGGAAGCGAGAGATTCTCTCACGGCATTCAGGTCCGTTTGCGCTTGCTTGCGCCGTTCGCGGAGCGTCGCCACATCTATGTCGTCCGGCTTAGAGGCGCCTCCCGGCCCTCGATCGGCGCGAGAATCCGACATCGTGAGATTCCGTTCGACGGCATGAGCGGCATGCGGGGACAACGAACCCCCTCCAGCCAGGCCGAGTGCGAGGGTCAGGATAAGAATAAGAAATAGAGTAGCATCGGAGGTGCGGATGACTGGCCTGGAAGCTCCGCGTGCCGGAATGAATGCGGGGGCGTGTGTAGTTCCTCGCCGCCGACTGAGAAGGGACAAAATATTTTGCGTCGAACGACCGACGTGATAATGAAATTGGGTATCACGTTCGCTCATGAACGGCACAACCTAATCCGCTAAATGCTACAATGTCGACGTGGACTTAAGCTGGGGCTAGTCGTTGAGGTGGCCTGGACTATATTTTATTCTAATACCGTTTCCTCATAATCACACTAGGGCAATCCCTAGTTACTGATCCAACTTCCGATAGGGGCAGCCAATATTACCCTACAGAATAGAAGTTTAGGCAATAATGAGTTCCAACATTCGCCGGATAGAGCACGAAGATCAGATGATGACTGACGATGTGGTGACCGTGGCAGTCGTGGGAGCCGGCGCAGCAGGACTGACCGGTGCGATCGTTGCGGCGGAAACCCTCGCAAAAGATGGAAACCCTGGATGTGTGCTCTTGCTGGATGTGGCCAAGCAGATAGGAGCCAAAATTCTGGTCTCAGGCGGCGGGCGTTGCAACGTCACGCACGAGGTGATCACTCCAAGTGATTTCTTCGGGAATCGAAACATCATCCGAAATATTCTCGCTGCGTTTTCAGTCGAACGGACGATCGCATGGTTTACCTCGTTAGGTGTTGACCTAAAGCGCGAACCGACAGGCAAGCTGTTTCCCACCACCGACGACGCACGAACCGTCCTCGCCGCATTGTTGGCTCGTGCCCGACATGCCGGCGTCATCATACGTCCAGACCATCATGTGACCGAGGTATCGACGTCAAGCCAAGGATTTCTGGTGTGGCACAGTCACGGCCGAACGCAAGCATCCCGCGTCATGCTCGCCACAGGCGGTCAATCATTGCCGAGGACCGGCAGCGACGGATTCGGATATCGACTGGCTCGTGCTCTTGGCCATCGCGTGATGCCGACGGTGCCGGCCCTGGTCCCCTTGGTGCTAGATGGTTCCATGTTTCACTCAACGCTCTCAGGCCTATCGCATGACGTGGAGTTGACCTCCTTGGTGGATGGGCGAGACGTCGATCGACGCACCGGGAGCCTACTCTGGACCCATTTCGGGATCAGCGGCCCCGTGGTCATGGACGCCAGCCGTTTCTGGACCTTGGCGACGAATCGAAATGCACAGGTTGACCTTTACGGAAACTTTATTCCAGGGAGGACGTCGGAAGAATTGAAGGAGTGGTTTGTCGCCCAAGCGGTTGAACATCCCAGGCGCTCATTGACGCGAACACTGTCTATGCTGGTCCCGGATCGATTTGCCGACTCTCTCTGCCGCCATTGCTCATGCGACTCGCAAGAGCTAACGGCTCAAGTCGCGCGTCATGATCGAGAGCGGGTACTGAGCACTTTGACGAGGTTCCGATTTCCCATCGAGCGGGACCGCGGATGGAACTTTGCGGAAGTCACGGCCGGCGGCGTGCCGTTGGAAGAAATCAACTACCGCACCATGGAGTCGAAGTTGGTTTCAGGACTCTATCTGATCGGGGAGATGCTCGATTGCGACGGTCGCATCGGAGGGTTCAATTTTCAGTGGGCTTGGACGACAGGCTGGCTGGCCGGTCAGTCAGCGGCGAGGAGCCTTCCGGCCGCGTAGGCTCCACCTCACTGCACATGATCGACGGCGTGGCTCGTTCCTTGGTTTGATTCCGACTCTCCTAAAACGAAACTCACCACACGCCTGCTTCTGCTTCTGAACAAACCTTTGCTCTCGGAAGAAGTCGTTGTGCCCCCTCTCTTTCATTCTGATTCGACCCATTGGGTGACACCATTGTTACCTGGAGTTTTTCGTCAGCGAAGGTCTCGTCGGTGGTCCGCAACACTCCTTCACGATTGAGCATCTTGACCGCGTTCGTGCGCGAGACGATCGGTGGATACTGTCTGAATTGATCTGCTGAGACATAGGGTATCTGAATGGTCACAGGGCGGCGTTTGACATAGATAAATTCACGCAAGTTTTCATCCATGGGAGTCTTCAAACTGACGACCACCGAGCTCGCCGCCGGAATGGTCGCGATGGACATGAGATACAAAGGCTTCACGTCGGGAGGGGCCTCCTTGCCGCCCGTGGCGGCCAAGGTTGGAGCGGTCAACAGCTGCGTCGTCTGATTGATAGCGGGTGACCGCACACCGACCCGGAGATTCGTGATATCGCGATCGGACACATTTTCCAGCAGCAACTTGATCAATACCCACGCTTCTGGATCAGGCACCTTCGCGCGACCACTCGGGACGGATTGCTCCTCACGGCGGATACTGCAATCCGTCACCAGATTGCGCCTTTCGAAGAAATAGAGTGAATTCATGCCCTGTGGCTGGATACCCCGTTCATACGTGTAGAAGGCCACGCCGACGTGAACCATTGTCGGCCTGAACCAAGCCACGACCGTCGGGAGAACAAATGGGACAAAAGCTGCGAACAGCCCAATGATGACGATCTTATTGAAGACACTCTGATCCCAGAACCACTTCCAGCACTGCTTCAACCAATCCATGGACACCTCATCAAGTGTTTTACCACCTGGGACATCCGAAAACATAGGTTCCAACCATAACCTTCAGCTGATCATAGTTGCTGATACTGGTACAGGATAACGTGTCCCGCTTGGAATGGCTTAAGCCGCGTCAACATGCACCGCAAGAGAGCAAACACGTGTTCTGAACGTCGTACGGAAGGAGGTCATCCGCTTGGAGACGATTGCCTCAAGCGCTTCTTACGAGAGGGTGAGCCACAAGTGGAACAGCTGCCGGAAGGTCCATAGACACGAAACCACGTCACGGCTTCATGCCGCAAGCGCCTGAAGCCGTGAACGTTCCCGGTAACGAACACCCTCGAGAAAGTCTCCGAGTTCAGGATCGGCATAGGTTCCAAACGCATCCACAATGATCCCTTTCGTACCGTCGTAGCTCTCGATCGCATAGAGGACCGACATGTCGTCGGGATCACTCATCCCTTCAAACCGCAGATGACCTACGATATCAAGTTGATCGGCGGTAAACGTCCGTCTGCTCTCGACATCCGTGAATACATGATCGAGAAACTCAAAATTCGCTGTGAATCCTTTTTTTCGCAAATCCTGAATGAGTTGAGCCAGTCCAGTGTATGCAGAGATGACTATGTTGCCTCCTTCGTTTCCTCTGTCCATAGGTCATCATAACACTGATCGAGGAGAGGAGCAGTCAAGAGTCCCATTTCTTGGGACACCGAAATACCACATTGACCATCTCACGCATGTTATGCTGAATCGCCCAGACGCGGATCCATGGAGAGAAAGACCGAAGAAAAATCAATGGAGACGGCTCGGCGAATCTCGATCCGATGGAAGGTCTTGCAAGCTCTGGGCGCCATCCTCGTTGCGATGGGCCTGTTCGTCGATTGGCAGCCTCCGCAGGAAGCCAGCCTGCCGGACACCTCGTCGTTTCTGATCATCCTGGGTGGGCTTCTCAGTACTGCGGGATTTCTTGCTGCACTTCGGCGAGAGTAGAGGCGTGTCAACGAAGAGGTGAACGTCCGAATCTACGAAGCCAGGAGAAGAAAGCGCGTTAACGATTTCCCGTCTGAAGCTGAACTGCGCTCACGCCATATGGGCTGAAGAAGGCCAGCACCTTATCGCCAACCTTAAACTGAGCACCGAGTTGAGTTTGTTGCGTCAGATTCAAAATATGGAGCTGCCCTTTCTCATCTCGAATGACCATCGTTCCGGGAATACTGGCTGTCATGGATACAACTTCCCCTTGAACCGGCGGAAGAGCAAGAGCGGAATTGAACGGGCTGACTACACTCATAGCCAGGATGAGACCACCCAGCACTCTGAATACAAGCTGGTACATGGCGACGTTTCCTTTCTTCATGGGAGGACGGTAGTCTCACGTCCCCACATGATTATTGATCGACGTTCTTGACACTGACCGGTCTTTGTCATTGTACCAGGATGCCGTCACTTCAACATACGGCGGTTGGGTCTACTGCTGAGCTATGTGCTCAGCAGTAGACCCCTTCTTTCGAGGTAAATATTTCGAGGAAGGCGCTCGTCTACTCTCTTCGCTATGCTTGATCTATCAACCTGATGGGCGCAAGCGAAAGGAGCACCTATGCAGAACAGGACGACTCCCATGCGTCGCCATAGTCGCTTTCCAGTCAGTTGGCACGTGTTGTATGGAAATGATGCATTTCTTACAGAAGGGACCGTCTTAGATTTGACCGCTCGCGGCTGGCGAGTGGCGGGGTCGATGCCGGTGGTACCCGGTATGCAGTTGACTCTGCAAGTGTCCATCCCAGAACGGCCCACACCGCTGTCTGTCCATTGCGCAACTGTGCTGTGGGTACACGATCATGAGTTTGCGATTGAAGCCCACGAGATGACGCCGATTGATCAGGCCTGGGTCACCGAGTTCCTCCGGCAAAAGCTCGGGCTCATGTGGATGTCACGAACCATCGATCCGGAGACCTCGCTTCATGCCGGAGACGATGCGCCCCATTGTGAGACCGCTCTTCCAGAGTCTTCTGTTCCCTCCATTGAGGACATCCTGCACCGATTTCTCGCGATTGAAACAGCTGCGACCGACATACCTTTCGAAGCGCGGTGTAACGGTGTGGAAGAACGTCAGGATGGCGAGGCCCATCCCCTCTGCGACCGTGTGCCCGAGAAGACTTGGCACGAGGCGCGTCGCATCCTTCGCGGCATGGTCGCCATAAAAGCTACTCGTGAACGAACCGGCTGGGATTTGATTGCAGGCAATTAGACCCGCGCGAACAGAAGCCTAGCGACTCTTACCTCAACAGCGTAGTCGACGAGAAAGGGAAGCCCATGGAGAGCCGGGGCTTCCCCGTGGAGAAACAACACCTCACCGCATGAGTGACCATCCAGTCCTTATACAGATATTGGTATCCGACCTCTTTGTTTCCACGTCGGTGAGGTATTGCCGGACACGCCTATTTTGTCTTGAAGTGGATGGGGGGACGCAGGCGATCAAGCCAGGGCCTTATCTAGTCCACGCTATATCACCTACCATGCTAAAAATATCCATATGTTTGATGAGTTCTTCCAAAGCACCGGATTACTCGGGAGGACAGCATGAAAACTAGCACTACTCTCCTTATTCCGATCTTCTTGATCAGCGGAATCTCCTGCGGTCCGACCACTGACACCATTGTAGTCCCATTTGAACTGACCAGCGACTTTACGTCGAGCACGTCACCAGGGGACAGCGCCGTCACCGGTCCTGCCAAGGCTCATCAGCGATTGGAACGGTTCGTGGCATATGCCTATGATGACGTGAACAACGATATTGCGAAGGGGAATGGTGAATATCTGACCTCGGTGGCGGTCCTGGCCGGGATTCCGACCGACTCGCAGGCCGCATTTCGGACGGAGATGCAGAGCCGCTATGCCGTGATAAACAATCCCATTTTGTCGCGCAAAGAGGCTTGGACACTGGTTGTGAACCACGCCTGGTCGGCCGGCCACGGGAGGACCGCGAACGAGCACAACTCTGCCGAGGCGAGTGGTTCATGAGCAGACTTTAACGACATTGCGCAGATTCCCACCGCGGATGATTCGCGGTTCCGGTTCGGTTTGGAGCCTTGGAAATGACCCCCGGTACCTTTTTCACCCTAGCCCACATTCTTGTCGGGTGTCCAGTGGTTAATGACTCTCCAAAGTGGAACACCGGTGTGGACGCAGCACCCACCTAAGGTCTTTCCTAGAGGGGAGATCATGGTTTACCCGCTACAATCGTTTCTCGATTTGATACCTCAACTCGGGACGGGATCTCATGCGTTGCATAATGAGGATGCTGTGCTGTGGCCTGATATTTGCGGGAACAGCGTTCGCCGAAGATGAACGGATTCTCCTGCAATTCTCCGCGAAAGGCGCCCAGATGTCACCCCTCTTCACCGCAAAAGATCACTGGGAGGTTCGTTGGAAGACGGACAATGGGCTCTCTATTGTTACGTTTGACCGCGACGGCATCGAATCGCAGCGATCGCCTATGCGGAGCATGCGGGTGGCGGGAGCGCCTCTCAAGAGCAAGGTGGAACGTACTCGCTGAAGATCATTAGCGAGGGGTCATGGAACGTGACGGTCGTGCAGCATCCATAAATGTAATCGTGCTGACTGCCTCCAGAGGGTGCCGAGCAGCCGATCATCAATTCAGGTTCCATGAGTAAGGATATCATCTATTTGAATGGCATCCAACTTGACGCAGAGGGTACGTCGAGATTGATTGGCAAACCAACCTCTCGAACCAAGAAGGCCATGAATGGGGCTCTCTTTCCCAGCACAGCGAGGCTGACCGGCAGGGCATTAAGGATGACAATCCGGAAATTCCTTGCCAGAGTCTGAGAATCCAAGGAAAACTTCCAGGGACCTCCCCCTCGACCAGCTTCAATCTACGGTATCCAGTGGCGGAGCAAGGAAACGACGCTCAAGAGTGCTTAGCTTATGGTAAGACGGCCCTCAATCAGCGACATAACCGGTAATCCAACTGTAACCTCACTATGGGATAGTCCAGTCTAGCTCACTGAGCATTCTGCCATACGATCATACGATGCACCTGGTCGTGATGGAGTCGGCCTGGTGAACAAGAGCGGTCTGAGTAGATGGTTGGCGACTGGAGGAAACGACAATGCCGGACTATAAGCATCGCAGGATCGAGTTGGCTCCCAGACGGCAAACTGATGGGACCTGGCATTGCCCGTATCGCATTATTGAATTCAGACAAACCTGCTGGGGTACCGCAAGGGATGCACTGACGGCAGCTTCGCGTCCCGCGAAGAAGCAACAGCGGCAGCCCTGGAAGAGGCAAACGTATCGTCGATTCACTCGAACCCCCTCCGCTGTCCGGACGCGGGTCGGTTAGAGGAACGTACGGGAACGGGATGACCAGACTGACGTTCTATTTCGTTCGGTCCTTTGTCTACATCGGGAATATGGTCGGACGCAGCATGTTCTTCCTTCCGATGTATCGCACAATAGTAAACACCATCAAGGTCTCCGCTTGGTCACGAAGATAGCTGTTGTCCAGCTCGGGCGCCATGCCGATCGTCGGTATCCGCTCCTCTGGACGATAGCCTTGATCAAATGTGCGTTCGATAGGCTGTGCTTGATTATCCAGCCTATGGATTTTCCTAGGTGTGGATCTGGGCAGGAAGAAATATGTTTAGATTAACCGTCAGCAAATACCACGCTACCAGTTATTAGGACATTACACCTATGGAACGATTCCAATCATGGGGGCTTCTTTTTGGAATACTGATGTTATCTGGCTGCATAACGGAAGCCACGGTGGAACTGACCAAAGCTCCATTCGATGCGACAACGGCATTAACCGATGGCACATCGAAAGCTGTAGGCGAACTGCTCGAGCCCACAAAAAAATTCGTATCGAGCACTACTCCGGGAGCAGCCACAATTGACCGCTTCACTCGTGCGAGAGAGAAGACTGAGCTCTTTGTAGGCTATTCGTATGAACACTTGCGGGCAGAAAGCGCCAGAGGATCCGGTGAACACATCGCTTCCCTCGCTGTCTTGGCAGGAATTCCTTCGGATCGCCGCCCTCAATTTCAGGTGAAAATGCGCGACACCTATTCGACGATGTTTAACGAATCCCTCCCGACTCGTGAAGCGAGGCTTCGCATTGTGAATGCAGCGTGGTCGGAAGGATATGGAAGATTGGAATCCGATACGATTGCGCACCAAGAGACCGGCATTTCCGATATTGATCTGAAGTTTAGCAAATCTCGGAAATCGACTTCTCTCATGTCCCTCCGCTGATCAGTCTCTGTGTGTGTGTGATGGTGATGGGAAACCAGGAAAGGATTTCTGAAGTGAACTGCTTCTGACTTATCGGTCACCGGCATAGACGGAACTATCGACAAGACAAAGGAGAGAATTGATGCAA
>Ga0134126_10012351_pt1 | contig 10786 bp, 9 predicted proteins | sample KB31752_FD_96881 | JGI IMG/M metagenome (GOLD analysis project Ga0134126, IMG submission 96881) | Terrestrial soil microbial communities with excess Nitrogen fertilizer from Kellogg Biological Station, Michigan, USA - KB3-175-2 | ecosystem: Environmental > Terrestrial > Soil > Unclassified ...
AACCACCAGAGCCTGGAAAAAAAGGTTTATGCGGTACCCGAGGAACTGGACAAGAAAGTGGCCCGGCTGAAGCTGGAATCCATGGGCGTGAAGATTGACAAGCTCACGCCGGAGCAGGAAGAGTACCTGGCAAGCTGGTCGGAAGGCACCTAAGAAGCAGCTAGCAATTACCCTTTGGCAATTGGCCAAATCGGCAACTCGAAAGGGTTGCCGGTTTTCTTTGAGCTCTGGTTACCGTAGTTACCTAGCGGCGCTCCGGTGGTCGTAGTACCCTCGGGACATTCAGTACATGCCCGCTCAGGGCTGTAGGAAAGAAAGAGGCAAGCAGCAGGATGCAGATGAGGAGTGGAATCTCACAGGAGAGCGTTGATCAGGCTAACCAGGCATTTCAAAATCAAGTTTCCAGCCAGATTTCGCGCATCACGGCTGAATTGAAGCGTATGGAAGACCTGCTGAGCTTCGGCATGGTGGACCGTCGTGTGCTGGGAGAATTTCGCCAGGCTATTGACCGCGTGAGAACCACGGGATGGCAGGTGGAGCGCTGGCTGGACGGCGATGAACGCGGGCTCTCGGCGCTGGTGACAGAAGAACGCATCCGCGTGGCCACAAAAATTGCGACTCAACTGACTGCTGAAGCGCCCATCTCAGACAAACAGTTTTCCGGTGTGCGCGCCCTCAGAGACGCGGTGCACAAGCTGGACCAGGCTCTGGCAGCTACGGAGTAAGCTAAGACCCACCATAAACTCTCATCCACTCGCGCGTCTTGGTTTCTTTGCGACGAGTTCATTTACATGTTCGGCCAACTCGGTAGGCACTTCTGCCGGAACCTCCATCCAGGAATCGGCATCTTCAAGAATTTTTCCTTGATGCTGCTGATAGAGTTCGAGAATCCGGAGCGACCGGCACTGGGCGCGTATGCTGGAGGCAACGGCCCGCTTCATTCTTGGCGAAACTGCTTCTCCGATCACCGCGAGATCAAAGACATATTCCCGGCAGGCCGCGGCCATCTCGCGTTCGTCCATCACGCTGATCACTGTATGCCCCGCCCGCTCCAGGATGAGCTTGCGAGTCTGCAGCAACGCCGCGTCGGTTCCTGTACACAGAACGAGAGCCACTGTAATTTCCAATCCTGCTGGCCATCCAAGTTGAACCTGGGGATTCTGCGGCAAAAATCTTACATCGGCGCTCAAGCGAGGTCAAAGATCGGCATTTTAAGGTGGCAAGAGTCATGAAGCAGAGCAGGCACACGCTGCGGTAAGATTCAACCCAGAGGTGCACATGGCAGAGCCAAGTTATGAAGAGATGAAAGCCCGTCTGGCGGAGTTGGAAAAACAGGTATCCACCCGGCGGACCGGGGCACTGGAATTTCGGGTGAGCGAAAAGGGTGGAGTCAGCGTCTACGGGCTGGGAAGATTTCCCGTCACTTTGTATTACGAGCAGTGGAGCCGACTGCTGGACCAGGCGGAGCAACTGCGATCCTTTCTGGGAGAAAACAAGGCCAAGCTCAAACTGAAAGAGCCGAAGTAGGCGGCGGGTGTCGGCAACGGCGCCAGATTTCACTGTGACCGCGGGTGAAGAAATGGTAAAGGGTAGCTCCTAGCTGCTGGCGCGAGCATTCTCACCTGGAGTGGAGATAAATATCCAATATTTACCTCTGCGGGCTCGGGGCGTGTGGCTGTTGCGACTCTTTGCTGTTCGTGGGTCACGGTGGGTGAGATTGGGTGAAAGTTGGGTGAAGCCGGGTGATTGGGGGGTAGGGGTACCGCGGGAGAGATCGGGTGATCGGGACATCGGGTGATCGGAAATAAAACTGACTCTTAATAGGTAGAACAGATCTGCGGCCCGTTTGTACTGCGATCAAAGCGGGATGGCTTCGCAGATCCAAGCGCGCCGGTGCTAACGTTTTCGCGCTAGAGGACGTCCATGAGAAAGGAGGCTGGATTGGATCGCCGGGCCAAGATAGGCCTTTCCGCTCTCACGATATTTGCCGCCCTGGTTCTGCTGGCGGTGACCACGCGAACCTATGCGCCAAGGAGCGGCGCCATCGTTTCCACCGGAACTCCTCTGAAAGCGCGCTTTTCTCATACGGCCACTCTCCTCGAAAACGACCAGGTTCTCATCGCCGGAGGAATGGAGCGCAACGGGGTCTGGCTTGATTCCGCCGAAATCTATGACCCGGCGAAGGGCCGTTTTTTGAGCGCGGGCAGAATGCTGAGCCGTCGCGCGGGAGCAATGGCCGTCCTCCTGGCGAACGGCCACGTACTAATTGCCGGCGGGACAGACGGTTCCGGCAACAGTCTCCGGAGCACGGAGATTTACGATCCTGAAAACCGCCGGTTCACGCCCGGGCCTGACATGCTTGCTCCGCGAGCGCACGGCATCGCCGTGCGGCTAAAAGGCGGCAAAGTGCTGATTGCCGGAGGTTGTTCCAAGGGCGATGATGACCGGCTTGCCTCAGCCGAGCTCTACGATCCGGGCTCAAAGACCTTCACCTGGACAGGCAGCATGCACACGGCGCGGGGCGCCTTTAACGCCGTGGCGCTACATGACGGGCGGGTGCTGGTGACCGGAGGAATGAGTGGCGGTGAACTGCCGGACGTAACCGTGGAAGCTAGCGCCGAAATCTATGATCCAGACAGCGGCAAATTCACGCCGACAGGTTCAATGAGCGTGCCGCGGTTCAAGCACGGGATGGCGCTGCTGAAGGATGGCCGGGTTATGGTAGTGGGTGGGCAAACGACCGGCTCCTTCGGACCGAAGCTGGCCTCAACGGAATTGTTTGATCCGGCAACACTGCGCTTCAGCCCCGGCCCCCAAATGAAGTACGCGCGCTTCAAACTGATCCAGGGAGTGGTCACGCTGAGCGATGGCCACTTGCTGGTGGCCGGCGGCGCCGACCAGCCGGAGCTCTACGAACCGGCCAGCAATTCATTTGTCCCTGTTTCTGGCCCCACGCTGGACGGATTTTTGTTTTCCAGCGTCACCGCCCTGGAGGATGGAACAGTGCTTATGGTGGACGGCTACGGCAGGCATGCAGTCTCCGGCGCGGTCCGCCAGGCATGGTTGTGGCAGCCGTAGGTTTTTTCCCGCCAAGTCACGGAAGAAGAACAGTAGGTCGAAACACACAAGAATTTCCAAGGAGAAACATGCGCTCTTACATCCTGCCTTTGCTCCTGTTGCTGAGTACTGCCGCTGTTTTCGCGCAGTCAGATAGCAGCAAGCAACCGCTTCCCAAGCTTGAGCACGTCAATCCAGATCAAGTCAATGCACAGATTGATCCGTGCACGGATTTCTACCAATACAGTTGCAGCAAATTTTTTGCCGCCAATCCCATTCCCGCGGACCGCGCCGCGTGGGGCGTGGTTGGCCCGCTTTCGTTGTGGAATGAAGTCACTCTCCGGGAGGTGCTGGAAGCCGCGGCGGCAAAAAAGGACGGACGCACGGCGGTGGATCAAAAGATTGGAGATTACTGGGCCGCGTGCATGGATGAGAACAAGATCGAATCGTCGTCACGCAAGGAGCTGAAGCGCGAATTGGACCGGATTGCCGCGCTCAAAAACAAAGCCCAGCTCGCCGGCGAACTGGCGCACATACACTCCACTGTCGGCAGTGCCTGGCAAGGCGGCGATGCTGAAACCGTTGCGCCGATGTTCGGGTTCGGTTCGAATCCCGATTTTGACGATGCCACCAGGGTGGTTGCAATCGTGGACCAGGCCGGCTTCTCGCTCCCCGGGCGTGAGTTCTATACCAAAGACGATGCCAAGTCGGTGGAGATCCGCAGCAAATATCTGCTGCACATTGCCAACATGCTAAAGCTGGCAGGCGAGAACGAGGCGCAGGCGAAAGCGGACGCATCCACTGTGCTGGCCATGGAAACCGAAATGGCACGCTCCGCCATGGACATTGTGAAGCGGCGCGATCCCAAAAACATCAACAATAAAATGACGCTGGCACAACTGGGGAAGCTGGCGCCGGCATTCGCATGGAAGCAGTATCTGGCCGCGGTGGGCGCCCCATCCACGCAGGTCTACCTTGTGACTTCACCCGACTTCCTGCGTGGGTTGGACACCATGATCCACCGGCGTCCGCTGAACGATTGGAAGACGTACTTGCGCTGGCAGGTGCTGCACGAGTCCGCGCCGTACCTGGACAGCGCATTTGTGAATGAGAACTTTGACTTTTTTGGGCACACACTTGCGGGCGTGCCCAAACTTTCACCGCGTTGGCGGCGCTGCGTACACTCCACCGATGCGAGGCTCGGTGAGGCACTGGGCCAGGCTTACGTCCAGCGGGCATTTCCGCCACAAAGCAAGGAACGCGTGCTGAAGATGGTGAACAACATTGAAGCCGCGCTCGACCAGGACATCGCCCAGATCAACTGGATGACTCCTGAGACCAAGACTCAAGCCAAGGCCAAGCTGAAAAAGATCCTGGATAAGATCGGCTATCCCGACCACTGGCGTGACTACTCTGCCCTGGAGATTACGCCGGACAGTTATCTGGAAAATGTGCATCGCGGCACCGCGTTTGAGTTTCACCGGCAATTGGCAAAGATCGGCCAGCCGCTTGATCGTCAGGAATGGCAGATGACGCCACCTACAATCGACGCTTACTATGATCCGCAAACCAATACCATCAATTTCCCGGCGGGCATTCTGCAGCCGCCGTTTTTTGACGCTCAGCAGGACGACGCGGCCAATTACGGCGCTGAAGGCGCGGTGATCGGCCACGAAATCACGCACGGTTTTGACGATCAAGGGCGGAAGTTCGACGGGCAAGGAAACCTGCACGACTGGTGGACGCCGGCAGACGCAAAGAACTATGAGGCGCGGGGAAAGTGCATATCCGACGAATACACCCAGGAAATTCCTGAAGTCGGAATCAAGCAGAACGGACTGCTCACGCAAGGAGAGGATACTGCCGACAATGGCGGCATTCACCTGGCGCTGCTGGCGCTTGAAAACGACCTGAAGAGCGAGGGCAAGTCGGTGGACGATAAGGGCGAGGACGGGCTGACGCACTTGCAGAAATTCTTCCTGGCATACAGCACCGTCTGGTGCTCTGAGTACCGCCCGGAGGTTATGCGGGTTGCGCTGCTGAGCAATCCGCACTCGTTGCCCAAGTACCGTGTTAATAACGTTGTGGCGAACATGCCCGAGTTCGCCAAGGCCTTTGGCTGCAAGAAAGGCGCTCCGCTGGTCCATGAAAACACGTGCAGGGTATGGTGATGCGCGCTCAACGCAGGTTTTAACCCTAGCGGCCCGCTTTAGGGCCGCTTTTTTTCGCGCAGCCCCTTTTCTTATCGAACGGAACAGAGGTAACTTTGAGCAACGAGAGTTCACATTTAGATTAGTTTTTGCCTCCTCATGTCGAAGCACTTTTTATTCGCATTTGTTGCTCTTCTCATCCTCTGCTCTGCTGGCGCAGCGCAGTCTTCAGAGGAGGGCAGTTTTGGCTGTCCAGGCCCCACACAATTCTTCGATCACCTGACTCCGGAGTTCGTTCCTATTCGCCAGAACGCCATCGAGCGTTGGAAGGAACAGCCCGGCATCACCTTTGGCGGCTTTGACGAAGCGCGCTACGGTTTCCAGCAGGCTGTGATTTATATTGCGCGCTCAGAGGTGCAACAGGCCAATCCGGACGCTGACCAGGGGCCCATCTATCGTTTGGCGATGGCGGTACAACTTTCCGGTGGGCGCGGCGAACACTGGTACCAAATGATAGAGCCGCAAGGGAACACTGATACCGCGCAGAGTGCGACGCCGCCCGAGCTGCTCGAGATGCAGGCGAATGCAGACATGCTCGGCGGCGCCAATCAGGACGAGAGTTCACCGCTGGGCGATTTGGGTTCCATGTTGAACATCCGTCGTGCCACGCCGAGTGCCGGCATCCCGGTGTTCGTGTTTGACTTCGGTTATCGCACCGCGGGAGTGGAAGCGCAGCAGGTTGTCTCCAACCGCCTGCTTATGGATATCCGCAGCGGCAGGCCACAGCTCAGCAGAGAGGCTCAATGTGTTCCGCGAACTGCGGGCGGCGCATGCGACTCCCCGGACCAGCCGAAAGCCGGGTACGACAACCTGCACTGCGCATGGCAGCAACCGGCGGAAGATTTCCGCTGCACGCTGAGCGCTCCTTACGGCGGCGAGTTTGCTGCCACAATGGGCAGTCGCAGCTTTTATCTGCTCTCCGGCAGACCAGCGCTGCCGGAATGGTATACGGACCAGACTCCGAGCGATTTGCGCGCACTGGCACTCGAACTGAGCACAAATCCGGATGCCAGGTCCGCAGGCGTAATGATTCCGGGCTTGGGGCCGGTGACTCTGCTGGCGCGCTACAAGGATGTATTGCCCCATAGTGAAGTCTTCATCTTCGCCAGCCCTGGAGCAGGCGCGACGGTGAATGCGCATCTTTCGCTGGTAACGATATCAGCTCGCGGCAGCGTAGCCATTGAGCAGATACCGAAGTGGGCACTCTCCGGCGAGAAAACGGACGAAGGTTCCGCGCCTGCAGGCTATACGCCGCAGAACCGCGATGATAAATACCACATCACGCCGCTCGAAGATCGCGCCAGCTTCCATGCGCTTAAAGCAATCATGACCTCCGATGGGCAGGGGTCGGCCACTTCGGATTCACCACAACCTGTGCACATTGTGTATTGGATTGGAGTGGAGGCAGTAAACGGCAAGCTGGTGGCGAGCGCTGTCCGTGTGGCGAGCGACGGCTCGACCTACGGCTCATGTGCGGCGGACGCGCATGACGGCACGGCAATTTCCATCGAGCAGCAGGGCGGGATGGCCGCAGCCACTGTGCACGTTCGGCCCGCAGTTGCACCTGTGGACATGGCGCCGCCGCAACCCGATGACGCGCAGATCCCTTCTGGATGTGTTTGGGTGGGAGCGCTTTACTGGAAGCAGGGAAGCGGCTTCCATGTTCGCAAAACTGAGCCGGATTGCGACGCGGGAATGCCGCACGTTTCCATTACTGACGACGGCCAGATCTCCGTGCGAGATGAAAGCGGCGAGCAACAGTAAAATTGAAGCGATAGCGTTCTTTCAATTCTGAGCGCGCCGGCAGTTAGAAAACCACAATGGTGATGCCGCGATTATTCTTACCCAAATCCGGGTCCTGCTTCCACTCAGGAAAATTCTTGAGTAGCGCCCAGGTTGTCTCGTCGGAGATGCGCCAGTCTTCGCCGGCAATTGAGGCGCGCAAGCTGGCGCGCTGCACGGCCAAACGAAGCTCCTTCTGCAACTCGGTGCGTAACGCGCCGCCAACACCGCTGGAACCGTAGCCGTGAATCAGTTTGACGGCTGCATATCCCTGCGCGCGAGCCCTTTGCAGTTCATGCTCCATGCGCAGGCGCGCCTCTTCCACGTGAGGCATTCCTTCTTCAAGGTTGACCACTTTGATCAGTGCTGGTTTTCTGGACACGGCTCCGTTCCGCAATAGAGTTTAGGCAAAAATCGGCAGAACGGAAATCATTTATGATGATGAGTTTGCTTCCAGAGTGAAATCTGCTATGAGCATGAAACAGGTAGCTGAATGGGCGTTGAACGTTGCGCAACAGCGCGGCGCCGCGTATGCGGACGTGCGGGTCGTGGACGACCGGCAGCGTTCGCTGGCGACCAAGAACGGCAAAGTTGGCCACGCCGCAAGTTCAGAGTCGCTGGGCGCCGGAGTGCGCGTGATCGTGGATGGTTCGTGGGGCTTCGCGTCTACCGACGATCTGGGACGTGATGCCGTTGAACGCACGGCCGCGAAGGCGGTTGAGATTGCGCGCGCTTCGGCGCGGGTAAAGGAGCATCCAGTCCGGCTTGCGCCTGAGCCTGCGGCAAAGATCGAGTGGAGCACTCCGTGCAGGGTTGATCCGTTCACCACATCGGTGGAGCAGAACCTTGATCTTCTCACGCGGGTAGATCGTGAGTTGATGGGCGTAAACGGAGTGACGCTGGCAGAGAGCAACATGCACCTGGGCCGCTATGAGCAGTGGTTCTACTCCAGCGAAGGCGCGGACATTCACCAGACGAAATACATCACGGGAGCGGGCTTTGTGGCGTATTCGTTTGCGGGAACGGAGATCCAGAAGCGCTCTTATCCGAACTCTTTTGGCGGGCAATACCAAAACAGGGGCTATGAACTCATTGAGGAGTTAAGACTGGTGGAGAATGCCCGTCGCATTGGCGAAGAAGCCGTTGCGCTGCACAAAGCGGAACAGTGTCCGCGTGGAAACATGACGCTGGTGCTGGATTCCTCACAGCTCGGGCTGCAGATTCACGAATCCATCGGCCATCCCATTGAGCTCGATCGCGTGCTGGGCATGGAGGCGAACTTTGCCGGAACGTCATTTCTGACTCTGGAAAAGCTGCGTACGCTGCGCTACGGAAGTGACATTGTCAACGTGGTAGCCGATGCCACCGAGCAGCACGGTCCCGGACTGGGAACGTTTGCCTATGACGATGAAGGCGTCGCTGCGCAGTGTACGCCCATCATCAGCAACGGCCTGTTCACCGGATATATTTCATCGCGTGAGACGGCGGAGTCCATCGGCGAGCATCGCTCCAACGGCACCATGCGCGCGGAAGGCTGGAACCGCATTCCCCTCATCCGCATGACGAACATCAGTATTCTGCCGGGCGACAAGCCGCTCACGTTCGATCAACTGATTGCGGACACTGACAGCGGCATCTTTATGCAGACCAATCGCTCGTGGTCGATTGATGACAAGCGCTACAACTTCCAGTTCGGAACGGAAATTGGATGGGAGATCAAAGGCGGCAAACTGGGCAGGATGTATAAGAACCCGTCCTATTCCGGCATTACAACGGAGTTCTGGAACTCCATGGACGCCATCTGCTCACGCGATCAGTGGACGCTCTGGGGCACGCCGAATTGCGGCAAAGGCCAGCCGATGCAAACCATGGGAACCGGACACGGCGCCGCTCCGGCAAGGTTTCGCAATGTGAAGGTGGGAACGGCGTACAAAGGAAACTGAACAACTCACCACGGAGGCACGGAGACACGGAGAACAAGGAATGCTAGATCCAGAACGCGCGCAGCAGATATTTGATAAAACGAGAAAGTTTACCTCCGCCGAACTGGAGATCATCTTCTCTTCAACCGATCACTCGCTCACCCGTTTCGCCAATAACACCATTCACCAGAACGTTTCCGAGCTGAATGAGATAGCTTCCATCCGCGTTGCCTTTGACGGCAAGACGGCACGCGCCACGACGAACCGTTTTGATGATGAGAGCCTCAGGCGCGCGGTGCAGGCGGCGGAAAGCATGGCTAAAGTGCAGGAGCCAGACCCGGAGCGCCTGCCGCTGGCGCGAGCCGAGGAAGCGAAGAACGATGTGAAGCCGCCATCGCGCTGGTTTGATTCGAGCGCGGCGATCACTCCGGGCGCCCGGGCCGATGCAGTGGGCAAGATTGTTGCTGTGGCGAAAAAGAATGGGCTGACGACGGCGGGCATCTATGCAAGCTCGCAGCATGCTGACGCCATCATTAATTCCAACGGCCTGAGCGTGTATCACCGCCAGACTTCCGCGGAGGTTTCCATCACCATGCTGGCCGAAGATTCCTCGGGCTGGCAGAAAGCCAACTCGCCCGACGTGGCCCAGTTTGATCCGGTTCAGCTTGCAGAAACGGCGGCCAAAAAAGCGCGCGACTCGCGCCATCCACGCGAGCTCCCGCCCGGGAAGTATACGGTGATTCTCGAACCCGCGGCTGTGCTCGATCTTACCGGCTTCATGTTCTGGGACTTCGGTGGCCTGGCCATTCTCGACCAGCGCTCATTTCTGAATAATCGCGTCGGCAAAAAACTGTTCGGCGAGAACATCACCATTCATGATGATGCGTACCACCCGCTGCAATCCAATACTCCGTTCGATGGCGAGGGCGTTACGCGGCAACGCGTGGCCCTGGTGGAAAAAGGAGTGATAAAGAGCCTGGTGTATTCGCGCGCTACGGTGGCGAAGATGCAAAAGTCAGAGCACGCCGCAGCGGTTGGACCGATATCCGTGACCGGCCACGGATTCCCGTTGCCCAATGAGATGGGCGAAGCGCCAGTTAACATCGTGTACCAGACTCCAGGCGGCGAGCAAACCTCGGAGCAGATGGTGGCTTCGACTGAGCACGGTATTTTTGTGACGCGCCTCTGGTATATTCGCGAGGTCGATCCCTACGAAAAAATCCTCACCGGCATGACCCGCGATGGCACTTTCCTCGTCGAAGACGGAAAAATTCAATGTGGCGTGCGCAACTTCCGCTTCAACCAGAGCCTGATAGAAATGCTGAGCAAAGTGGATGCCATGAGCAAAGCGGTGCGCTCGAGCGGCGAGGAATCGTTCGACATGGTTACGCCAGCCATGAAGGTGCGTGATTTCAACTTCACTGAAGTCACACGTTTTTAAGAACATTCGCCCCGCTTTTGGTCACTCGTTGCGTTCTGTGCGGGGCGCATGACCTTTGGTTTCGCGGAAAGACCAAAGTAATCTTTGGCCCATTCTGGGGCCGGTGTATAACCGCGTTTGAGAGGTGCATGGGTGAAGGATTCCCGCAGTTCCGTCCGATTTCCCCTCAGGCTCCCCATTACGGTTCGCACGGCCGATGCGCGCGAGTATTTCGCTGAAACCGCTGATATCTCCGCCGGCGGCGTTCTGTTTCACACCAAAACCGTGCTCGACGTGGGCACAGTGATCCACTTCCGGATTGTTCTGCCCGCCATTGTGCTGGGAACCGACAGCGACGTTCTTGTGAATTGCACGGGACGCGTCGTGCGCTCCAC
>Ga0134126_10012355_pt1 | contig 10784 bp, 15 predicted proteins | sample KB31752_FD_96881 | JGI IMG/M metagenome (GOLD analysis project Ga0134126, IMG submission 96881) | Terrestrial soil microbial communities with excess Nitrogen fertilizer from Kellogg Biological Station, Michigan, USA - KB3-175-2 | ecosystem: Environmental > Terrestrial > Soil > Unclassified ...
CGAGGCGCGGCGGATGCTCGAGCCCGAAGAGAAGTCGCGCTCGCCTGTGGCGCGCGCGGATGTGGACGCTTCGGCCGCCGCACTCATCCTTACCAGCTATCTTTCCCGTACGAACCATGGATAACAAGATCTCGATCGACGAATTTTCTAAAATAGAAGTGAAAGTCGGCACGGTGAAGGCCGCCGAGCGCGTGCCGGAAACGGACAAGCTCATAAAATGCACGGTCGATTTCGGGGAAGAGGCAGGCCCGCGCACCATCGTTTCCGGCATCGCAGCATATGTACCCGAACCTGAGTCGCTCGTCGGACGCCAGCTCGCGTACGTTACGAACCTCGCGCCGCGCGTCATCAAAGGGATCGAGAGCAACGGCATGCTTTTCGCGGTCGGGGAAGGAGACACGTTCGCGTTTCTCGCGCCTGATCGCCCCATTCCTCCCGGTACGGCCGCGCACTAAAAATCTCCTTCGCGAGCGCGTTATACTGGAATGGTATGGCCCTTGGCTCTCGTTCCAATTTCTTGAGCGTCAACTTCGCGCCGCCCACGTATCTTTCTTTTCCGACGGCCGGCATCGATGTGTCGGCGAGCGGCATCAAGCTCGCATTCCTTGAAGAGCGTTCGCATGGGCTTGAACTCACCAAGTTCGGAGAAGAGCGTCTTCCGGCGGGCGCATTCACGTCTGCGGACATCACCGATATTTCCGCCGTCATCAAAGGAATCTCGAATCTCGCGAAAACGCATGGCGTGAAGACTGCGAATATCGCGCTTCCCGAGTCCCGCACATATCTGTTCGAAACCGACGTGGCGGGAACAAAGCCCTCCGAATGGGCCGTATCGCTCGAGCAGAAGATAGACGAGTTCGTGCCGCTGCCGCCCGCCGAAATCGCATACGGCTTCGTTCCTTCAGGCGCGCCGAAACCCGATGGAACGCATGTGGTTGCGGTCGGCTATGCGCGGCGCTTCATCGCGCAATCGCTCCAGGCATTCGACGAAGCCGGCATCCGCGTGCGCTCAATCGAAAGCGAGCTCTTCTCCATCGCACGCGCGCTCCTGCCGCCCGGCGATCCTTCGACGGTTCTCATCATCGACATCGGCAAAACGACGACGAAGCTGCTTGTCGTCGCCGGAAGGCTTCCGCGCTACGCGACGACGCTCGACATCGGCGGCCACGCGCTAACGCTCGCCGTGCAGAAGCATTTCGGCGTTACCGAAGAGGAGGCGAAGCGCGTGAAAGCGGATCGCGGGCTTGTCGCATCCGACGGGAACCAGGAATATCTCGCGGCGATGCTCTCGACGGTATCCGCGATCAGGGAAGAAATCATGCGCCGCCTCGACTACTGGCAGACGCGCGCGGTCGCTGCGGGAACACATGAGCCCGTCTCGCGCGCCATCATCGTGGGCGGCAACGCGACGGTGAAAGGGCTTCCAGAATACCTCGCCGCGGGGCTCAAGGTTCCGGTCGATTTGGGCGACGTGTTCACGAATCTCGCATCGCGCGACCGCTGGCTTCCGCCCGTCGATTACATGCAATCGCTTGCGTACGCCACGGGCATCGGGCTCGCGCTCCGGCAATATGTCCCATAAGCTCATCAATCTTTTGCCTGAAGACCGCATACGGGCGTTCCGCCGGGATTATTTCCTGCATCTTGCCGTCGCGGGCATCCTTCTGCTTACGCTCATCACGGTTATTCACGGCATCCTTTTGTTTCCGTCGTATCTTTCGCTTGCGCAGAAGCGCGATGCCAAGGCGATGGAGCTCGCGAAGCTGAATGCGGGGCTCGAGGGTTCGAAACAGGAAGAAGTGAGCGCGCGCCTTGCGGCGCTGAAGGGCGACGCGACCTACCTCGCGCGGCTCGACAAGACGCCGTCTGCGAGCGCGGCGGTGCGCGCGGTGCTTGCCGCGCCGCGCGCGGGCATCAAAATCACGAGCATCTCCATCACGCCGTCGGCAAGCGGAGCGGCTGACGGAAAGATGGCGGTGTCCGGCATCGCAGCGACGCGCGAAGCGCTTCGCGCATACGATCTCGCGCTCGCCGGACTGCCGTTCGTATCGAACGCGGACCTCCCGATCAACGCGTATGCCGAAGAATCGAACATCGGCTTTTCCATAACCCTCACGGGCACGCTTACGCCATGAGCAAAACGTATTTCCAGCTTATCTCTGCCGCCGCACTCTTTGCGATCGTGCTTGGCGGATACGCGGCCTGGTACCACGCCCTCGGCAGCGTGAACAATGAGCTTTCCGATCTTTCGGCGAAAGTCGCGGCGCAGAATCAGAGCGCGGCGCAGGCTGTTGCCGCCGAGGGCGAGCTCGCCAAGCTTTCGGCGGAAGAGGGCGTCATTCATGGATACTTCGTTTCGACATCGGACGTCGTGTCGTTCCTTGAGGCGCTGCAGAAGACCGGATCATCGCTCGGCGCGAAGGTAAGCGTCACTTCTGTCGCCGCGAATCCCGCGCCGCGGCCGCACCTTGATCTCGCGCTCACCATTTCCGGCTCGTTCGACGCGGTTATGCGCACCGTGGGCGCAATCGAATATGGTCCGCACGACATCACCGTGAAGACGCTCACGGTTGATTCGGCGGCTCCCGCAGATGGAAGCGCAAGCGCCGCATGGACGGCTGCGCTCGCGCTCCAGGTGGGGACCGCATCCTCTTCGCCCGCGCTTCCCGCGTCCGCGACCACAACCGTCGCGACTACTACGCCATGAACTCTCTCGAATCCATCGAAAAGCAGGTGATATCGCATGTTCACCTTGAATACGGAGAAGACACGCAGCCCGTCCGCGACTGGCTCGCGCTTCTTCTTGTCGCGGGCGTCCTTCTCGCCATCAGCATCGGCTGGAATGTCTGGACGTATGTCCGCGTCGTGAATGGGGAAGCGGTCGGCGGCGGAGCCGCTGTATCTTCTGCTGCTGATACGAAAGCCATCGACGCCGTGCAGGGACTATTCGAAAAGCGGGCCGCCGAGGAAGCGAATTACCGGAGCTCGTACCATTTCGTTGACCCGTCGAAATAGTGAGGTAGGGTGATAGTGCCCCCATAGCACAATGGATAGTGCAGGAGACTTCTAAGCTCTTGATCTAGGTTCGATTCCTGGTGGGGGCACAAATGTGCGGGGCATATTTGTGCCGGCCGGAGCGCGACGGCGCGAGGTGGGGTCGCGCGCATTTTCAGCAGAAAATGACGTGTGACCGCAAATATTTAAACTTCTGATACAGTCATAGTCGCGGGCACGTGGCGGAACTGGTATACGCGTACGTCTCAGAAGCGTATGGGGCAACCCTTGAGAGTTCAAATCTCTCCGTGCCCACTAACGAAAAAACACGCTATACGGCGTGTTTTTTCTGCTTTTTAGTGCGCGGTGAGGGACTTGAACCCCCGACCTTCTCAGTGTAAATGAGTTGCTCTACCAACTGAGCTAACCGCGCAAGAGCGCTTCGCGCTCAATCAGCGTACGTGGCCGAGTACGGCCTCCACCAACCAAGCTAACCGCGCGCTGTGCTAGCGTAGCGTACATAAGGTATTTTTTAAAGCATGGAACGCATCGAGGCCATCGTATCCGGGCGCGTGCAGATGGTGATGTACCGCGATTTCGTCTGCCGGAGCGCGCGCAGCCTTGCGCTCGTCGGGGAAGCGAAGAATCTTCCGGACGGCACGGTGCGCGTGGTTGCCGAAGGATCGCGCGATGACCTCCTGAAGCTCATCATCCGGCTCCACAAAGGGTCCGCGTTCTCGCACGTGCGCAGCGTCGACGTCGCCTGGAAGGCGCCGCGCGGGACGTTTTCTTCGTTCGATATCACGCGCTAGCAACGTCAGGCGCGCCGCAGCTGTTATCAATCGGTAATGGCCGCGGCACCTTCATCGATCGGCGTCATCATCGACGGCAACCGCCGCTGGGCGCGCTCGCACGGACTCCCGCAGCTTGAGGGGCACCGCCGCGGCATCGCGCGCGTGAAGGATCTCGCGCTCTGGGCGCAGGAGGCGGGAGTGAAGGAGCTCACCGTCTACGCCTTTTCGACCGAAAATTGGAACCGCGCGCCCGCCGAGGTGAGGTATCTGATGCGATTGTTCAGAATGGTTCTCGCGAAGGATCTTAAAACGCTCGCTCGCCGCGGCATCCGCGCGCAACTCGTCGGCGAACGCGCGCGGTTCTCGAAATCCCTCCTTGCGGCGATGGAAGCGGCGGAATCGGCTGCGCCACGAAAAGAAGCCATGATTCTCCGGATCGCGCTTTCCTACGGCGGCCGCCTCGAGGTCGTCGAAGCGGTGAATGCGCTCCTTGCCCGCAGGCTTCCCGCCGCGGACGAGAACGATTTGCGCGGCGCGATGTGGAGCGCGGGGATGCGCGATCCCGATCTCATCATCCGCACGGGCGGCGAGAAGCGGCTCTCGAATTTCCTTCTCTTCCAGGCGGCGTATAGCGAGCTTTTCTTCACGGACACCAAGTGGCCGGATTTCTCGCACGCGGAATTCGACGCGATTCTCGAAGAGTTCTCGCGGCGCGAACGAAGGCATGGGAAATGACGGTCGCGCGAGCGAATGACGATTGCATACCTCGCTCCCCGGCTCACTTGGTAGTAGGGTGAGGGAATGGAATTGCCCATCCTCTATGAGGACCCCGATGTCGTCGCGGTCGAGAAGCCCGCGGGCGTGATGACGCATGCCGACGGCGTGAATGAAGGCGAGACGGTCGCGGACTGGTTCGCGGCGCGCTACCCGGCCTCGAAAGACGTCGGCGAGACCCAGCGTCTTAAAGACGGGAGGGAAGTGAAGCGTCCCGGCGTCGTGCACCGCCTTGATACCGACACCTCGGGCGTGCTCGTGCTTGCGAAAACGCCCGAAGCGCATGCGTTTTTGAAAGCGGCTTTTCAGAACAGGGAAGCGAAGAAGACGTATCTCGCATTTGCGTATGGCGTTCCGAAAGAAAGGAAGGGCGTGATCGATTTTCCGATCGGCCGCTCGCGCAAGGATTTCCGGCTGCGTTCCGCGCAGCCGAAGGCGAAAGGCACGCTCCGCGACGCCATTACCCGCTACGAGCTTGCGGGCGACATCGGCACCCATTCGCTTATTAAGGTATCCCCCGAAACCGGCCGAACCCACCAGATCCGCGTGCACTTGAAGGCCATCCATCACCCGGTCGTGGGCGATGTGCTCTACGCGCCCAATCATCCGACCGACCTCGGCTTCTCGCGCCTCGGGCTCCATGCCTACGCGCTCGACATCCCGCTTCCGTCGGGCGGACGCAAGGAAATCATCGCCCCCGTGCCGCAGGAGCTTGTCCCCGCGCTCCGGCGTTTCCCGGGCGCCGAAGCGTTCGTTGCTTCGATATAGGGCGTGTGGTAGAGTGGCGCGACAATGAACGCAGTGATTTCCCCCGTGAAAGTCTCTGAACGCGCGAAGCTCGGCATTCGCGCGGGCGACACCGTGCGCGTCGAGCAGAAGATCATCGAGGTGAAGAAGGGGAAGGGCGCCGACAAGAAGGAGAAGACCATCAAAACCGCCCGCACGCAGGCGTTCGAAGGCCTCGTCCTTTCGGTGAAGCACGGCACGGAGCCGGGCGCGACCTTCACGGTCCGCGCGACGCTTTCGGGCATCGGCGTCGAGAAGATCTTCCCGCTCTATTCTCCGGCGATCGAATCCATCACCATCGTCCGCCGTTCGAAGGTCCGCCGCGCGAAGCTCTACTTCATCCGCGAGAAGGCCGCGAAGCAGGTCCGCCGCCAGCTCCGCAACATGCGCATGATGAATATCTCGACCGACGAGACCGAAGTCGAAGCGGCGCCAGTCGAAACCGCGCCCGAAACCGCGCCGGAAGCTCCCGCGCCGGAAACGGCAGCGCAAGTCGCGGCATAAGCCGCGTTCTTTCGTTTTGCCGGTTTGTAAAGCCGGACGCGAGTCGGTATAGTAGCGAAGCACCTGCCCAGGTGGCGAAATTGGTAGACGTACTACCTTGAGGTGGTAGCGCCCGCAAGGGCATGGAGGTTCGAGTCCTCTCCTGGGCACCAAGACAAAACGCCGAAAGGCGGTTTTGCTTTGTGCCAGGAGCACGATTCGGGGAATCGTGCGTGAGGACTCGAAAGCGAGCGCGGGCACCAGTTCAGCAGAACTGGTCGCGCGAGGCGGCTCGCGAAATAAACGAGCGACGGCGAGTATGTTTCGTGAGAGAGAAGTGTAATCACGTCCCTCTCCTGTATCATGGCCGTATGACTTTCCGGGAACTTCGCGAAGACGAACCGTTCGATCCGAGCGCGCTCATTTCGGGCGTCCCGTTCACGCAAGCCGGCTTTTACGGGGCGTGGCAGAAGGCGCTCGGAAGGAAGGTGCGCCGGTTCGTCGCCGAAGAAAATGCGGCGCCGGCCGCATACTTCCAGCTTATCCGGTACCCGCTTGTGGGCGGCAAAACATATCTGTATGCGCCCTACGGTCCGGTTGTAAAAAATAACGCTTCCGGATTTCTTGATAGTCTGAAGAAAGAATTGGCGCGCATCGCGCGCGAAGAACAGGCGGTATTTGTGCGTCTTGATTTCACGCCGCCCGCCGCTGCGGAACACGCGGCATCTTTCTTCGCCGAGGCGCCGAGCTATACGTACCACTCGGCGTATTTCCAGCCGCGCATCGAATGGTATCTCGATCTCGCGCCGTCTGAAGAGGAGCTTTTCACCGGCACGCACGAGAAGACGCAGTATTCGATACGCACGGGAGAAAAAAGGGGAGTCGCTGTTGAAGTAATTACCAAGGATTTCGGGAAATATTTCGATGATTTTTACAAGCTCATGACGATAACGGCGGAGCGCAACGGATTCCATCTGCACGAAAAGGAATATTACGAAGGTATTTTCCGAAATCTTCCGTCGATTCCGGATTCGTATCTCGTCGCCGCGCGGTACGGAGAGAAGATTCTCGTCATTGATCTCTTCATCGTCTTCGGCGGCATCGCGAATCACGTCTTCGGCTGCTCGAGCAACGAAGAGCGGACGCGCATGCCGAACTACCTCGCGCAATGGGAAGCCATCCGCCATGCGAAGAAGATCGGCTGCGCTTCCTATAATTTCGGCGGCATCGCGACCGATGCGGATCCGCACGCAGGATGGGAAGGCCTCACGCGCTTTAAGCGCCGGTTCGGCGGAAGGGAGGTGCGCCACAGCGCGTTTTTCGATCTCGTTGCGCAGCCCTTCTGGTATCGGCTGTATTCTTTCCGGAAACGCTTCGCGGGCCGTTGATTTCCGCAGGACAAGAGCGTATAACGGACTCGGCAACCCAGTACAAAAAGGTGTTCGATGGGCACGACGATTCTCCTTTGCGGAAATTCCGAAAAGGAACAGCTCGCGGCGCGCATCGGCGCCGCGGCAAAAGCATTCCACAAAATACGTATCGCGTCGAAACAGGAACCGTTCATGTGCTATTTCTCGTCCGATACGTGGGGAGACGAATGGAACGGTTGGTGGGTCCTTGAAGAGCTGAAGAGGAGGGAGGTTCCGTTTCATCGCATCCACTCTGAACCGGCGGCGGGCCATACCGTCGATGAAGTGCGCCGACTTCTCGAGGTGTTTCCGGGGTCGCATACCTATGTGGCGGCTACGAATCGATATCACGTCCCCCGGGTATGTTTCTGGATAGCGCGGATGCTGAAGGCGAATAAGCAGCAGGCAAGGGTCGAATTCGCCGCAGCGCAAGGAGGCGAACACATCCGCACCTACCTACGCGAAGTTCGTTCGTGGGCAGACGTGCTCATTCACGGGGCGCAGGTATATTGAGAAAAAGGAGACCGATCCGGCCTCCTTTTTTCGTTATACTGGGCGCATGGCGCTTTTCACCGGAAAGGGCGACGGCGGCACGACGACCGTATTCGATTCGAAAGAGCGGATTTCAAAATCGTCTGCGCTTCCCGAATGTCTCGGCACCCTCGACGAGCTCAATTCGTTCATCGGCCTCGCGCGCGTCCGCGCGCGAGACGGCGCCGACCCGGAAATCAATACGGGCGGGGCGGACAAGCGCACGTCGGAGATCCTGCGCGCCGTGCAGGAAAATCTTTTCATCGTGCAGGCGGAAACGGCCGGCGCCGATAAGCGCCTTGAGCGGGCGAAGACCGAAGAGGCGGAAGCGATTATCCGCGCGATAGAAAAAACGATCCCGCCCATCACCGCATTCTCGGTCGCGGGCGGCACCGAGCTTTCCGCGCTCCTCGATGTCGTGCGCACGCTCGTGCGCCGCACGGAACGGCGCATGTCGGCGGTCGAAGGCGCGGAACTGCGGACCTTCTCCGATGGAACGAAGGCATACATGAACCGGCTCTCCACGCTTCTTTTCGCACTCGCGCGCCTCGCGAATTTCGCCGAAGGCGTGAAGGAGGAGAATCCGAGCTATACTTAATCCATGCTGACTCGCCAGCTGCTCTCTTCAAAACAGGCCGCACTCGTTATTTTCGCATTCATCATCGCGCCACCCCTCATCTTGTATCTCGATGATTTTCTTTTCAAAAATTGTCTTTCAGGATTGAATTCCTTCATTTATGGCCTTTTCCCTTGGATCTTAATACTTATTCCCACAGCGTTCATCGCCAGTTTCGTGATGCTTATCGGATCCCTGTTCCGCAAGCAAGAGCAAGGTGTCTCTATGTGTGTATTCATCGGTGTTTGCGTCCTCGCTTTTGTTGGCTTAATCATTCTTGTTTCTTCAAGCGCTACTCGCAGCGTAGGTCCAAGCGCGGTAATGCAAGAAGAATTGTCAGGACTTAGAGCCGCGATGGAGCTTATCGATGCGCCTCTGCCCGCGGCTTCTTCTTGCGAAATGCCTCCGTTCACGGATAACAATACCGCGCCGCTTCTCCAGAGCGTCAAAACATTGAGCGGGAAGATAACCTGTTATTCCGAAAATGGCGCTTGGGCTGCCGCCGCGCCGTTTCCGCCTTCAGAGCAGGGTGTGCTGTGCCGAGCGCCCATAATCAATGAGGCGACCCAGATCCAGTATTGCGTTGATAGTACCGGCCGCGCAGATCGGATTACCGGACCGCTTACCGGCGCGAAGTGCCCATTCTCTCCGCCGCACAATTACACGTCTTCGAATCCGCCGCCGTTTCCAGGCGGTGTCTATGACGTTCACACGGTCGACTGCGTTTCGCAGGACGTGTACGACGTATGGGTGAAAAGCGGCATGCGCGTCGAGCCCGGCCATCCGTCCATCGGTGTGTGTCCGAATTAATTTCCGTGCTATAACAACGCGGTGCGGAGCATGGCGGCCTTAGCTCAATCGGTAGAGCACCTGGTTGTGGTCCAGGTGGTTATGGGTTCAAGTCCCATAGGTCGCCCAGAAATGACGAAGCGCCGCGAAAGCGGCGTTTTGTCTTATTTCTGGAGACAACCTATGGGACTTGAAGGCGAGCGCGGGTGCCGGTTCAGCAGAACCGGCCGCGCGAGCAGGGCCGAGAAATTTTCATTCGCGACGGCGCGAAAGTGTTCTTGGCCAAGCCATAGGTCGCACTCTATAATAGACACATGAAACCTTTCCTCAAGGAATTCGAGACCTTCGCGGTGAAGGGAAACGCGATCGATCTTGCGGTCGGCGTCGTGATCGGCGCGGCCTTCGGCGCCATCACCAATTCGCTCGTGACGAACATCATCACGCCGCCCCTCGGCGTCCTCATCGGCGGCATCGACTTCTCGAAGCTCGTCATCCCGCTCACGCCGACGACGAGCATCGGCTACGGCATCTTCCTTCAGGCCGTCATCAACTTCATCATCATCGCGTTCGCGCTTTTCCTGATCGTGAAAGTATTGAATCGGCTTACGCGCAAGAAAGAGCAGGAAGAGAAGGCGGCGCCTCCGGAAAGCGCAGAGCTCACCGTGCTCCGCGAAATACGCGATCGGCTTCCGAAATAGCCGAAATGCTATAATCGCCGTATATGAAGGTACTTCTCGGCGGCATCATACTCATCGTCGTTCTCGGGTTCGGCGGATTTTTCTATCGGAACGCGCTCGAACATCCGAAAACCGCCGTCACCGCCTGCACGCTCGAGGCGAAAATCTGTCCCGACGGCACGACGGTGGGGCGCACCGGCCCCTCGTGCTCCTTCGCTCCGTGCCTCCCCCCGAACGTCTCGCTCGATTCCGCGAAAATCGCATTCGCGCTTCCTGCAGGATACGCAGCCGACGAAAGCGCGCCGAATGCCGATGCCGGAGTCGTTGCGGCGTACGTGAAGACCTCGAGCACGACGAACGCGCTCCAGACCATCACCATCCGCGATTTCCCGATTACGATGGGCAGCACGAGCGACGAAGTGATTCTGGCGCACACCATGCTTGAACCTGCCGACCGTCCGCCGAAAGATATGAGCGAATTCTCGCCGAAGATCATCGGCACCCGCACCTTCTCCGAAATAACGATCGAGCGTTTCGAGGGCGTGGTTCACAGCGCCTATTTCTTCCCGCGCCAGAATGACGTGCTCGAATTCGATATCGTCGAACAGGATGTCGAGAATTGGACGAGCCCGAACCTGATCGTCGACAATCTGCCGGCGCACCAAGCGCTCATCAAGATGCTCTCCACGCTCGAGGACGCGAGCCCCCAGCCGAACTAGGTGTAAGAAGGGAAGGGTTCAGGCGTCCTTCACGAGAGCGGTGCCGGGTCCGCCCGCGCTATACTGCTTTTATATCCGCTAACTACTCGCTATGAATACTTGGGACGACATTACGAACAGCAAAACCATCCGCGGCATCCTCGTCGCGGTCCTTGCCGTGCTCGGGCTTTTCCTCCTCGTGCTTACGGTCGGCGCCGCGCAGAATCTCGGCC
>Ga0134126_10012357_pt1 | contig 10782 bp, 12 predicted proteins | sample KB31752_FD_96881 | JGI IMG/M metagenome (GOLD analysis project Ga0134126, IMG submission 96881) | Terrestrial soil microbial communities with excess Nitrogen fertilizer from Kellogg Biological Station, Michigan, USA - KB3-175-2 | ecosystem: Environmental > Terrestrial > Soil > Unclassified ...
ATCGGTGAGCAGCAGCTCCTGATGTTGTTCCTCGTGGTGACACCCCAGCTCTACCAGGGCCAGCGCGGGCGGTGTCAGATCGTCCAGAGCGGCGTTCAGTGCCTCATCGACGTGAAGGCGATACGCCCGGATCTCTTCGAACGAGGGGCGCGTCATGAGACCTCGGGTGCCGCGAACGATGCGGGCGCCCTTGGCCTCGTAATAACTGTTGAACAGGACCGGGTAGCGCTCGTTGAACAGACGGTAGCCCGGCGCGAATTCCGACAGGATGAAACTCTCGAAAAACCAGGTCGTATGGGCGAGATGCCACTTGGAGGGCGAAGCATCTGGCATGGACTGTGCCGTCGCATCGCCGTCTGACAGGGGGGCCGTCAGGGCGAGCGTGAGGGAGCGCACGTCTGCGAAGCGACGTCGCAATCCACCGTGCGGCGCAATTGCCGCAGCGGATTCGATATTCATGGCTTCAGCCGATCCGCGTCCGGGGCGTCAACGGAGCATCGCAGCGGGACGGGCCCATCGTCCGACCCACAGCCAAGTACACGTTACCGACGGTCATAGGCGGGCTCTTTGTGGCTTGTAGAGGCTGAGGATCGCGGTGACCCATTCGGGCAACTCAGCAAGTTACACGCCCGTGTGAGCAAGTGGTATCGCCCAAGGGAGGGATTTGGGCGGCGGGAACGCGCGGATGCGTGGCGTGCCGAGCTCGCGCGCTCAGTGCTGGCCAGGGACCGCTCCCTTGAGGTGCATGTCGTACCAAGCGAGGATGCGCTGAAACATGTCGACGTTATTGGCACCGAGGCGGGGCGAGTGGCCTTCGGCCGGATAGAGAACGAGCTGGGCCTCGACACCGAAGTGTTTCAGCGCCCGATACAACCCCTTGGATTGTCCGACGGGATTGTCGGTATCGTCTTCTCCCTCGAGTATCAGTGTAGGGGTGTGCGCATTGCGAATGTATGTCGAGGGCGAATTGCGCGCGAAGACCTCCGGATGCTCCCACGGCGTGCCAAAGTACCATTCATCCCCGGCGGGGCCGCTTTCGGTCGCGAACTCGGCCGCCTGATCGAAGACACTCGCGCCCCGCCGGGAGCTATCGGTCTCGCTGCCAGACCTGACACCTGCCGCCAGCGCGCTCACGGATTGCGGATCGATCCCTCCCGGCTGATGAATGTCGTGCGGATGGAGGCCCCGGGACTCATCTGCGCCAGAGTGCTGACGAGCAGCTGTCCGGCTTCGAGCAGTGCGACGACCGGCATGGGCTCGAGCCGTTCGAGCACGAACCACATCTGACGCGTGCTCGCCTCGATTCTCGTCCGCACGCCCTGGCGCCAGTTCCAGCGTCTGCAAGTGACTCCCCGATCGTCGCACCAGACGACTTCACCAGCGGGGACGATCTCCACTTGCGCAATGCCGTCCTTGACCGTGTCGAAGGGCTCGTGGCCCGCAGCCCGAATGAGACGGGGGTGTCCGACGTAGGCGGCGATGTTCTCTCCTCCGACCGGAGTGGCATAGCCAACGCTGATGGCGTTGTAGAGGTCGACAGCGGCGTTGATGGACGGCAGGTGTCCATCAGCAGCGAGGCGTTTCAGGAGTGCTTCGGCAGAGGACGGTGTTCGGTGCGGCCTTGCGCCAAAGGATCGGTAAGCGGCGCGCCACGATTCCAGGTGCGCTTCCGCCCAGGTGGGTCTGGACCAGGAGCGACCGATGGCCTCACCCAGAGCGGCGACCTCAGGGTGAGCGGTTGAATTGGTGACTTCATGGGCCACGATGCTGAGGGCGCAATAGTCGGGGCACAGGGCAAACACCTCGGGAGCGACGGCCGGGTTGAAGTCCGCAAGCGGACTGGCTTTTGTTGCTGTCATGGAGCGCGGTGCAGGGTGTCCGGTGCGTGATGCCCGGATCTTACGGCACCGCGCGGGCGCCAGGATTCGGGTTGCATCAAGGCGTCCCACACGGGCTGCAAGGGCGCCTGCAGGTACCAGTGTGTGATGAGTTGATAGTCAGACGCAGCCATGCACGTGTAGACTCGAGGTCGCGCCATGAAGTAGACCATGAATCACCTCGTATCGGCCATTCGACACATTACCTGCCCGGCTTTCGTCGAAAGCCGGGGTTGGTTTGTGTTGCAAGCTCCATCCGCCGCGAGGATTGATCTCCGTGAACGTCGAAACATCACTGTCGCAATCGCTGGCCGAACCCGAGGCCGCCACCCTGCTGCGCTTGCGTATCGCCGCCGAGGCGGATCCCTGCGTGCTGGGCCGGGTGCTCGCGCGCTTTCATAATCTGAACGTCCTGCCCCGGCGCGTGGTCGCCGAGCTCAGCTGCCGCGAGGTTCTGCACATCCAGCTTGATCTGGCGGACGTGGCGCCGGAACGCCTGTCGCAGATCACGGCCAGGCTCGGTCAGCTGCCCAGCATCCTGCAGGCGTACTGGCACTACGTCTAAGGGCTTCCGCCTGCACCGACCGGGCCCGGATAGCGTATCCTGCTCCAGGAGTTGCTACAGTGTTGGCGCTCCTAAATCACGAAGGCGGATGACCGCCCACCGCAAGGATCATGTTGAAGCTTCTGCAGTACTTCCAGGCAAACCCCCTCGTCTGCATGCTGGGATCGCTCGTGGTCGTCCTGCTGGTGCATTTCCTCGCTCAGTACCTGGTCCGTGGGCTCGGTCTGCGATGGCAGCTCGCAAGGCTCGTGGAGGAGGTCGGAGCAGCGGGCCCCGCGGGCTCGGCTGAGCTGAAAGCGCGCCTCGCCCAGCTGTTTCAGCAGACCCGGCTGGCGCGCGCCTGGCGCGAATTCGAGGAGTCGCTCCACGCGCAGCGGGTGGAGGATGCGGCGGGTCGCGAGGCCGTCGCCATTCGCGCGACTCAACCTGCGGAAGCATTCTTCAACCTGGACACGGTCCTCGATCCGCGCATCGGCTCGGAGTACTTCCGCCATCTGCCCGGCATTCTCACGGGCCTGGGCATCATCGGTACCTTCTTCGGACTCATCCAGGGACTCGTCCACTTCGATCCGAGCCTGGCGGATTCGGCCTCGCTGAAGAGAGGCCTGGGCGAGCTCTTTGGCCATGTGCGCGATGCCTTCATGTTCTCCGGCAGCGCGATCGCGGCGGCGATCGCCGTGACCATGGTCGAGAAATGGCTGTACGCCTCGTGCGCGAAGTGGGTGTTCGAGCTCGCTGCGGCACTGGATGAGAAATTCAAGAGCGGCATCGGCGAGGAGTACCTGGCCTCCATCCTGCGGACCTCGCAGGACAGCGCGCTGCAGGTTCGCGACCTCAAGGCGGCGATGAGCGAGGACTTGCGCACACTGCTGACACACCTGGCGGACCGACAGGTCCAGGCCACTCAGCAGATGTCGGCGGACATCGCTCGCAGCATCCGCCAGAGCCTGCAGGAGCCGCTGGCCGATATCGCGCGAACGGTCGCGCTGGTCAGCGGGCGCGAGACGGAGCTCATCAGGAATGCCCTCGAGGAGCTGATGACTGCGTTCCTGACTCAGATGCGCGAGACGATGGGGCGGCAGATGAGTGAGCTCAGCGGCCTCATCCAACAGGCTGCCCGCGCAGTCCACCAGCTCGAGGTGGCGATGCAGGACCTGCTGCACGACGTGCAGCAGAGCGGACAGGACTCCGCCGCCAGCATGAGATCGGCCGTTCAGGAGCTGCTGCAGCGGCTCTCGGAGTCGCAGCGGGCGCAGAGCGAGCTCGTGTCCTCCTCGATGCGGGATGTCCTGCGCCAGCTGAACGAGGCGGCCACGCGCATGCTGGCCGCACAGGAGGATGCCGCACGCAGAGCACGGGACGGAAACCAGTCCGCGGAGGAGCACATGCGCCGTCAGGTGGCGACCATTGCGGACTCGCACATCACGACGATCGGCGCGACGCGGGAGCTGCTCGCGCGATTCAACAGCTCGGCCGCGGGGATGATCGACAAGATGACCTCGGGCACGACGGCGGTGGTGACGGCCCTTGGATCCCTGCAGCAGGCTGCCGAACAGATGTCGCGCGCCGGCCTGGAGCTCGCGGCCCTGGAGGGGCAGGCACAGAGGTCCTCGCATGACATGGTGCGCGCCAGCTCGCATCTGGCGCTTGCCGCGCAGAACGTCAACAACTCGATCAATCAGCTCAGCAATGCCGCAGTCCGGTTCGAGGGCGTCGCCTCGAGTGCGGGAGTGGAGGCGAACGCGCGCCGGCAGATCCTGATCAGCCTGCAGGACCTCATCGATCAATCCCATGTGGCCAGTCGCGAGTTCGTGAGTCTTGCGCACGAGGCGCGCAAGGCACTCGATGCGAGCGTTGCGCACTTCGACTCGGAAGTCCACACGGTGCTGTCCGGCCACGTCCGCGCCTACCAGAAGCAGCTCGGCGACTCCGTAACCGGGCTGCGGCGGGCGCTCGAGCAACTCGCCACGCGCGCGCGCGATCAGAGCTGACCATGCTGCTGCAGGTCATCAAGCCCGTGCGACGCAGACAGGAGGCCGAGCGGCCATTCTGGATCTCCTACGCGGACCTGATGACTGCGATGATGACCCTGTGTCTGGTCGCAATGGCGGTGACCATCATCGCGATGAGTCAGGAACTGCGGCGCGAGCTGAGTGCGGAAGACACGCGTGCGCAGGAAATACTCAATATCTGCAATGAAATCCGCCAGGGCATCGGGAGTCGGCCGACCATCCATGTGGACTGCCGCGACAACCGCATTGACTTCGGCGCGGCCGGTCAATTCGGCTACGAGGAGTATCGCCTGCGACCGGAGGTTGAAAGTGATCTGGCGGCACTCGTGCCGGTGATCCTGCAGGCATCCAACAGCCGGGATGGCCGCAAGTGGTTCAAGCAGGTGGTCATCGAAGGTTTCACCGATACCCGTGGACCCTATCTGTACAACCTGTATCTGAGCCTCAAACGCTCGTACTGGATGATGTGCATGCTGGTGGACCCCCGCCGCAATGCATCCCTGAACCTCAGCGATGAGCAGGTCCAGCAGGTGCGCGAGCTGTTCCTGGCCGGGGGCGTGTCATTCAACGACGCCAAGCCCTCCGACGATGCCAGCCGGCGTGTGGAGCTGAGATTGCAGTTCTTCACGCGCAAGGAGCAGGAGGAGCCGGCCCAGTCGGCTCGGCCGCACATCATCACCACCCAACAGGAAAGCTGCGAGCTGACCTGACATAATCTTGTGCCGGGATGCCAGGGACCGCGCCAATCCACAGATCCGGCGCCGGGAGGGGGCCATTACGTACTTTACGAATTAAAGTTGCCTCCTGAGAGGCCGATCCACACACCGTGGCAGTGAAGGCTACGTGAAAGCCCCGAACGCAGGGGCCGGTAGAGCTCATGACACGAACCGCCCGATATGTCGAACAACATGCGCAGATCACACGTCTTGCGCAGGAGCTGCGTCGACATCTGGTGCAGCAAGCGCTGGCAGTCGACGCCGCAGCGGCGCGTCAGGTCCTTTCCCTGCTGAGCGGCAAGCTGTCGGTCCATCTGGCCGCGGAGGATCGGCTGCTTTACCCGGAGGTTCTGCACTCTCCGGACCCCGCCACACGTGCCGTCGGCCAGCGCTTTCTCGAAGCGATGGGGCCGATCTCACAGGCCTTCAGAGGCTATTCGATTCGCTGGGGCACGCAGGACGCGATTCAATCGAACCCCGACGCATTCGTGTCCGAGACGAAGGCCATGCTGAGCGACATCGAGGGGCGCATCCGGCGTGAGGAAGGAGAGCTCTATCCGCTGGTGGAGCAGTTGCGATCCGAAGGCGCCGCGCCAGCTGGGGTCCGCACAGGGCGCGCCGCTGACTGACCCGCGTGGCAGGGGTGCGCACTTGCGCAGCCTGCGACCCTGTGAAATCCTGACCGGAGCTCAGAAAACATGAGCGTGCGCTCGCGCTTCTGGCGCATCTACATCCTTCCCGCCGCCGTCTTCCAGGCCGTCATGATCGGGGGTGGGTACGGTACCGGCCGCGAGATCGTCGAGTACTTCACACGCTTCGGCATCGCAGGCGGACTGGCCGGACTTGCACTGGCGGGAGCCTGCTTTGCCGTGTTGCTCGCGGTCAGCTTTGAGTTCGCGCGAGTCTGCAAGGCCTATGACTACCAGAGTTTCATCCGCACGCTGCTCGGGCGCGGCTGGGTTGCATTCGAGCTGCTGTATCTGGCCATGTTTGCCGTCGTGCTGGCGGTGATCGCGGCCGCCGCGGGCACGCTGTTCGAGGCGCAGCTGCATCTGAATCGGCTGATCGGAGTGCTCACCCTGCTGGCGCTGGTCACGGTCGTGGCCTTCTACGGGCGGCGGTGGGTGGTGCGCATCCTGGCGTTCAAGTCCGCCCTGCTCACCATCGTGTTCCTGTCCTACTTTGCCATCATCCTCGCCAGATACCTGCCCAACATAGTCGCCGAAGTGCAGCGCGGGGAGGTGGTGTCCGGCTGGATCGCCGCAGCCTTGCGCTACGTGCTGTACAGCAGCGTCGTCGTGCCGGCGATGTTGTTCGCGGTCACCGAGTTCAGGACCCGCCGGGAGTCGATGGCGGCGGGTGCCATCGCCGCAGTGGGAGGCCTGATCCCTGGAGTGCTGCTGCATCTGAGCTTCTCCATTGCGTATCCGGAAGTGCTCGGGCAGGCGATCCCCGCTTACTGGGTGATCGTCAGGCTCGGGCTGCCGGCGTTGACGGTTGCCTACCTGGTGGTCCTGTTCGGTTGCCTGATGGACACCGGGCTCTGCTTCATCCAGAGCGTCAACGAGCGGCTCGATGCCTGGCGGCAGGAGAACGACCGCTCGCCGCTATCGCCCTCCTTGCGTGCCGCCGTGGCGGTCGCCTGCGTTTCAGTCAGCGCCGCCCTGTCGTTCGCAGGGGTGGTACCGCTGGTCGCGCAAGGTTACGGAACGCTGGCGTGGGGGTTCCTGGCGCTCTACGTAGGGCCTCTGCTGAGCGTGGGTCTATACAGACTCGCTCTGGCACCGGGCAGCGCCGGAGGTGAGGTCGCGCTCGAGGACCGGAACTGACGGCAGCGACGTGCGTTTCTCTAGGCTGGGCACGAATACAAGGAGTTGTCCGATGAACCGCAGGGCAAAACTCACGGTTGCGCTGGTCTGGGTGGCGGCTGCCGGTCTGGCCGTGACGGCGCAGGCCTCGCAGAGCGCCAAGCATGAAGCGCAGGAGCTTCAGCGGGCGAAGCTGTCGCTGGTCGAAGCGATCGTCGCCGCGGAGAAGGCGGCGGGCGGCAAGGCAGTCAGCGCCGGTTTCGAGTTCAAGCGGGGCAATCCCGCCTATTTCGAAGTCAAGGTCCTGAGCACGGACGGCCAGAAGCTCACCCGCTACGAGCTCAATCCGCGCACCGGAAAGGTGCAGGATAAGAGCGACGAGAAGCTGGAGAAGCTCCTCACCCGACTCACCCCCGCCAGCCTGTCCCACGCGCCGACAAGCCTGACTCACGCGATAGCTCTGGCCGAGCAGCACACCGGCGGCCACGCCGTGAGCGCCGAAGCGAAAGGAAACGGGGAGCAGCTGGTGTATACCGTCAACACGGTCAAGCTCGACGGGGACTCGCAGGAGACCAAAGTTCAGGCAGACGGCAAAATCGCATCGTCCGACTAGAGGGAAACCGCCGCTGGCCGTCGGGCGCGACTTCGCGGCCGGCACGGCGCCCGGGATTCTACAATCCCCACCACCGCAGACGCTTCATCAGTATCACGGCCGTGCCCGGGCAGAGGTTCACGAACTCGGGGGTGGACCGGATCGCGAGCGGACATGATTCGCGCGTCGTTGGACTGTAACCAAGCTCCTCGAAGAACATCTGCACCGTCGTCGTGAGCAGGTAGACAGTGCGGACGCCCTTGCCGAGAGCGTGCCTCTCAGCATGGTGTACCAGAGCGGAACCCATACCGGTCCGACGCGATTCCGGTGCGACTGCAAGGGAACGCAGCAGCGCATCGTGCCCATGAATCTCGAGTCCCACCAGGCCAACGGGTGATTCCGCCGGTCCGCAGTACAGGAAGTCATCGAGGTGTCGCTCGGTGAGGTCGGAGGATGGCAAGCCGACAGCCCCGAGAAGAGCTGTCACCGAGGTGAGCGGTGGTGCCGGGCGGACGTCGTAGCGATTCATGCCATCTGCGGCTCAGGTCCGGCGCGATCAATGAGTTGGCCATCGAGGCGCCGGTGCGAATCTTAGCGGGTTGACCCTGCGCTGCGCCATCGAAGTCTGCAGAATCGCCCGCGGGGCAGGCAGGCCCATGCCCGCCCGGGCGGGCCGCCAGTCAGGACGAAGGCCCGTCGGCCCAGACCGCGGCCTGCGTGAGCCGGGTCTCACATTGCGCACCGGACGACCGTTTCTGAACGATTTTTAATCCCGCATTCGCTGCATCTTAATCTCCGCGTGTTTTCCTGTTAGCAGCGGGCCAACCGATGCGAATCCTCCTTGTCGAAGATGAAAAGAAGCTGTCCGAGCTGATCACCCGGACGCTTCAGAGCGAGTCCTACGCGGTCGATGCCGCCCTGGACGGCCAGAGCGGCTGGGAGATGGCCGAGTCCTACGAGTACGATCTCATCATTCTCGATCTGATGCTGCCGAATCTCAGCGGCACTGAAATTCTCAGACGCGTGCGCCGCCGGAACCAGGCGGTTCCGATCCTGGTGCTGACGGCACGCGATGCGACTGTGGAGAAGGTCAAGCACTTCGAGGCCGGCGCCGACGACTACGTGACCAAGCCGTTCGCTTTCGCGGAGCTGGTGATGCGAGTGAAGGCCCTGCTGCGGCGCGGACCCGTCAGCCGCGCGACGGTGCTGCGCGTGGCTGACCTGGAGATGGACCGTCTCTCCCAGCAGGTCAAGCGCAGTGGCAGGCGCATCGAGCTGACGCCGAAGGAATTTGCGCTGCTCGAATACCTGGCCACCAGTCCGGGCAGGGTGTTCTCGCGTACGATGATCATCGAGCACGTGTGGGACCAGAGCTTCGAAGGGTTGAACAACATCGTCGACGTCTACGTGCGCCATCTGCGGCGCAAGGTGGACGACCCGTTTCCGACGAAGCTGATCCGCACGGTCCGCGGCGTAGGCTATGGACTCGGCGAGAATGCCGAGGCATGAACAGCCGCTCCCTGAGCTTCCGCCTGGTTACCTGGTACGCGGGACTGCTGACCGTCGTATTCGTCCTGCTGGGTGCGCTGACGCTCCTCCTCCTGCGGAATTATCTGGAAGCCAACCTCCTGGACATTCAGGCCCGGCGCGCGCGGCAGATTGCCGACACGCTGCTGGCCGCCGTGCCCCGTACCGGCGAGGGCGCGCTGGCTCGGCAGGTCGAGGAGCTGTATTCACCCGAGGCCAACGACAGGCTGATCCGCATTACCCGGGGAGATGGCCATGTGGTGTATGCCTCACAGCGTCCGAAGGACAACAATTTCGATCCTGGTCAGGTGCCGCTGCCGTCATTGAGTCGCAGCGGAGAGTTCTCCCGCAAGGAGCTGCTGCCCGGCGGGGCTTTGCTGGTGGCCGCGTTGCCGTACACTCCTGCCGGAGGATCTGAGCATTACCTCGTGGAGGTCGGCGTGTCCAACTCGCCTACCGAGGCGACGCTGCGTCAGGTGTTGCTCATGATGGCGATCGGTCTGCCAGTGGCCCTTGGCGTCGCGGTCATGGGCGGTTTCGTGCTGGTTCGGCGGGCCCTGCGGCCGGTGGAGCAGCTCGGGCGCAAGGCGGAGGAAATCACCCAGCACAATCTCAGCGAGCGGCTGCCCGTGGTGCAGACCGGGGATGAGCTGGAGAGGCTTTCGATCTCGCTGAACCACATGATCAGCCGCCTGGAGGGCTCGATCGAGAGCTCCAAGCAGTTCGTGGCCGATGCATCGCACGAGCTGCGGACACCGCTGACCGTGTTGCGCGGCGAGCTGGAGGCACTCGCGCAGGACGGACAGCTGCGCTCGCAGACGCGCGAGAGCCTCGGCAGCATGCTCGAGGAAGTCGATCGACTGACCGAGGTGGTGGAAGGCCTGCTGGCGCTGTCGCGACTGGACGCGGGCGAGTCGCGGGCCCACTGGGTGAGGTTCGACCTGGCGGAGCTCGCGGCAAGTACCGCCGACCAGATGAGCCTGCTGGCCGAAGACAAGAGCATCCGCGTCGTGTGCGAAGCCGCGGCGGATGTGATCGTCGAAGGCGACCAGGCGCGCATGAAGCAGGTCGTCGTCAACCTGCTCGACAACGCCATCAAGTACACGCCCAATGGCGGCAAGGTCCGGCTGAAGATCACACGCGAAGGCCCGAATGCGCTGCTGGAGATCGCCGATGAGGGCATCGGCATCCCGCAGCAGGCCCTGCCGCACGTGTTCAAGCGCTTCTACCGTGTGGACGGATCGCGCTCCCGCGAGCAGGGTGGCGCCGGGCTGGGTCTTTCCATCGTGGAATCCATCTGCAGCGCGCACGGCGCGCGGGTCGAGGTGACCAGCACCCCGGGAAAGGGCAGTCGCTTCCGCATCATCCAGTCCCTGGCGAACAACACCACCGTGCACGCACACTCATGAGCAACATCCGGCATTCCGCTGAAACCTCTCCGGCACGCCGCTTCCTGCCATCGGGCCGGTTCGGTTGGAGCCTGTCGATCCTCATCGGCCTGCTGGTCGCCGGCCTGATCGTGGCGCGGTCATGGCACCGGACCGCGCAGGCGGGGACCGCCACGTCGGGCAATGCTCCCGCGGTGGCGGTGGTGAAGGTGGACCGCGAGGACCTTTACCGGGAAATCACCATCCCGGCCGAGTTCCGCGCGTACAACGAGGTCGACGTGCACGCGAAGGTGTCCG
>Ga0134126_10012359_pt1 | contig 10780 bp, 7 predicted proteins | sample KB31752_FD_96881 | JGI IMG/M metagenome (GOLD analysis project Ga0134126, IMG submission 96881) | Terrestrial soil microbial communities with excess Nitrogen fertilizer from Kellogg Biological Station, Michigan, USA - KB3-175-2 | ecosystem: Environmental > Terrestrial > Soil > Unclassified ...
ATCGATCCTTTCGGTCATGTCTGGCACGTCTCGACACATAAGGAAGATGTGTCGTTAGAGGAGATGGAAAAGCGCGCGAAGGCAGCGGGCAGCGGGTCAGGACAATAGAGGAGCGATTGGGTAGCGTTTGGTTATCTTATTAGCACCGCGGCTTTAGCCCGGTGACCAAGTCAGGTGGCCAGGACAAGGAAGCCGTTTAAACGGCGGCAACATACTTGACTCAGCAATTTGAACACCCAACGAAGGTCGGACAAAATCAGAACTGGGAGCGATAGCGACCAGCCAAAGAATTCACTCCAACAGGTTAGGGTTGAAAAGCCTGAGCTGCAGTTTCTCGTCGGTTGCGCCATTGGCTGGTCGCTGCGCTCCCAGTTCTGATTTTGCGTGGGCCAGGTTGAATCCTTACCTGGTCAATATCGCTTTGGGGACATTCGTCGTGCTCACACATGTGAGTCAAGTATGTCATTACCGTTTAAACGGTTTCTCGTTTTGTATGACCTTGGATCACCGGGCTGAAGCCACGGTGTTAATAAAAATGAGACAGGTCAATCTGATCCCGGTTCCAAATATTTGTGACTAATCAAGGTAACGCCAGCGCAGATTTCACTTCCGAAATCCTGCAACTCGAGCGCGACATCATGTCGGCCATTAAGGGCAAAGACACAGCCGCGCTCGAGCCAATGCTGGCGGACGAGTTTGTTTATCGAACGCACTTCGGCGCCGAAGCCGATAAGGCTGCATTCCTGGAAAGCATCACTTCTTTTCCGGTTGAAATTATTTCCCTGCGTGGCGAAGAACTGAAAGTGAATGTCTTTGGCGACACGGCGGTCCTGACCGGCGTGCAAGTCGCCGAGGCTCGACCTCCTGAAGGCGAGACCGAGGAAAGTGCAGTCGCATTTACTGATGTCTTTGTCCGGCGCGATGGTCGATGGTTGATGGTTCTGGCCTACGGCGTTGAATTGCCATCTGAACCAGCTGTCACTCTTAACTGACTCCAGTTCCCTGGTGAGTAGTGGGTCAGTTTGGATTGCCAGCCAACGATTAGAGACGAAATCAGAACTGGGAGCGCAGCGACCAGCCAAAGACTCAACGTTGACAGTCTTCATTTGAAACCGCACTTTTCTTTAGATGTTTGGGCTGTTGAGTGCGGGGCTGGTCGCTACGCTCCCAGTTCTGATTTCGTCTTAGCGATTCGCTCTCCGCTTCGGCAAAGTTCGAGAACCGGAGCAAACCTTTCAAATGCCCACTACCCCCTCGTGTCTTTTATTGTTTATTAAACCTCGATCTGCTAAAGTCCGCTCACTGCGAAGGTTATAGTTCCTCAGGTAGTTCCTTTAGGTAATTTCCGAGCCGGAAAGCGAGACCTCCTTGATCGGCCAGACAATCGCTCACTACCAAATCGCCGAGAAAATCGGCGAGGGTGCAATGGGCGAGGTCTATCGCGCCCGCGACCTCAAACTCAATCGCGAAGTGGCGCTCAAGTTCATACCGGCCGCTCTGGTTAACGAATCTCAGCGCTTGAATCGCTTCGAACGAGAAGCGCAATTACTGGCGGCGCTCAACCATCCAAATATTGCAGCCATCCATGGTGTCGAGGAATATCGGGGGAAGCCGGTTTTGGTTATGGAACTGGTCGAAGGCGAAACGCTTGAGGAACATTTGCGGAGAGGGGAACTACCGATAGCAGATGCGTTGCGCCTGGCGTTGCAAATTGCCGATGCTCTTAAAGCCGCTCACAAGCGGGGCATCATTCATAGAGACCTTAAGCCGGCAAATATCAAAATCACTCCGGACGGCATAATTAAAGTACTGGATTTCGGATTGGCCAAACAGTTCCAGGATGAAGGTGAAGCGGTTGATACTGAGGCGGCGACCCTTCACGCTCTGACAATGGCCGGCGGCGTCATTGGCACTCCTGCTTACATGTCACCGGAACAGGCGTTGGGCCAGATCGTCGATAAACGTGCGGACTTCTTTTCTTTCGGTGCCATCCTCTATGAAACGTTGACGTCACAAAGAGCATTCTCCGGTCCAACACTGCCGGCCATTATGAATGCTGTTCTCTCGACTAATCCTATTTCACCACGGCGATTGCGGCCCGCTGTTCCGGTCGAACTCGACGCGGCCGTCATGAAGTCGTTGAACAAGAACAAGGAACTTCGTCAGCAGGATGCCGATGAACTCTGCCGGGATCTGGGTCAGATAAATGCGACTCTGACTTCGCATTCAGTAGCCCTTGCGTCTTCACCGGCTCGAGCATTTCGCAATCTTGCCTGGAGTTTTAAGACCTGGAAGACTGAGTACCCCCGCACAACCTTCATCGCGGCCGCGTTAGTGTTCCTGATCATCGTCGGCGCCGCCGCCACCATCGCGCTTAAACGTCGCGCCGTAGCGGTTGCTAGCCCCGGGGCGTCCGTCAGCTTAAAACCCCTTGATGCGAGTGCCAGCACCTACGAACTGTTCCAACAAGGATCGCTTTTTTTGGAGCGCTACGACAAAGAGGAAAACCTGAACGGTGCGCTGCAGGACTTTCAGGCCGCCCTCGCCAAAGACCCGAATTATTCGCCGGCCTACGCCGGGCTCGGCCTGGCCTACCTGGCGAAGTATCAAGTGAACCGCGATAAGCAGTTGTTGGAAACGGCTTTTTCAAATGCCAAGCAGGCCGTGGACCTTAATGGGCAGCTCGCCGATAACCGAGTGAGCCTGGGACGTGTGTTGGTCGAAAAGGGAGACGCTGATAAGGCCGAAGCGGAGTTCAAGCAAGCTCTGACTGTTGACCCGCTTAATGCCAGTGCTCATCGTGGTCTCGGCGATGTCGAAAGTGTGAGAAAACATTGGACTGAGGCGGAGACTTTTTATAAGAAGGCGATCGACCTTCGCCCAAAGGATTGGGATCTTCGCCTTACTCTAGGCGTCTTCTACTTTCGCCGAACGCGCTATCAGGAAGCCGAGCAGGCATTTGTCGATGTTATCAGCCTGGCGCCCGACTGCTTCCCGGGCCATCGCAATCTCGGAGGCGTTTACCACATGCAGGGCCGTTTTGCTGACGCTTCCGCCGAATATCAGGAAGCCTTGAAGATTAAACCCTCGGCCATGACTTATTCGAACCTGGGGACCAGTCTCTTTTCTCAAGGTCTTTACCAGCAGTCGGTTGTTGCGATGGAGAAAGCCGTCCAGATGGGCGCAAATAATGCGCAGAACTGGATCAACCTTGGTGACGCCTACCGCTGGACACCCGGCAATGAAACCAAAGCTAAAGATACCTATCGCACAGCGATTCAAATAATTCGAAGTGAGCTTTCGGCCAAACCAACCGACGCCGATCTACATAGTCGTCTTGCCATTTGCCTGGCCAAGGTTGGCGAGCTAAAGCAGGCTTTGTCAGAGGCGACGGCGGTGGAATTGCCGGACAGAACTCCCTCGGTTTTGTCGCGGCTGGTGACCGTTTACGAAATCTGCGGGCAAAGAGGGCAAGCACTCGATACTATGGCTGCAGCTTTGAAAGCAGGATATTCAATCGATGAATTTCGCCGTGATCCGGAGTTGTTGGAACTCAGAAAAGATCCCGGCTTTCTCAAGCTCGTTGCGACGCTTCCGGACCAGCCTCATAAATAGAGAGGTGTAGTCTGCAACGGTGTTACCACCAAGGTGGTTTTCGCTCTCACAGAGAAACCGCCACAACAGAAAGGATGCTCCCATGTCTTTAACGCCTAACGTCCCTACAAATTATTCCCTGGATGTCGCTTTTTCATCCACCACACGCTCCATACCAAATAACTCCAATCAGCCAATCCTGGCCATGGGCTATGGGTTCTCAAAACAGATACCGGGAGGTACCTGGCACGAGAAGGGCCAGGGCGTTCTCAAGGTGGTAGCCGAATCCCCGTTTGTTTTCACCGCGTTTGATACAGCGCCCGGCAATGCTCAGCAGGTGATGACTTTCGAGGTAGACTTTCCCAATAGCGACAATCCTTTCGTGAATGAAGATAAACATCCGATAGGGAGTCCGGGTTCGATTGTGGCCACTGGCAACTCCATAAAAAGCCAGAATGGTCAGAGTGCGGGTTGCAACGTGGTCGGCCTCTATTCAATGATCGGTCCTTACTACGTAGACAAGTCGGCTATCGACGAAACGATCCAATGTACGGTCAAGATTACACTTCGCAATGGGCAGGTATTTCAAGTTGACCCGGAGATACAGGTCGAGGGCGGCGGTGGGGATCAACCAGGTGGCACGTCGTATTAGCGCAACCTGAGTTGCGAAACCAACCTCATCATTGGGTTAGCAAACTGAACGGCGGTCGGAGGGTCACGCGAATTAATTTGAGCTTAGCTCGCTAATTCGCAGACGAGCACTTCCAGCTGCAGGCGGGCGCCCTTCGGGCCGCCGCCGGCGAGAGAGGTTTTGATAGCCAGATCGGCGGCAGCGATGAGTTGAACGCCGCGAGCGATTTTGGTTGAATCGCTGCGTTGGAGTGTATTCATAAAGGCGTCACGTTTTGCCGGGGGCCCATAAATGAGGCGATAGACTTCGTCGCGGGCCCCGCGCTTCAACAATTCTTTCGCTAACGCCAGCCGGTGATAATTTCCCGCAATCAGCCCGACCAGCATTACCGGAGCAACATCATCTTCCAACAAACGATGTAGCGTCTCCAGGGCCCGGCGACGATCGCCGGCAATCAACTGATCGCCCAGATCGAAATTTGAAAGTTCTCGCGAGCGATCGATTAACTCGTCAACCAGCTCCGTTGTGATTTGCCGTGTCTCTACAGCGGCGGCCGCAAGTTTGTCCAGCTCTGACGCCAGAGTCTGCAGGTTAGTGCCTACCAGCCTGATGATGTCAGTGAGCACCCGGTCGTCTGCAGTAGTCTTGAGTTCTTTCAAACGCGTGCGCGCCCAGGCTTTTGCTTCAGCGTCTTTAACTGCTGGAAACTCCACCACCGCACAATTCGCGAGCAAAGTTTTAGTCAGGGTCTTGCGCTTATCGAGATCGTCGGCGACGAAGATCATGACCGTCGAATCCGCCGGGCGTTCCAGATAACGAACGATGATTTGTTCGTCAGCTTCACGCAGTTTGGCAAAGTCCTTGATTCTCACCACCCGACGTTCAGACATCATGGGAAGTTGTTCGGCCGCGGCGATTGCCGCCATCGCCGAGTCTGTCAGGAGGCTGAAGGAGGCTTCGTTAAACTCTCGCAGCAGTGTGCCGCTGAGGGTGGCGGCAGTGATGTTCACGGCAGCCGCATCTCGCAGGTAACCTTCGCAACCGACGAGCAGGTAGAGAGGTTGAATGCGGCCGGCGGCGAGCGAGCGATCGAGTTCAAGGCGGGTGAGCGTGCTCATTTCTGAATCTGAACTGCGTTGGTCAAAAGAGACACAATGCTCTCCGCGAAGTTGCGGGCCATGCGCTGGACGGCCGGATCTTCTTCGTTGAAAAAGTTGCGCGGGTCATTCGCAAATTCATACTCGCCGCGAAAAACGAAGTTCTGATTGTCGTAGAGCACGCGGTTTTCTGTTTGATCGCGCACCGTGACGGCGGCTTCGATTGTCACTTCAAAAATTCTGGCCCGGCCACGGTCATCAAGCAGAACTCCGCCGTAACTGAAACTTTTGATGACTCCCTCGATGACGGCATCCGCTCCTTCACGGCTGCCCTGCACGCGCAGGCCTCGCCCTCGATGAATCAACTCGTTAACCACAGCCTCAGTGAAACGAGATTCAACCTTGTAGCGCAACGCGTTATTTTGGAAGGCCGGTACAGCTATGGTCTTGATGTGCGCGGGAAGTTGGTTTTTGGTTACCGGCTTGTAGCATTCAGCAAAGCCGCACACAAAAAACAGCATCGATACAAACGCTGATAACCTAATGACTTTTGGCATCTAAAGCTCTCAATCCTGAGACGGACAAATGAACTGGAAAATCGTTTTGGAATTCTCTCGCACCAGCAAAGCTTAAGCAAGCTGGTGCATGTACGGCCAAGTGATCGTCTGGGACCGCGGGCGCCCTCGCCCGCATTCTTTAAGACGCAGCTTCCAAATCGTTTTCGCACTTCGCGCTCATTTGCGGGCGGGGGCGCCCGCGGTCCCAGACAATCACGAGCAGTATTGACGCGCTTCTTGATTTGGCATATTGTCCCGTCCTCGCGAGTCCCTAAACATCTGACTTTCGACTCACGAAAGATTCTCAACACTCCAGCCGCCCAACACTCCAGAGGAGAGACTCGAATGGCCAAGGACAAAAGCAAAAAGTCAGCAAACTTGAAAGCCGGACGTTCTCGGTCGAGCCGCTTGCGAAGTGATGCAACCGAGTCTGCCGGAGAACCCGAAGTCCTCTTGTCTTCGGTGCCGCGCACAAGGGGAAAGCAGCATTCCGTCCGTCTGACGAGTCACAAGGCTCGCAGTCGTTGGTTTCAGGCGCGCGCCTCATGGCCTGTAAGAGAAGCGCCGGTGAATAGACTGCTCCACGAGCGCCTCCGAGTTGAGAAATCGCTGGCGGTACCGCGAAACGTGACTTCGCAATGGGAGTGTGTAGGACCGACAAACATTGGCGGGCGGATAACTTCCCTGGCCTGTCATCCGAAACATCCGGAACGCCTCTGGGCCGGTGCGGCCGGAGGCGGAGTTTGGCAGAGCAGAGATGGCGGCGAGAACTGGACCTCGTGCTGGGATGACCAGGATATTTTGAACATCGGTGCCTTGACCATCGATCCGCGGAATCCCGACACGATTTATTGCGGCACCGGGGAAGCTAACCTGTCACTCGACTCCTATCCGGGAGTTGGGCTCTACAACAGCAAAGACGCGGGCCGCACCTGGCAGCTGCTGGCAACACCAGATAGAAACGGTATTCCTCGCGGCATCGGCGTGATCGCAATCGATCCTTTTAATTCGAAACATTTATTGATTGGCGGCGTTGGCTTTGGCGAAGTGAGTTACAGCGGCAAGAGCATCGGTGGGCTCTACTCTTCGTTTGATAGCGGCGTGAGCTGGGAACGTGAGACATTGGTTTCAGATCAGAATTACTGGTGCCACTCCATCGTCTTTCATCCGACGAAAAGAGGGACCATCTTAGCTACCTTCACTGAACAGGGATCGCGCAGCGGCATCTGGCGAACAACTGATGGCGGCAAACATTGGGAACACCTGAGCAAGGGACTTCCTCCGCCCGCGCTTTTCGGTCGCACGAGTCTGGCTATTAGTCGATCAAAGCCTGAGGTAATTTACGCGATCGCTGCGGACGAAAGCAGCGAGAGCAGCGACCTGATGCTGGGTGTCTATCGGAGTGCGAATGGCGGCAATACATGGAAGGACATCAGTGGCAGCCATTTCGATAAGGAAGGCCAGATGTCGTACGGAAATACGATCGTCGTCCATCCTAAGAATCACAATCATGTGATTTGCGGCGGAGTCGATTTGCATCGCACCGAGGATGCCGGCGACAGCTGGCGCAGAATCACTCAATGGGAACGTGATCGTGGTCATCCTAAGTATGCTCACTCGGATCATCACGCGCTCTTGATGCCGCCGGCAGTACCTGGCCTGGTCTACGATGGCAATGACGGTGGCGTAGATCGTAGCGAAGACGGCGGTTCAACCTGGAAGAATTGCAGTAACGACCTGGCGATCACCATGTTCTACGATCTCGACGTGGCGCCGAGCAATGGAGAAGTGTTCGGTGGAGGGGCCCAGGACAATGGAACGATCATCACCAAGACCGGAGCGCCTACCAGCTTTTTTCAAATCTATGAAGGCGATGGTGGCTGGATCGTTTTTGATCCCAAGGATCCAAACCACGTCTACTGCTCTGTCTACAATCTCGACATCCGGCGCTTCCACGGCAAGGTCCATAAAAATGTCTCACCAAGAGCCTCAGCGGATGAGCAGAGTTCAGTCTGGATGTGTTTCATTACTCTGGATCCGTCTGACTCAAAGACTGTCTTCACTGGCTCATACCGGGTCTGGCGAACTACCGACGACGGTGAGAGCTGGCATCCTGTGTCGCCTAAGCTCGACGGTAGCCCTATCTCCGCAATAGAGGTAGCGCCGCACAACCGAAAACGAATTTATGTAGCGACCGAGAATGGCGGCTTCTTCCGCAGTCGAGACGGCGGCGCGACCTGGAGTCCGAACCTTTCGAGTTCGACGCTGCCGGGTCACACCATTACGCGTCTTGAGAGTCACCCTGATAACGCTGAGCTCGTCTATGCAACGGTCGCAAATTTTGGACACTCGCATCTTTTTCGCACGGAGAACGGCGGGCTTACCTGGGAGGACGTAGACTTTGGTCAACTTCCTGACGTGCCGCATCACGCGGTGGTCATCAGGAACGATGAGCCTGACAAGGTTTACGTAGCCAACGATGCGGGAGTTTTCGTGCTTGACACGAAGACGCGTGTCTGGTGGAACCTAACGAAGAATTTGCCAAACGCGATGGTGGTCGATCTTGTCTATCACGAGAAAGACGGAACGCTGAGTGCAGCTACCTACGGGCGCAGCATCTGGCGACTGAAGATTAAGTAAGCGGGATGCTGGAGTAAGGGTAAAAGGGAAAGGGAGAGACGGTAGCGCCGAAGGCGCGGCAGCCAGTAGCCCCGGGCGTAAGCCCGGGGATCAGACGCGATCGTCGATCGAGCCCTCGAAGAGGGCGGCAGAAAAACCAGGCATCCAACTTTGAGCGGTTCTTCGAACGAAACAACCTCAGCGGGTCTTTGAACGAAACAGAGGCGCCTTCTATCCACCAGTTCGTTTCTGAAACCACTCCGCGCGTCGTTTCAGATTGTCGTCCGGTTCGCCTTTTTTGTCCTTCACCGCTTCGAGTTCAACTGGCTCCGGAGCAGCATCGTCCTCTTCCCCGTCTTTGGTGCTGGAAGTCTTTTCTTTGCCAGGTTTCTTTTTAGTTTTATCTTCTTTTGCCATGCGCCGATTATAGCAACCGAGACGCTCGCCCCCAATTTCGCCGTTGTGCTATTTCTGTTTCCTGTAACGAAAACTGTTCAGCGCCCAACCAGATTGCGCAGCGGGTCTACAAATTCAGAACCGGGGCGGCGGTGACCCGGGCGAACGTGGCACTACAAACACGTTTGATTTAACCAATATTTCGGCGAAGTAATTGGCTTGCGTGCTTCGACTCCCGCTGGCATACTTCTCAAGCTCTCAAACCCATAGGCCACCGAACTCACGTACCTGGCTAGCTCACGTCGGTTTCCACGGACCGGTTTCGAGAGTTCCTGTTAACAGTCGCGATTTCTCTCCCTAACCACTTCATCGCGCCTTCATGAGGAGCAGAGTATGAGCAGCCCGACAAATGAGTGGACCCTAGATGGATTCGTTGACCATTTCGACTTCGTCCATCATAAGATGCTTGATCACAAGTATGTTTGGGTTCTCGGTGCCGGCGCCTCTTTTGCCTCCGGCATCCCTTTAGGAAGCCAACTTGTGGATCAGTGGCTCAAAGAAATATGTGTTAGGGAAGCCTCTTCTGTCGCCTCGTTGAAAGAGTGGGCGACTGCTGCGAGACTAGGGATAAAAAACTTTGAATTTGACAATCGCGCGGCTTTCTATCCTCAGGTCTATGAGAGGCGCTTCTGCGATTATCCGGATGAGGGTTACGCTTACTTGGAGAGCGTTATGTCAGGCAAAGATCCAAGTCCCGGTTATTCAATTCTCGCCGCCGCGTTGGCTGAAGACCCTCCACGGCACAATGTGGTGATCACAACAAACTTTGACAATCTTGTTGCTGACTCGTTGTCAATTTATACGGACACCTTCCCCTTTGTCGCTGGACACGAATCTCTTGCTGGATTCGTGCGGGTCTCGATGCGGCGACCGCTAATCTGCAAGATACATCGAGACCTGCTGCTGGGACCTCAAAGTGACTCCCGCAGTCTTAAGCGTCTGCACGACGCTTGGGGAACCGCTTTGCGTGCTTTGTTCCTACACTACACTCCTTTGTTCATTGGATACGGAGGTAATGATGACACGCTCATGGACCTATTGGAATCCTTAGAACCTGAGGACATCAAAGGACAATTGGTTTGGTGTTATTACGAGGAGCAAAGGCCGAGTGACCGAATTGTCGATATGGTTGCCAACCTCGAAGGCATTTTGGTTCCCGCGCCTGATTTCGATTTGTTGATGGTCCTTCTCGGCGAGAGGATGGAAATTGGTCTCCTAGATGACGAAATTGGTAGCCGAGCTGCAAAGCGTACTCAACGCTATCGCGACCGTATACTTCGCTTGGATACAGTCAAACACCCCACGGTTACCAAAGCGTTGGCTGACACAATGGAAAGATCAGGCGGTTGGTGGGCTTGGGAGATGAAGGCTCGGGCTGAGGTTGATCTTGCCCGACGTGAAACTGTTTATCGGCAAGGGATTCTACAATGCCAACAAAGCCCCGAATTGCACGGTAACTTCGCGAATTTCATGGCCGACGAGCGAAAGGACTACGACGAAGCGGAGCGGCTATACCGGAAGGCGCTGGAACTTGATCCGAACCACGCGAACAATACTGGTAACTTCGCGATCTTCATGGCCGAACGAAGGGATTATGACGAAGCGGAGCGGCTATACCGGAAGGCGCTGGAACTTGATCCGAACCAAGCGAACAATACCGGTAACTTCGCGAATTTCATGGCCGATGTGCGCAAGGATTATGACGAGGCCGAGAGGCTGCACCGGAAGGCGCTGAAACTTGATCCGAACCAAGCGAACAATACCGGTAACTTCGCGAATTTCATGGCCGATGTGCGCAAGGATTATGACGAGGCCGAGAGGCTGCA
>Ga0134126_10012360_pt1 | contig 10780 bp, 9 predicted proteins | sample KB31752_FD_96881 | JGI IMG/M metagenome (GOLD analysis project Ga0134126, IMG submission 96881) | Terrestrial soil microbial communities with excess Nitrogen fertilizer from Kellogg Biological Station, Michigan, USA - KB3-175-2 | ecosystem: Environmental > Terrestrial > Soil > Unclassified ...
CGCTACTCGTTCACCTCAACAACGCATCCAAATTCATCTCACGCTCGCAGAATAAACAGGCAATTCAAAGCCTGAATGTGTTCATCCACCTCGTACAAATTAATGAACGCCGCGGAATCTCGCCGGAGGAGGCAGCGGCGCTGATCGATGCCGCAAACCAATTGATTGCCAGTCTCTAGCCCTCAGGGTGGGAGGGCGGGTGGCCCACTCATTTCCTAACGCCAAATCCTGGGTGCCCCATTCATCGCAGTCTCATTGCGATGAATGGGGTATGCTCCCGCCCATCATCGAGAAGCCACGAATCGGAAGGGCACGGCTTCTGAGCCTGTCCTGAGCGCAGCCGAAGGATGCCGCAAACAACCGGCGCGAAGCGCCTTCCTTACTGCCGTAGGCCGTCGTGGAGCCGCAGGCGGAACGACAGCGATGCCTCATGAGGCGGGATCGCTCAGGCTCGCACGGTACCCCATTCATTCGCGGTCTCATCGCGCATAAGTGGGATTCACCTTGCGGCTTCGCCCTGTGAAGGCGCAGCTCCGCTCCCAACCTTCACCCCAAAATGTCCCAGCAGTTCCAGCGGTAACGGGAACACCACCGTCGTATTCTTCTCCGCCCCAATTTCAACCAATGTCTGCAGGTAGCGCAGCGTCAGTGCGCTCGGTTCACGACTCAGCACAGCGGCAGCCTCGGCCAGCTTGGTGGACGCCTGGAACTCGCCTTCGGCGGCGATGATCTTGGCTCTGCGCTCGCGCTCGGCCTCCGCCTGTGCCGCGATGGCGCGTTGCATCTCCTGCGGCAGGTCCACTTGCTTGAGATTGACGCGATCCACTTTCACGCCCCAGGGCTCGGTGTGTTCATCAAGAATCTTCTGCAGCTTCTCATTCAGCACCTCGCGTTGCGAGAGCAGATCATCCAGCTCCACCTCACCGAGCACCGAACGAAGAGCAGTCTGCGCCGCCTGCTCCACCGCGAAGCGATAACTCTCCACCTCGATGACCGCTCGCGTTGCGTCCACCACGCGGAAGTACACCACCGCATTTACCTTCAGCGAGACGTTGTCGCGCGTGATGATGTCCTGCGGCGGGATCTCCCAGGTCACAACCCGCAAAGAGACCTTCACAATCCGGTCGATTGGCCAGATGATGAGGACCACACCCGGCCCCTTCGCACTCCTGAGCACTCTCCCCAGCCGAAACACGACGGCCCGTTCGTACTCAGGCAGAATGTTCAAGCACCTGACGATCCAGATCAGAACGATAAGTGCGACAAACAGAGACAGCACACTGGGGAAAGGGTTCATTTCGCTAGCTCCAGCCACGGATACGCGGCCACTGATAACTCTATCCCTCACGTGAGCCCAGCCGCGCCACGAGAACCCACGCGCTATCAATCAGCTAGCCCCCTGACATCCCAATCCCGAGCCGAACCCCCTGTGAACTCTACCCCTTTGTTCTCTAGATTTTGCGCAAAAACAGGGGGAGGGGAGGGGGTACCCCCTCGCCCCAAAACTCCTGCTACACTAGCCGCACAAAAATCAGAACTGACCCTCAGGAGACTGCTGTTGGAAACCGCGCAATTGGCAACCGAACGCCCGGCCCTCCAGCATTTTCTCTCCATATCGTTGCTTCTCCTGCTCTTGTGCAGTTGCGTACGCACTCTCGCGCAGCAGGAGAATCCGAAGCGACCTCTCGGGTCTTTTGCCGCCGGCTGGACCTACCTGTACGCTGATGAGGGAGCAGGGGAGCGTGAGAGCATCAACGGCTGGTTTCTTCGTCCATCCGTCAACGTGGGCAAAGGCTTCAACCTCTTCCTCAGCAACACCAATTACTACGGCGCCAACCGCAAGGGCTCGCTCAACAGTCACGCTCTTACCCTCGGCGTCGGACACACCCTCTTCGCCACTCCGCATGTAAAGCCGTCCCTCTTCGCCGAGTCCGGCGACGTGCGCTCCTCAAACGCCGGAAGCATCGTCAACCAGTTCGCATTCGCAACCGGCTTCGGCCTTACGATTCCGTTGAGCAAGCATGTCGATCTCGCGCTCACACCAGCCGAGTACGTCTTCCTTTACCCCAAAGGCGATCCCCGCAACGACTTCAACGCCAAAGTCGGCTTCAGCTTCCCCTTCGGACGTCGCTAGAATCCTCCCGCTCGCGGCGGCACTCATTTGCGGACACCAGCTGCCCACAAAACCACTCCTGCTACACTGAGCGCACGAAAATCCAACAAGAACTGGGCCCATCAGGAGATTGCTTTTGGCAACCGCCGTATTGGCACCTCAGCGCCCCGCTCTTGTGCGTTTTCTTGACCGCTACTTTTACTTCAGCATGTCGCTGCTCATCGCAGCGGTTGTGGTCTTCGGCTTCGGACAAACCATCAACCACAACCTCATTCATGCTTCTCCGATTCCACCCTTCATCCTGACCATCCACGCCATCGTCTTTCCCGGCTGGGTTCTGTTCTTCATCCTTCAGTCCGCGCTGGTCCGCTCGCGCAACGTCAAACTGCATCGCACCCTCGGCTGGTTCGGAATCGCACTCGCCGTCGCGATTGTCGTGGTGGGCTTCCTCACCGCCCGCGGCATGGACCGCTTCCTCCTCACTCAGCCCGATGCCCCTTTTGACATGCGGGCGTTCATGATCATCCAGCTGACGGATCTGATCTGCTTCGCCGTGCCATTTACCCTCGCCATCTCCTGGCGCAAGCGGCCAGAGTTTCATCGCCGTGCGGTGCTGGTTGCCTCCTGCGCGTTGACGAACGCTGCCTTCTCCCGCTTTCCTCATATGCCGCTCGCATGGTCTCCGGCCTGCGTGGCCTTCCTCATCGCCCTGGGCGCGGTGCGCGATTACCTCGTGAACCGCCGCGTGCACAAGGTCTATCTCTACGTGCTCCCGCTCTACATCGCCTTCCAGGTCCTCTCCATGCACACCTACACGCACGCCTCAGCCTGGTGGGTGCGCATCGCCAACGTCCTCCTCGGTTAGATCGGATATCTCGGAGTCCGAAAACCCGAAACGAGCTGAAGTCACACTCGCCGCGATGGCGTCGTGTACTCTTTTGCCCTGAGCAAAGGAGCCGCCGATGCATGCGCGCTTAATCCGCCGCGTACTCTTAATCTTCGGCATCCTGAGCCTTACCATCCTCATCGGCACGACAGGCTTCGTCCTCATCGAGCACTACTCGTTGTTCGACGCCTTCTATCTCACCCTCTCGACCATCACGACCATCGGTTACCCCGAGCCCAGGCCGCTCAGCCACACCGGCCAGGTGTTCAACGCCTTCCTCATGGTGTTCGGCGTCAGCGGTGTGTTCCTTTCAGTCGGCGCCATGACGCAAGCCATCATCGAGCTTGAGTTGCAGGGCCGCTTCGGAGAGCGCAGGAAAAAGAAAATGATCCATCAACTTCAAGACCACTTCATCGTCTGCGGCTACGGACGCGTGGGCCGCAACGCATCTCTCGAATTCCAGCGGACCGGCGCGCCTTTCCTCGTGATTGACCGCAACGACCAGCGCGTCACGAAGGCCATGCACGCAGGCATGCTCGCCGTCGTTGCTGACGCCACACAGGACGATAGCCTGCGAGAGGCAGGTGTGGTCCGAGCCAAGGGGCTGATCGCGGCTCTGCCTTCCGATGCCGAAAACCTGTTCATCATTCTTTCGGCGAAGGCGATCAATCCGCAGTTGACCATCGTCACCCGCGCCTCCGAGGAGGAGGCCGGCGAGAAGCTGCGCCGCGCCGGAGCCGACACTGTCCTGACTCCGTTCTCCATGGCAGGCCGCCAGCTCGCCGACGTTCTGTTGCGGCCTCAGGTGTTCGAGTTCATGGACTTCGCCCGTAGCAATATCGGAAGCGGAGTCGTCATGGAGCAGGTGCGGGTCGCGCCCGGAGCGCAGGTCACTGCCAAAACACTCGGCGAGTTGCAGGAGTTGAGGAGATCGGGCGTCCTTGTCCTCGCCATCCGTAAGCAAGGCGGAGAAACCACCTTCAACCCTCCGCCCGAATTCGCAATCTCGGCGGGCGATGTCCTGATCGTCATGGGCGAACGCGCCAACCTCCAAAGGCTCGAGAAGATCCTGACTACCTGACGGAGCACGACTGGCACCTTTTGCAGTATCCGTCCACCTGTGGGTACTCCATATTCGTCTGAGGAGATACGAATGGTGCCCAACTGGATCGACGATCTTCCCAGCGCTATACTCTGTCTTCTCATCGTGGGATTCTTTGTCACGTTCTGCCTCGCCGGGCTGTTTTTCTCGCGCGGTTGGGTGCGGCGGCTGCACCAGGTCGACCATTCGCACAACGACATCGTCGGCTTTTATCTCGCGGCGATAGCTGTGATCGACGCCATCACACTCGGCCTCGTCGCCGTTGGAACCTGGGAGACCTACACGGATGTGCAGCATCGGGTTGACCACGAGGCCGCGGCTCTTGCAGCCATCTATCGCGATGCCAGTGCGTACCCCGAGCCGTTGCGCACACAGATGCAGAACGATCTCCGTTTTTATTACCACCAGGTTGTGGATGTCGCCTGGCCGCTGCAGCGGCGCGGTATCGTCGCGGACGCCTCCGGTGTTGCGCTTCGGAAGTTTCAGACGGACTTCATGACCTTTGAACCGGATACCGAGCAACAGGAGATTCTCTCCGCGGAAACCTATCGCTCCTTCAATGAGCTCAGCGAAACCCGCCGTGATCGCATGAACAGCACCACCGCGGAGTTGCCCGGCCCACTCTGGCTGATGGTCATCGTTGGCGCATTGCTCGGCATCGCGGCGACCTGGTTGTTTGACACCCGCAGCTTCGCCATGCACCTCTGGCTCAGCATCGTGTACGCCGTGCTGATTGCGCTTCCGGTCTACATCATCGTGACGTTAGACAATCCATATCGCGGCCGAATCAGCGTCGGCCCGGAGCCGATGGTCCTCGTTTATGAGCAACTTATGGTCGCCAACCATTGAGCAAAGACCCCAAATCCGAGCGGATCCCCCTGTGAACTCTACCCCTTTGTTCTCAATAATTTGCACAATTTCCCCGTCTCCGCACGCTTAGGTCCACCCTTAAGTCCAATCTTATCTAGATTTTGCGCAAAAACAGGGGGAGGGGAGGGGGTGTCAGCGATAATCAGCACTCATGCAGACTCTCTGGAAAAAATTGCGATGGTCCATCGCGCAGCGCGGTCTGCTCGGCACACTCAAAGCCGTTCCCAAAGCCCTCACCCGAAGACCGTCTGCAACTGCGCCGCATCCCTTCGATCAGCGTCACGGCACAGACACCAGCGGTCTCCTTGGCGGCGGCTCCCTCGCGATCGGGCATCCGAACGACATCTACATCACCGGCTATTCCGGCATCCCTCCCTCGCGCTTCGACGCCGCACTAGATCGCTGGCAAGAGACCATCGGCGCAGCGCGCATCGAGGACTACACCTTTATCGACCTCGGTTGCGGCAAGGGCCGCGCGCTGCTGCTCGCCAGCCGCTATCCATTCCGTGAGGTCATCGGAATCGAGCTCAACCCGCAGCTCGCCGCCATTGCACAACGCAACGCCGAACATTGGCAGAGCCTTGGCGAAGCCCACAGCCCAATCCGCATCCTCGTCGGCGACGCAACCGAGCCCGCATTACCAGCGGGCCCAACGCTCCTCTTCCTCTACAACGCCTTCGCCGAGCCGCTGGTCCAACGCCTCGCCCGCAATCTCTCCTCCCATCCGGTCGACCTGATCTACCAGAACGCCTACTTCGCCGAGCCCTTTACCACCGAACTCGGCTACCGCGAACTCTGCAACACAGTCCTTCCCCTTTCACCGGAGGACGCTTCCGCGGACCCAGTCGCATCGCCCAAGGACATAACAATACTTTTCCGCGTAAATGTTGATACAAGTAAATGATCATGCTGACGCGATAAGCGAAAGCTGCGTCTAACAACTGGTCTACAGTTGAGCGGTTTGCGTACGGCCCAGTTCTTTGTGAGGTGTGTCTGGCGTGCCGACGTTCTCCCTCATCTCCCTTGGCGAAGATCTTCTCCTGATTCACGGCCGCCAGCAGGTACTGGACCTCGCGCCAGCGCTGCAGCAGCTCTCGAGCCGCACGGGGCAGTTCGGTGCCATGCACTGGCTCGAGTACTTCCTCGATACGGCTCGTCCTCTGACCAAGCCGCCCTACCTGGTCCTCCAAGTTCAGCATCCGAAGACGGCCGATCCTCTTCACCCTGACAACATCCTCGCTGCTGCTCTGTTTTTCGAGTACTGCGTGGCCGGCTTGCGCACAGGAGTCTTCTGCACGGATGACGCGGTGGGATTCCGCACCGTCATCGCCCTTCCCGAGGAACGAGGACGTTTTGCTGAACGCGCCGCAGCGGCGTTGCTGAAGAATGGCGCGCACATTGTTCTCACCACCTTCGAAGACCTCGAAGGGGAAGAATCCGCTCACGAACCGCTGCCAGGAATGCTGCTCGGGTATCGTCATCGCGTTGTTGGTCGGATGCTGACGCTTGCGCCCACCTATGACGAGACACTCTCGCATCTTGGCCGTCTGACCCGACGGAATCTTCGCTACTATCGCCGTCGCCTTGTCTCGCACCTTGACCTGAATTTCATCGCAGACGCACGAGCCGACCTCACCTTCTCCGAGTTCATGAGACTCAACGCTGCATCGCTGAATCCTGTGCGTCGCAACCGGGAGTTGTGGCTCCGCTGGCGGAGCTCCTGCAGGACTGCAGGAGGTTTTCTTCAGGGACTGCGAACAGCGGAAGGGAAGTGGCTGGCCCTGCTCGGAGGCTGGCGTCACGAAACGATGACGGTGCTCCACTGGCAACTCAATGTCGAAGGGTATGAGCGTGATTCCATCGGCATTGTCATGCGCTCGTTCTTCCTTGAGCATGAGATCGCGCTGGGCGCGCGCAAGATGCTGATGTACGGAGGAACCCCGCACTCAATCCGCTACTCGTTCGACGAGGATTCGATCGCCGATCTTCTTCTGTGCCGGCCAACCCTGCGCAGTCGAATATTGCGTCTTCTTGCACAGTCGCTGCCGCCCCAAAGCATCCTGGCACGCAGAAATCATCTGCTGCAAACGCTGGCCGTTCTCCCGATGGCCGGGTATTCCCGGAGGCTTGCTCGACTTGCGCCTTCGATGCGGCAATCATCGTCCGGGGGATCGCCGGCCGGTGAGATCACGGTCTGAGCCATCGACTCTGGAGCAACAACGATTCCCGGAGCTCTTCGCCAGAAAACGAAAACGCCAGAGGCCGAAGCCTCTGGCGCTTTCATCGTTGACAATCTCGCAGCGTGAGTGAATCCCGTCTCAGGCTTTTCGTTGGCCGACTTTCACGGCTTGCGCCGAGCGTCGCGTCCTACGTCGCTGCCTTTGGCCGAGCTTCCGGCTTGCGCCTTCTGCCCCTCCTCCAGCTTGCCTTCGGCTGAGCTTCCAGCTTGCGCCTTCTGCTCTTCCTCCGGCTTGCTTTCGGCTGAACTGCCAGCTTGCGCCGGCTGTTCCTCCTCTGGCTCTTCCGAAGGCCAGGCGTCCGGCTTGCGCCTTTCGCTTGTACCCTCCGGTCCGTCCGGTCTCCCGGCGTCTTCCGACTCGCGTCGGTTGCCCTGGTTCCCGGCTTCCTGTGGCTGGCTCTCCCGACTCTCATCGGGCGCTCCGTCCTCAGGCCTTGTGCCTTCGACCGACTTCCGGCCTCAATCGGCTATTAATCCTCTGATCTTGCTTACGGTCAGTGTCCAGCTTGCGCCTTCTCCTGGGTTCGTCTGCTCCTTCAGCGATTCATTTCCGACTTACTGCTAGTTCATCAGTTGGACAGACAGTACGGATTGGTCGCCTGTGGAGGCAAGTGCAAATCATGTCTCTTGTGTGGATTGCTAGTCCGCTTCAATCGCGCGTCACATGCAGCGTCAAGTGAGTTGATCCTGCCTCGAAATCTGCACCAGAAGCAGTGAAGAAGTAATGTCAGTAACTGGCGCACGCGAACCACAGTAACCCATTCGAATTACGAATTGGCGTGTCATGGAATGACCATCGTTGGTTGTCGCGCTGTTCTTTGAGCATAAACTTCGACCGATGTAACGCGATGGTGTCGTAAGCCCCCCACTTCGCCGCTTTAGCTCGGGCCCCAATCTCGTTTTTGGGAGGCTTACCATGCGTAGATCCACTTTGAGCCTGATGGCTCTCAGCTTGAGTCTGCTGGTGGCACCAGCGTTTGCTGACGTCATTCCATACCCTAATGCCGGTCACGTAGCACCCACCACGTCGGTCACGGCCACCGGCAACACCCTGGACATCTACTTCTATGGAAGCAGTGCCGCGGATACCGACAAGATCAAGGTGCAGGATGTAACGCAAGGTTGGACGAGCGGTCTCATCCTCGACAATCATTCGACGGCGTTTGGACAGGAGTTCAGCTTCAGCGTGAATCCGGGCGATGTCCTCGTCTTTTACCTGGTCAACCAAACGACTGGTCAGACGTACTCGTCCGACCCAGCCGGCAGCGCTGATGGTTACAACCATGCCTACATCACGGCTTTCAGCGGGAGCGGAGGTATTCCCGCCGGAACATTTGTGGGCTTTGAGGACCTGTACATCGGCGCGAACCGCGATGGTGTTTGCGGGGGCGCGGGCAATCAGTCCGACTGCGACTACAACGACGATGAGTTCATCTTCGTTGGTGTTGATCCCGCGCCAGCGCCGGAACCAAGCTCACTGGCTCTTCTTGGCACGTCGATTCTGGGAGCCGCGGGGATGATGCGCCGCCGCTTCGTTCGTCGCTAAGCTGCGTTCCGCATTTCAACGTGAGAAAGGCAGACCTGGGTCTGCCTTTCACCATCAGCGTTTGCGAGGCGCTCGCCTTTGCTGCATCTCGTCTGAACGTTACTCTCCCGAAGCATCGCTCCACGAAAATCACAAAAGTGCGAACGGGATTTCACTACACTTTGCCCAGCAAAACCCTTGGAGATTCTTGATGCTGAAGTCAATCGTCATCGTTCTCGTTGTGGCCGTGATCGCGGTTCTTCTCTTCGCCGTGACCAGGCCTGCAACGTACCATGTCGAGCGCTCCACCACCATCGCGGCAACACCAGAGAAGATCAGCCCTTTGCTCGACAACTTTCACAACTGGGATCAGTGGTCGCCGTGGGCGAAGCTTGATCCCAACATGCACGTGACCTACAGCGGTGCTGCCGAAGGACAGGGCGCCGTCTATGAGTGGGAGGGAAACAGCAAGGTCGGCAAGGGGCGCATGGAGATTCTTGAGGCGCAACCGACATTGACCTCGATCAAGCTTGATTTCCTCTCACCGTTCGCAAGTCACACTCAAACCAACTTCGTCCTGCAACCGCAGGGAGAAGCCACGCGCGTAACCTGGATGATCGACGGACCGAACACCTTCGCCACCAAGCTAATGAGCGTGTTCACTTCGATGGACAAGATGATCGGAAAGGACTTCGATACTGGCTTGAGCCAGTTGAAGTCCGCTGCCGAGAAACAGGGCTAAGGCCGCGCTCTCGCGAAGCTGTCAGCTGAGATGGCTGCTGGGTTTTGTGGGTAATGTGAAGTGGAACGTTGAGCCTTCGCCCAGCGTGCTCGTGGCCCAGATGTGACCGCCGTGCTGCTGGACGATGCTGCGGCAGATCGCAAGCCCGAGCCCTGTGCCGCCCATGGCGCGCGAGTCCGACGCGTCGACCTGTTTGAAGCGCTCAAAGATCTGCTGCAGTTTGTCGGCGGGGATGCCGCGGCCGTGATCCTGGATCTCAATCAGCGCCTCGTCCGGCGTAACGTAGTGCGCGATCAAACGAACCTCGCTCGGAATGGTCGAGGCTTGCGGTGAGAACTTGATCGCGTTCGAGATGAGATTGTTCAGCGCCTGCAGGATGCGGTCGGGATCGGCCCACACAACGACGTTGTTCGCCTCCATGTGGAAACGAATGTTAGCGCGCTGAGCGATGGTTTGATGCTGCGTTGTCACTCTGTTGAAGAGATCGTCGACCGAGGTCGGCGCGAAGTGCAGCTCCGCCTTTCCGGATCCGATGCGCTCGAGATCAAGAATGTCGTTGACCAGGCGCACGAGCCGGTCGGTGTTGCCGATGGCAATCTCCATCATCTGGCGCATCTTCTCGGGCCGCGCATTGAGTGCGCCTCCCGCGACCAGGCCCAGCGCGGCGCGCAGCGAGGTAAGCGGCGTGCGCAGCTCGTGCGAGACGGTCGAGATGAACTCGTCCTTCATGCGATCGAGTGCGTTGCGTTCGCTGATGTCCGTGAAGGCAACGACGACACCAACAGCGCGTCCGGGAGTTCCGTCGGAGAGTGGCACATCTTCTGAATCGACTCCAGAGAGCTCTTCCGCCTCCGGCGTGTCTTCTTCAGTTCCGCGGAACCATGGCGCCCGTTGGCGCTTCGTGGGCTCGACCACAATCGCGGGCTCATCCTCGTGAGCCGCCTCAATCTGTGGCCTCGCGACATACTCGACAGGGAAGCTGCTGCCATCCTTGCGCCAGAAGATTTCGTTTGCGATGCGCACGGTGGACAGGTGTTCGAGGCTGGCCTGGATCGGGCTGTCCTCTTTGGGAAACGCAGATCCGTCGAAGCGCGTGTGATGGATGAGCTCGTGCATGTTGCGGCCGAGCATCTCCTCCTGACGATAGCCGAGCATCGCAGCGGCCGCAGGATTTACCAGCGTAATGCGGCCTTCGAGGTCGAGCGCGAAGATGCCGTCGCCTACGGACTCGAGCACGGAGTCGCTCTGGCGGCTGAGTGTGTTGAGCTGCGCCTCGGCGCGGATCTGGTCCGTGACATCGACG
>Ga0134126_10012361_pt1 | contig 10780 bp, 10 predicted proteins | sample KB31752_FD_96881 | JGI IMG/M metagenome (GOLD analysis project Ga0134126, IMG submission 96881) | Terrestrial soil microbial communities with excess Nitrogen fertilizer from Kellogg Biological Station, Michigan, USA - KB3-175-2 | ecosystem: Environmental > Terrestrial > Soil > Unclassified ...
AGCGGCAGCATCGATGTGGCCATCTCGCCCCAGAGCATCACCATCGGCTCGCTGCTCGCGCATGTGCGCCGCGGCGACGTCGTGCGCGTGCATTCCCTTCGGCGCGGCGCCGCCGAGGCCATCGAGGCGATCGCGCAGGGCGACGGGCACAGCTCACGCGTGGTCGGCAGGACGGTGGGCGAGATTCCGCTGCCGGAGGGCTCGTCCATCGGAGCGGTGGTGCGCGGCGAGCAGGTGATCATGGCTCACCACGACACCTTCGTGCAGTCGGGCGATCACGTGATCCTCTTTCTCTCCGACCGCCGCCACATCGAGGCGGTGGAGCGCCTCTTCATGCGCGCAGTGCGTCCGTGAGCTGACGCAAGGCGACGCAACGTTGCTCGGCATCGCCCACCTCCTCGGGATCATTCTCGCCGCCTTCGGCTTCGCCTATGTCCTGCCGATCGGCTGCTCGCTCGCCACAGGCGATGGGCTCTGGACGGAATTCCTGATCGCGGCCGCCATCACGGTCGCAGCCGGCGCGGCGCTCGCGGCCGCCACCTACCGGCATCGCCGGGAGCTCAAGGCGCGCGATGGTTTCCTCCTGGTCACGCTGGGCTGGGTCCTGCTGGCGGCCTCCGCGACCCTGCCGCTGCTCCTGTCGCTGCCCGGCCTCACCTTCACGCGCGCGTTCTTCGAGACGATGTCAGGTCTGACGACCACCGGATCGACGGTGCTCGATGGGCTCGACTCGCTGGCACCTTCCATCCTCTTCTGGCGTCATTCGCTGATCTGGCTGGGCGGTCTCGCGGTCATCGTGGTGGCGATCGGCGTGATGCCGCTGCTCGGAGTGGGTGGCATGCAGCTCTCGAAAGCCGAAGCGCCCGGTCCGGTGAAGGACGAGAAGCTCGCGCCGCGGATCACGGAGACCGCCCGATCCCTCTGGCTGGTCTACGCCCTGCTGACGCTGAGTGGCGTGCTGGCGCTGCGGCTCTGCGGCATGACCTGGTTCGATGCGATCTGCCATGCCTTCTCCGCCGTCGCTCTCGGCGGCTTTTCGACTCACGATGCCAGCGTCGGATATTTCCACTCCCCGGCCATCGAGCTGGTGCTGGTCGTCCTGATGCTGATTGCGTCGGTCAACTTCGCGCGGCACTTCGCGGCGCTGCGCCGGCTCTCGCTGAAGCCCTACCGCCACGACCCGGAGCTCAAAGCCGCCGGCATTCTCGTGGCTGCCAGCGTCGTTTTCATCGCGGGGCTGCTGACCTGGCACGGCGTGTATCCCACTTTCGGTACCTCCCTTCGCTACGCCCTCTTCAACGTGGTCTCCCTCGCCACCACCACAGGCTGGACGACGGTGGGGGCGACGGGCTTCACGACCTGGCCGGTGTTCGCGCCCATCTGGCTGCTCTTCCTCTCCGGCATCGCCTGCTCCACGGGATCGACCGGCAGCGGCATCAAGATGTTCCGCACGCTGGTGCTGGCGCGCCAGGCCGGCAGGGAGCTCAAGCTCCTGGTGCATCCCAGCGCCATGGCGCCGGTGCGCGTCGGCGGCCGGCCCGTGCCCGAGCGCGCGGCGAACGCCGTGCTGGCCTTCATCTTCCTCTACTTCATGACGGTGTCGCTCCTCACCTTCGCCATGCTGCTCACGGGGATGACCTTCGACTGGGCCTTCCGCGTCGTGGTCGCCTCCATCAACAACACCGCGTTCGGCCTGCCGGGCCAGGGAGCCTGGAACCTGCACGCGCTGACACCGCTGCAGACATGGATCTGCACGGCCGCGATGCTGCTCGGGCGGCTGGAGATCTTCAGCGTGATCGTACTGTTTACGCGGACGTTCTGGAGGAAGTAGCGGAAGTAACGCTTACCTGCCCGGCATTTCGCCTCGGGACCTGCGAACCACGGCGCGCAGCGCAATCGCCTGGACGCCGGAGAACGCGTTCGTGGTCGTCCAATAGAGCGCAAGCGCCGCGGAGACCTTCAGGGCCGCGAGCACCGTGAATACCGCAGGAATGAGAATGAGCACGATGCGCACGTGCTCGGGCAGATCGGGATTCATGGCCATGAGCGCCATCGTCGCGGCCCCGGCGATCATCGCCAGCCAGAAGTCAGGACGCGAGAGGTTCGCGACCCAGAGAAACCGCCCGGCGCCGCGGATCGCCCGCAGGACCTGGTAAAGACCGAGAAACAACGGCAGCTGGATCAAGGCTCCAGCGAGACTCGCCTTGTCGAGGAGCGTGACGCCCTCGCGCCGATAGAGACCCATCATCTCCTGCGCGTAACGCTGCGGGTCGGCATCGAACCGCTTCCTGAGCGCGGCCAGCGCCGGCTCGAGGCCCTTCAGCTTCCGCCGCCGGATATCCCCCTGGCGCATGGCTGGCCACGTGATGGGGAGGAGGGCGCAGCGGACGGCCAGGGTGAACAGGATGATGGCCAGCCCCATGCCGAGATGCATGTCGTACGCGCCGAACGCCAACACGTGCTGGATGACAGCAAGCCAGTAGTGCCACAGGACCATGCTCAGTGCTCCGTAGTGATCATTTGTGGATATAGTTTTCCAACTGCTCGATCGTCTGCTGCTGCTCCTCGATGACGGCCTTCACGAGGTCGCCGATCGAGACCATTGCGATGACGCGGCCATGCTCCAGCACGGGAAGATGGCGGATGCGGCGTTCCGTCATCAGGCGCATGCAGTCCTTTATGGAGCTGTCGCGGGAGACCGTGACGACCGGCGACGACATGATCTGCCATACAGGGGTCTCGGCGGAGGAACGTCCGAGCAGGACGACTTTGCGGGCGTAGTCGCGCTCCGACACGATGCCGGCCAGCTCGCTGCCCCGCATCACGAGGAGCGCGCCGACGTGGTGATCGGCCATCATCCGGATCGCTTCGAGGACGGGGTCCTCAGGCTCGATGCTGAAGAGCGCCCGATCCTTGCGATCGAGCAGGTGACGCACGGTAGTCATGGTCTACCTCCGACATCACGGCGCGCGCGCCGCACCCCGTCGGCGACAGACTAGCGCTTGGCGGGTGCGACTTCCACTGTCAAGTTGACGGTAGCGCTGACGTCGATCGTGCCCGCTTCGACGGGGGTCGGAGTGGCTCGACGCGCCGAAACCGTCACTTCCTGCATGTATACGGGCATCGGCGCTCGTTCCGGGCCCTGTTCGCTCACGGCCAGCACCCGGACGATTCTCAGGTCGAGCGCTCCGGCCAGGGCATCGGCATCCCGCCGGGCGTTCTGTGCCGCCTCCCGCAGCGCTTGGGCTCGCGGCATCTCCTCGTCGCGCAGGGCGAAGCGGATGTCCTGCACATTGTTGGACCCCGCATGCGTCGCGGCATCGATGACCCGCCCCACCCGCCCCAGGTCGTCCAGCCTGACCTGGACCACGTTGCTTGCGCTATATCCCGTGACTGTGGGGGTGCCGCCATCGCGCGGATATTTGTAGTTGGGGCTGACGGAGTATTGCGTGGTGGTGAGCTGTACGTCAGAGCCCGCCGCACCCCTGATCGCCGCGATGACCGCCGACACACGCGTGGCATTCTGCGTGGTGGCGGCCTCCGACCCGGGCGCCTGGGTCGTCACGCCAATGTCGATGTAGACTCGGTCTGGAGCCTTCGACACCTTCGCCTGCCCCGTGACCTGAATGGTGGCGGGCCGCGGCGGCGGAGCCGGAGGAGGGCCCGGAAGTGGCTGAGCCATGGCCCAGGAAGTTGCGACGGTCAGCGCCATGGCGACGAGGAGTCTCATGCAACCATTCTACACGCCTGGACCGTGAAACCTGGACGCAGCGTGGCTCTCCCGGACTCTCTGCGCGAGGCGCTGGAGGCGGTCATCGGCGAGCCCGTGTCGCACGTGCGCATCATCGAGCATTCGCTATATGCGCGGCTGCATCATCGCGCCATTGCCACCACCCGCCGCCGGCGCATCTATCTGCGCGACTCGGCGCAGGACTTCTTCGAGGATCCCTGGCTCATGTTGCACGAGTACTGTCACGTGCTGAAGCAGTGGGAGCCTGGCGATCTGACCGTCATGCGCTACTGCCGGGAGTGCCTGCGCAACGGGTATTGGAACAACCGCTTCGAGGTGCAGGCGCGCGCTTTCGCGGACCGATACGTCCATGCGTTGCGCATGGCTCATCCCAACAGCGCCTCGCGGCGGTAGAGACGGCCCGCGGCGAAGACCAACAGCCCGCCCAGGACCAGGGTCGAGCATACGGACAACGCCACATAGGCCGCCGGCAGCGGCTGCATCCTGATGAGGCTCAGGATGATGAAATGCTGGCCCAGGGAGGGGATTGCCATCAATCCTGCCCGCGGCTGCAGTCCCAGGACCGCGGCGAAAACCAGCGGCAGCGTCGGCACGAGGAGGACCAGGCCGACATAGGTCTGAGCCTCGCGGTAGCTGCGCGTGAAGGCGGCCACCAGCGTCATGAGGGCAGCCCCCAGCGGCACGAACGGCAGACAGGCCAGCACGATGCTCACGGCGACCCGCGGGCCGAAGTCGGCGCTCATGCCGAACCGTTCGAGCCCGACGAACCGCAGTACGATCGCGAAGGCGGTGACGGTCAGCACCAGCGACAGTGTCATGTAGGCGCATGCGGCCAGGATCTTGCCGTAGATCAGGTGCTCGCGGCGTACCGGAACCGTGAGCAGCGGCTCCAGCGAGCCACGCTCGCGCTCGCCCGCGGTGGCATCGATCGCCAGGTACATGCCGCCCATCAGCATCGTGAGCAGCACCAGGTAGCTCAACGTCCCGAGCGCCAACGCCGAGCGGCCGGCGGGCGTCGAGATGTCGATGGGGTGCAGCGCTATGGGCACGCTGAGCAGCGGGTCCAGTCCACGCGCGACGAGGCGCAGGCGCGCGATCGTCGCGCCATACTGGTTGATGATGCCCGCGATCCGCTCGACGTTCCGTGCGCTCTGCGTGTTGGACTCGTCGGCGAGCAACAGGAGCGGCGAGGGTTGGCCGGCCGCGAGGCGTGACCCGAAGTCGTCGGGGACGAGCAGCACCTGCTCGCCGCTGTGCGCCGTCACTTCGCGCCGCGCCGCGGCCTCGTCCTGCGTCACCGTCCTGATCCTGACATCATACTGGCGCAGATACGCGAGCAGGCCGGGCGCGCGTTCCGCATGCGACACGGTCAGATGGAGCGGACGATCGCTCTGCGTTCCCGCGCCGCGAAAGCTCAATGAGAGTGCGCTGGCAAACAGCACCGGGCCGAAAAGGGGCCCGAAGATCAGCGCGGAGATCAACGTGCGCCGATCACGCAGGTTCTCGCGGATCTCCTTCAGGAATACGCGCCAGATCGTCCTCATCGGCCCGGTTCCTCTGCCTGCGCTGCGTCGCCCGCGGCCCCGACCAGGCGGACGAACGCCTCTTCCAGCGATTCCGTCCCTGCGCGGGCACGCAGGTCCGTGGGCGTGCCCTGCGCAACGACGCGGCCGTGGGCGATGACGACCACCTCATCGCACAGTGCCGCGATCTCCTGCATCACATGGCTGGAGAAGAGGATGCAATGGCCCTGCTCGCGCAATTGCCGCAGCAGCCCGCGCAGCGATCGCACCGCCATGACATCGAGGCCGTTGGTCGGCTCGTCCAGGAGGATGTTCCGCGGGCGATGAACGAGCGAGCGCGCCAGAGCGGTCTTGATCCGCTGCCCTTGCGAGAAACCGCGGGCCGGCCGGTCCGCGAACTCTTCCATCTCCAGCTGGCGGATGAGCTGCGTCGTGCGCTCGCGCCGCTCGGCGCGCGCAAGTCCGTGCAGGGAGCCGAAGTAGAGGACGTTCTCGCGCGCGGTCAGGTTGGGATACAGGCCCGCGCCGTGAGGAAGCACACCCATGCGCTGACGGGCGGCGAGAGGATCGCCCACGACACTGATGCCGTCGATCCGGGCGTCACCGGAATCGGGCGGCAGAACGGTGTAGAGAATGCGCAGCGTGGTCGACTTGCCGGCAGCGTTGGGCCCGAGGAGCCCGGTGATGCGTCAGTCGGGTGCGCGGAGGCTCACGCCGCTCACCGCCGCGACCGCGCCGAATCGCTTGCTGAGGCCTTCGGCTTCGATCAAGGCGTCGGTCCATTCCGCGTCAGGAAAAACGGTAGCGGCGACAGGTGGCGCGTGCAGGCCGTGTCGAGGCCGGAAACCGAAGCGCTGCCTACGAACCGCGCCATCACGCCCGCGATGCAGGGATCGGTGAGCTGACCGTGTCCGAATCCGGGCATCACCAGGCTCAGGCCGTGCGCGAATCCCCGGGCCGCCTGCGCGGCGTAACGTGGCGGGGTCACCGGATCGTTGCTGCCGGAGAGGAGCAGCGCCGGCGCGTCCGAGTGCAACGGCTGATGGAAGTCGGGATCGACCGGGCCCCGTGGCCAGACTCTGCAGACCGCCTGGAGCCCATCGAGCTGCGACGTGCCAAGGAAAGTCCTGGCGAGCTCCGCGCGCTCCTGCGCATCGACGCGATAGAACGGAACATCCTCCGAGCACACCACGGTGTCGTTCATGCCTTCCGCGATGGCGTCGCCGTAGACACGGTCGATGAGCAGAAACTGTCCTGCGAGCGGCGTGAAGTTGCCGGATGCGTCGGCTTCGTGCAGATCGAGCGGCAGGAGTGCCGCAAGCTCCGGCGTGTAGCTCGCGAGGCGCAGCACCATCGAGAGATGGGAGGTCGTGAACTGCAGGCGATAAGGCTCGCCGCTGGTCGGGTCGGTCAGGTCGACCCATACCGGATGGCCGGCGAGCCGGTCATGCACCTGCCGATAGGCTGCCGCCGGATCGCCGAAGCGGGAGTGGCACGCCGGCTGCTGTACGCAGCGGGAGAAGATACCCGACAACGCGGCTTGCGCATCGAGCGCGCTCGTGGCCCCGAGCGCGAGTTGTGGCGGCACTACGCCGTCCAGGATCACGCTGCGGACCCGGTTGGGAAAGCGGCGCAGGTATTGTTGGGCGACGATCGTGCCGTACGACGACCCATAGAGATTGATCCGGTCGTACCCCAGCGCCGAGCGCACCCGGTCGAGGTCCTGCACGGCGAGGCTCGTGGTATAGAACCGTACATCGGCACGTGCGCTCAGCATCCGAAGACAGCGCTCCGTCTGCGCAACGATCTGCGCCGTCGTGCTCTGGTAGAGATCTTCGTCGCTCGACTCGCAGTCGAGGGCGTTGGAGCCCCCGGTGCCGCGCTGGTCAACGAGGACGATGTCGCGGTCGCGATGGATACGCTCGAACACCGGCGCGACGCTGGTATAGAAGGAGGTCGCGCCCATGCCCGGCCCTCCGGCCAGGACGAACAGAGGATCGGGCAGCTTGCGGGTGCTGATGGCCGGCACCACGGCGACGCGCAGCTCGATCTGTCGTCCCTGCGGTGCCGCCGGGTTTTCGGGGACCGCCAGCCGGCCGCATTGAGCCTGGACCAGGGTCAGATCGAGCGCCTGGTGCAGCTCACATGCTGACAGCGTCAGCTGCCGCGCCGGGGCGGCATGACAGGCTCCGCACCCGACGAGGGCTCCCGCCGGAAGCCCGACGGCGAGACAGAGGGACAGCAGTACGGTGCGCAGGCTCACTCGGGCGGCAGGATAAGGCATCGGCGCGGGTGTCGACATTGCCCTTGTTCACGCGGCGGTGGACTCTACAATAGTTCGATATGCGCTTCTCTCAATCCTTCGATGTGATCGTCATCGGCGGCGGCCACGCCGGCACCGAAGCCGCGCTCGCGGCCGCGCGCATGGGGGCGCGCGCGTTGCTTCTGACCCAAAGCATCGAGACCCTGGGGCAGATGAGCTGCAACCCCGCGGTGGGCGGCATCGGCAAGGGCCATCTGGTCCGGGAGATCGACGCGTTGGGCGGCGCCATGGCGCGCGCCACGGATCGCGCAGGAATCCAGTTCCGTACGTTGAATGGCAGCAAGGGCCCCGCAGTGCGCGCCACCCGCGCACAGGCGGATCGCCAGCTCTACAGGAAAGCCATCCGCTCTCTGCTCGAGAGCGAGCCGCGCCTGTCCGTCTTCCAGCAGGAGGCGGCGGACCTTCTCATCGAGGGGGACAAGGTGCGGGGCGTGGTGACGGTGACCGGGATAACCTTTGAGGCGCCCGCCGTGGTACTCACCGTCGGCACATTCCTCGGCGGCAGGATTCACGTGGGACTCGATCACTACCAGGGCGGACGGGCGGGCGATCCCGCCTCGAACCGGCTGGCGAGTCGGCTGCGGGAGCTGCCACTGCGGGTCGGGCGGCTCAAGACCGGTACGCCGCCGCGGATCGATGGTCGGACGCTCGACTTCTCCGCTATGACCCGTCAGACCAGCGACGACCCGCTTCCGGTGTTCTCGTTTCTCGGGCGAGCCGAAGAGCATCCGAGACAGACTGATTGTTTCATTACTAATACAAACGAGCAGACCCACGACATCATTCGGCGCGCCGCCGACCGCTCACCGATGTTCACCGGCGTCATTGAGGGTATCGGCCCCCGCTACTGCCCCTCGGTCGAGGACAAGGTCTTTCGGTTCGCCGACAAGGCCTCGCATCAGATCTTCGTCGAGCCTGAGGGCCTCGATACCCACGAGATCTACCCCAACGGCATCTCCACCAGCTTGCCGTTCGATGTGCAATACGAGTTCGTGCGCACCATCCCTGGATTCGAGCACGCGCACCTGACGAGGCCGGGGTATGCGATCGAATACGACTACTTCGATCCCCGGGACCTGCGCCCTTCTCTGGAGACGCGCGTCATCGAAGGTCTCTTCTTCGCCGGCCAGATCAACGGCACAACGGGCTACGAGGAGGCCGCGGCGCAGGGAATCGTCGCCGGCATCAACGCGGCCCTCGCTTGCCGCCAGCGCGATCCCTGGGTCCCGAAGCGCAGCGAGGCCTACCTCGGCGTGCTCATCGATGACCTCGTGACCCGAGGGACCCGGGAGCCCTACCGCATGTTCACCAGCCGTGCCGAGTACCGGCTGCTGCTGCGCGAGGACAATGCCGATCTGCGCCTGACGCCATTGGGCCGGGAGCTTGGCCTGGTGGACGACGAGCGCTGGCGCCTGTTCGAGGCGAAGCAGCGCCTGTCCGAGGAGGAGACCCAGCGCCTGCAGAGCGTGCGCGTGCATCCCGAGAAGGTGCCCGCGGAGTGGTCGCGGCGAGTCCTCTCCCGGCCGCTGACGCGTGATGTTTCGGCGTTGGAGCTGCTGCGCCGGCCGGAGGTCACTTACGATGCCCTGCTCGAGGTCGCGGGTGCTCCGGACTGGCTCGGTGCGCTGGCCGATGACCGTATCGCACCGCAGGTGCGCGTACAGGTCGAAGCCCGCGCCAAGTACGCCGGCTACATCGAGCGCCAGCGCGAGGAGATCGACCGCCAGCGGCGCAATGAGGAAACGAAGCTGCCGGAAGACCTCGACTACGGGCAGGTCACCGGACTGTCACACGAAGTGCGCAGCCGCCTGATGGAGTATCGGCCGGCCACGGTCGGACAGGCTGCCCGCGTTCCGGGCGTGACGCCGGCCGCCGTCACACTGCTGCTGGTCCACCTGAAGAAACGCAGCCTGGCGGCGGAGCGGGCGCGCGTCGCATGAGCGGACCCGCCGAAACGATCCGCGACGGTGGCATCCCGCCGGAAGGACCGGGTGCCGGGACAGCGCCCGGCAAGGCCTTCCTGACGAGACTCTCGGCGTGCTGGTCACGAAGCGACTCCCTGGTCTGCGTGGGACTCGACCCGGAGATCGAGCGCTTTCCGCGGCAGATCGCCGAGCAGCCCTCGCCGATCTTCCAGTTCAACAAGGCCATCATCGACGCCACGGCGGATCTGGTCTGCGCCTACAAGCCGCAGTTCGCCCACTACGCGGCCTACGAGGCGGAGGACCAGCTCGAGCGCACCATCGAGTACATCCACCGCGCCCATGGAGGCGTGCCGGTCATTCTCGACTCCAAACGCGGCGATATCGGCAACACCGCGGAGCGCTACGCCATCGAGGCGTTTGAGCGCTACGGCGCAGATGCAGTCACGGTGAATCCTTACCTCGGAGGTGACTCGCTCGAGCCCTTCCTGCGGCGTGAGGACCGCGGCGTCGTGGTGCTCTGCCGCACCTCCAACCCCGGAGCGCGCGACCTGCAGGACCTTGCGATCGGCGACGGCGGCCGGCGGCTCTATCACGTCGTCGCGGAGCTGGCGGCAACCCGCTGGAATACCCGCGGCAACTGCATGTTGGTCGTCGGGGCCACTTATCCGCAGGAGCTGGCCGAGATCCGCGCGATCGTCGGCGACATGCCGCTTCTCGTGCCGGGTGTCGGCGCGCAGGGAGGCGATGTTGCTCAGGTGGTGCGCAATGGGCAGACCGCCGCCGGGACCGGTCTCATGGTCAGCTCCTCACGGAGCATTCTCTATGCTTCCACGGGCGATGACTTCGCCTCCGCCGCCAGGGCCGCAACTCTCTCATTGCGGCAGCAGATCAATGCCCATCGCCTGCAGCGCGCATAACGACTCCTGATGCGCAGCGCTGTCCGCGCCCTCATCATCCCGCTGCTCGCGCTCGCGGCGCTCTGCGGTTGCTCGCGCTCTGCGAGCAGGGGCCCTGCGGGTGCCCCCACGCGAGCGGCGACAACCCTCCTGCGCGGCCTCGGCGCGGAGCCCGACTCCCTCGACCCGCAGAAGGCGCGGGCGGACGAGGCGCAGCGGGTCCTGAGGGATATCTGCGAGGGGCTCACTACGCTCGACGAGTCAGGGGGCGTGGCTGCCGGGATCGCCGAGAAGTGGCAGATCAGTCCCGACGGCAAGACCTACACCTTCACCCTCCGACATGACGCCCGCTGGTCCGGCGG
>Ga0134126_10012363_pt1 | contig 10779 bp, 12 predicted proteins | sample KB31752_FD_96881 | JGI IMG/M metagenome (GOLD analysis project Ga0134126, IMG submission 96881) | Terrestrial soil microbial communities with excess Nitrogen fertilizer from Kellogg Biological Station, Michigan, USA - KB3-175-2 | ecosystem: Environmental > Terrestrial > Soil > Unclassified ...
AAGCCCCGCCGCGCGCGCCAGCTCGCCCACGATCAGCTCGGCCGCCAGCGCCCGCCCCCCCTGCGCGGCGGCCCGGAATTTGGCGACGTAGAGGGCGCCGTCGTCGGCCTCGACCACCGCCGGTACGGAGCCCCCCTCGCGCAGCGCCGTCACGTACCGGGTGCCGAGGAGGTGCCGCAGCGGCGCGGGCGCGCGGGGAGCGGGGGCGGGCGGCACGGCGGCGGTCATCGGCGCGATTCTGCCCGACCCGGCCGCCAGCGTCACCTGAGGCGGCGCTTGCGATCCCGGCGCGGCGGCGACGATGATGGCGGGGGCTCGCCGCGCCCCCGCATGACCTCGTCTCATCTCGTTGGACTCGCTGCCGTCGCCGTGGTGGCGCTCGGAGTGGCGCTCGCCGCCTGCGCGGGGCGTCCGCCGGCGCCCGCGCGCGCCGCCGCGCCCGCGGTGACCGTCGAGAGGACCAGCTTCCACGGGTGGGAGGCGCTGGTCCTGCGCAACGGCGCCGCCGAGGTGACCGTCGTCCCCGCCATCGGCCGGATCATGCAGCTCGCGCTCGCCGGGGCGGGCGCCCCGCGCGGCCCGCTCTGGAACCACCCCGGCCTCGGCCCCCAGCTGCCGCCCGACGAGAACGGCTGGATCAACTTCGGCGGCGACAAGGCCTGGCCCGCGCCGCAGTCCGCCTGGGAGGCGGTCGCCGGCAAGGGGTGGCCACCCCCCCGGACGTTCGACGCCGCGGCCTTCACCGCCGAAGTCGCCGCCGACGGGGCGCTCACCCTGGTCTCGCCGGTCGACCCGGCGTACGGCCTCGAAGTGCGGCGGACCATCGCCCTCGCCTCCGGGGCGCCGGTGGTCACCGTCGAGACCTGCTACCACAAGGTCGCCGGCGCGCCGGTTCGCGTCGGCGTCTGGACCATCACCCAGCTCGCCTCGCCCGAGCGAATCTTCCTGCGGCTCCCCGACCGGTCGGCGTTCCCCGGCGGCTTCGTCCAGCGGCTCCCCGACCGGCCCCGCGCGCTGGCGGTCGAGGGGCGGCTGCTCTCGCTGGCGCGCGATCCGGCCAAAAAGACGATGATCGCCAGCGACGGCGAGGCCCTGCTCTGGGTGGGTGACGGGCCCGATCTCCTGATCGAAACGCTGCCCGAAAAGCATGAGCCGGGAGCTTCATGGCCCGACGGCGCCCACGCCCAGATCTACACCAGCTCGGACGAGGCGCTCCCCTACGTCGAGTTGGAGCTCTTGTCGCCGCTCGAGGACCTGAACCTGGGCGAGCGGGTCTGCCTCCGGGTGCGTTACACGCTGCGGGCCCGGACCGAGGCGGACGCCCGAGCCGAGGCGAAGGGGGTGCTCGGCCCGTGACACGCCGGTGCGGCCGGGCGGGATTCGTCGTCGCCGCGGCCCTACAGGCGCTGGCGCGGACAGCCGGGGGGACGCCCCCGCCCGAGACGCCCGCCCCGCCGCCCCCGACGGCCGCGCCAGCGGAGCCGCCCGCCACGATCGCCGTGAACGGCGCCTGCCCCACCGCCGACGCGGTCTGGACCGCGGTGGCCTCCATCGTCCCCGCCCAGGAGCTCGGCAGGCTCGCCGCCGCGCGGATCGAGATCTCCGATCTCGGCGAGACCTACCGGGTGGGCGTGAACGCCAAGGGGATCGATCGGCTCCGCGTCTACCGCGACCTGGCGCGCGACTGCGAGCACCGGGCCCGCTTCGCCGCCGTCTTCGTGGTGCTGACGTTGATGCCGCCCGACGTGTTGCTCGAGGCGGTGCCGCCGGAGCCGGAGCCGCCGCCATCTCCTCCGCCCCCGCCGCGCGCGCCGCCTCCCCCGCCGCTGGCCCCGCCGCCCCCGCGCCCCCGGCGGGCTCGCCTCGAGATCTCGGGCCTGGTCGAGCTCGCGCCGCGCACCGGGACGCCCTGGGCGGCCCTGTTCGGCGGCGAGCTGCGCGCGGGCCCGGGGCCGGGCCGGCTGGGCTTCGTCACGGCCGTGGGGGCCGCCACCGGATCGATCGCGTTCGGCGCGCTCCACGCGACCGAGCTGCGCTTCCCGTTCGACCTCGGCCTGCGCGTGCCGGTCGTCGGCCGCGCGACGATCGATCTCGTCGCCGACCTCGGGCTCGCCGGCGCGGTCTTCCAGGACCGCGCGACGAACACCCCCGATCCGCAGGCGGGGACCCGGCTGGACCTGGGCGCGCGCGCCGGTCTGGTGCTCCACCAGGGGCGCCAGACCGGGCGCCTCCTGAAGATCGTCGGCCTCCACGCCGAGCTCTTCCCGCGCCCCTACGACATCACGCTGCTGCCGCAGGGGACGATCGGGCACACGCCGATCTTCTGGTTCGGCGGCACGTTGGGCCTGGCGGTGCAGCCGTGATGGCCGGGGGCCGGACCGCGCGCCAGACTGGGGGCGTGCGCCGCCTCGCGCTCGTCTCGCCTCTCCTTTTTTGGCCCCTGCTGCTGGCCCTGCCCGCCTGCAACCCGCGGCTGAACCTGGGCAGCGGCATCCTCTGGTCGGCGCAGCACGAGACGGGCGATCTCAGTGAGTGGACGGCCGGGGGCAAAGGGGGAACCGAGGCCGACCTGCCCAACACCGCGCTGGCGATCTCGACCGACTACGCGCACAGCGGGCGTTACTCGGTGAAGCTGACGAACGGCGCGGTGGCGACCTACGAAGAGGCGCACCTCTGGCGCGAGGACGACTACCCCGTCGAGGCCTACTACAGCGCCTGGTTCTATCTGCCGCGCGCGTACCAGACGACCGCCGACTGGTCGATCGTCGAGTTCCAGGTGCCGACCATGGACGCCGGCCAGATCGGCCAGCTGCTCGACATCGACCTGCGCAGCCTCCCCGAAGGCGATCTGATCCTGAGCGTCTACGACCACCGCTCCGCCTACCTCCGTTCGCCGACGCCCGATCCGGCCCTCCCGGTGCCGATCGGACAGTGGTTCCAGGTCGAGGCGCTTTACCGCAACGCCGGCGACGACAGCGGCGAGATCGCGATCTGGATGGACGGCCAGCTCAATTACGAGCTGCACCGCCCGTTCGGGGCGTCGAGCACGGTGTACTGGACCATCGGCAGCAAGACCGAGGGGCTGTCGCCCGCGGAGTCGACCATCTACGTCGACGACGCGGCGGTCAGCCTGGTGCGCGTGACGCCGGCCGGCACGCTCTGAGGGGGCCTCATGACTCCCGGGACGAGCTCGTGTAGAATCGTGAAACTTTCGCGCCGCATCCGGCCATGACGTTCAAGCTGACCCAGGTCCAGGCCCGTCCCGCCGCCCCCGCGGCGGCGTGGCAGCCCGTCGTCGTCAACGGCAGCGACGGTCTCGGGGCGCGTAAGCGTCTCGGCGCGGGCGCCGTTCGCTTCGACGTCCACAGCTTCCAGTCGATCTACGACGCCTACTACGGCGAGGTGGCGCGCTGGATCCGGGCGCTGGGCGGACCGGCCGCCGACGAGGACGATCTCATTCAGGAGGTGTTCGTGGTCGTCTACCGCCGGCTCGCCGACTTCGACGGGCGCAACCTGGCGGGCTGGCTCTACCGCATCGCCGCGCACCAGGTCCGCGACTACCGCCGGCTGGTCTGGATCAAGTACATCTTCCGGCGCAGCGTCTCGCTCTCCTCCGAGGTCCCCTCGGCGCGTCCGACCCCGGTCATGAACCTGGAGACGCGCGAGCGGCAGCGGCGGCTGCAGCACCTGCTCGGCAAGCTCTCCGATCCGCTGCGGGTGGCGTTCGTGCTGTTCGAGATCGAGGGGTACACGGCGGAGGAGATCGCGCAGATGCAGTCGGTCCCCACCAACACGGTGCGGGCGCGCATCCACCGGGCGCGCAAGAAGATGACGGCGCTCCTCGAGTCGTCGGCCAAGCTCGAAGGGAACGCCTGACCGTGGACCGGCTGATCGACAGGCAGGGGAAGGAGCCGCCCGTCGGCGCGGAGGCGGAGCTGGCGGGCCTCGTCGAGGCCTGCGAGCCGGTGCGGGTCTCCGAGGCCCGCAAGGCGCACTCGCTGAACGCCATCTACGCGCGCCACCACGCGCGGCGGCGGTCCCTGCAGTTCACGATGCGGTTCGCGATGGCGGGCGGCGTGCTGCTGGCGGCGGGCGCCGCGACGGCGGCGGCGTTCGGCGTCCACTTCCGCAGCGAGCCGGCGCCGCCGGCGTCGGCCCCCCTCCCCCCTCACGTCGCGCGCGCGCCGCGACCCGCGACGCCGGCCGCCGGCCCGTCACCGGCCGTGGTCGAAGCGCCGTTGTCGCCGGCGATCGAACCGGCGCCCGCGGCACGGTTCCATCGTGCGCACGCGCGCCCGGTGAAATCCGAGGATCCCTCGCTGGTCGTGTCGGCCATCCGGGCGCTGCGCCAGGACCACGATCCCGAGCGGGCCTCGCGCCTCCTGGCGGGCTACCTGCGGACTTACCCGCGGGGCGCGCTGGCCGAGGAGGCCGTGGCGCTCTCGATCGAGGCCGCTGACGCGTGCCGGAGCCCGGCGGCGACCGCCTTCGCCGAGCGCTACCTCAAGGAGTACCCGAACGGCCGCTTCCGGCAGACCGCCGCGCGGGTCCTGGCCCGCCCGGCGCTGTAGCCGCGGAGGACGCGGACGCGTGTCGGCCGAATGGGGACTGTGCGCGCTCGCGCTGCTGCTGGCCGCCTGCAACGGGCCGCAGCAGGCGCCGGGCTCCGACGGCGGTCCGGCGGCGCGTGACGGGCTGACGTTCGACATCCCGCCCATCGGCGATGGCAGCGCCGCCGGGTACGCGCTCAGCTTCGACGGCAGCAAGCAGTACGCGACCGCCGGCGACGCCGGGTTCCCCATCGCGCTCGGACCGCAGACCCTGGAGATGTGGATCGACTACGACTCCGTCGACGGGACGCAGGATTTTCTCGCGCTGCGCACCGACCTCTCGAGCGGCGTCGAGGTCGGGCTCCACGACGGCGCGCTGGCGGCCTGGCGCGTCTACGCCGATCGGGTGCTGGCCCAGGCGCCGACCACGCCGCCGCCCGGGACCTGGCACCACGTCGCCTACACCTACGACGGCACCACCCACAGCCTGTACCTCGACGGCATCCTGGTCGACGCCGAGACAGTTCCCCCCGACGACCGCACGCCGACCACGGTCTGGCTGGGGACGTTGGACGGGTCGAGCAACATGTTCAAGGGGGACATGGACGAGGTGCGCGTCTGGACGGTGACCCGCAGCGCCGCCGACGTGGTCGCCGACATGGCGCACACGGCGCCCGGCCCGGTGAGCGGCCTCGTCGCCTACTGGACCTTCGACGACGCCATCAACGGCGGCAGCGCGGTCGACTTCTCCGGCTCGGGCAACGACGTCACGCTGGGCGACGGCGTGGCGTCGCAGATGCCGAACCGGGTCGCCTCCGCGGCCCCGGTCGGGAACTAGCGCCGCCGCTTCGGTTTGGCTTTCGGCTTCGGCTTTCGCTTGGCGGCCGGCTTCTTCGTCGCCGGCTTGGCCGTCGCGCGACGCTTGGCGGCCGGCGGGCGCTCCGCCCCGGGCGGGCGCGGGTGGCGCGGCTGGTAGACGCCCAACTTGCCGCCGCCGGGTAGGGTGACCTCGGTCAGGAGTCCCCACCGCTGATCGGTGATCGGCCCGCAAGCGACGTTCCGCGCCGCCATCTCGCGGACGAAGGCCTCGACGTCGTCGCACATCAAATAGAGCTCGTGGTGCGCGTCCTCGTCGGCGGGATGGACGGCCACCTCCGCCGGCGGCAGCCCGAAGATGAGCCACCCACCGCCGACGTCGACGTGCGGCAGATGAAGGACGTCGCGCAAGAAACGGCGATCCGCCTCGGGTTCCGTGCTGTAGACGATCGAATGCGCGCCGATGATCATGTGGGCCCTCCCTCGATCCTGATTGTACCGCCGGGCGTCACTCCTCCAGCCAGCGTCTGGGGGTCGCGCGCAGCGTCCCGGCGCCGACGGCGTCACACCAGGCGGCGAAGCGGGTGCGCGGGACGCCGCGGAAGCGGAGCTCGTCGAGTGACTCGCCGAGCGGCACGTCGTCGACCAACGTCGCCAGCTTCCGGTAGAACAGCGCCTCCTCGCGCCGCGCCGACAGCGTCGCGGCGAGCTGCGCGGCGCCGCGCGGCTTCACCGTCCAGAGGAGCGGGTCGTCCGGGATCGCCTCCAGGTGCTCGTAGGCGCCGACCAGCAGCCCGGCGCCCTTGTCGCCGAAACCGGGCAGCCCGGGGATCCCGTCGGCGGTGTCGCCCGTGAGCGCCAGGAAATCGGGCACGCTCGTCGGCGCGAAACCGCGCGACGCCCGGAAGGTCGCCTCGTCGGTGACCTTGCGTTGCCGGCGGTCGACCTGCACCACGCGCTCGTCGCGCAGGCACTGCGCGAGATCCTTGTCGGGCGACATGATGCGGACCTGGCCGACCTGGCCGGCAAAGCGCCGCGCGCCGCTGGCCAGTCCGTCGTCGGCCTCGTGCTCGCGCATCGACCAGACGGTGACCCCGATGGCGCGCACCGCCTCCTCGACCGGGTCGAACTGCGCGCGCAGCTCGGGCGGCACCCCCTTGTCGCTCTTGTAGTCCGGGAACAGATCGTTGCGGAACGAGCGGATCGGGTTGTCGAACGCCACCGCCAAGTGACTGACCGCCTCCTCGGGCTCCGACAGCAGCGCCAGCAACGACGCCACCAGCCCCACCGTCGCTTTCCGATCGGCCCCCGACGGATCGACGTGCCCGGGACGCGGCGCGAAGTGGGCGCGATAGAGCTCGTAGGTCCCGTCGACGAGATGCAGGCGCGCCACGCTCATTTCCGCAGGCTAACGCGAAAACGGTGCGATGCTTCCCCCGTTTCCGTCATGCGCCGCTTCGTCCCCGCCCGGACCTTCTCGCTGGTCACCGTTCTGCTCGCCCTCGCGCGGCCGGCGGCAGCCGACGACCCCGAGGTGCACGTGCTCGGCGTGGCCGGCCGCCTCCCCGGCGAGCGGCGCCCGCTGCTCGTCTACCTGCACGGCCTCGGCGGCTCGGGCGCCGAAGCGCTCGCCAACCCGGCGCTGCGAGCGCTGGCCGAGCGAGGGCGGATGGTGCTGGTGGCCCCCGACGGCAACGTCGACCGGGAGGGGCGCCGGTTCTGGAACGCGGGCGGGGCCTGCTGCAACCTCGACGGCAAGGCGGTGAACGACGTCGCCCGCCTGGAGGCGCTCATCGACCACTGGTCCCAGCGTCCGGAGATCGATCCCACCCGCGTCTACGTGGTCGGCTTCTCCAACGGCGGCTTCATGGCCCATCGCCTGGCTTGCTTCATGGACGACCGGCTGGCCGCGGTGGTCAGCATCGGCGGCGCCGGCCGCGCGCGCGACGAGGCCTGCGCCCCGGCCACGCCCATCGCGGTCGCCGAGGTGCACGGCGACGCCGACCCGATCGTGCGCTACGAGGGCGGACACGTCCTCAACCAGCGGTCGTTCGATCCCCACCCCTCGGCGCCCGAGACCTTCCGCGACTGGGCGAACCGCCTCGGCTGCGCGGGCGCTCCCCAGGTGACGACCGCCGATCTCGATTCACGGCTCTCCGGAAACGAGACGACGATCGAGAGCTACGCCGGCTGTCCCCTGGGGGCCGCCGAGCTCTGGACCGTGCACGGCGGCGGGCACCAGATAGCCACGCCGGCGCTGCTGGCGCGCGTGGGCGAGTGGCTGGCCGCGCATCCCAAGGCACCGCCGAAGAAGAAAGCCGCCAAGAAGAAGAGCCCCGGGCGGGGCGGTGGCATAAAGCTGCCGAACTGACGGACGATTCGCTGCATTGTCACCAATTGCCAACGACGGACTACGGACTTAGTATCCCGCCCATGCATACGACCAACCTGCGTGAGGCCCTCAGCGTTCGAAACCTCTTCATCACCGTCGGCCTCGGCATCGCCCTGGTCGCTTGCGGCTCCAGCGGGGGCGGTGGCGGCACGGGCGGCGCAGGCGGTCACGTTGCCACGGGCGGCGCAGGCGGTCACGTTGCCACGGGCGGATCGACCGGAACGGGCGGCGCAGGCGGTCACCCGGCGACGGGCGGAACGACTGGAACCGGCGGAACGTCAGCCGGAACCGGCGGAACGCCAGCCGGCACGGGTGGCGCTGCAGGTCACGCGGGCGGCGGCGCGGGTGGTGCAGCGACGGGCGGCGCGGGTGGTGGAGCGACCGGCGGCGCAGCTGGCGGAGCGGCCGGTCATGCTGGCGGAGGCGCGGGCGGAGGCGCGACCGGTGGTGCAGCGGGTGGCGCAGCTGGCGGAGCGGCCGGTGGAGCAGCGGGTGGCGCGGCGGGGGGCGGCGGCGGGACCTGCGGCACGAACATGGTGACGCTGACCGTGAAGAACTATCTCTCCTGGTGCAGCGTGGACGTTGCCGGCAACACCACGTCGACGGCGGGGACGCAGACGGCATGTGTCCCAGCCAACGGAACCGTCAACCTGAGCGCGACGGCGCTGACGGGATTCGAGGTTACCACCGACGATTGGCATGACGTAGACAGCCAGCAGCTCACTGGTAACAACATGACCAGCAAAGCCACCAAGGCCATTGGCGGCGCCGACACCTGCGTCTGGGTGTGTTGTCGGACCGCCTCCGATGGCGGCACCGACTGCCCGTCGACCGACCTGTGCCCGTAGCGTAGCGACGCGAATTACGGCGGACCGGGCGGCCCGAACCAGGTGGTGAGGGCCTCCCCCAAATCCCGGTCCGTGCCGCCGCCCACCCAGGCGACATGTCCGTCGGGCCGAATCAAGACGGCCGTGGGAGCGGAGACCTCGCCGAGCACCGGCAGCTCCCACGTACCGCCGTAGCGCGCATCGACGCGCCGGACCCGATCCGCCCAGGGCGCGACGTCGAGCGCGCCGGGCGCACCGAGGTCGAGCAGCACCGGTCGCGCCTCGTGCAGCAAGCTGTAGAGGCGCCGCGGGCCGGTCTCGGTGGAGAGCTCGAGATCGGGCATGCGGCGGCCGAGCAACGGGTGTCCCTCGCCGAGGTCGTAACGGAGGTCGAGCCCCGACATCATCGCCGCGTATCGCTTGCGCGGCTCCTCCATTCGCATGAGCTCGGCGATGGTCTCGCGCACGGCGTCCATGCGCGCGTCGCCGCGGCTGAGCGCGGTCTGCGCCATGCTGGTGCGGAGCACGCGCGCGCCCACGGGGTGTCGCTCGGCGTGGTAGGTGTCGAGCAGGGTCGCCGGCGAGGTCCCCTTGACCACCTGGGCCAGCTTCCACCCCAGGTTCACGGCGTCCTGGACGCCGAGGTTCAGTCCCTGTCCGCCCACGGGCGAGTGGATGTGCGCCGCGTCCCCGGCCAGCAGCACGCGGCCCGCTCGATACGACGCCGCCTGCCGGGTCATGTCGGTGAAGCGCGAGATCCAGCCGGCGCTGCGGAGGCCGAAGTCGGTGCCGTAGAGACCGACGAGCGCCGCGCGCAAGTCCTCCAACGTCGGCGCCGGCGCGTCGGCTGGGGCGACGCTCTCCTCTCGCAGCACGGCGCGCACGCGCTTGCCGTCCTCCAGCTTTCCGACCGCGTAGACCCCCTTTTCGTCACGACGGATGCCGCCGGCCGGCTCCTCGGCCATTTCGGCCTCGGCGATCAAAAAGCTCACCGACGGATCCCACCCCGGGAAGTCGATGCCGGCCTTCTTGCGGACCACGCTGCGGCCGCCGTCGCATCCGACGAGGAACGCCGCCCGTAACGAACGTCCGTCGCCGAGCGCGACGTCGACACCGGTGTCGTCCTGCGCGAACCCCGTCACCTCGCGCCCGCGGTAAATCGGCACCGCCAGCTCGGCGACCCACTCGGCCAGGATGCGCTCGAAGTGTTTTTGCCAGAGCGCCAGCGCATAGTTGTGTCGGGTCGGAAAATCGCTGATGTCGAGCGTGTTCCCCCCGAACGAGGCGACCTGCACCGGCTTCCCCTGCGACAGGAAGCGCTCGGCGAGCCCCCGCTGGTCGAGCACCTCGATCGTGCGGGCGTGCAGGCCGCCCGCGCGCGAGCCGTCGAGGTCCTGGCTCGCGCGCCGCTCGACGATGGCGACGTCGACCCGCGCCAGCGCCAGCTCGCCCGCCAGCATCAGGCCCGTCGGACCGCCGCCGGCGATCACCACCGCGTGTTCTCTTCTGATCCTCCCGCCTGCGGGTTCGTGCATGCCGATCCTCCTTCTTCCGCGCCTTGTTCCCGCGCGAGGGGCGACTCTGCAGCAGGTCCCGGGGCTTGCCGCAATCCCCCACCTCTGGCATAGAAGAGAAGTGGCGGCGGGCGGCGGGCCGAGAGCGCTCCTCGAGACCTAGACGATCGCCCAGGGCGTCGGGCGGGGGCCAGCGGCCCAGTTGTTGTGGCGGCCGTCCCAGTAGATGACGGGCAGGTCGCCGAGCTCGACGCCGTCGAGGCAGTTGTAGTTGACCGAGACGTAGGCGCCGCCGAGCACGGCCAGGTTGCCGCGCGCGAAGCAGTGGATCCCGCACCGCTTGCAGAAGTAGCGCTGCGAGGTCCGACCGCCCCACTCGTACGACGAGAGGTTCTCCTCGCTGGAGAGGAGCTCGAACGCCTCCGGCTTCACGATCCCGCCCAGCTGGGCGACCTTGGTGCAGATCGAGCAGTTGCACCGGCCGGCTCCCTTGCCGAGGTCGGCCCTCACGCGGAACTGGACCGCGCCGCAGTGGCAGCTCCCCGCGTGGGTCTTGACGCCGCCGGTGGCCTCGTTCTTCTCTGCCGTTCCTTGGGTCTCCATGGTGTCTCTCCTGGCTGGTGTGGGGAATTCGATCCGACGCCCAACAGACTACGCGCCATTGAGGACAGATTCGGTCC
>Ga0134126_10012365_pt1 | contig 10778 bp, 4 predicted proteins | sample KB31752_FD_96881 | JGI IMG/M metagenome (GOLD analysis project Ga0134126, IMG submission 96881) | Terrestrial soil microbial communities with excess Nitrogen fertilizer from Kellogg Biological Station, Michigan, USA - KB3-175-2 | ecosystem: Environmental > Terrestrial > Soil > Unclassified ...
CTCGGCCGCTGGGGCTCGGGCATGATGGACGACCTCACCGTAGCAGACTGGCATTTCAACGATCGCTCCCGCACCAATGCCGAGATCTTTTTGACCCTCTACCACACCATCCGCGACGCAGCCGGCACCAATCATACCCCGGGCAGCGGCCCCGCCCCTATGTACCTCATCGGCTGCAACACCGTCTCGCACCTCTCCGCCGGATTCTTCGAGCTCAACCGCATCGGCGACGACACCAGCGGCCGCGAATGGTCGCGCACCGTCAAAATGGGCGTCAACACCCTTGGCTTCCGCCTGCCACAGCACAATGCTTTCTATGCCGTCGACGGCGACTGCGTGGGACTCACCACCCAGATCCCCTGGGAAAAGAACAAGCAATGGATGCAATTGCTGGCGGGGAGCAGCGCCCCGCTCTTCATCTCGGCGCAGCCCGAAGCCACCGGCCCCGAACAACGTGCCTTCATCAAAAAATGTTTCGCCCGCGCCGCCGCTCCCCAACCCCTAGGCCAGCCCCTGGACTGGATGACGAATCCGCATCCCGCGGAGTGGCTGCTCGATGGAGAAAAAGTGCATTTCGATTGGTGATTCGAAGAGTGTCGCGGCAGGTGTGTTTCTCCACTCGATTCATCTTTGTATATACAAATGCAAAACTGAATTCGGCGTCTTTTTCAAGTTATTGATAATCAGCATTAGAAAAATCGACGTCGAGGGGAAAATATCAAGACTCTTGATTTGTATATACAAAGATAAAAAAACGGGTAATTGGACATGCCTTCGACCCATGATGATCAATAACCCAGCTGCTCCGGCATCGGATAGCGTTTCAGCGCCTTCTCCGGCTCTACATGAGCAGCGGAATCGATCACCATCACCTTCGGTATGCTGCTCTGCAACCCCGGCCACAGCGGCAACCCTGCACCATTGGGATCGCCGGTCTTGATGAAGTTGATAAAATAGTGTTGCAGCGTATCGGAGATCGCGAAGTCATTGGCCGTCCAGGCATAGGCGTCGAGTCTACCCAGACTACCAAAAACGTACGGTAATTCGGAAGAATGCGCCGCGCCAGCCGCCGCCGGAGCGCCAGCCGCACCCGGCAGAGAATGGTCCCACAAATACCGATACACCGGAAACCCATTTGTCTTCCCATGCACATCGATCCATTTCGCGACGCCATACGGAATATGCTCGTCGGACTCGGCCGAATTCCATCCTGCTAACAAGGGCACATCCGCCTGCTTGCCCGTCGAATAAATGGCCAAAGGCTGCGCAGGCAAGAAATACCCGTCGACCACCGTCCCGAACGAACGGCCGCTACGAGCGGCCGCTGCCAACAGCTCCGGCGCCGGCATCGCTCGCAAAGCCGCCAGCGACTCCGCATGCACACCCGACGCAAAGGCGACCCCATTCCGTTCTCCCTCGGCCAGCGTGGGGATCACAGCCCCCATCATCGAACCAGATTCACCAATGGCCCGCACAAACAACCCCGCCGCCAGCGGCGAAGCCATCTGTCCGCTCACGGAACGCGATCCCGCGCTCTGTCCGCCGATAGTGACCTGCCCAGGATCGCCGCCAAAAGCCGCAATATTTTGCCGCACCCATTTCAAAGCGGCTAGCTGGTCGAGAAAACCATAATTGCCGGAAGCATGATGCGGCGACTCAGCCGTAAGGTCAGGATGGGCAAAGAAGCCGAAAATGCCCAATCGGTAATTGATCGTCACGACCACAATCCCGCGGGCCGCGAACGAAGTCCCGTCATAGCGCGGCTCCGACCCGTCACCCGCAAACAGTCCGCCGCCATGAAACCAGACATACACCGGCAGCCCGCGAGCCCCGTGCCCGGCAGCCGCCGCGGTCCACACATTGAGATACAAACAATCCTCACTGGCCTCCGACGACCGGAAGATCATGTCGTCCCAAATATGTACCTGCATCGGTCGGTCACCAAAAGCAGTCGCATCCCGTACTCCCGCCCATGGCCTCACCGGCTGCGGCTCCCTCCACCGCAGCTCACCCACCGGCGGGGCAGCATACGGTATCCCTTTAAAGACCCGCACCCCATTGCTCTCCCGGGCGCCCCGCACGACACCGCTCGCCGTCTTGACCAGCAGCGAGGCGTCTCCCGAACGGACTCCGGCTCCGGAAGCAACCCCCGAAACAGCCGCAGATTCAGCACTAAAAGCAAACGTATAGGTAGCAACGGCCCCGCCATCCAACGCCAAATTCAAAAAAGCCCCATGATAACAAAGCGCGAAGGCCCGCCGCATAGCACCAGCATTCGCGACAATCACCGCGATGCGACCCTCAGGCGTCTTAAACGCTACATTGGCCAGCCCATCTATGTTGGAAGACCCGACCCGCACCGAGCCGGCAGGCACAAACTTCGAAGCATGCGCAATGGTATAATACCCGGCATTCCGCTCGACACTATCGGTTTCGATCGTCACCGCCCCCTGGCAAAAAGCACACCCGCCATTATCGGTATGCGGCTCGAATTTCGCATCGGCCGCCAGATTCCAAAGGATCACATTCCTGCTCCAATTTCGCATGGCGCCAATCACGATCCGCGCCACCGGCGACGCGACATCGAAATGCCCATTCCGGCTGGTGACCATCATCTCCGTGAAATAGATATTTTTCGAAGGAAAAGCCTCATGCACCTGCGACAGCGCAGTGATCGGGCCTGCATACAAATGAAAACCGGAGCCGTCGATATACGGATAGGCAGCAGAATCGCTAAGAATGGAAATAGGATATTCCGGTGCATCGCAGTTGTGATCATACAAAATAATCTTCGTGCGAACATGATTCGCAAGAAAAAGCGGCCCGAGATACAAAGAGATAAACCGGGCCTCCTCCTTGGCAAAAAACTGCATGCTCGGCGTATTGCCATTATTGAAAGGTTCATTTTGCAGGGTGAGGGCATCGATGGTGATGCCCTCCGCCTTCATCGCATGCAGATATTTCAATAGATATTGGGCATAAACGGGGTAACAGCTCTCCTTCAGATGGCCCCCCTGGATATTGTCATTGGTCTTCATCCACGTGGGCGCACTCCAGGGGGACGCGAGGATTCGTAACGCCGGATGAATAGCCAGGATCTCCCGCAGCACCGGCACGAGGTCATGAACATCAGGCCCAAGATTGAAATGAGCAAGCGATACATCCCCAACCACATCGTCATACGAGAACACATGATCGTTGAGATCCGAAGATCCAATGCTTACCCGCAGATAGCTGATACCGATGCCCCCGTGCCCAAAAAGCTCCCGCAACAAGTCAGCCCGCCGCGCCGGAGACATCCGCATCAGATGCTGCGCGCTACCCCCCGTGAGCGCAAACCCAAACCCGTCCACCGTTTGATAGACCCGCGAATCATCCACCGTGATCACCGGCACACCCGGCCTCAAAGCAGACCCAAAGCTCAACGGACCCTGCCGCTGCAAATACGAAGAAGAAGCAGGCGAAGTCAAATACCAGGAAACATCCTGCGCACATGCCGGCCGGACCCGGAGGCAACAAAAAGAGAAAAAGAGCACACTAAACAAAAACCCTTTGGCCATAGAACGTTTTTTTAAATTCCTTGGGGGTACACCCCTTGCGCTGACGGAAGATTTTATTGAAATTGGACATATTGTTGAACCCGCACCGCACCGCTATCTCACCAATGCTCTGGGACGTGCCGAGCAGCATTCGGGACACATGCCCCAAACGGATCTCCGTAAGTTTCTCGGTAAACGTAAAGCCGGTATGCTGCTTGATGAACCGGCTAAAGGCCACCTCCGACATATTGGCGAGTTTCGCCACATCCCCCAGGGTGATCGGCTCATCGAATCTCCGGTGCATAAAATCGAAGACCCGCTGCAGTCGCCGGCTATCGTACTCGACAGCCTCCCGGTTAAAGGTGATATCGGACAGCAGGGTCATATTCCGCGCAGTCGAAAGATCGTGAAGGATTGAAAAAAGCTCGAGGATCGAATCGAAACCCGACCTTTTCTCGAGGGCAACAACCCTGGCACTAATCGCCCGAACCGTCTCCGGGGCGAACAAGATCCCCCGACGGGCATTGGAAAAAAGCTTCTTCAACAGCATCAGTTGGTTTTTCTGCAACAGGCTCTCGCCCAGCAGGTCCCGGCCAAATTGAATGGTGACCTCTCTGATGCGCTCGCTTCGGCATTTATGGGTAAACCACCCATGCGCGAGATTCGGGCCGACAAAAACCAGCTCCGCATCCCCTACCTCGCCGATGTGGTCTCCGACGATCCGCTGGCTCCCGGCGGCCCCGAGGATCAGGTTCAATTCCATTTCGTCATGGCTGTGAAGCGGAAACGTGAATTCGCTTTTGGTTCTGGAAAAAACGGTAAAACAGTCGTCTTCGGTTAGCGGGATGATCTCCCTTAAGATGGATGTTGACATGGTAGGGCTTTAAGCAATCGTTATTGGATACACAAGAATAGAAAGCCCGCCCGGCTTTATCGATCCCGCGGGTTCGAAAAAAGGGAAAAATAGTCCGGGAAAGAAAATAAAAAAAAGCTTGAAAATCAGATGATTGCATCCAAGCGCCGAACTATAGTATCAAAACACAATCATTTTTGTATTAATTTTTCAGTGATGAAGGGTATAAAACTAACATTGCTTGCCTGTCTATATGCCTTTGCCGCCATCGGCCAAACACATTACAATTTCTACAATTTCTCGACCGAGAACGGCTTGCCCACCAACGAGGTCCAGCATATCTTCCAGGATTCCTATGGCTTTTTATGGCTGGCTACCAACAGCGGTCTCGTCCGTTGGGACGGCTATAGCCTCAAGATATACACCCACGACGAGGGCGACTCCGGCAGCATCAACGACAATATCGTCTACACCATCTACGAGGACAGCCACAAAAGACTCTGGATCGGGACCATCGACGGGCTCAATTATTACAACCGCGAAACGGACGATTTTACCAAATGCCCGCTGATGCCCCAAACCAGCAGGGTACCCGTGAACGACATCGTCGAGGACAAAAAGGGAAAATTGTGGCTGGCTACTTCCTTTGGCCTGTGCAACTACGACGCGGAGCATAGCCAGGCGCACTGGGTCGAAGACACCCGGCCGGGCGGTAATGTGGTATTCGCCATCTCCGTCGACAACCGCAACAACATCTGGGCGGGAACTTACAATAGCGGCGTGGTCCGGTACGACCAGACACACAACCGCTTTTCCTGGTTTACACCCGGCGAAGCCGGAAAAGGCGATGTAGGGGAGAACCGGATAAACGCCATCCTCAACACCCGGGAAGGCGAAACCTGGATCGGCAGCGAAGTCGATGGCCTCACGATCCTGGATAGCACCGGCAAACAGATAAAACCCTGCAGACATTTTTGCGGCGACCCCGAAGCCTATGACAACTCGGTCACGGCCTTGTATGAAGACAAAAAGGGTACGGTCTGGATCGGCGTCCGCGGCCAGGTCCTATATTATAAAGAACGCGACACGAGCGATATCAAAGCCATCGACTACGGCGCCGAGAACAACGACAACAGCCGGCCCGTTTCCATCGCCTCCATCACCACCGATAATTTTGGCAACACCTGGTTTGCCTCGCTCCAGGGCGGCCTTTTCTACAATAATATATATAAGAACGTTTTTCGCAATTATCTAAGGAACCCGGCCGCAGTAAGCACCCTGCGCTCCAATGTCATCAATGCCTTCTGCGAGTCGCCGGACACCAGGACCATCTGGCTGGGTACCGCAGGGGACGGGTTGCTACAGTACAACACCCAAAACGGCGCCATCACCTTCCCAAAAACCCAGGCATTGCGCAAGACCACCGTCAATGACATCAAAAAGGACCAAACCGGCAAGTTATGGATCGCCACCGCCGGCAGCGGTATAAAGCTTTTCGATCCGAAGACCGGCCGCATCGACGAGCTGCCCGAATATGCCAACGTCAAGGCCATCCTGCCCGACGGCAATCTCCTGTGGATCGGCACACATGGCGAAGGCCTCGCGGCCTACGATATAGAGAAAAAGCAGCTCATCGACTACCAGCACAACAACCGCTTCCCTTTCAACATGCACGACCCGTCCTGGATCAATCACCTGTTTCGCGACAGCAAAGGACAGCTTTGGATCAGCACCTATAGCGGCATCTACGTCTTCGACGGGAAAACCCTCAAACGCTTTGCCCACTCCAAAGATCCCTCGAGCGTGGCGGGTAACTCGGTGAATATGGTAACCGAAGACCCCTATGGCAACATCTGGGTAGCAGGCGAAGCCGGCCTGGATAAATTCGACCCCCACACACAGAAATTCATCCACTACAGCGAACAATACGACCTGCCCAAGTCTATAAGGGCAGTGGCTATGGGCGACGGCGATCTGCTCTGGATCGCGACTAGCGACGACATCCGGTCGCTCAATATCCGGAACGACTCGATCCGCCAATACGATGAGAACAATGGGCTGCTGGGAAAAGACTTCAATCAAAAGGCGATCCTCAAAAGCAGCGATGGCCGGCTCTACCTGGGCAGTCTCAAGGGCTTCAATAGGATCGACCCAAAAGAGCTGCGCCCCCTCGACATCGCGAGCTATTTTCATTTTACCGATCTCACGGTCTACAATAAGCTCGAAAAGCCGCAGGCAAAGAACGCCCTCCTCCACAAAGTCCTCGACTTTACAGATACCATCGTCTTGTCGCAAAAACAATCGTTCTTTTCGATAGGCTTCGTGTCGATGAACCTGTATGCCCCCGCCAAGACCCGCTATGAATACAAGCTCGACGGCCTCCAGCAGGAATGGCTCGATACCAAAGGGGTCAATCGCATCTCCTTTACCAACCTCCAGCATGGAGATTACCTCCTCAGGATTCGCTATACGGACGCGGGCGGTCAGTGGCGCGAGGCGGGGAAGACCCTGCGGATCATTATGCTGCCTTATTGGTGGCAGACTACATGGTTCAGGATCATGCTCGTGTTCGTCATCATCATCGCCATCACCGTGGTTTTTTATATGCGTGTCGCGGCCATCAAGAAACGCAACCGGGTGCTCAAGCAGGCCGTGCTCAAGCGTACCAGGGAACTCAATGAGGTGAATGTTTCCCTTGTCCGGCAAAACGAAAAGATCACCGAACAACAACGCCAGATCACCAGCCAGAACAAAGAGCTCGCGGCCGCGGTCGCCGCGCTCGAGCACTCTAACCATACCAAGGACCATTTCTTCTCTATCCTCGCGCACGATCTCAAGAACCCCGTGAGCGCCCTCTCCGAGATCACCGGCTTTATCCGGCTCAACGTCGAGCGCATGGACAGGCAGAAACTCCAGGAATACCTCGACAGCATGCATGACTCGAGCTCGGCAGTCTACGAGCTGCTCGTGAACCTGCTCAACTGGGCCCGTACCCAGTCGAAACACATCGAATACCATCCCGTGACATTCAACCTGCTCCGCATGGTCCGGCAGAACGTCCGGCTGCTGGAGAACCAGATCGCCAATAAACACCTGCAGGTCCACCTGGACCTCGATCCACAACATCGCTGTTTCGGCGACTATAACATGATCGACGTGGTCGTCCGCAATATTCTCTCGAACAGTATAAAATTCACCGACTACAACGGCAGCATCACCATAAGATCGACAGCCGCGAGCGGCGTTATAACCCTCAGCATAGAAGATACCGGTGTCGGCATGCGCAAAGACCAGGTAAAAAAGTTGTTCAGCCTCGACAAAAAGAACATTGCCGAAGGTACAGCGGGCGAAAAAGGTACGGGCCTCGGCCTGGTCATCAGCAAAGAATTCCTCGAAATCAACAAAGGCACCATCGCCGTGGAGAGTGCTCCGGGGAAAGGCTCTACATTTACCATCGGCTTGCCGCCGGGCGATCCCACCGCCCCACAGGAGGATGCACTTCCCCATGAACTGGAGCCCATCGATTTCTGGGAGACCATCCCCATGGAAAAGCTCTTGCTGATCAAAGGCCGGAAGGTCCTGATAGCAGACGACAACAAGGCCGTCCGCGATTACCTCAGGCTCGTGCTCGAGTCGCATTTTGAGATCGTCGAGGCAGCAAACGGCAAAGAAGCCTTCAAAAAAGCCGAAGAACTGCTACCCGATATTATCATCAGCGACGTGCTGATGCCCGAGCTCAACGGGCGGCAGCTCTGCAAAAAACTAAAGGCAAACGCCTCCACCAGTCATATCCCGGTAGTCTTGCTCACCAGCCAGAGCGAAGAGAAGCTGCAGGCCGCAGGCTACGAAGCCGGGGCCGATCTCTATCTCACAAAACCAATAAAAAAGGAGATCCTCATCCAGGTCTGCATCAATCTCATCCAATCCGCCGGTGTCCGGCAGGAGACCCTGCTCAACCAGCTGCTGGCCGATATGCCGGGGAAAGGCACCGGGATCACACTCACCCGCACCGACGAAGAATTCCTCGGTACCCTGGTCGGAGTCATCGAAAAACACATGACCAACCAGGACCTGGATTCAAAACTGATCTGTAAAGAGCTGGCTATGAGCCGTACCATCCTCTACGAAAAGATCAAAGCCGTTTCGGGGCAAACGGTCCATGAGTTTATAAAAAGCATCCGGCTCCGCAGAAGCCTCAGACTCCTCCTGGACCAAAAGATGAACATCAGCCAGATTGCCTTCGAAGTAGGATTTAACAGCAGCTCGTACTATCACCGCTGTTTCCTCAAAGAATACAACATGAGTCCAAAAGAATACGTCAATAAAAAGAAGAAGTTCCTGAACATACAATAAGGCCCAGCATCAAAGATTGACAAAAAAGCATCAAAAGCCGGTAAGCTGTCGTGCTACATTTGAAAAAACACACAGCTCATGGTTTTTGAAGATAGACTTGCAACCCTCGAGAAAACACATCACGACTTACTCAACAAAAAGAATGAAAAGGAGCCACTCGGCAATGGTCTCTTCTCCCGTTACAAAAACCCCGTACTGACGGCAGAACACGCGCCACTCACCTGGCGCTACGACTTCGACCCGGAAACGAATCCGCATTTGCTCACGCGCTTCGGCATCAACGGCGTCTTCAATGCCGGCGCGATCAAGTGGAAAGGAAAATATATCCTGATGGCACGCGTCGAAGGATACGACCGAAAGTCTTTCTTCGCCCTCGCCGAAAGCGACAACGGCATCGATAACTTCCGCTTCCACGAATTTCCTGTGGTGATCCCTGAGACCGCCAACCTCGACACCAATATCTACGACATCCGCCTGACCCATCACGAAGATGGCTGGGTCTATGGACTGTTTTGCACCGAGCGACGCGACCCTACCGCCGCAAACAGCGACCAGACCGCGGCCATCGCTCAATGCGGCATTGTCCGCACAAAAGACCTCGGAACCTGGGAACGCCTTTCCGATCTCCAAACCAAGTCCGCCCAACAACGCAATGTCGTCCTCCACCCCGAATTCGTGGATGGCCGCTATATGCTCTATACCCGTCCGCAGGATAGCTTCATCGAAGCCGGCAAAGGCGGTGGCATCGGCGTCGGATACTGCGACTCGATGGAAAAAGCAATAGTCGACATTGAACGCGTAATCGACAACAAGACCTATCATACCATCGCCGAAAGCAAGAACGGCCAGGGCCCATCGCCTATCAAATCGCGTATAGGTTGGCTCCATCTCGCGCACGGCGTCCGCAACACCGCGGCGGGTCTACGCTATACCCTCTATATGTTCGTCACGGATCTTAAAGACCCCACCAGGATCATCTACAAACCAGGGGGCTACTTCCTGGCACCCAAGGGAGAGGAGCGGGTCGGCGACGTCTCCAACGTTGTCTTCTCGAACGGCTGGATCGCGGACGACAATGGCGATGTGTTCATCTACTACGCCTCCAGCGATACCCGCATGCATGTCGCAAAAACTACCATCGATAAGCTGATAGACTATTGCATCAATACCCCGGCCGACGGCCTTCGCAGCGCGACTTCGGTCCAGCAGGTCGTAAAGCTCATCGAAAGAAATAAGGCGTTTCTCGGCAAGACGGTGACGATATGAATACCACCACCGTTTCATTAAGAGAGAAGATAGGCTATGGTTTCGGCGACATGGCTTCGTCGATGTACTGGAAACTATTCGGCACCTATCTGCTTTTCTTTTACACCGACGTACTCGGCATCTCCGCGGCAGCCGTCGGCACGATGCTCCTCGTCAGCCGTTGCTGGGACACCGTATTCGACCCGGTGGTAGGCGTCATCGCGGACCGGACAACGACCCGCTGGGGTAAGTTCCGTCCCTATTTGTTATACACGGCCCTGCCGTTTGGCATCATCGGCGTCCTCACGTTTACCGCCTCGCCCTGGCACGGCGCCGGTGAACTCATCTATGCCTATATCACCTATTCGCTGATGATGATGGTGTACTCGCTGATCAACGTGCCCTATGCCTCGATGCTCGGCGTGATCTCGCCCGAGGCAAAGGATCGCAATGCCCTGGCCTCCTACCGCATGGCCTTTGCCTTCGCCGGCAGCTTCCTCTCGCTGGCCCTCCTGCAGCCCCTGGTTAGTTTGTTTCACAGCTGGACCCTCGCCGTCGCGGTCATCGGCACCCTATGCGTACTGCTTTTCCTCGGCTGTTTTGCCTGGGTTAAAGAACGCGTCCAACCCATGACAACGCAAAACAGCACGCTGAGACAAGACATCAAAGATCTCTGCCGCAACCGCCCCTGGTGGATCTTGCTGGCAGCAGGCATCATGGTGCTGGTGTTCAATTCCATCCGCGATGGCGCCACCCTCTATTATTTTAAATATTGCCTCACGGACGGC
>Ga0134126_10012366_pt1 | contig 10778 bp, 8 predicted proteins | sample KB31752_FD_96881 | JGI IMG/M metagenome (GOLD analysis project Ga0134126, IMG submission 96881) | Terrestrial soil microbial communities with excess Nitrogen fertilizer from Kellogg Biological Station, Michigan, USA - KB3-175-2 | ecosystem: Environmental > Terrestrial > Soil > Unclassified ...
CGGCGTAAACGCGTGCGCGTGCGTAACGAGTCCGTGAACGGAAGCAAAACGCAGGGCGCTTCCCTGGTCGTCTGCCAGGCGGAAATGGAGCGTATTGAATCCCCAGGCGGCGCAGAAGTCGATGACGCGATGGTAGTAGTCGAGCTTCTCAGGAACGCGTGCGGCATCGACCATCAGGCCGCGCATCGCGGACGAACTGCCGGAGCTGCTGCCGCCTGGCTGCGCCGGCTCTGCTTCCGCGAGCCAGGCTGGCACGGTGAGGCCGCCTGCCACCGCGGCTCCGGCGGCGCGGAGAAACTCTCGCCGGCTTCGAGCGAGCGTGGATATCATGCGGCCTCCACAGTGGATTTTAATGGCCTCAAGATGGAGTGCCTTGGTATGGCTGACCGGCGAGTGATGCCGCCGTTCGGCAGTGTGCTTACCATCGATACAGCAGGTTATGGAATCGGGACCGTGCACTATGGAGCCAAGAACGTTTCATCTGGGCAGCATGAAGGTACAGATTTTTCCCAACGCGCAGGCCGCGGGGGAAGCTGCGGCAGAATGCGCGGCGGCGGCACTGCGCGACCTGAGCGAGCAGCGGGAGCGGATCGGCGTGATCTTTGCCACCGGCAGCTCGCAGTTTGAGACGCTGAGGGCGCTGACGTCGATCGCAGGTCTGCCGTGGGAGAAGGTGCACGGGTTTCACATGGACGAGTACATCGGAATCGGCGCGGATCATCCGGCGTCGTTCCGGCGCTATCTGCGCGAAAGGCTGACGAGCCGCGTGGGCATGGCGTCGTTCCATGAGATGGATGGGAGCGCTGCGGACCTGACGACGGTGCGGCGCGAGTACATGGAAAAGCTCAACGCGGCCGATGCTCAGATTTGCCTGCTTGGCATCGGGGAGAATGGGCATCTTGCGTTCAACGATCCGCACGAAGCCGACTTCGAGGACCCGGAGCCGATGAAGATTGTCACGCTCGATCTAGGGTGCCGCGAACAGCAGCTTGCGGAAGGCTGGTTCTCGAGCTTCGACGAGGTGCCGCGAGAGGCTTTGACGCTGACCATCCCAACGCTGATGAAGGTGCCTGGACTGATTGCTTCAGTGCCGGGGAGACGCAAAGCGGCGATCGTGCGACGAGCTTTGCAAGAGGCGATCTCCATCGAGTGTCCGGCGACCGTTCTGCGCACGCATGCGAATGTGACGCTGTTTCTCGACCAGGACTCTGCCGCGGAACTGTAGCGCGCTGGAGCGGGTAGCGCCGGTTCAAGGGCGAAGGGGTCAGTTCGCCGATTTGGGCTGCGTGCGCAGGTCGTAGTCGGAGTAGTCGACCAGGACCACGGTGCGGCCGATGATGGGGCTGTCGGATTCGGCGCGGGCGTGGGCGGCCATGGCGTAGCCCTGGATTTTCTTGTACTGACGCATCATGTGCGTGGTTCCGGCGAGGGGGTTGGGACTTTTGGAGGCGATGCCGTCGATCTGAACCAGCGTGCCGTCGGCGGGATCGACGCAGAGGGTGCCCGCGATCATGTTGGGGGCTTTGCGCCTGGGCGTGATGTCGACCACCACGCAGGAGCGGCCATCGATCTGGCGGGGCGGGCCGGGATGGGGGTGCATTTCGTAGTTCGCGGAGGTGAACCAGGAAGCCTGGACGCGGCCGGGACGGTTCAACTCCTTTTCATTGTTGAGGAGGGGCTCGAGGGCGAATTTCTGGATGAGGCCGGAGCCGGATTGCGAGCGGATGTCGTAGCTTTTGCCTTCGCCTTTGCGATAGGTGACGCGGACAGTCATCTCTGCGGCGGGCGTGGGGTCGCTGCCGCGGAGGACAGTGTAGTGCTCGGTGTCGGCGAACTGGGTGACGTTGTCGTAGCGGGCCTGGTTGGCGGCGTCGATGCGATGGATGAGGGAGGCGGGGTCTTGCTGCTGGGCGGGGGCAGAGGGTGGCAGAAGGAGAAGCATCGCGGGGAGGAGAAAGGCGCGGATAGAGGTGCGGGGCGGCATGATTCGAAGTGATTCTACGCGGTGGGTGGTTGAGGCGGATGTGACGAAGGAGGATTTTGGACGGAATGGTCGCAGGTGTCTAGCGCACCCTCGCCGCAGGGAACGCTTCGGGGACGGGGCTCCTGTTGCGTCTCAAGATGGGGCGCTGTCATCGGAGATCCCGGTGAGCTTATCAGGCCACTTTGGGCATGTGGTGGTCGTCTCCGTGCTCTTGCGGGAGGGGCGGAGCCTGGTCCCCAAGGGGCACGGGATTTGTTCTTTGGAGGCGGGCTACCTCTAATTCGGCGATGGAGCGGATGACGGAACCCTGAACGTTCTCAATGACGGGGTCGTCTTCCTTTATGCCCTGAGATGCCTTCGTACGCTCCCAAGCCACTCTGAATAAACGTCTTATATCTATTGCGGACATATGATGAAGGGTCCTCGAACAGTCGGGTCCCAGACATATAGGATGCCCCGCCGGGGGTTCCGGTTTGTCTGAAGGCTCAGAAGTGTGGCGAACGGATCGAGGCTGTCACCGGTTCGTTGCGGCGGGGGCGGGGATGGGGCTATTTTTTTCCGGCTGAGGGTTGGGTTGGGGCGCGGGTTGTCCTTGTCACGATGAGGGAACGCGGCAAAACCAGGTCCTTCGTCGCTGCGCTCCTCAGGATGACAAGGTGTTGGTTGGCCGTTGTACTCGCCGGGAGTCTCGACGATTGTTGGTCATGGTTTCCCGGGGTCGCCGTAGAAGATGCCGCGGCCGTGCGTGCCTACGTAGACGCGGCCGAAGAGCTTGGGATCGCCGGTGATTTGGAGTACCAGTCCCCACTGATGGCGGTCGTCGTTGATGCGGGCCCAGGTGCGGCCTTCGTCGATGGAGCGGAAGATGCCGGGCTGGTTGCGGACGGTGCCGACGAGGTACATGGCGGGATAGGCGTGGCCGGGAGCTGGTTTGCCGAAGCCGAAGGCGTGGATTTGCTGGACGTCTTTGCCGCGCAGATCGGAGCAATCGGCGTGGGCTTCGGGGGCGATGCCGACATGGTAGAGGCCGTCCCAGGCGGCGAACCATAGATCGCCGGATTGGCCTGGTGCGGCGTAGAGCCTGTCCTGGCCGCCGCGGTTGTCTCCGCGGTTGGCGCGGCTGGTGATCGGCTGAATGCAGGAACCGAGATTGTCGAAGGTGGCTCCCTGATCGCCGCTGCGGAGAAGCGTGCCGGCCTGCAGGTTCATCGCGAAGAAGTTGTCGGCCTCTTCGGCGTCGGCAACGATACGCTGGTTGGCCGGGAGGCTGGAGATCTCAGCCCAAGTCTTGCCGTGGTCGCGGGTCACAAAGGGCTTTTTGCCCATTGGGGTCCAGATCCAGGATGCGCCGTCGGCGGAGACGGCAATCGAGCCGGAACGGCTGCCGGGAGCGGGCGTGGCGACGGTGCCGGACCATGTGCGGCCGCCGTCGAGCGAGTAGCTGATGTTCTGGTCGGGTTTATGCTCGGCGTTTTCGCCGACACGGACGATGGTGTTGGGCTGGAGCGCGGCAGCCTGCACGCTGGTGGTGTTGCCGAAGCGCGGCGGGGCAGAGGAGCCATCGGGCGCGGGGCGATCGAGATCGAAGTGGGTGAAGCCGCCGTAGTCGCCGATGGCGGAAATGAGCGGCGCGCCGGCGGTGGGACTCGCCAGATCGAGCCCGACAGTTTCTTCGATGCCGGTGGCGAAGTCCTTCCAGTGTGTGGGCTGGTTGTGGTCGGCGGCGGTGAGGTCGTAGGTCTCCCAGCCCCCATAGCCGGTGGTGAACATGGCGTGGTTTGGATTGAGCGGATCGATTTCGATGTCGAAGAGCCAGTGGATGCCGGTGGCTTTGACGTAGGGCGCGGCGGAGTAGTCGTACTGGCCGGCGCTGGCCGCGCTGCCGCCGAAGATGGGTTTCCAGGTTGCGCCGGCGTCGGTGGAGCGAAAGAGCTCTTCGCCGCCGAAGTGGTAGCGGTTGTAGGAGCTGGCGATGAGGGCGCGGGGATTGTGGGCGTCGACGGAGACGGCCGCGTAACCGAAGGGGCGCTTTGCGGGGTCGGGGTGGTCGGGGGTGATGTCGGTCCACGCGCCGGTGCGGGTGTCGAGCTTGAAGACAGCTCCGTTACGCATGGGGCTGGGGCCGGGCGCGTCGCCATAGGCGATGTAGAGGGTGCCGTCGCCGGCGAGGGCCGAGCGCAGAGGGCGGTAGGCGGTGGGCTGGTTGGGAACAGGGGTCCACGACTGGCCGGCATCGTGCGAGACGAAGAGGTTGGGACGGTTCATGAGCGAGACGCCGACGTAGATGGTCTGCGTGGGGCGAGCGGATGTGCCGCGGGCGGGGAGGAACTTGACGAAGACGATGCCGTCTCCGCGGACGGGCATTCGCTGCCAGCGCTGCTGCGGGGTTTCACCGGGGATGGCCTTGAGCGGAGGCGGGGGTGCTTCGGTGACGTCGGGAAAGGTGGTGAAGCGGGCCCAGGTTGCGGCGCGGTCGGTGCTGCGCCAGAGGCCGTCGTGGCGCGTGCCCAGGTAAAGGACGCGGGGGTCGCGAGGGTCCGCGACGAGACGCTCGCCGTTGCCGCGGCCGTCCTCGTTGCCGCCGAATTTGAAAGGCACGTCGGTGCGCTGGAAGGTGCGGCCGGCGTCGCTGGAGCGCAGGATGGCGCCATTGGGGGCGCCGGGGTTGGTATAGGTTCCGCAGGCGAGGTAGACGCGGCGGGGGTCGGAGGGATCGACGGCGATGGACTCGACGCCCATGAGGTTGAGGTCTTTGTAGGGGATCCAGTCGAGGATGGGTTGCCAGCGGTTTGCGGTGGAGTCCCAGCGATAGGCGCCGCCCATGTCGGTGCGGGCGTAGCGGACGTTGCGGGCGGTGGGGTGGAAGACGATACCGTCGACGAACCCGCCGCCGACGATCTGGACGTTGTGCCAGGTGTAGGGCGTGACGGGGACGGATTGGGCGGAGGCGAGGGTGGCCGAGAGGACGAAGCCGATGATGGCGAAGAGCGGCGCGAGTCTTGCGCCTGAACGTTCCAATGAAGTCAAGAGGGTTCCCCGTAGCAGTTCATTTTAAGTGGCGGGGGCGCAGAGAGGCTAAGAGGGCGTCGGGGGGCAGGGTGTTGAGGACGTCGTGCGGGGTGAGCCAGGCGCGGCGGAGTTGGCGGATGCCGTAGCCCATGTGGCCGAGGACGCGGGTGGTGTGGGCGTCGGTGTTGATGACGATTTTGCAGCCCAGCTCTTTGGCCAGACGGAGGTCGCGGTCGCAGAGGTCGAGGCGCTCGGGAGCGGCGTTGTGTTCCATCGCCACGCCGAGTTGGGCGGCGCGGCGGAGGACAGCGGCGATGTCGAGTTCATACGGCTCGCGCTTGAGGAGCAGGCGGCCGGTGGGGTGGCCGAGGATGCGGACGTAGGGGTTCTCGATGGCGCGGAGGATGCGGGCGGTCGTCTCTTCGCGGGGCTGCTCAAAGCGGGAGTGAACGCTGGCGATGACGATGTCCATCTGGGCGAGGACGTCGTCGGAGAGGTCGAGGGCGCCGTCGGCGAGGATATCGACTTCGATGCCGGTGAAGATGCGGATGCGGCCTTCGAGTTCAAGTTCGACTTCGCGAATGCGCTGGATGTGCTTGAGGGCGCGGGCGTCGTCGAGGCCGTTGGTCATGGCCAGGTTTTTTGAGTGGTCGGTGATGGCGATGTATTCGTATCCCACGGCGATGGCGGCTTCGGCCATTTCGCGGATGGAGTTGCGGCCATCGGTCTCGTGGGTGTGCATGTGGAGGTCGCCGCGGAGGTCGCGTTCGGTGATGAGCTGAGGCAGGGTGTGGTCGGCGGCGTGGTCGATTTCGCCGAGGTTTTCGCGCAGCTCGGGCGGGATGAAGTCGAGAGCGAGGGCGGAGTAGATGTCTTCTTCGGTGGCCGCGGCGACGATTTGCGCAGGATCGTCGAGGCGGGCGAGGGACCACTCGCTGAGGGTGTAGCCCATTTTGAGGGCGCGCTGGCGGAGGGCGACGTTGTGGGCCTTCGATCCGGTGAAGTACTGGAGGGCGGCGCCGTAGCTGGCCGTGGGGAGCAGACGCACATCGACCTGGAGGCCGGTGGAGAGGTGGAAGCTGACCTTGTTGTCGCCTTTGAGGATGATGTCGGCGATTGCGGGGCAGGCGGCGACGTAGCCGGCGGCGGCGGCGGTTTGGCCGGGCTGGCAGGCGGGGCCGGTGACGAGCAGGTCGAGATCGCCGGCGGTTTCGCGGCCGCGGCGGAGGGAGCCAGCGGGGGTGACGCGGTCGAAGCCGGGGAATGCCAGGAGATAGGCGGTGAGGTCGTCGGCGGCGGTCTGGGCGCGATCGATGCGGAAGCGGCCGGAGGAGCGGCGGTAGTCCTCGATGCCTTTTTTGATTTTTTCGAGCTGCTTTTTGCCCATGCGGGGAAGGTCTTCGAGCTTGCCGGAATCAAGCGCGGCGGCGAGCATCTCGATGGAGTTGATTTGTGCGGCGGACCAGAAGAGGGCGATGGTCTTTGCGCCGAGGCCGGGGAGGTTCATGAGCTCGAGGATGGGGAGGCCGTATTTGGCGAGGAGCTCGTCGCGGAGAGGCGTGGTGCCGGTGCAGGCGAGCGCCTTGATGTTGGCGGCCATGCTTTTGCCGATGCCGGGGATGGCGAGGAGAGCGGGGGTGTCGTCGCAGATGGGGGCGAGATCGACGGTGGATTGGCGGATGGCGTCGGCGGCGTTGCGATAGCTGCGGATGCGGAAGTTGTCGGCAGCGTCGATCTCGAGGAGATCGGCGGTCTCCTCAAGGAGGCGGGCCATGGTGCGGTTGTCCACGGGGATAAGTATAGGGAAGCAGGGAACGAGGGAACCAGGGAACGAGGGAACCAGGGAACGAAGTAACGAGGAGCAAGGCAACACGGAACAGGCGACAGAAAGACAACATCGAGAAGGGAATTCGGGTGGGCACAGATAGGGCGGGGCTCGTGGCGGTTGGCGCTCGAGTGAGTGCCGGAGCACGAGGACGGGCGGGGCACACTCAGCCTGACTGCCCGAAGTCGGCAGTGTAGAACGCCGGATCAACGACGGGAATCAGGCTGCGGTATGGTGCTCCGCCGCCGCTGAGTTTTCCCTCAGTCGAACAACTCCGTCGGCCTGCGGACCTTTCTGCCCCTGAACGATGTCGAATTCGACGTCATCGCCCTCTTTCAGGGTTTTGTACCCGTCCAACTGGATCGCCGAGTAGTGGACGAATACATCCGGCCCGTCTTCACGTCCGATGAATCCGTAGCCCTTGGCGTTGTTGAACCACTTGACCTTACCTTTGAACTGAGCCACAGGCCCCCCGCTTTCTTGCATCGTGAGAAGTACGCCACGGGGCGAAGATTTGGGTGAGATGGGGAATTCGCCGCGTCGCTACCTTGCTATGACGGGAAAAAGACAGTAAAGGTTTTTTGGCAATGCAGAATCGGCATTCAGATCGTGGGACGAGGGGGGGGACAGAGGGACAGGGGGCAGGGGTCAGGGATTAGGGATTAGGCATTAGGGATTAGGCATTAGGCATTAGGGAACGAGGGACTGGCCGGTACTCGGTGGCGGCGTGCCGCCTTGTGCCTTGAGCCTGACGGCAATGCCTGCATACCTATTGCCTAACGCCTTACACCTAACCCCTAACGCCTATTCCCTAATCCCTAACGCCCTTTGCCTGCTACTTGTTCTTCCGGAGGTCGCGGTAGAGGAGGATGCAGGAGAGGGTTTTGCCGTCCTGGATGGCGCCTTTGCGGATGAGCTTGAGGATTTCGGACATCTTGACCAGGCGGAAATCGATGTCTTCGTCGTCTTCGGGGCGGGCTTCGCCCGGGACCAGGCCTTCGGCGACAAAGACATTCATGGCTTCGCCGAGGAAGCCGGGACTGGCGAAGTAGCGAACCAGGGGACGCCACTTGCGGGCGCGGTAGCCGGTTTCCTCTTCGAGCTCGCGCTGGGCGCCGGCGAGCGGGTCTTCGCCGGGGTCGAGGGTGCCGGCGGGCAATTCCCAGAGGAACTGGTTGGCGGCGTGGCGGAACTGGCGCTCGATGACGATCCAGGGATCCTTTTTGGATTTGCTGTTGTCGACGGCGAGGATGACCACGCTGCCGTTGTGGCGGATGACGTCGCGCAGGCTCTCTTTGCCGCTGGGCTCGATGATCTTGTCTTTGGTGACGCGGAAGAGCGGCCCCTGGTAGACGATCTCGGAGCTGAGGACCTGGGAGGTTTCGCGGAGCTCGGGAGCGGCGGTGGGGATTTTTTTCTTTTTGCGGAGGGGGGCGGGTTTGGCGGATTTGCGCTGCGCGGGCTTGGTGGTTTTTTTCGGTTTCGGCATGCGGAATTTGTTCTCCTCAACGCGCGATCAAGTCTGAGTATACGAGGTGGTTGAGGGTTGGTTCTCTCCCACCCTAACCACGATGAAGCCGTGGTTAGGATGGGGCACGGGGACCCGGAGTTTGGAAGGACGAAAGTAGCCCTCCCACTAGGTTCACCAGCGTGTGCACGATGATCGCGGGGATCAGCGATTTTCTCCACGCCACGACGACGCCCAGGAATATGGCCATCGCCGCGGTCGAGACCACGAACTTCCAGGGCAGGGCAACGTGCAGGAGCATGAATAATGCTGCCTGCAAAACGATTGCAACACCGGTGCTGCGGGACAGGGCTTGAAACTGCTGCTGCAGGTAACCGCGGTAAATGAACTCCTCGCAAAAGCCGGCCGTTACCGTCAGGAACACGAAGGCGAGCCTCTCGGTTGACGTGTGCGGAAGGAAGCTTTGGACGATTCGAAGCTCTTCGGGAGCCGGACGAAGCGCACCCAGGATCGCCGCGCTAGCGATCGTCCAAACCACTGCCGCTCCGATTCCGAGAGCGATGGAAGGGACCCAATTCCGGGCACCTGCAGGACGGCCGTCGAACACTCTGCCGACAGAGTTGCCCTGCCGCCGGATGCCGAAGATCACGAAAGCGAACAGCAGCCATTCGAGGATCGCGACGCGCAGATAGGAGGGCGTGCGCTGAAGCGCCTGGAATTCATGCCCGCCGCCACTCATGCGGCCGGCAACACTGATCGCGGCCAGAACGAGCAGCCAGAGGACGACACCGGAAAGATGGCGCTTTGAAGCCAGGGCGGCTCGTTCTGGGGCGGCGGTGTGCACACGTCGATCCTGTGCGCCAAACCGAGCGGCGTCGGTGACACGAATCACGGGCATAAGGTGGGTTGCGCGCAGCCATCCGGCAGGTTCTGGCGGTTGAGGGATACCTGTTGGTTGGTGTGGCAGACCCGGTGACGACGGTGGCAGGCCTGTTTCCGTTCAGGTTCTGCATCGGCGTTGTCGGGCGTGGCATCCTTAAGTTGTTCCGCAGTGCGCTGGGCTGCCCAGTACCTTCCTAGTTGAAAGTGACGCCGTTGCCGATCGCAGACTGTCATCCCATTACCGTGGCTCCGGGACGGAGCCGGTTGTTTCAGGACTTCTGCGCCGGGGAGCCTGCGGCTCGGCGATTCTATGGCGAGGCATCGGACTGGCGTTCCCGCCCGGCGCGGCCCGCACACTGGACCACAATCGTGGATGTGCTGGCGGGGCAGAATCCGGCGGCTTCGGCGGCGGGGGCGATTGCGGCGCTGCGCGAAGGTGCCGGAACCGTGCTGACCGGGCAGCAGGTGGGTCTCTTTGGAGGTCCGCTGTTTGTGCCGTTCAAGGCGGCGACGGCGCTGGCGCGGGCGAGAGAGGCGACGCGGGCGGGACGTCCGCACGTGGCCATCTTCTGGCTGGCGAGCGAGGATCACGACTTCGCGGAAATCAATCATGTGACGTTTCCCGGTCGGCGCGAACTGCACAAGCTGGTGTATGAGGGCGCGCCGGGTGCGGCAGTTCCTGTGGGCGGGGTGCTGCTCGATGGGCCGATCGAGCCGCTGCTGGAACAGGTCGGCGAGCTGATCGGGTACTCGGATGCGCTGGAGGCGTTGCAGGCGGCGTATCAGCCGGGACGGACGTTTGCGCAGGCGTTTGCGGAGTTTTACTCAAAGGCGTTTGCGGCGCAGGGACTGCTGGTGCTCGATGCCGCGGGCCGCGATGTGCATCGTCTGGGGGCTCCGGTGCTTCGGGCGGGAATTGAGCGTGCGGACGAGTTCCACGCGGCGCTGGTGGAGCGCGAGAAGGCGCTGCTGGCTGCCGGGTATCACGCGCAGGTCGCCGTGGGGCCGCAATCGAGCCTGCTGTTTCTGATCGACAAAAAGACCGGTGCACGTGTGGCGCTGAAGCGCACGGCGGCGAAGGCTGGAGAGCCGGAGGGGTTGTGGCAGGCGGGGCGGGAGCGATGGAACACCGCGGATTTGCTGGGGATTCTGGAGGCGGAGCCGGAGCGGATTTCACCGTCGGCGCTGCTGCGGCCGGTGTTTCAGGATTTTCTGCTCGGCACATCTCTGACGATCGGCGGACCGGCCGAGGTGGCGTACTTCGCGCAGTCTGAGGTGCTGTTCGAACGGGTCCTGGGGCGGATGACGCCGGTGCAGCCGCGGTTTACGGCGACGATCCTTGAGCCGGATATTGCGGAGTTGTTGCGGAAGCATGAACTGTCGCTGGAGCGGGTGTTTTCCGAGACTGAGGATGGGTTGGCGCAGTTGCTGGCGGCGCGGGCGATTCCGGTGGATGGAAAACGCAAACTGGCCGGAGCGGGGAATGCGCTGGATGCGGAGCTGACGGAGTTGCTCGCGTGGATGCATGGGATGGATGCGGGGCTGGGGCGGTCCGCGGACACGGCGGCGAGCAAGATGCGGTACCAGATGAATCGGCTGCGGCGGCTGGC
>Ga0134126_10012367_pt1 | contig 10777 bp, 7 predicted proteins | sample KB31752_FD_96881 | JGI IMG/M metagenome (GOLD analysis project Ga0134126, IMG submission 96881) | Terrestrial soil microbial communities with excess Nitrogen fertilizer from Kellogg Biological Station, Michigan, USA - KB3-175-2 | ecosystem: Environmental > Terrestrial > Soil > Unclassified ...
AACCAGACGATCGACCAGCTCAAGCTCTACGGATCGGCGGTGCGCTGGTTCTGTGAGCTCGGCGTGCCCGAGGAGCAAGCTCGCCCGGCGTACTGGCGGTCGGCGGCGGCCAGGACCTGGGGTGTGGCCTCCGGCGCCGCCGGCGGGCCACCGGGGCCGGTGCACGTGAACCTGGCGCTCCGTGAGCCGCTGGTACCCGACGGTTCCCACGACGACAACTCCGCACGCGCCGATGGCGCGCCCTGGACTCGGTTCGCGCCTGTCGCCGACGTGGACTGGACCGAACGCGGGCTGATCGTCTGCGGCGACGGTGATTACGACATCGAACCGCTGCTTGAACTCGCCGCCATCGCCCGCTGGCCAGTGCTGGCCGAGCCGTCGTCTAACGCGCGGACCGGCGACAACGCGCTCGGCGCTTATCAATACCTGATCGGCAACTCCGCCTTCCGCCAGGCCCACAGGCCCGATGTGATCGTCTCCGCCGGGCGGCCAGGACTGTCGCGTGCGCAGCTTGGCTTGTTGCGCGGCGATGATCGCGGCGCTACCAGGCACGTGGTGCTCAGACGTGATCAGCTCTGGTCCGATCCTGCTCGGACCGCGACCGACGTGGCGGCCCGGGTACGTCTGGCTGGCACGCAGGGCTCTCACTCCGGCTGGCTCGCCTCGTGGTGTGACGCCGATGCCGCCGTGCGGGCGGCAGTCGATGAGGTGCTCAACTCCGAGCCGTTGAGCGAGCCCGCGCTGGCCAGGGATCTCGCGGCCGCGCTCCCTGCCGGGTCACTGCTCTGGGTCGCGTCTAGCCAGCCGGTCAGAGATCTCGATGCGCACATGCGGCCGAGGACCGGGTTGCGGGTGGTCGCCAGCAGGGGAGCGAGCGGCATTGACGGGCTGGTCTCGTCGGCGATCGGCGCCGCGCTCGCTCATCAGTCCGCTGGTGGCGGCCAGGCGGCCGCCCTGGTCGGCGATCTGGCGCTGGTGCACGACTGCTCCGGGCTGATGTTCGGGTCAGGTGAACCTGTTCCTGACCTCTGCCTGATCGTGGTCAACAACGACGGCGGCGGTATCTTCTCGATGCTCGAGCAGGCGGCGTTCCCCGGCCCGTTCGAGCGGGTGTTCGGCACCCCGCACGGCACCGACCTCGGGAAGCTAGCTGAGGCTGCCGGGTTGCGTTATGCACAGATAAAAGACTCATCGGAACTAGCGCAGATCGCTGCGAACCGTGGACTGTCGCTGGTCGAATTTGAGTCGCAGCGCCCCCGTCAGGCCACCCTGCGGGCGGCGCTGACGGAGGCGGCTGATTCGGTACTCAAGCTCAGCTAATCCGGACCCTCGGATCAAGCAGCGCGTACGACATGTCGACGATGATGTTCGCGGCCACCACGAACGCCGCCGCGAGCAGCACTAGGCCGATCACGACCGGCTGGTCGCCTGAGGGGATCGCGTTGACGATCTGATAGCCAAGGCCGTGCAGTGAGAACACCTGCTCGACGACGAGCACGCCGCCGAGCAGCGCGCCGACGTCGATGCCAAGCTGCGACACGACCGGGGTCATGGCCGAGCGCACCGCGTGCCGGTAAAGCACCCGGCGCTCGGTCAGGCCCTTGGACCTGGCGGTCCTGATGTAGTCCTCACCGAGCGTGTCGAGCAGGGAGCCTCTTGACAGCCTGGTGTACACGGCGGCCTGCACGATCGCCAGCGTGACCCACGGCAGGATCATGCTGCCAAGCCACGGCACGACCCCTGAGGTAATCGGCGCGTAACCGGTCTGGATGAAGCTGATGCCGGCGTCGTTGAGCTGTACGAACACGAAGATGATCAGCAGCTCGCCGACGACGAACGTGGGTGCTGACACGCCAGCGAGCACGCCGACGGTGGCGAAGCGGTCGAACAGGCTGCGGGCGCGGGTCGCGCTCAGTATGCCTACCGCCAAGCCGACAATGAGCCACAGCAGCACGCCGCCGATCACGACGGAGATCGTCGGCGGCAGATCCTGCTTGATGATCGTGGTGACGGCCTCCTGGGTGAGGAACGACTGGCCCAGGTTGCCGCGCACCAGCTTGTCGAGGAAGTGCCCATACTGCACGATGAGCGGCTTGTTCAGTCCGTAGTACGTAATTACCTGATTGATCACGGCGGGCGACGCCGCCCGGCCAGCCAGGTTGCGCGCCACCGACTGCACCGGGATGGCGGCGAAGAACAGGAAGAACGTACCGGTCGCCACCAGCCAGAGCACCAAGATGCCGGTGATGATCCGCCTGATCAGAAAACGCACCATGTTCATGAGGTAACGTCCCCCCCGGCATTCGTGATCGGCAGGTCTGTGACCTGGCCGTCCTGCTGGCCAACCAAGATGGCCTGGTCGAGGCTGAGCTGGCCGCGCTTGCGCCGACCGCGCTTGCGCGTTGCCTTGCTGCCGGCGAAGATCCGCTCGGTCCTCGGATCGATGGCATCCCTGATGCCGTCGCCAAGCAGGTTGAACGCCAGCGTGGTGATCAGCAGCGCGAGCGCGGGGAACACGATGTACCACCAGGCGACCTGGTAGAACTGCTGTGCCTCGGAGAGGATGTTGCCCCAGCTAGGAGCCGGCTCCGGGATGCCGATGCCGAGGAACGACAAGGTGGCCTCGAACGTCACGGCCGTCGGGATGTACAGCGTGGCGAGCACGAGTACCGGGCCGAGCAGGTTCGGCAGGATGTCGATGAACATGATCCGCATCGGGCCAGCGCCGAGAGACTTAGCGGCCTCGATGTACTCCTTCTCCTTAAGCGACAGCGTCTGGCCGCGGACGATGCGGGAAATGCCCGCCCAGGAGAAGAAGGAGATCACGCCGATCACGATGGTCAGGCTCGGGCGGAAGACCGAGGCGAGTGCCAGCGCCAGGATAATGAAAGGGAAGGCGAGGGCGGCGTCGAAGAACCTGGCCAGGATCGCGTCGACCACGCCGCCGAAGTAGCCGGCGACCAGGCCCAGCGTGACGCCGGCGATGGTCGCGAGCGCGGTGGTGAGCAGGCCGACGAACAGCGAGATACGCGCGCCGTAGGCGATGCGGACGAGCAGGTCCCTGCCGATCTGGTCGGTGCCGAGCAGGAAGCCGTGTACTCCTGGTCCGACCGGGTTGCCGAACGAGTTCTGGCCGGTGGTCGGGTAGGCCTGATCGACTGGGTGCCCCGTAATCGCGGCGATCAGCGGGGCCGCGAGCGCAAACGCGATCATCAAGATGATCACCCCAACCGAGGCGATGGCCACCTTGTCACTGCGCAGCCGGCGCCACGTGAGCTGCCACTGGCTGCGGCCTTGAATAGCGGCGACCGGCGCATCTCCGACTGCCGCCGCCTGGAACTGAAGCTCGGTAACGCTCATCGCTGCTCCCTCCGATCCGCCCTGGCCAGAATCTCGCCTGTCTCGACAGGAAAGTGGCACGCGGTCAGGTGAGTTGCTGGGTCGCCCGCCTTCGCTTCAAGCGCGGGCTCGGCGGTGCCGCAGAGATCCTGCGCCTTCGGGCACCGGGGATGGAATCTGCATCCGGGTGGCGGGTTGATCGGCGATGGAACGTCGCCCGTGAGGATGATCCGTTGCCTGGCGGCTGCGGCGTCAGGGTCAGCGGCCGGCGCCGCGGAGAGCAGGGCCGCGGAATACGGGTGCCTGGGGTGGTCGTAGACCTGGTCGCCCGGGCCAGACTCGGCAACCCGGCCCAGGTACATGACCGTGACCGAGTCGCTGACGTGCCTGACAACTTCGAGGTCGTGGGCGATGAACAAGTAGGACAGGCCGAAGTCGTCCTGGAGGTCGGCGAGCAGGTTGAGCACCTGCGCCTGGATCGAGACGTCGAGCGCGGAGACCGGCTCGTCACAGATGATCAGCTTTGGGCGCAGGGCGAGCGCACGGGCAACCCCGATGCGCTGCCGCTGACCGCCGGAGAACTCGGCCGGGAACCTGTTGTAGTGCTCGGGGTTGAGTCCGACCCGAGCCATCAGGTCCTGGACGGCCCGCTTGCGCTCGGCTCCGGTCGCGGTGTTGTGGACGGCGAACGGGTCACCGATGATCGATCCAACCCGTCGGCGCGGGTTGAGCGCGCCGTAAGGATCCTGGAAGATCATCTGGATCTCGCGGCGGAACGGGCGCATCGTTCCGCGCTTGAGGTTCGTGATGTCCTGGCCCTCGAAGTACACCTTGCCCGAGGTCACCGGGATGAGGCCGGCGATGCACCTGGCCAGCGTCGACTTACCGCAGCCCGTCTCGCCAACCAGGCCGAGTGTCTTGCCGCGCCTGACAGTCAGCGACACACCGTCGACCGCCTGCACCTGCGAGACGGTCCGGCCGAGCATGCCGTTGCCCTTGACCGGGAAGTGCTTGACCAGGTTGTCGACCCGCACGAGCACGTCATCAGAAAGATCGGTGTCTGAAGGAAATCCGCTGGGTGCGGGACCGGTCAGCGAGTCGGTCATGCGATCACGCTTCCTTCTGATTCTGGTGCCGCCGCGATCGCCTCGGCGACCTTGACGGCCGCGCCGCTACGACCAAGCTCGACGGTGTGCCTGCGCTGCGCCTCAGCGTCGTCGCTCAAGCCGATGGCCGCGGCCGGGAGGAAGCACGCGGAACGGTGCTCGCCCGCGTCGCCGACCGGGGTCAGGTTCGGCTGCTCGGACAGGCAGCGGTCCATCACGTAGGCGCAGCGGGGGTGGAACGCGCAACCGGACGGCAGCGTGATCAGGCTCGGCGGCTGCCCGGTGATCGGCTTGAGCCGGTCTCCAGACGCCGAACTGTGCGGGATCGACTCGAGCAGTCCTTTGGTGTACGGGTGGTGGGGCTGGTAAAAGATGTCACGCTTGGTAGCCTTCTCGGCCGCTCGTCCCGCGTACATCACCATGACGTTGTCGGCGATGTCGGCGACCACGCCGAGGTCGTGCGTGATCATCAGTAGCGCCGTGTCCGACTCTTTCTGCAGCCGCAGTAGCAGGTCGAGTATCTGAGCCTGAACGGTGGCGTCCAGCGCCGTGGTCGGCTCGTCGGCGATGATCAGCTTGGGACTGAGCGAGATCGCCATCGCGATCATGGCGCGCTGGCGCATGCCGCCGGAGAACTGGTGAGGATAGTCGTTGACCCGCTCGCGCGGCCTCGGGATGCCGACGTGGCCGAGCAGCTCCACGGCACGCTCGATGGCTTTGGCCTTGCTGATCGACTTGTCGTGCGACCTGATCATCTCGGTGATCTGCCAGCCGACCTTGTACAGAGGATGCAGGCTCGTCAGCGGGTCCTGGAAGATGACGGCGATTTCCTTGCCGCGTATCCGCTGCATCGCCCTTGAGCCGAGCCCGACGAGGTTGACCCCGTCGAACATGGCCGAGCCAGAAATCTGACCGCCAGGGGTGAGCCCGAGCAGGCTCTGGGTGAGTACGGTCTTGCCGCTGCCCGACTCGCCCACGATTCCGAGCGTGCGGCCGCGTTCCACGCTGAACGACACGCCGCGCACGGCTTGCACGACGCCATCGGCTGTCGGGAAACTGACCCGCAGGTCGGTCACCTCGAGCAGGCTCATATGTCCCTCCACAGGTCGACCGCTGCGAATGAGCGAGCTTTCTGCAGGTTCAAGCAGCTCAAAGCACTGAGCGGCCTGAAGTTCCGATAGTGCACGAGTTGGATGGTTTCGACGTTGATGTTCGCTTTGATGGTTCGCTTTGATAGTTCGCTTCGATGATAACTGAGAGTACCCGTTTCATACTCGTGGGTCCGACCGGGATAAATAGCTCGCATACCCGGTCGGACCCACGACTAGCTATTTACTCAGGGCTTGTTCGGCTTGAGCCAGACGTTGGTGATGTCGGGCCCGCCGATGTTCGGGGCGTAGATGACCGCCGTCGAACCAGCGTTCTGGACTCGCTTGCTCGAGTAGAACGGCGCCTGGCCGTCACCGAGCGGAACGATGTAGGCGCCACCCATGACAAGGGTGTCGGCCTTGTGCCACAGAGCCGCGGCAGCAGCCGGGTCGGTCGACGTCTCGGCCTTGACGATCGTGGCGTCGAGTTCCGGGTTGTGGATGCAACCGTAGTTGTTGGTGTTGACCACGCAACGGGTCTTGAACAACGGGTCGAGGATGGTACGGCCGTTCGGGCCGAACCAGTCGGGGATCCAGCCTGGCTGGCCAAGGTCCCAGGTACCCGCCTTGTTGTTCGCCGGTGCGTTGCCGAGGTCGACGAAGAAGCTGGAGCCTGGCTCCGGCTTGCCCTGGAGGTTGACGCCGCACGGCTTCAGGCTCGCCTGGATCGCCGCGAAGATACGGCTGTTGACGCTGTCGTTGGCGTACAGGTAGGTCAGCGTCACGCCGTGCGGGTAGCCGGCCTTAGCCAGCGTGGACTTGCACTTGGCGATGTCACCCTGGCCGTTGTTGTCGGGGTAGTCGTTGTAGTTCTGGAAACCGACGTTGCCCGGCGGGACAGCGGTGTAGATGATCTTCGACACCAGCGGGCCGCCCTGCGACTTCTGCACGGCCACCTTATTAATGCCGTACTCGATCGCCTGCCTGACTCCCAGCTTGGCCGCCGCGCCGCCGGCGTTCGGGCTGCGCAGGTTGAACACCACGTAAGGCAGCGTCGAGGTCCACGGCCAGACCTTGAACTTCGGGTCGTGGGCGGCGATGAGGCCAGGCATGGCGGTCGGCTCGAGCGAGGTGTCGTCGACCATGTCATACGTACCGGTCGCGCCTGCCTGCATGTCGGCGAGCTGGGTCTGTGCCGAGGTGACGCCGATCGTCAGGGTGATCTCGTTGACGTACTGGTGCCTGACCGAGTCGGTTGACTGCTTCCAGGCCGGGTCCTTCATCATCACGATCGACTTGCCAGGCACGTACGAGGTGATCTGGTAAGGCCCGTCCGAGATGGTGTGCTGGTCAAGCTGCAGGCTGTTCGGCAGGTACGCGTCGTACTCAACCGGCCTGGCCGAGGCGAACGGCATCGCGAGCATGTACAGGAAGTCGCTCGCGGGCTGGATCAGGTGGAACACCAGCGTCGACGGCGTCGCGGCGACGACGCCGGGGATGTTGTGCGAGTTCTGGAACCCAGTCACGTTGGCAGCGGTGATCGGGTGCTTCTTCGGGTTAGCGAAGTACGCGGTCTCCGCGTCGCAGTACTGGGTAAGCCCCTTGATCGTCGAGCTGTAGTAGTTCAGGTTGCCGACGTAGCCGCCTGGCGCCGGGTTGCAGAACGCCTTGTACTCCCTGATGAAGTCATCGGCGGTCACCTGGCGGGGCGGGCTGGTGTTCCAGTCGACACCTGGCTTGATGTGGAACGTGTAGGTCAGGCCGTCGGCGCTGATGCCTCCGTTGGCCGCGGTCGGCACCTCCGTCGCGATGTCGGCCACTGGGGTCGTGTCCGTCTTCCAGCCCGGCGAGGAAAGCGTCGGGTCGGCGACGGTCGGGTAGGCCAGCAGCTGACGTGCGTAGGCGCGCTCCATGATGTAGTCAGCGGTGTAGTACGCGGGCACCGTGTCTATATGGTCAGGCCCAGAAGCGGCAACAAGCCTCAGCGTTCCGCCGAGCACCGGCTTGTTGGCAGCGCCGCCGGGTCCCGAAGAACTGTTCGACGAACTGCTGCAGGCGGCTAGCCCGGCCGCGGCCAAGCTAGCTATCGCCATGACGGCAATTCGCTGGGAACGACGTGTCATGAGCAGACTCCTTCTAGCCTGGCAGTGCGCACAGGCGTATCCGTGGTCACCCTACGTGGGTACACGCATTGCCCGGCCGTGTCTACCCAGCGCCGACGAGCATTTATGCAACCGCAATCACGCTGTGACTTGCGCTGTGGCTATCGAAATCACTCTGTGACCATCGCCCCGAAATCGCCCGTGATGTTCGTCACGTGACAAAGCGGGCCGCTAGCCCTCGAGCGCGTACCGCATGGGCCAGAACTTAGTTTGCGCCTCGGCCAGTTCCGCCGCCGGATCTGAGCCAGCGACGATGCCGCAGCCCGCGATCAAGCGTGCGTTCGGCCCGGAAATCTCGCCGCAGCGCAGCGCGATTCCCCACTCCCCGTTGCCCTTAGCGTCCACCCAGCCGACCGGTCCGCTCCACCGCGCCCTGTCCATGCACTCGAGCTCTCTGATCAGCTCCATCGCTGTCTCGGTCGGCGTGCCGCAGACCGCGGCGGTCGGGTGCACGGCGGCGGCTAGCGCGAGCGCCGAGTACTGCGCCGCCTCGCCGGCGGCGAGTTCGCCGTGCACCTGGGTGCCCAGGTGCTGGACGTTGGCGAACTTGAGCAAGCTCGGCTTGTCATCGACCCGTAGGTCAGAGCACAGCGGGGTGAGCGCGGCGCGGACGTCAGCGACCACGTACTGGTGCTCTTCCTGATCCTTGGTCGAGGCGAGCAGCTTGTCGCCGAGCGTGGCGTCGTGCCCGGGCGTACCGCCGCGCGGCATCGTGCCGGCGAGCACAAGCGAGTAAAGCTGCCTGCCGGTGCGCCTGATGTACAACTCGGGTGTCGCGCCGAGCAGGCCGGCGCAGGAGAAGGTGTAGCAGTCCGGGTAGCGCTCGGCCAGGCGGGCAAGCAGCACCCGCGCGTCGATGTCCTGCGCCGCGGTCGCGCAGAGCTCGATCGCGAGCACGACCTTGCGGAGGTGGCCCGCCTTGATGGCCCGCACGGCCGTGGCGACCGCCCGTTCCCAGTCCGGCGCCGTGAGACGGCCGTCCGACCAGCGCAGGCTGGTCGGCGGCGATAGCGGCAGCGGGTCAGGTCCTGGCACCTCCGGTTCGACTCCGATCGTCGTCAGCCACGACCGGCCTTCCCTGCGTGCGAGCACCACCTTGGGTATGACAAGGACGGAGCCGTCGGATGTCGGGTCGAACGTGAAGCTGCCGAACGCCACCGGCCCGGATCCTGGAACGCGGACTTCGTCGCTTACCAGGGCGCTGTCGAACTGCTCGCGCAGCCACTTCTCTCCGGCGGTGAACCTGTCATGCCCGGCGGGCAGAGTGATCGTCGCGGCCGTGCCCCAGCCGACGAGGCCATCGCCGCGCCTGACCCAGGCCAGCGCCTGCGGCTGCGGGAGTCGGCCGATCAGATCACCAGGATCGGGGACGGCGACGGTGCTGACCACGAGCCTGTCGGGCACCCGGCTGGTCGTTTCGTCGTGAATGCTCGTTTCGTCGCGAATGGCCGCTTCATGGCGCAGATATCCCACGGCAATCAACTGTACGTGCGAGCTTGTGCTTCTTTTCACACGGGATATGGCCTGGCAGCGCGCGCGTACCGGGCTCGGCGGCGGACTGCGGTGGACGCGCTACAGCAGCGGCAGCTGAACGCCGACTCGGTTGGCCGGCTCGACCGGCCCGTCAGCCCGAGTCGATGGCGGCCTGGCGGGCCGGTCGGCCGCGATGTTCCTCGCGTCGGCTTGATGGGCGCGTCCCAAGCCGTACCGCGCAGCTAGCTCAGAAACCATCGATGCGATGCGCCGCTGGTAATACTTCGGTGCGTAGGCGCCATTCCCGTAGAGCTCGCGGTACGGCCTGACCAGCTCTGGATGCTGCTCGGCCAGCCAGGCGAGGTACCACTCGCGAGCGCCAGGTCGCAGGTGCAGCACGATCGGGCTGACGCTGGCGGCGCCCGCCTGCGCGATCTGGCTGACGGTCTGATCGAGCTGAGCCGGCGAGTCGGAAAGAAACGGCAGTACCGGACCCATCAGCACGCCGCACCGGAGTCCTCTCCCGGTGATCTGGGCGCACGCGTCGAGCCGCCGCTGCGGCGCTGGCGTACCAGGCTCGACCGCCGCGGAAAGCTCGGCATCGACGAACCCGACTGACAGGTTCAGCCCGACGCTGGTGACCTGCGCGGCCTGTTCGATCAGGTCGAGGTCGCGCAGCAGCAGCGTGCCCTTGGTCAGTATCGAGAATGGGTTACGGGCGTCGGATAGCGCCTTGATGATGCCAGGCATGAGCCGGTACTTGCCCTCGGCGCGCTGATAGCAGTCCATGTTGGTGCCCATCGCGACGTGCTCGCCCGCCCATCGTGGCTTGGCCATCTCCTTCCTGGCCAGCTCGGCCGCGTTCACCTTCACGATGATCTTGGAATTGAAGTCGAGCCCGGTGTCGAGGTCGAGGTAGGAGTGCGAATTCCTGGCGAAGCAGTACACGCACGCGTGACCGCAGCCGCGATAGGGGTTGATCGTCCAGCGGAACGGCATAAGGGACTTGTCAGGAACTCTGTTGATAATCGATTTGGCATGGACCTCATAAAACGTCATGCCGCGAAAACCGGGCGTATCGAACGTTCGTGCGATAACGTCGCGCCCGAACAGTGCCGCCTGCACTTCCGGCCGAGGCGCCGGGGGAGTCGCCGAGGTGGCCGCGGCGCCCGGGTCGGCCTGGTCATCTAGCCGTAGTCCGTCCCATCGCACGCTGGACAGGCTAGAACAAAGTTTCGAATCTTTCAACTCGGCTATGGTGCGCTTAGTCTTGGGTGATGGGCAGGTAAAAAATCTTCCAACTGGGGATAGTAAGGAGCAGTCCCGCCTGATCGATCGCGGGCAGGACGGCGGCGGTGGAGGTGACAAAGTGGCGCTTCCGATGGATGAGCAGCGCATTCTTGAAGAGATGGAGCGCATGCTCGCCGCCGACGATCCCCGGCTCGCAGCCAGGCTCTCCGCGTTCGGCCAGCCCGGTGTCGGCCAGGTGCTCCGCACGAGGAGAGCTAAGGCCCTGCTCTCGCTGCTGATGGTCGCCGTGATTGCGACCGCGGCCTCGGTGATCTACATGATGAGCGTGTTCCGCCCGGGCGGGATGATACAAAATACC
>Ga0134126_10012368_pt1 | contig 10777 bp, 8 predicted proteins | sample KB31752_FD_96881 | JGI IMG/M metagenome (GOLD analysis project Ga0134126, IMG submission 96881) | Terrestrial soil microbial communities with excess Nitrogen fertilizer from Kellogg Biological Station, Michigan, USA - KB3-175-2 | ecosystem: Environmental > Terrestrial > Soil > Unclassified ...
TGGAAACATCACGAGCGCGTACGAGGCGTCGACCGCCGCTGCTGTTACCGCGATAGCCAGAAAACCGGCTGGGACAAAGACCCTTGTAACGAACCAAGCGCCCGCTAAGAAAAGAACAAAGCGATAGAACCATGGCCACAAAGGCCGAATGACTTCAACGAACGAAACTCCATTCTCTTGCGCCAAAGCGGACATGTTGGCGGGCAGGCTGATCAAACAGACACCCAAAACCGCTCCCAGCGGAGCGCCAACTACTCCAAATCGCCGCACCAGAAAGATCGCGCTGGCTACTGTCAAGACGCCGTCAAGTAAGGTGGTCACTGAGATTCGTCGTTCATATCCGAAACAGAAAATTGCGTAGACGGCAGTCGTATTCCAGTGCCGCAGCAGCATAGTCACCAGCAATAGCGCCGTCAGAAGAAATCCACCATACAGGCTGGGCCCGACCCACCAGTTAATAAAGCCACGATTAACCACGAGTACTACAGCCGCCATTGCTCCGCTGACAAGCAGCATCCCCTGACTTAAGGCTGTGCAAACTTCAAACAGTTTGATGCGCGACTCGGCCATCTTCATTTCGCTAAGACCAGGGCTTGCTGACTGCATTAACATTTGGGGTTGGTTAGCCAACACACTGATCAGTTTGCCAGTACACGTATAAGGCACCACAAACATTGGTCCCAAAAGCGTGCCAACGATCACCAAATCGGTGCCGTTTACGAACACCTGCGCGATTTGCGCAATGCTGACCCAAAGTCCCTGCTTTAATTGTCCCCGTAACGTTACCCACGACAATGTAGGCAAACGATGAGGAAGCACACCGGGGAAAGTTTTGAGCAGTCGGAGATAGCAAACTCCGGTTGCGATTCCTTGCGTAACAATCCAACCCCACGCCAGCGCGTACAAACCTTTCCCCGCTAAGACGAGCGCAATCGTCAAGGCAGTTCCAGCAGTCCACGCGACGATAACCAGCTTACCGAGAAAGGCGAGATCTTGTAGACCTTGCAAGATAGCCGCGAAGATACGCACCGGAAACGCGAACACAAACGCCACCATCACGATCGCAATCGGCGTCCGCAGCGGCCCCCAACTAGTTGGAATTGTGAACCAAAGACTGAGCGCCACAAGTGCAACCAAAGGAGTCTGGAAAATGACGACCCAAGCCGTCTGACCGACGACACCGGGGAGTTCTTTAGCTTCCGTGATGCCGCCGGCTCGTCCGGTGGCGTATGCAGTTGCCCGTGGGAGTAGCGCGATAATCCCAAAATCCATCAAGGACAGATAAGCGAGAAGCTGCGCGCCGACCAGCCACAGGCCATAGTCATGCTGGCCGATTCGACGCAACAGAAACGGGGTGAGCCATAGTCCTGCAACGGTCGCCAACCCTTGGTATGCGTATCCTAAGGCAACTCCGTCGAGAAAGCGTTTAGTTCGGCTCATGTGAGAAATGGTTGGTCTGTAGTCGCGGGATTTATTACTCAACGGCAGTTGCGCCTTCTCCGATTGCACGAAGAGAGTACCTTTGTCGAGGCTTTGACGATGCCGGAACCTTCAAGTCCTGTTTGGTAGCAACCCATCCAAGACCAAGAAGAACCAAAGTGGTGCCAGGAATAGATGTCAGCAATCCGACCCCAATAAAACCCGTAAGGAATATGGCAACGCATGAAAACCATAGCAAACGCCGGCAGAGCAGCCACTTGTCAGTTGGTAGAATTGCGCGTCGCGAGAAAATCCAAAAACAGAAAAGAAGCCATAGAGCTAATCCAATCCATCCCTCCTCAATAACGATCCGGGAGATTTCACTCTCTCCGATCACTTTCGGTGGCGACAACCGCCCTTTAAGAAAATAGGGGATACTTGTCCCCCCGCCCCCTAATCCGTTACCAATTGGATTATCCAAAATTATTTCCCACGTCGTTCCATTTAGGCTCCCAGCAACACGTTCCGTAATTTCGTCAGAGTCCTGCAAAGTTGTAAATCTTTGGAGCCGTTTCTCACCGGAAACAACCCAACCCACCGACAATAGCAGCACGAAAAATAATGCCCAAGAAAGCACATCGATTCGAGCATTCAAGAGAAAAACAACAATCGTTATCAGTACAATAATAAAGGGCGTTCTCGCGGAAGCAATAAAAACGCCCATTAGCGTCGCGAATATTGACACGACGACTAGTTTATTTCTCCACCCTGTTCGACGTTTCTGAGTCCAGGCGCCTATCAGAAATATGAGGGTAAAGGCCATGGCTCCGCCGTAGGCATGAGCGTTCGCAAATGTAGATGGGATTCGGTATGCAGAAAGGACACTCTTATCGCCAAATCTAACTGCATCGTTGCTCCGATATATCAACTCCGTGACGTCATTATGCGGAAAAAAGCTTTCCAGACCAACAAAATACTCTGCCGCTGCCACCGAAAATGCAACGATATTGAGAACTGCTAAACATATCGTAATCCTGTAGATGTCATTCTTAGTAAGTCTCGATCCGATTAACAAGAGTGGTAAAAAGAAGATCGCCCCTCTCAATCCGACGAGTTCTATCGCGAGGTCCTGTCTTGGCAGGCAAAACAAAACTAGGGGCCAAGCTATCAAAATGAAAATCCATAGCCTTAAATCTCGTTCTCTATGATCCTGCGCTGCGCTCTGCCGCTTAGTAAATTGAGGTATGTAGAGACCGAGAACAGCGCAATCAAACATGAAATGAGACGGCGTTGATGGAAGATTCGCGCGGATGATTCCATACAGATAGCCTGTCACTAAAACGGACATAAGTCCGCTCGACAGTGACCGACGGCTAAGAGAGTAGGTCACTACAAACGCGATTATGCACAGAGCTATGGAAAGCATGAGATCTATCGAAGACATGCGTCAATTTGAAGAGTCTTCGTTGATATACGTCAACCTGATCAACTTCTCGTAGCCCATATCATTCCGTGAGGTCCCGACAGAGTGTATTCTTCAGGCGTGTCAGTTGTTTTGTAACCCAATTTGCCAAGTCTGCGATGACACCAACTGTGCGCGTTGCTTATGGCGGCATTCTCGTGCCATTCCATTACAAGATTCTTGATGAGGAGCGATTCGAATCGCGGATCAGCCAATAACTCATACTCGCTACCTTCGATGTCAAATTTGAGAAGATCTACATTCTTCCCTTTTAGATAAGCCAGCAAGTCAATAATCTGAACGTCTATCGTATTTGCTCCAGCTTGTGTGGTGAGATGAGAGCTGGGACCATCGTCAACCAGGTACAGCCTCCCGTCTGCCGTCCCGGCTCCGCACTCAAGAATCGTAACTCGTTCTTGCCAGCCGTTAATTTCTATGTTTTTACGGAGCTGCGTTAAATGGCGGGGATGGGGCTCGATGCCTATGACGTGCGCGTTCGGAAAATTATTCAGCCAAAAGAGACACGTGTATCCTACGTTTGAGCCAACATCAACAATCAATCTCACGGCCTCTCGCCGTATGGAGTCGGGAAATCTATAAGCCCTAATAGTAAATACTTCGCGCGCTATTGCTAAGTCTAAAAATGGTTCTGGCCTAAGCACGAGACTGAGCCGAGTTTTCAATCGCACTCTCGTATCCTCAGTAGATTTCATTGCCCGCCACATCAAGTAACGCACCTTACTTGCGACAGTCATGTCGTCTCGCAACCGTTTCACATGGCCTCCTAAATCAAGTCTAAGTCAGGGTTTTGTACGGTCCTTCAAAGCGAGCCCACCTACTGGCCAGTATGAATAAGACTTCTCGCAATCCATCCCTCCTGAGCATGAGAATGGGCGAGAGGGCGGCGGCTGCCAGCAACTCAAGAAGCGAGATGAGACGATGACGTAATCCGAAATTTGTCTGACTGTATCTAACCTCGATCGTCTTTTGGCTCCGGATGATGCCGACGATAAGCTTGCAGAAGTACTTTGAAGTAAGACGCGACTGTGGGATCAAATGTAGCAGCCGCAATTTCGGGGAATAAACTCTCTTGTACCCAGCTTTGCCAATTAAATATCCCAACTCAATATCGCCGCCACTCGTCAACGATTTGCCTTTGCGATCTGCTAATAATCTCTCCGGTTCAGTATAGGGTACCGCTCTTAGGAAAGCGCTTCGTCGAACCCACATACCTGCCCCAATGGTGGGCGCGAATTCAGTGTCGGATCCCCATTCGATTACCGAATCTCCCAGCCTATGGTTTATTGCGAACAGATGCTCGCGTCGTCTCATACTCTTCTTTGGATCACATTCATAGCGTGGATACACCCTTGACACAAGCACGCCGACGGATGGATCGGTGAAGAGAGAGATTCCGTTGGAGATGTAATCCGCCTCCGGTACATTATCGTCATCGAGAAAACAAACGAATTCTGAACGCGCCTCAAGAATTCCTTTAATCCTCGCATAAGACAGCCCGGTCCGAGGTTCTGTGACGACGCGACACTCTATCGCCGCGTCGCGCAGTGCGCACACGCCCGCGTGCTTTTCTGTCACCCGATACTTATCATGCGTCGAGTTATTATCGATGATAATCACCTCGAATAGCTTCTTATCAATGCATTGCGAAACCAACGCTTCTAACGTTGGTCCAATTCTTTTTGCCCCATTTAGCGTCGGAATGATTACAGATGCGAACGATGTCATGTCAGCGCGCCAGGTTTTTCATTTCCGTCCAATCAGGGCGACGGTGTCGGACAACGGACGGGGAAACAAGCGTGAGAGACGACCAGGGTAATGCCATGGTGTCAGTACAACGCGGCCTTGCTGGCTAAAATGAATTTCAACTTCCGACAAGCCGGCAGCAGCGGCCATTCTTTTCAAGTCTATTTCCAGCAGCGCCGTGAGATGTGCGGGATAGTGAACATCCTGGAACGATGCGAATCGCTTCTTAACGATTAGCGTCAGCAAACTCAGAAAGCTCAGTTGGTTTGGGGTTGTCACGATTACCGAAGCTCCCGGTTTCGCCACGCGCACAAGCTCGCGCATGAACGCCCAGGGATTCTCAAGGTGCTCGATTGTTTCAACCGCGACTACCACATCGGCGTAATTATCAGGCAAGTCTTTTTGCCCAGTATCTAAGTTGGCTAGATGGAATTCGCCGGAAGCCGGAAAGTCATCGTAACGAATACAGTCAACTCCGACGTATTTACCAAACCGTTCTCTGACATGCGGCCAGAGCTGTCCCTCGCCGCAGCCGACGTCAACGAGCACATTGCCTGTCAAATTTCGACCTTTTATCAGGTCAGCGACCATTTGATAAATCGCCGGATCGCTAATGCCGAGCGTTTGCCGCGCCCGCGCTTCAACATGCGAATCTATCTGCTGAACAACCGTGGCGCTCATGCGATAGCCTGACGTCGATGATTAAGTGAATTGATGCAGCTTTGGAACTTGTGAAGTTGAGTCCCGGGATCGCACAACTGCTCGGCGCGTCTGCGTCCCCGCTGTCCAAGTTGGACGCGCAGGTCATGACTTTCGATCAACCGTCGCAACTCCTGGGCTAAAGTTTCGACCTCGCCGGCAGGAACGCGTACGCCGCAAGTCTCATCGACAATTTCTCGCGCAGCTCCCGTATCGCTCGTCACCACGGGCAAGCCGGCGTACAGAGCTTCAATGAAACTGATTCCGAACGGCTCGCCAGCGGTGTTTGGTTGGCAATAGACATCCGCGGCGCCGAGAAGTTCGTTAACGTCGTCACGCTGGCCAGCAAACCGAACACGCTCCCCAATCCCAAGCTCCCGCGCCAGGTCTTTTAGCTCATCAAAGTATTTACGCTCTGAGGCGCGTTGGGCGCCGCCCACTATCCAGCACACCCAGTCTAACGTTTTGTCTAGCTTAGCTAGCGCCTGGAGATGTGTGTCGTAACCCTTCCACCGCTCCATCCTTCCGACTTGGACAATCACGGTGGCGCTTTCAGAAGTCGCAAGTTCAACCCTCTTCGCGGCCCTGACTGAGGGTGCATTCATTTGCGGTGGAGAAACTGGACAGTAAACGATCTCTACCGTGGTGTTTGGATAGAGCACGGACACAGATTCGGTTGAGTACTTGCTGTTGCCCAGGATTAGATCGGGCCGCGTTCGCTTCGCCAACCGCTCTAGCCAATGACTACCATCAGGCGGGGCGTGCAAATAGAAGACAAGTGGCGCGGCTGCCGCGCGCACGCTGGGCCCAAATGCCGCTTGCGTCCAGCACGAATGCGTCACCACAGCATTGAACTTCTCTGCCCGCACAAGTTCCTCCAGGTGCTTGCGCGCTCGGCGAACCGATAGCGGATCTCGCAACCTGACTGCGCCCAGATCATGAACCGGTGCTCCTGTCGCGACCAGCTCATCACGCAAACGGCCCGCGAAACACAGCGCGAACTCAAATTCCAGAGAGGGACACAGATGCTGATGGCGCGCTTGCGTCAGCATCATTGTTTCGACGCCTCCAAAAAGATTTCCGCTATGAACGTGAAGGACGCGCATTGTCTAACATCTAGAGGGATGACGACGCTAATTGAATCCGTCTAAAGAATTTTTATTGACTACGTTAACGGAGAAATGGTTCCCACTGCGACCCTTGCTTGGGCGCGATAAGTTCCGACAACGGGGCGTTCCGCTTTTCGATCACCACCACAAACGGGTAAAGGTGAACCGAATGGATCGTCGCCTGAACGCCGTTCGTGGGAACGACGAGCCGGCGTTTCGGGTTGGTCGGATCAGAACTTTCCCCCTCATTCCCATTCAGCCGGTCGGCTAATCCGGAGACAAATGCGGCGAACGCGTTGTCTTGCCCGTGAACGTCTTCACAAAGGTAGACCCCGCCGGGACGGATACGGGGAAGAAGTTCCTCTAACGTGACTCGCTGTTGCTCGGGTGTGTGCCCGCCGTCATCGATCACAATGTCTGGTGTCGGAAGGGTGCCATCGGCGAGCACACGACGCCAGAACGTCCGATCAGCCTGGTCACCAATTAAGACCGAAGTGCCCTGCCGTTCGTAAGCCCGACAGGCTGATTCGATGTCCACTCCGTAGATCGTCGCGCATGGCCCGAAGTACTCCCTCCACATGTCCAGCGAACCGCCGGAATAGATGCCGATTTCAAGGATTACGAGATTGTCGCGGTGGCGGAGCGCGTTGAAATGCCGGTGGTAAATGTCAAAGTAGTGTTGCCACTTCCAGATGCCAGGTCCTTCTACCCTTGCATCGAAGAACGACTCAAGGGTAGACCGGTCTCGTATGGGGGTAGCAGGTGGCGAGCCAACTGACGTAGCGGCCCACTGGGCCGCAAACTCTGCCCCCGTCCGTCGCCACGGGACGACGACCGATAAGTAGCGGTAAAATCGGCGCAAACTCTTTCCGTAGTCTCTGGTCCTGTTGAAACTCAATACTCTCATCCACCCTTCAGATCGTTGCTTTAAGACCAGGACGCGCACATCAGAGCTTTTTTAGAACCAACAAAATGTCAAAAGAGGCCGCGCCATAATCACGTGCAATATCAAAAGCAGCGATACGGTGCAGGAACCGATACATTGAATTGTTTGTCCGCCGTAGCCGATAGAATGGCCACAACGCGATACCGGTTAGAGGAAACAGAAGGAGTCCGCCAGTACGCGAGGCCTCAAGTTCCCATCCTTCAGCCAAGAGTGAGTCCAGCTCGACACGGGAAAAGTGGTGATGCCAAACAACGTCAGCGGATCCGCCGCTATAACCCGCATCTCTCCGACCTTCACCCAGCAAAGCACGATATAGACGCGGCATCCTAAATCGCAGGTTATTCGAGTCCAAAAAGGCGAACATGCCCGCATGAGGTACGCGTAACAAGAAACGACCTCCGGGACGCACAACGCGGCGGATTTCGTCCAAAGCCTGTTTTCGAAGACTTGACGGGATGTGTTCCAGGACCTCGATGCACATGACACAATCAAAACTGCTATCAGAAAATGGAAGCTGGGCGGCACTCCCCTCGCGAAGATCGGCATGTGGCAAGTTCTCTCGCGCTTTGGCAACCGCAGCTGGGTTTATGTCGATTCCCGACAGTTCGATCTGTGGATAGATCGCCGCACAGGAACCCAAGTGCTCTCCGACGTTGCAGCCAACTTCCAATAAGGAGTTCGTTTCGCGCGGCACCCAGCGGACCGGTTGCATCCAGTTCTCGCGACTGAGCGGATCTTCCGGTGCGCCATTTGTTGAGGAGGACATCAGAGAACCGATTGATAAAGAGAGGTTAATTCACCGCAAATGGCTTGAAGATTAAATCTATGTTCGACACTTGCTCGGCTCGCCGTCACCATCGCAGCACGCAAGCCCGAATCCTTTGATAACTCCACAATCTGCTCAGCTAATTCCTGGGCGCTTCCAGGAGTGTGACTTAGCGCGATCCGGATTAATTCACCTGAGTGGGAGGACGACCCATTGCCATTCATCTGGATCAACTCTACGGCGCCGCCCGCATTGCTGATGATTACCGGACGGCCGCAGGCCATCGCTTCGACGATCGTGAGGCCGAATGGTTCGGGTTGAATGCTGGCGTGAACGACAATATCCAAGGCGCGGATCGCGGCCGCGGGTCGCTCGACAAAACCCGTAAAGCCGACGCGATCGGAAACGCCGAGTTGCTCCGCCAACGATTGCAGCTCCTCACGTGAAAACTGGCTGCCGTCGGTCTGATAAATTGCGTCGCCGATAATATAAGCGCGCCAAGTCACATCCGGCGGCAACAAAGACAACGCGCGCAGGAACACGTCGTGTCCTTTCCAACGACCGAACGTCGCCAGCAATCCGATGCGTACATACTTTTCCCGCGAGCCGTTGACCGCCAGTCCGGATAAACTGTCCAAATCCAAACGCTCCCCGTCCGGAGAAAACTCTGTCGTGTCCACCGCGTTATAGACCGTCTGCACTTTCACGCCGGGCCCGCAAACTGCTTCAACGTCGCGCTTCACACTTTCCGAGTTTGCGATGATCAAAGCGCACCGATTGCATAAGAGCTTGATTAATCTGGCCATCAACGGACGCGAACTGACATAGTCGTGAATGTGCCAAATCAGCGGAGTGCCACGAGGCTTCGCGAGCGCACCCAACACGTGCATCTTGAAGCCGTTCGTATGAATGACGTCAGGTTTGAGAGTGGTAAGCGCGCGCCGCAGTCGCAATTTGGCCGCAGCAATCGCGGGCGCCGCCAACACTAGTCGCATAAGCAGACCCAGCCGTGAGACTCGCTTGCCGGCTGGACCTTTCAGGCCGGAATCGCCGAGCCGCGCCACCGACTTTGGAAACTGGAGAACTTGGCACTCTGCTCCCAGCGCACGAGCACGTGTCACCAGCGGCCCGTCGTCAGGAGTGATTAGTGAAAGTTCCCATTGGGGCTGCGATTGTCTGATGGCCGCAATGATGCTGAGCAGAGCGACTTCTGCGCCTCCCATCGCGCCTCTGGGATTTAGGTAAGCAATTTTCATTGCGAGAGAAGAGGAACGCAGGTGTCGGGTATCAGGTGGCGGGTGTCTGCGGTCGGAGATCAGACGTCGGACCTCAACGGTCAGATGTCAGATAGCCGATGGTTGTGATGTCTGATCTCTGACTTCTGACGTCTGACATCCGATCTCTGACCTCTGACATCTGAATTCTGACGTCTGACTTGCTCAGCTCTTTATTGAAAGTGCGTTGGCGGCTGATGCCGCCTGGCCGTCGCCGTTTTCGGACTCCGGGCCGGCGTAGTAGCTCTGATACTTGTAGTAGTAATGGTCCTGCCGGCTGGCGGTGACGTTGTTCAGGACGACGCCAAAAATCTTCGCGCCTACTTCGGTCAACAACTGCCGCGCGCGTTTCACGACGTCTCGCGAAGCTGCGCCGCCGTGCACCACCAACAACACTCCATCCGCAAGAGATGACAAAAGTACACCGTCAGTGAATGACGCGACCGGTGGAGAGTCGATCACTACGTGCGTGAAATTGTTTTCGAGCACCGCTATTAGCCCACGCACCTGATCTGAACCTAACAGCTCGGCAGGATTTGGTGGGATTCTTCCCGAAGGTAAAAGATACAGCCCGCTCTCTTCATGTTGTTGCACCAGCGCGAGGATCTCGGCCTCAGTCGGTTTCGTGGCGAGAAGCGTGCTGAGCCCGGCGCTGTTGTCGACGCCGAATATTGAGTGCAGCCGAGGCCGTCGCATGTCTGCATCGACCAGCAGAACTCGCGCGCCTGTCTGCGCCAGTATCATCCCGGTGTTGACGACGGTAGTCGTCTTCCCTTCACCGGGCTGGCTGGAAGTAACCAGCAAAGTTTTGGGCGCGCCGCCGGGAGATGACAAGAGCACTGAGGTCCTCAGTTGACGATACGCCTCAGCCAGAGGAGACCTTTGCGAACTGTGCAACAAGAGCTCATCGCCATTCCTGCGTCCGTTCTTTTTGTGGCTCGGAATTGCCGACAACAAACGTCGCGAAGTCGTCCCGCCAAAAGCTGGGATAACCGCCAATGCCGGCAAGCGCAGGAAACTCTCTACTTCTTCGGACGTACCGATTGAATCGTCGAGGTAATCAAGATACCGCGCCAGAGCAATTCCCAGGATCAGCGACAACAACGCCGCCAGCGCCACCATTTGTTTGCGTTTGGGAGCGACGGGAAACTTTGGTTTGGCAGCATAGTCGAGCACATGGATGTTGTTGGGCGTGCCGGCGAGGATTACGTCGTTCTCTTTTGCGCGCTGGAGCAATCCATCGAGCAGGGTCTTATTCGTTTCGATCTCCTGTTGGAAGATTCGATAATTAACGGCGGCTTCGTTTTGCGTAATGGTTTCGGATCGCTGTTTATCGAA
>Ga0134126_10012369_pt1 | contig 10777 bp, 8 predicted proteins | sample KB31752_FD_96881 | JGI IMG/M metagenome (GOLD analysis project Ga0134126, IMG submission 96881) | Terrestrial soil microbial communities with excess Nitrogen fertilizer from Kellogg Biological Station, Michigan, USA - KB3-175-2 | ecosystem: Environmental > Terrestrial > Soil > Unclassified ...
GGCCCCGGAATAACGCCCTTCTCGATGGCCTGCTTTAACCCTACATCATCATACATCGCGCCCTCGGTACCCAGATCACGGGTTGTCGTAAATCCTGCCAGCAGGGTTGCCCGGGCATGAACGACCGCCCGCGCCACACGTTCCGCCCGGGATTCCTTTAACACCTGGTCATTCCAGGAGACTTCGTTATAAGGATGCAAAAAGAGATGGCTGTGTCCTTCGATCAACCCGGGCAACAACGTCGCGCCGCGCAGCTCCAACACCACTGCGCCCGAAGGCACCGAAAGAGATGCCACCGGGCCTGCCGCCACAATCGTTCGTCCACGCACGATCACCGCCCAGCCCTCATGCACTTGTTCGCCGTCGAAGACCCGATCCGGTCGCAAGGCGTAGGTAGTGTCATGCGTCGCCGGAGCTGCGGCCCGCGAATGGCCGAGAGTGCTATGCGGGTCCTGAGACCAGCCCATCCGGCACACGAGCAAAAAGGCCAGTTGAAACAGCAATCTATGTAGCATCTGTCCTGGTTTTACGCTGAAAATACAAATAAAAAGGTATCCCCGTAGCAGTGAGCACCAAAGCAAGAACGGAGTCGATCATCGGCGCCTGTCCACTGCGGTAAGCGACCACATCATTGTAAATAGTCGTTACGAGATAGAACAAGGTAAACGCGGCAAAGAGCAGCGGTATCCAGGGATATAGCCGCACCCTGTAGGGCCGCGGAGCATCGGGCATCCGCCGCCGGAGGATCATCAGCCCTATCGCCATGAGTCCATGAAAGACCCAGGACATAAAGGCAAACATATCCGCCAGGACATCGAAGCTGCCGCTAAACACAAAAAGGATGCTCCACACCCCCATGATGATCACCGCATTTCCCGGTGTGCCAAAACGTGGCTGGACTTTCCCTGCCCAAGGAAAAAAGCTCCCGTCCTCGCCCATCGCAAACGTCACCCGCGCATTGGTGAGCAGGTTCACATGCGTAGCGCCAAAAGTCGACACGACGATCAACAGCGACACCAGCCCCGCAGCAGCCGTGCCAAGCACCTGCTGGACCGCATCCGCCGCCACCAGCGTGGAGTGCGCCATCACCCCGATGGGCAGGATATAATTGTACGCCAGCGTCACCAGGATATAGATCGCCATGCAGGCGCCGAGTCCGATGAAAAGACTACGGCTGATATTCCGCCGCGGATCTTCCAGCTCTCCCGCAACCATATTGATGTTATACCATCCGTCATACGAAGAGAAGGCGCCAGATGTGGCAGCCATAAAGCCCGTGAGCACCAGCCAAAAGGAAGGCTTGAAATCCGGACTGTTCGTAAAAAAGTTCGCCACATGCCCCTGCCCCGAGAACAGCAACCCACCGATCAGCAACACCAGCGCAAGGGTCTTCATGATCGTTGCCACCAGCTGTACCGCATTTCCAAAACGGACGCTCAGATAATTGATTACCGTCAGCAATGCCAGGATCAGCGAAGTGAGCACCTTTACCCCGAAATCCTCCAGGGGATAGATCTCCCCGATATACGGAATGTGGAGATGAACCGAAAGCTCCGTGGCCCGCGGGAATCGCGGCAAATGGATAAAGAACCCGGCATACTGCGCACACACGATGGTGATAGCCGCGAGCGAAGCGGTATTGATCACCGCCATCGCCGACCAGCCATAGAGATACGCGACAAAATTGCCATAGATCTTCTGCAGATAGATATAAGGCCCGCCGGTCTCGGGAAACATGGTGCCCAACTCCGAATAGATCATCGCTCCAAGCAGCGACGCAGCACCCGCCACCAGCCACACCAACAAAAGCAGCTTGGGGGAACCCAGCCGCTGCGCCATCGAGGCCGGTCGCATAAATATACCGGACCCGATCACACTCCCCATTACAATGGAAACGGCGGACCACAACCCAATGCTTTTTTTGAGCTGCTGCGTCATAATAACTCAGCTATCAGCCGGTGAAAGTGATGCGTTCCCTGTTCGCGCGTCACCGAATACCGCCCATGTGTATAATACCGCGAACGTACGCCCCGCTGCACCGCCTCGACCACCTCTTCATCCTCGAGCTCTACGGTATCGAGGCCGGCCCCCGCGCCTTTATTATACCGGCTTTCATCGGCCACATAAGTAAGGAACGAAACGCATGTCTCACCAGGGTTCACGGGCTTCACAATATTCACGGAAAGGCCCCACGGATAGAAATTGAACATCAAATTAGGAAAGACAAAGAAATAATACGCCGCCACCCGCTTGCCATAGTCTGCGGAACTCGCCGGTAGGTCGAATATCTCTTCATCGTCTTTGGCGATGCCCAATTGCACACTGGAGTTGCGAAACAATTCGGTGGTGTAATTACCGAAATCGATTACCGAGTTGAGTCCGGCATGTACAAAAGGGATGTGAAAACCCTCGAGATAATTCTCGCAATACAATGCCCAATGGGCTTTTACTGTGAAATCGCGGCTCAGTTCCGGCCGCAGCACGTATTTTTCCAGCGGCAGCCAGTGCAACCGGTCCATGATATCCCCCCAGTAGTCGCGAAACCCGCTGCCGGCCCCGGATCGAGCCGCCCCGTCGCCCATGTCAAGCGTCGTAAATAACCACGGCCCCCAGGTCTCCACCGGCAACCGCAGCAGATCGTCCGCCGCCGATGGAAAATCGGCCACTTCCTTAAACTCCGGCATACTTCGAAACCGTCCGTCCAGCTCGAATATCCGCCCATGATACCGGCATCGCAGGTGCATCAGTTTACAAGCCTCATTCACTACGATATTCCCGCGGTGCGTGCATACATTGCTCAATACCCGAAGCGCTCCGGCCGCATCGCGTACCAGCACCAGCGGTTCATCGAGATATCCCTCGAGCAATGTAAAAGGCAAAGCATCCCCGGCAGCAGGTGCCTGCGAACCGTCACCGATAAATTGCCAGGAAGGGGCGAACAGCTTCTCTTTGGCAAGCATGAAAATTGCCGGATCGGTATAGAAAGCCGTATCCAGCGTGCGAGCGTGGGCGATATCGGGGTCAATGGAAAATCGGGACATAGGAGGCATATTTGTAAGATAAGAAAGAGTTATCGTAATTTTGCGCCCATGGCAGAAGATCTACAGATAGCCCGGGGCACAAAAACAGAGCAATATGCTGCCCTGCTTCCTCAGATCAGGGCGCTCATGGAAGGCGAGTCGGACCCGACGGCCAACCTCGCCAACATCGCCGCCGCTCTCAAAGAGCAATTCGGCTGGCTTTGGGTGGGCTTCTACCTGGTGAAAGCAGGGGAGCTCGTCGTCGGTCCCTTCCAGGGTCCCGTCGCCTGCACGCGCATCCGGAAAGGTAAAGGTGTCTGCGGGACAAGCTGGGCCGAAGAACGGACCCTGATCGTGCCCGATGTGGATGCCTTCCCCGGTCATATCGCCTGCAGCGGCCTCTCACGTTCCGAGATCGTAGTGCCGATCCATAGCGGCGCCCAAATCGTAGGGGTGTTAGACGTGGATAGTATAGAATTGAACGCCTTTGATCGGGAAGATCAGCATTGGCTCGAGGAGATCATAAAAATTATTCCCGGCGTCAACGCATAAAAACCGATCCGTATCGTTAAGAAGCAATTATTTTAAATCTAATATGAGCAAGAAGCTGATCGTATTCGGTCTCGTAACATTCGTTTTAGTCGCGTCCGCGGCAAAGGCCCAGGGCCCGGTACCGCCTTCCGTGATCCTCGGAAGAAAAGAAGTTCCCATCCTTTGTTATCACCAGATCCGCGACTGGAAACCCACGGACTCCAAAGTCTCCAAAGACTATATCATGCCGCCGGCCGATCTCAAGGCCGAGTTGAAGATGCTCCACGACAGCGGTTATCACACGATCCTTCCGGATCAGCTCTACGCCTATCTTACAAAAGGTGCGGCGCTCCCCAGCAAACCCATCATGCTGACCTTCGATGATACCGATGAGGACCAATATACCGTTGCCTGGCCGGAAATGAAGAAATACGGCTTCCGCGGTGTCTTTTTTATCATGACCATCAGTCTCAACAAGCTTCCGCATTATATGACTGTAGCCCAGGTAAAAGAACTCTATGCCGCCGGCAATGTCCTCGGCAGCCATACCTGGGACCATCATAATGTAAAAAAATACCAGGGGAAGGACTGGGAGATACAGATCGACAAACCCACCAAACAGCTCGAAGCCATCACCGGTTCGAAGATCAATTACTTCGCCTATCCTTTTGGTTTGTGGAACCCCCAGGCACTGCCTGAACTGCGCAAAAGAGGCTTTATTATGGCCTTTCAGCTGGCCGACAAAATGGATCGCAACGATCCCCTGATGACGGTCCGCCGCATCATCGTCGGCGGTGGCTGGAGCCTCAAGACCTTCGATGCCGCAATCAAGCGCGATTTTCATTGATCGGGCTGCCCGCAGCTCAATGCCCCTGCTCGCTTAGGTATTCGCGCGCGATATCCGGATAGATCGCCACACGATGCGTGCGGACCAGGTCATGCACCGGCTGATCCTGCCCATCGATCTGCAAGGTGATCTTATTGGACGGCAACGCCGGCATATGACAATCCACGCAGTTCACCGCGTGAGCGACTTTCTCCGTTGGGACGTTCGATGCCGCGGCCTTCGCGAGCTGTTTCGAGATCTCCGGCATCGTGCAGCCATGCTGCGCAACCCCATTGTGACAGTTCATACAACGCGCGGAATAGACCGCCACCTGACCAAATTCATTGGTATGCGGGTCGTGACAGCTCCCGCAATCCAGCTTGTCCGAGAACCGGAAGCATTTGCTTGCCGTCAGCAGCCCATACTGGTTACCGTGTACGTCGAGGGTTGCAGTGGCCGAGGTGTCGTAGTCCGCTGTGGAATAGTTATCCAGGGAATCCCCGACCGCAAAACTAAAAGAGGGCGCAAATTCTTTCCGAAAGCCCGAATGACATAGGGCGCAGGCATCGAGCCGCTGTTGCCGGCTGAGATGGGCAGCATTGGTTATATAGCGACCGGTAACTTCACCGGGGTGGGCGGTATGCCACGCCACATGTTCGGAGCCCGGGCCATGACAGCGTTCACAGTCTATTCCGTAGCGGATACTGGCGCTGTCGAATATCGTCCCCTTTCCCTCCACCTCGGCGATCCTGGCGTTGGTGCCGTGGCATTCCATACATTGACCGCGGACCTGTTTGCCAAAATAGACCATATTGGACGGGTAGCCAGGACTGTTACACCAGGTTTCGAGCGGAACATAGTAGGAAATGGGCAATTGAAAAAGCCGGTCTCCATCCCAGTACAAATAGGACTGTCCCTTGCGGCCCGAACCGATCACGATGGCAAAAGCCTCGCTCTCCATGACATTTCCGTTAAATAGGGCCGTTTGAAAGAACCCGCCGCCCTTTTTCTCCATGTGAACCTCCATATGATCGTTGTAAACAAAACGGTTCTTGCCATATTTGAACGAACCCTTGATCGCCGCTGCGCTCGCGGGCCGTGAGTCCAGATAGTGCGCCGTTTGGAGATGCGTGGCATAGATATTTTTGTGGCATGGCGCGCAGGCGGCGGCCCCCACGAATTTGGCCTGGTCACCGGTGGGGGGCAAAGATGCGGGATCGGTGCGCGGCGTCCATCGGGCCGTAACGAGGTAGATCGCAGGCGCCAGCAAAAAAGTAAGCTGATATTTTTTCAAACCGGGCATTTCGAAACGTAAATATCATTTATTCAATCGAAGTACCTGCACAGCATCGTCGTTTTTCGCAACGATCAGCATCCTGCCGGCGGCGGCATCCTTGACCTCCACGATCCCGCGGACATCGCCGCCGATATAACAGCCACTGAGTGCAGGGTCTATGGGCCGCCAATCCGGCCCCTTGAGTAACATCCCCAGGCTGGCATCGGACCGTCCCAGTTGCGTCCGGTAAGGAAAGAAATTCCCGGCAACGAGGATGTCCGGCACTCCATCGCGATCAAAATCGTCAACTAAAGAGCCAAAGACCTTGGAGAACTGCGCCGCGAGAGGCAGTGGTGAAAATACGAATTTCCCATTGCCTTTGTTATACAGAATGCCCGAGGCGAGCTGGTTGCAATGCAGCACCCTGGCCTGTGCGAGCTTCTCCGGAGGGAAAATATCCTGGATCGTCGCGTCGGCATAGGCCTTATAGCTGTTGAACTTCTTACGCAGCACCGTGATCTGGCCGAGCAGTTCGTCCCGCGACGCCAAGGGGTAGCTTTTGCCCTGGATATAATAACAAAGAATGGGGTCGATCGTTCCGTTGTTGTCGAAATCAGCTGCATACAGCGAAAGCGGTTGCGTGGGCGAGGCCTTGAACTGGACGTTGAGTCCACCGTTCCCGAGGATGAAATCGGTGCGCCCGTCTCCATCCACGTCTGCCGGGGTGATCGAAGACCACATGCCGTCGAGCCCCGTGAGCCCTGCCAAAGCGGAAACGTCCGTCAATTTACCTTTATCGTTCTGGAAAAGCATCACCGGCATCCAATCGCCCGCGATGAGTAGATCGGGGTAATTCGCATCTCCTACCGGCGTCCAAACCGCCGCTGTCACCATGCCGGGTAATCGAAGGGCCGGACATACCGCATCTGTGACATCGGTAAACTTCACCGTGCCGCCACTCGACTCGTTATGCAAAAGATAACTCTTCGACGGCAGCGGAAACGAACCTGGCATCCCACGCCCACCCACGAAAAGATCGATCTTCCCGTCGTGATCGAAGTCCCCGGCAGCAATAGCATATTTGCTGCTCAGCATGGGTGGTAATGTGCTATCGGGGGCCAGCGTGAAATTCCCATGCCCGTCGTTGAGATAGAGATGATCCCGGAACCCTGCGCTCTGGTCGTTGTATTCGTTGCCGCCGCTCACGACATAGAGGTCCATATCGCCGTCCCCATCCGCGTCGAAGAAGATCGCGTTGACCTTCTCCGAAATCGTATCCAGCGCCCAGGGCTGTGACGGCGCCGGCTGAAAATGCCCATCCCTGGTTTGGAGGTATAGCTGACCGCCCTGGCCGATGGCGCCGCCCAAAAAGACATCGGCCAATCCATCTCCATTGACATCGGCCGAAGCCAGCGCCGGCCCCTGACGCGATAGCTGGTATGGCAAAAGCGATTCGTCTTTGAAATCGATGAAATCGTTCTCGCGGTGCCGGAAGTCGATACCCGCGGCGGTGGTGATATCCGTAAAAAGCCGCTTCCCGGCCACACCGCCCGAAACCGGGACTGTCTGCGCCCCCTCCTCCTTCACGGCCAGGATCTGATCCGCCTGTGGTTGATCGATCTTCGTCACCCGGTCATCGGGCCACGTGATCTCGATCCCCGCGATCATTCTCTCCTTCGGAAACCCGAAGAACAGTTCCGGGGGCATACAGCTTTGGTATCCGCGCACCGGGTAAAGCTCCTCATATTGACGGCTCCCGTCATTCAGCGTCAACACCGCCTTGGCGCCATAGGCATAGGTGTTGGCTCCCTGGCCGGTGAGCCGCAACCGGATATAATGATTCTTTCGCAGTTCACTCTCGTTGTTGCGATAGACCATCGCCGGCTCGTTGTTATTGCAGACGATGAGATCGAGATCGCCGTCATTGTCCAGATCGGCATATGCCGCAGCACCGGACACCGTGGGCCGGTTCAATCCCCACTCGTTTGTCACATCGGCAAAGGTCAGATCGCCATTATTATGAAAGATATAATTGCTCACTTTGGTAGATGGCATCACCCGCACCAGGTCCAACGTCTTATAATTGGGATTGCCCTCCCGCATTGCCGCGAGCTGCGCATTCGGAACGGTATATTTCAAAAAATCAAGATCGGTGAAATCGCGCAAATAGCCATTGCTCACAAACAGATCTTTCCAGCCGTCGTTGTCGAAATCGGCAAGGAGCGGCGACCACGACCAGTCCGTATTCGATACCCCTGCCAATTGGCCGATCTCTGAAAATCGCAAATGTCCCCGGTCGTCCAGCCCTTCGTTGAGATGCAGCATATTGCGCATCTGCTGGTGATAGAAGCCGCTGTCCAGCAGGAGATGATAGGCATCGTAGTCATCAGGCCCTTTTAACATCTTCTGGCGATGATTGTCTTCAGGCAGCATGTCGAGCGTCAGCACATCCGGCCTCCCGTCGTTATTGTAGTCGGCGATATCGGAACCCATCGAATTTCTGGAGATATGGGAAAACGATTGTTCCAGCGATTCCGTGAAAGTCCCGTCGTGATTATTGAGATAGAAGCAATCCCGCTCCGTATAGTCGCTGGTGGTATAGATATCCGGCCAGCCGTCGCCGTTGACATCGCTTACGGTTGCGCTAAGGCCGAAATTCAGCGGGTTATTGATGATGCCCGCCTTTGAGGTAACATCGGTAAAATGGATATGGCCGGCCGCATCCCGATCCTGCCGGAAAAGCCGGTTCCCAAAATGCAGGTCGGGTGTCGCCCGCGTCTTGCGAGTATCGACGTAGGGGTTATAGGTATGGTTCGAGTGATCGAGCAGGAACATATCCAGATCGCCGTCCTTGTCATAGTCGAAGAATATCGCCTGTGTGGATTGCGTACCCGGTGCATCCAGGCCATATTCTTTGGCCATCTCTTTATACACCGGGATGCCATTCTTTATACCCTGGCAGATATACAGCTCGTTGCAGAGCTTCATGGAGTCGGTGTACTTGCCCGAATGACAGATATAAATATCCAACAGTCCATCCCCATTCACATCGGCGATGCTGACCCCGGTACACCAGTAGCCGTTACCGGCGACATGCGCCTGCCTGGTCACGTCTTCAAAATGAAAATCCCCCCGGCTAAGGAAAAGCTTACAGGGCCCGGTGTTTCCGGAGAAAAAAATATCCAGCAGACCGTCGTTGTTGAGATCGGCGACGCCTACGCCCGCTCCGTTATAGAGATACTCATAGCGGAAGACGTTGAGCGAGTCATCTTCTTCGATCTTGTTGAGATAGGAGATACCGGTTTGTTTCTCGTCCATAAGCGTGAACAAAGGCGCCCCTCCCTGGGCACGCAACAGCGCAGGGGCGAAGCAGCAAAGGAGGAGGAGAATATGTTTCATTTCAGATCGATCTTTTCGTCACCTTCCCTGTAGGGAAGGAAACCCATCATCAGGGTCATCATCTCGTCGGTGGTCCTCATGTCGCCCATGGAGAATACATTTTTGGGCGGGTTATTGGGATTAGCGGGGTTATCCGCAGTGTTGTCATACGTTCCTTCGATGTGGATCACCGAGCCCTTGATCACTTTGATCGGATGAGGGAACCGGTAGATCTCCTGCCAGCGAAAATCCCAATTCGGTATATGGACAAGGTTCGTGGTATCGCCCGCAGGACCGACAATATAGGCCTTGTATTCCTTTCCTAAAAGATGCATATGCGGCCAGACGTAAAGCAGGGATTGATCCGCCGTTTGATTGGTCACTTCCAGTTTAAACGTCTGCACCGTGTTTGCCTTGACATAAAAAATAGGTTCGATCTGTCCTTCGCCGATGCCGCCCGAGCCAAAGCTCACCACTTTCATCGTTCGGGTAATGGGCGTCTTCTTGAAGAACAAATGGACTCCGCACACACTCGTCTCGTCCGTCGCACTGGGGGCATAATGCACTGTCAGCAGGATCACACCCCGCTTTGGCATCACCCAGCCGAATTCCTTTGGAAAATATTCGAAACTCGTACCCGGGATCCAACCGCCATAATAGGACATGATCTTGCGGTAAGGCATATACTGATCTACCTTGGTGCGGTCGTCGTCGGTGGCATTGACATAAGGGTCGGTCTTATAAAGATCGATCGACGTGTCGGGAACGGCCTGGATCGCATAGTTGGCGTGGTGGATCAGTTTTTTATTGCTGCAAAAGAACTCGATCGCCTCGACATTGGCGGAGTCTTTAAGATCGAAGGGGATCTTGAATAGGACAAATCGCTCGCCGTTATCGCCCGGCAGATGGAACGAGTCTGCCGTCAGCACCAGGTCCGGCTTGCGGCCAAACAGCGTACCCCGTACCAGCGGCTTGAGCGGCGGTGCATCCGCGGCTTTACCTTCTGGGGCCTTGTCATCGACCCATTGCGCAATCAGCGCGATCTGCGCATCGGTAAGCGTGCGTTCGTTGGCAAAATGCCGATAGCTGTTGTCGGCCTTCCACGGTGGCATATAGCGGCTTTGCACCACCTTCTTGATAAAAGAAGCCCGTTTGGCGGCGTCTTCATAGCTCAGCAAGGAAAAGGGAGCGGCCTCTCCGGGTTGATGACAAGGGGCGCAATTGGTCAGGACGATCGGGGCAATGTCTTTATACCACGTGGGTTTCTGTGCGTAGGCGCCGATCCCGACAAGCAGCAACAGCGATGAAAAAAAGAGTTTCATGCGATAGTTAAAAATCATTTATAAGACAGCCTACCGGCGTCGTTTTGGTCACCGGCGGAGTCTCGTGGCGCAGGGTATGGTCGATCGCGTCCTGCAGATAGTTTTGTGTAGGATGGTTTTGCGGGCGGCCCAGCGATTGATACCAATTGTCTATCGCGCCCTGGTAGGCGACTGTATTGTCTGCCCTGATAAGGATGGCTTCGGGCGTAGTCGTCGCATGGAGCCGGTGAACGACATGCAGGTCACGGTCGATCTGCAAAGGAAAGGAAAGGTGATATTTCGATTCGAAAGCCGTGAGGTCCGCTGTCTTCCAGGTCTTTCCGGGGACGATGCCGATGATGCTGATCTTTCCGGCGTATTGCGTTTCCAATTGATTCAATGTGCGGGTATAGTTCTGTCAAAGCGGACATTCGGGCGAGAGAAA
>Ga0134126_10012370_pt1 | contig 10776 bp, 8 predicted proteins | sample KB31752_FD_96881 | JGI IMG/M metagenome (GOLD analysis project Ga0134126, IMG submission 96881) | Terrestrial soil microbial communities with excess Nitrogen fertilizer from Kellogg Biological Station, Michigan, USA - KB3-175-2 | ecosystem: Environmental > Terrestrial > Soil > Unclassified ...
AGGTGGTGAAGGACGCCCAAGGAGAGGTGACGGAGCTGCGCTGCACCTACGACCCGGCGACGCGCGGCGGCAACGCGCCCGACGGCCGCAAGGTGCAGGCCACGCTGCATTGGGTCGCGGCGAAAGAGTCGGTAACGGCGGAGATCCGCCTCTACAACCCGCTGTTCACCCGCCCCGATCCCGGCGCCGACGGCGACCTCGTCGCCGACCTCAACCCGAACTCGCTCGAGGTGGTGAGCGGCGCCCGCCTGGAGCCGGCGCTCGCCGATGCCGCCGCCGAGGCGCCGGTGCAGTTCGAGCGGCAGGGCTATTTCTGCCTCGATCGAGACTCGCGGGCAGATCGGCCGATGTTCAATCGCACCGTAGGCCTGCGCGACAGCTACGCCAAGACGCAGGCGGCGGGCGGGTGAACTCGTGCCGCTCGTCCTGCACAATACGCTGACCCGCCGCAAGGAAGCCTTCGAGCCGCTCGACCCGAAGAACGTCCGCATGTATGTCTGCGGGCCGACGGTCTACGATTTCGCGCATATCGGCAATGCGCGGCCGGTCATCGTCTTCGATGTGCTCTACCGGCTGTTGCGCCACATCTACGGCGTCCCGCATGTGCGCTATGTCCGCAACATCACCGACGTCGACGATAAGATCAACGCCGCCGCCAAGGCCAATGGCGAGAGCATCCGCTCGGTGACCGAGCGCACCGCCAAAGCGTTCCACGAGGATGTCGCGGCGCTGGGCGCGCTGCCGCCCGATATCGAGCCGCGCGCCACCGAGCATGTCGCGCAGATGATCGCCATGACCGAGCGCCTGATCGCCTCGGGCCATGCTTACGCGGCGGACGGGCATGTGCTGTTCTCGGTCGCCAGCATGCCGGATTACGGCCGGCTATCCGGCCGCACGCGCGACGAAATGATCGCCGGCGCCAGGGTCGAGGTCGCGCCCTACAAGCGCGACCCCGCCGATTTCGTGCTGTGGAAGCCGTCGCCCGACGACCTGCCGGGCTGGCCGAGCCCGTGGGGCAGGGGGCGGCCCGGCTGGCATATCGAGTGCTCGGCGATGTCCGAGGCGCATCTGGGCGAGACCTTCGACATCCATGGCGGCGGGCTCGACATCATCTTCCCGCATCACGAGAACGAGGTGGCGCAAAGCGTCTCGGCGCATAACGGCAAGCCCTTCGCACGCTACTGGGTGCACAACGCGATGCTGCTGGTTGGTGGCGACAAGATGTCGAAATCGCTCGGCAACTTCCGCACCATCCGCGACGTGCTGGCGCAGGCGCCCGGTGAAGTGGCGCGCTATGCCATGCTGATGACCCATTACCGCGACCCGCTCGATTGGACGGACGAGCGGCTCGGACAAGCACGCGCCGCGCTTACGCGCTTTTATCTGGCGCTAATTGCCATCGACATCGAAACACAAAATGCGGATGTTCCGTCGTCGGTCGTCGACGCGCTCCAAGACGATCTGAACACCCCGAATGCGCTGAAGGCGCTGCACGAGCTGCTGCACGAATTCAACTTAGAAGGCAACATCGACAAAAAGGCCCAGTTAAAAGAAGAGCTGTTGAAAGGTGGGGCGATGCTCGGACTGCTCCAACAAGATCCCCAGAATTGGCTCAAAGCCGGCCACGAGCATGATGCTGCCTATATCGAAAGCCTGATCGCCGAGCGCAACGCGGCGCGCAAGGCGGGCAACTTCGCCGAGGCCGACCGCATTCGCAACGCGCTCGCCATCCGCGGCATTCTGCTGGAAGATGGCGCCGGCGGCACGACCTGGCGGCGCGCCACTTAGGACGGTGTGATGGTCAAGGAGCGGCTTTATCTCTTCGACACGACGCTGCGCGACGGCGCGCAGACGCAGGGCGTCGATTTCAGCGTCCAGGACAAGCATGCGATCGCGCAGGCGCTCGACCGCGCGGGCATCGATTATGTCGAGGGCGGCTGGCCCGGCGCCAACCCGACCGACACCAGCTTCTTCGCCCAGCCGCCTGCGCTCAAGCACGCCAAGCTCATCGCCTTCGGCATGACCAGGCGGCCGGGCCGCAGCGCCGCCAACGATCCGGGCCTCGCTTCGGTGCTCGCGGCGAAGTCGCAGGGCACTTGCCTCGTCGGCAAGGGCTGGGACTTCCATGTCACGCTCGCCCTCGGCATCTCGCTCGACGAGAATCTCGAGCTCATCCGCGATTCGATCGGCGCGGCCGCGGCCAGGGGCGGCGAGGCGATGTTCGACGCCGAGCATTTCTTCGACGGCTACAAGTCGAAGCCCGATTACGCCATCGCCTGCCTCAAGGCGGCGGAGGCGGCGGGCGCGCGCTGGATGGTGCTGTGCGACACCAATGGCGGCACGCTGCCGCACGAGATCGAGCGCATCGTCGGCGAGGTGGCGAAACAGGTGCCCGGCGACAAGCTCGGCATCCACGCGCACAACGATACCGAGAACGCCGTGGCGAACAGCCTGGCCGCGATCCGCGCCGGCGTGCGCCAGGTGCAGGGCACGCTGAACGGCTTGGGCGAGCGCTGCGGCAACGCCAATCTGGTGTCGCTCATCCCGACATTGATGCTGAAGCCCGGCTATGCCGAGCGATTCTCGACCGGCATCAGCCAGGAAGGTCTGGCCCACCTGACGCAGCTCTCGCGGCTCCTGGACGAGCTTTTGAACCGCGCGCCCAACCGGCATGCGGCTTACGTCGGGGCATCGGCCTTCGCGCACAAGGCGGGCCTCCATGTCGCCGCGGTCGAGAAGGATCCGCGGACATACGAGCACATTCCGCCGGAGACCGTCGGCAACCAGCGCCACATCCTGGTTTCCGACCAGGCCGGACGCTCCAACATCCTGTCGCGGCTGCGCGAGGCCGGCATCGCCATCGACGCCAAGCACCCGAAGCTGGAGCGGCTGCTGGAAGAGGTGAAGGAGCGCGAGTTCCAAGGCTATGCCTATGACGGCGCGGAGGCGAGCTTCGAGCTGTTGGCGCGGCGCGCGCTCGAGAGCGTGCCGGAATTCTTCCGGCTGCAGAGCTTCCGCGTCATCGACGAGCGGCGCTGGAACGCGCGCGGCGACCTCATCACGCTGTCGGAAGCCACCATCAAGGTCGATGTCGGCGGCAAGACGCTGATGACGGTGGCCGAAGGCAACGGCCCGGTGAACGCGCTCGACACCGCGCTCCGGAACGCGCTCATCCCGGCCTTCCCGGAGCTCGAGCAGATCCGCTTGACCGACTACAAGGTGCGCATCCTGACGCCGCAGGACGCCACCAAGGCAGTGACGCGCGTCATGATCGAGACCAGCGACGCGGGGGGCGGGAGCTGGTCGACCGTCGGCGTCTCGACCAATGTCATCGACGCCTCCTACAACGCGCTCCACGACAGCATCACCTACAAGCTCTGGCGCGGCGGGCGGCGAGGATAGCAGTGGCGGGCACGGACCATCGCCGCCGCATCGCGAGCGGCGGCCCGGCGATCATTCTGGTCGAGCCGCAGCTCGGCGAGAATATCGGCGCCGCGGCGCGCGCCATGTTCAATTGCGGCCTGACCGAGCTGCGCCTGGTGAACCCGCGCGACGGCTGGCCCAATGCGCGGGCCGTCGCCATGGCGAGCGGCGCCGATGTGGTGCTCGACAACGCCCAGCTCTTCGATAGCGTCGAGGCGGCGATCGGCGATTTGCGGCGCGTCTACGCCACCACCGCGCGCGACCGCTTCATGGTGAAGCGCGTCGTGACGCCGCGCCAGGCGGCCGGCGAGATGCGGCGCTTCGTGGCGGCGGGCGAGGGCTGCGGCATTTTGTTCGGCCCGGAGCGCGCCGGCCTCGTCAACGACCACATCGCGCTGGCCGATACGGTGCTGAGCGTGCCGCTCAACCCGGCCTTCTCCTCGCTCAATCTGGGACAGGCCGTGCTCGTCATCGGCTACGAGTGGTTCGCCGCGGGCGAGGCGTCGTCGGCCGAGCTGATGCAGACCGGGCATTCGCGGCCGGGCACCAAGGAGGAGCTGCTGAGCTTCATGGCCCATCTCGAGGAGGAGCTCGACCGCAGCGGCTTCATGCGCACCAAGGAGAAGCGCCCCAGCATGGTGCGCAACCTGCGCAACCTGTTCCAGCGCGCCCAGTGCACGGAGCAGGAGCTGCGGACCCTCCATGGCGTGGTTACCGCCCTCGCTGGACCCAGGGAGCGCAAGGTCGCGTCCCCCTCTCCTCGGCCCTCGCCCCGACGGGGAGAGGGAGGGACCCGGCCGGAGGCCGGGAGGGTGAGGGGGCGATCCGCTACGCGCAAAAAGCCAGGGAAGGTTTGACAGGAGCGGCGCGGCCGATATAGTGCCGCGCTTCATTCCCAAGAATGTGGGCCGCAAAGCCCCGTCCCGCCGTAAGGGCCGGACCTATTGGGACAATAACAATCACGACGCGGATCAACGGAACGATGAGCAAGCGAGCAGGATCGAAATACAAGATAAACCGGCGCCTCGGCGTCAATCTCTGGGGCCGCTCGACGAGCCCTCTCAACCGCCGCGACTACGGTCCCGGCCAGCACGGCCAGCGCCGCAAGAAGCCCTCGGACTTCGGCACGCAGCTGATGGCCAAGCAGAAGCTCAAGGGGTATTACGGCAATATCGGCGAGCGCCAGTTCCGCCGCCTCTACGAGGAGGCGTCACGCCGCCGCGGCGACACCGGCGAGCGGCTGATCGAGCTCCTGGAGCGCCGCCTCGACGCCGTCGTCTACCGCATGAAATTCGTGCCGACCGTTTTCGCCGCCCGCCAGTTCGTCAATCACGGCCATGTGCGGGTCAACGGCAAGCGCGTCAATATCGGCTCCTACCTCGTCAAGGACGGCGACAGCATCGAGGTCAAGGACAAATCGAAGCTGATGGCCCTCGTGCTCGAGGCGGTGAAATCGACCGAGCGCGACGTGCCCGACTACCTCCAAGTCGACCATGACAAGATGAAGGGCACCTTCGTGCGCGCGCCCAAGCTCGCCGATGTGCCGTATCCGGTGTCGATGGAGCCTAATCTGGTGGTCGAGTTCTACTCGCGCTAGGTTGATCGGCGCAGGCGCCCGGCCGCCGGCTAGGCGCTATTGCCACTACCCTCGACGTAATTGGGCGCCGGCGGCCAAGGCTCACAATGACCTTGCCGCCGGCGCATCGCTTCTGGCGCCGCCGCCGCTGCTGACGGAATCGAGCGAGGGGCCGCGGTACGGTGTGAGATTGTCCGCGGCGTTGGGGGTGTCGATGCTTCGGGTCGCTTTCGTGGGAGCGCTTTCCGCCAGCTTCGCCGAGAGCGTCCGCGCGCGCCTGTCGGTTCCCTGCGATGTTCTCATCGCCGACGAGGCACACGCCGTAGCCCTGATGCCCGAGCTGGATGTCCTGGTCACTCTCGTGTTCACAGCGGCGATGGGCGCCGCGGCGACGCGGCTCCGTCTGGTGCAGGTGCCGGGCGCCGGCCTCGACCGCATCGACCGGGCGGCGCTGCCGGCGATCGCGTCGCTGGCCAATGTGCACGGCCACGAGACCGGGATCGCCGAATACGTGCTGGGCGCGATGCTGGCGCTGAGCCGCGGCTTCGGCCGTCTCGATGCCGCTCTCCGCGTTGGACGATGGGAAAGCCAGTGGGCGCCGGGCACGCCGCCGCCGCCCTGGCCGGAGCTCGCCGGCCGGACGCTCGCCATCCTCGGCTACGGCCATATCGGGCAGGCGCTGGCGCGCCGCGCGCGGGCCTTCGGCATGGACGTGCTCGCCACCAGGCGCAACGCGCCGGCGTCGGATCCCTGCGCCAGGGTCTGCGGGCCGGACGGGCTAGACCATGTGCTGGGACGCGCGGACTACCTGGCGATCACCCTGCCGCTGACACAGGCGACGCGCGGCCTCATCGGTGAGGGCGAGCTGCGGCGGATGAAGGAGAGCGCATTCCTCATCAATGTGGCGCGCGCCGAGATTGTCGACGAGATGGCCCTCTATCGCGCGCTGGCGGAGAGGCGCATTGCCGGCGCGGCGCTCGATGTCTGGTACCGCTACCCCACCGGGACCGGGCCGACCTTCCCGTCGCGCCAGCCCTTCCAGGAGCTGCCAAACGTGCTCATGACGCCGCATGTCTCCGGCTGGACGGACGGGATGCTGGCGGCGCGCGCGCAGCTCATCGCGGAGAACATCCGACGCACCGCCGAGGGCATGCCGCCGGCAAACCTCATCGGTTGCGCGTGAGCGGCGTGCGGCCGGCGATCCCGAGCCTGGCCCGGCGGCTGCCGTTCTTCTACGGTTGGGTCGTCGTTGCCGTGGCCTTCGTCACCATGGGCATCGGGGTCAATGCGCGCACTGCCTTCTCGCTGCTCTTCCCGCCGATCCTCGACGAGTTCGGCTGGGAGCGCGGCGTTACCGCCGGCGCCTTCTCTTTCGGCTTTCTTGTCTCGGCCGTGCTGAGCCCCGCGCTCGGGCGCCTCATGGATCGCCGCGGGCCGGTGCTGGTGATGGAGATCGGCGTCGGCATGATGGCGGCGGGACTGCTGCTCGCGACCTTGGTGCAGACGCCATGGCAGCTCTACGCAACGCTGGGCGTGCTGGTCGGCGGCGGCAGCGTGTGCCTCGGATATACCGGCCAAGCGCTGTTCCTGCCGAGCTGGTTCATCCGCCGCCGCGGCCTTGCCATGAGCATCGCCTTCTCGGGCGTCGGCGTCGGCTCGATCCTGTTGCTGCCCTGGCTCCAGGCGCTGATCGCGCGATCCGGCTGGCGCGCCGCGTGCTCCACACTGGGCGTCCTCGTGCTGGTCGCGCTGGTGCCGCTCAATCTGCTGCTGAAGCGGCGGCCGGAAGAGGTTGGGCTGGCGCCCGATGGCGTCTCATCCGCCGTCGGCGACGGCGAGCGCAGCGACAATGTCGTGGACACGGCGTGGGCAGCGATCGATTGGACGCTGGCGCGGGCGCTGCGCACCGCGCGCTTCTGGTGGATCGCGCTGGGATATTTCTGCGCGCTTTATGCCTGGTACGCGGTGCAGGTGCATCAGACGAAATACCTGGGCGAGATCGGCTTCAGCGAGAGCGAAGCCGGCTGGGCGCTGGGCTTCGTCAGCCTGGCCGGCATTCCCGGACAGATCGCGCTCGGTCATCTCTCCGACCGCATCGGCCGCGAATGGGTTTGGGCGATAGGCAATCTCGGCTTCGCGCTGTGCTATCTGGCGCTGTTGCTGCTGCCCTATGCGCCGACCTTGGCGCTGCTCTACGTCATGGTCCTGTCGCAGGGTGCGCTGGGATACGGCCTGACCTCGGTGATCGGCGCCATTCCGGCCGAGATTTTCCAGGGCCGACACTATGGCACGATCTTCGGCACGCTGATGCTCGCCTCGATCTTCGGCGGCGCGCTTGGCCCGTGGCTCACCGGCGCGCTGCACGATGCCACCGGCAGCTACGCGCTCGGCTTCGGCATCGCCGTCGCCTGCGCCGCGGTCTCGGCGCTCGCCATCTGGCGCGCCGCGCCGCGCCAGGTGCGGGCGGTCGCCGGACGCATCACCAGACCCGCCGAGCGCCGCGGCGGCTAGCCCGCCACGGGAGCCCTATCCGACTGGGCGCTGGCTCAACAGGCGCGCCGGCTCATATCCATGACTCGATGCCTCGGCCGCGCAATAGGCGCCGGATGCGCGTATTCTAAGGCCGGGACTTGCCAATCGGGCGGATTCACCATGTTGTGGCTGCAGATCGCCGTCATCTTCCTCCTGATCCTGCTGAACGGCTTCTTCGCCATGGCGGAGATGGCCGTGGTGTCGGCGCGCAAGGCGCGCCTCCAGCATGCCGCCGAGCTGGGACGCGATGGCGCCCGGGTCGCGTTGGAACTGAAGCGCGATCCCGGACGGTTTCTCTCGACCGTGCAGATCGGCATTACCGTCATCAGCGTGATCGCCAGCGCCTTTGGCGGCGCCACCCTCGCCGACACGCTCGCGCAGCACCTCGAGGCCTTCCCGGGCTGGGTCACCGACTATGCGAAGTCGATCAGCTTCGCCGCGGTGGTGATCCTCATCTCTTATTTCACGCTGATTCTCGGTGAGCTGGTGCCGAAGCGGCTGGCGCTCAGCCGGCCCGAATACTTCGCCGCCCGGCTGTCCTGGGTTCTGCAGATGGTAGCGCGGGTAAGCCGGCCGGCGGAGCGCCTCCTGAGCGCGTCGAGCAACCTGGTCTTGCGGCTTATTCCGATGCGCTCGGGCGAGCCGGCGGCGGTGACCGAGGAGGAGATCACGCTGATGTTGCGCGAGGCCACGGCCGCCGGACATTTCCAGGCGGCGGAGACGGCCATGGTGCAGATGGTGTTCCGCCTCGGCGACCGCCGGGTCAGCGCGGTGATGACGCCGCGCATCCAGGTCGAATGGCTCGACCTCAGCGACAGCGAGGACGAGACCCGCCGCAAGATCCGCGACAGCGCCTATTCGCGCTTTCCCGTGGTCGAGGGCGGGCCACAGCACGTCGTCGGCATCGTCCAGGTCAAGGATCTCAATACGGCGACGCTGGCCGGCCGGGCGTTCGATCTGCGCGCGGCGCTGCGGCCGCCGCTCTATGTGCCCAACACCGTGACCGCGCTCAGGGCGCTCGAGATCTTCAAGAAATCGGGCGCGCCGATGGCGCTGGTGGTCGACGAGTACGGCGATTTCGAGGGCGTCGTCACCCTGCACGACATCCTGCAATCGCTGGTCGGCGATATCGCCGATCCGGCCGATGCCGACAGCCAGGCGGTGGTACGTCGCGATGACGGATCGTGGCTGGTCGACGGCATGGTCACGGCCGACGAGGTAAAGGACCTCACCGCCCTGACGCGGCTCCCCGGCGAGGACAGCGACGATTTCCAGACACTCGGCGGGTTCATGATGGCGCGCATCAACCGCGTGCCCAAGGTGGGGGACCGCATCATGGTCAACGGCTTCCGATTCGAGGTGGTCGACATGGACGGAAGGCGCGTCGACCGCGTGCTGATCATCCCGCCCAAGGCAGCAGGGCGGCGCTGAGGGTTGCGGATCGGCCGGCGGCGATCCACTTAACGCGCAGCCCCAACGCAAGGTCACCCATGTCCGATCCGACACTGCCCAGCCTCTTCGTCTCCCATGGCGCGCCGACGCTGGCGCTCGATGCCGGCGAGACCGGCGCGGCTTGGCGGAAGCTTGCTGGCGCGCTGCCGCGCCCCAAAACGGTGCTGTGCGTCTCGGCGCATTGGACCACCGCCGCGCCGACGGTGAGCGCGCCGCCGCGCAACGCCACGATCCATGATTTCCATGGCTTTCCCGCGCCGCTCTACCAGATCAGCTATCCGGCGCCCGGCGATCCGGCGCTGGCGGAGCGCGTCGCTCGCCTGCTGTCGGACGCCGGCATGACGGCGGGCATCGACGGCGGCCGCGGCCTCGACCATGGCGCCTGGGTGCCGCTGCGTCTCATGTATCCCGAGGCGGATGTGCCGGCCATCCAGCTCTCGGTGCAGCCCGGCCGCGATGCCGCTTGGCATTACCGCATGGGCGAGGCGTTGGCGCCGCTGCGCGTCCAAGGCGTGCTGATCCTCGCCAGCGGCGGCGCCGTCCACAATCTGCGGGAGGTCGCATGGGATGGCGGCCCGGTGCCGGCCTGGGCGCAAGGCTTCGATGACTGGCTGGCCGCCGCCTTGGCCGAGGGCCGCTTGGCCGAGCTGATCGAGTGGCAGCGCGCGCCCCAGGCGCGCCGGGCGCAGCCCACCGACGAGCATTTCCTGCCGCTCTTTGTGGCGTTGGGTGCGGCGGGCAAGGGGGCGCGCGGCGAGCGTGTGCATCACGGCTTCACCCTCGGCAGCATGAGCATGGCTGCCTTCAAATTCGCTGCGTGAATCGGCGTGGTGGCGCTTGCGCCGCCAGCCGTCCCGATGGAAACTGCCGCCGCAACGAAGCCCTTCGGGAGAGAACTCCATGCATTGCCGTCTGCTGCCGCTCGTCGCCGCGCTCGCGCTGGGTCTGGTGGTCCCGGCTGCCGCTCAGCAGGGCAAACCGGTCAAGGTGGCGCTGATCGCCGACAAGACCGGGCCGCTCGAAGCCTATGCCAATCAAACCGTACGCGGCTTCACCATGGGGCTCGAATACGCCACCAAGGGGACAATGACGGTCGCCGGGCGCAAGATCGAGGTGATCGAGAAGGACAGCCAGACCAAGCCCGATGTCGGCCGCAATCTGCTCTCGGAAGCCTATGGCGACGACAATGTCGACCTCGCGGTGGGCGGCACCAGTTCGGCGGTGGCGCTGGCCATGCTGCCGGTGGCGCAGGACTTCAAGAAGGTGCTGATCGTCGAGCCGGCGGTCGCCGACTCCATCACCGGCGACAAGTGGAACCGCTACATCTTCCGCACCGCGCGCAACTCCTCGCAGGACGCGATCTCGAACGCGCTGGCGATCGGCAAGCCGGGCATGGTCGTGGCCACCCTGGCGCAGGACTATGCCTTCGGCCGCGACGGCGTCGCCGCGTTCCGCGAGGCCTTGAAGGCGACGGGCGCCAAGCTCGTCCATGAGGAATATGCGCCCCAGGCGACGACCGACTTCACCGCGCCGCTGCAGCGCATCTTCGACGCGCTGGCGAAGGAGAAGGGGCGCAAGGTCCTCTGGGTGATCTGGGCCGGCGGCAACCCGTTCCCGGCGATCAAGGCGCTCAACCCGGAGCGGCTCGGCATCGAGGTCTCGACCGGCGGCAACATCCTGCCGGCGCTCGCCGCCTACAAGGAATTCCCCGGGCTCGAGGGCGCCACCTACTACTATTACGAGATCCCCAAGAACCCGGCCAATGACTGGCTCGTCGCCGAGCACAAGAAGCG
>Ga0134126_10012371_pt1 | contig 10776 bp, 13 predicted proteins | sample KB31752_FD_96881 | JGI IMG/M metagenome (GOLD analysis project Ga0134126, IMG submission 96881) | Terrestrial soil microbial communities with excess Nitrogen fertilizer from Kellogg Biological Station, Michigan, USA - KB3-175-2 | ecosystem: Environmental > Terrestrial > Soil > Unclassified ...
GCAGGAGGAGGCGCAGCGCCTCGCATCCGCGTCCTGAGGTCGTCCCATCATTGCTTGTGACAAAGGAGCTGCCATGACCCGATCATATTGGAGCTTCATGAGCGCGGTCGCCCTCGCGGGCGCTCTCATTCTCTCGGCGCCCGCCTGGAGCCAGCAGAAGACGGCGAAGCAGTGCGATGAGGAATGGACGGCGAACAAGACCGCCATTCAGCAAAGCGGTAAGAAGAAGAAAGACTTCATTGCCGAATGCCGCGCCGGCTCCGGCACGACCGCGGCGCCCGCATCGCCGCAGGCTCAGTCGGCGAAGCCCGCGCCGCGCGCCGGCACGACCGTAGCGCCGGCCGCGGCGGGACAGTTTGCCTCCGAGGCGCAGGCCAAGTCCCATTGCCCGGGTGATACCGTCGTCTGGGCCAATCTCGAGTCCAAGGTCTACCATTTCACCGGAAACCGCAGCTACGGCAACACCAAGAAGGGCGCCTATATGTGCGAGCGAGACACCGCCGCCGCTGGCTTGCGCGCCGCGAAGAACGAGAAACACCCGTGAGCAGCTGAGGTCGCGCGCGTACCAAGTCGGTCTGAATTTTTGCCGATCCTCCGGGCGATAAGGCCAGTTTCAACGGGCCGTCGTAGTCTCGACATGCATTGGCGACCGCTTCTGCGTATTGCTTGCCGTCGGTATCGCAGCGGTCCCTCTCGGCGTGGCCGCACCTATTCTCGGCCGTGGCCGCTCAAGCAGCGCGTCAACCACACGCATGGCAGTAGCGCGGCGTCCTCACCCGGAACCTTTGAATTCCCCAGGGTTGTCATTGCGAGGCACGCGTGAGCGCGCCGCGGCAATCTCCCTCAGGCCTAGGCGCGACGGCCGATGGAGATTGCCTCGTCGCGCTTCACGGACAGCCGTTCCAACAAACGAGACCAGCTTTCCTCAACCGCCGCGAATGCGGCGGCGGGTGATGCGCTCGATCCCGCGCGCAGCGCCAGCTGGCACTGCGTTATCAATCGGGACGGTGCAGCGTAGCGGATGTGCTTTGACGCAGTCTGTTATGCGGCTTCGCTCAATGCCGCCCTCAGCTTCGCCTCGGCTTCAGCAGAGAGCGAGGTCTTCAGAATCCGCGGCTTGTACGGTTCGATTTGCGGCATGACCTTGTCTTCGGTCACGCTCCGGAAAAGCACGAACAGCGCGGACGACCCTTCGGGAATCGTCTCGCCGATCTTACGCACGAAGTCATCCCGAATGCCGTAATCGGCCAGCGATCCCGACAGGGCACCGAAGCCCGCGCCGGTGATTCCGCCAATCGCCATCCCGACAAGCGGGCTCAGGAACAGAAGCCCGACCAAAGCTCCCAACAGCATGCCTCGTGTGCCACCCGACGCGGCACCGAGTGCCGTGAGATTGACGGCTTGCTTGATATGAACTTTGCCGCTCGTTTCCCGCTCAACCACACAGGCGTCTTCCAAATCGATCAGGTATTCTTTTTGCAGCGAGCGAAGCTTGTTCAGCACTTCATCAGCGGTGTGGATTCCGTCGAAGTCGAAGACGACGAGGTTGCTCATGTCTGTCTCCCTGGGATGTGGTGCTTGGCCGGATCAAATCCTTGGGCTCACCGCGCCGATTTTTCCGCTCAAGGCGGACTCGGTGTCGCTCCACTGTCGAGCGAGGTGGCTGCTCGGCATCGGCGCCGTCCAACTTTCCTGCGATTCAAAAAGTGAAATCGTCGGTTTGTCGCTTCACCACGCTTCGAAATGAAGCAACCCGAGACGAGTCATCGAACGCCGCGAACCGGCAACCGTTCCGGCATTTCCGGATCGTGCCGATGAGATCGCCTAAGGCGAGCAAGGCGCGGGCGCACTGAAGCATTTGGCCAGGAGCGCTACTCCTAATCGATCTCGCACGGGAATTCTTCGACCCTTCTAGAGCGAATGAGCACCTTTCGCGAGAAAGCTTGTTCTCCCACGAAGTCTGGCATGGACAATCCAATGAGCCAGCGCCAACACATTTTGGAAGCAGAAGCATAAGCGCCGGGCGTAGTTTCGCCGGCAGGCTTGGTTGCGGGCCGGCTCGGCACAGCGCGGGCGCTTGTTTTCCGACGCAGCGTCGCGCAGTCGATCGCGGCGCTCGTTGCGGAGGTGCCAAAGGCGCGGCGCAAGGCAACTCACCGCGGACTCCACCGTCCACCAGCCTCGCGCTTTGATGAGCGTCATATCGCGTCGATGCTTGAGCATCACTATCGTTAGGGAGGCCGCCGTCCAATGTTCGATTCATCCTTGCGGGGCCAGGCGACGATGCGGCTCAACCCGATGCAGGAATTGCAGCGGCAATGGCGCGGCGGATGGCTGCGGTGGCTGGCGCTCCTCCCGGCGGTGACAGCGCTCGTCGCCACGGCCGCACCTGCGGCCGCGGAAGTGCCGGGCAAGACGGGCTACACGCTGGAGCTGTGGTGCATGAGCGACCGCGAGGATGACAGGGTTGCGTGCTGGCACTACCTCACGGGTGTCGGCGACGGGCTTACGGCGGCCCGAGCGTTCGGGAAAAGCACGCTCTGCTTCGACACCACCCGGCCTGTGCCGCCCGAGCAGCTGCGGGGCGCGTTTCTCGACTGGGCGGCGAAACACCCTGAATTTCGCGACCGTCCGGCTGCCAACGACGCCGTTGCCGCGCTCCTCGCGGCGTTCCCATGTCCGCGCTAGTCGCCAAGCAGTGAAGGAGCATCCCCGTGAAGCATGCTCATAGAGGCGTCGCGGTCCTGACTGCCGCCGGCGTTCTCGCCGGTTGCGCCCAGCCGCCGCTTGGCCCGACCGTGACGGTCATGCCGACGGCCGGCAAGCCGTTCAACGTCTTCCAGCAGGAAGACGCCTTTTGCCGGCAATTCGCGCAGCAGCAGACCGCCGGGACGACCGAGCAGGCTAACAACGCGCAGCTCGGCACCGCGGCCCTCGGCACCGTGCTGGCGGCCGGCCTCGGCGCCGCCATGGGCGGCGGCCAAGGTGCGGCGGTCGGCGCCGGCGTCGGCGCGCTGGGCGGCACCGCCATCGGCGCCAGCCAGGCCGAGCGCGGCGCCTTCTCGGCGCAGCAGCGCTTCAACCTCGCCTATTCCCAGTGCATGTATTCCTACGGCAACCAGGTGCCGGGCTTTGCCGCCACGCCGCGCTAGCTTGTGGCGCAGCTTGTGGCGCGCCGCGCGTGCTTACGCCCGCCACCGGCGGGCATGCGGGCGGACGCGACCGAGCAAAGATCGACCCGAGTTTCGCCTCACGAACTCAGCGATCGACCGTCGGAAGGGATGCGCGGATGCGTTGCGAAAACTCCGGCTCCGGCGCGCCGTCGGCTGCCTCGGCGGCCTCGTTGATGAGCGAGCGACGGCGCAACTCGTCCAGCGGCAGCGCCGTGTCCACGCGCCCCGAGTAGTAGAGGTAGCTGTCGACCAGCCCATTGAAGAGATGGCGGAAGTCCCACCGCCCCTTGCGCCCGGCGGCGTTCGCGTAGCGAATGATGTTGACGGTGCAGCTGTTGGTCAGCAGCTCATAGAACTCAGGCCGGTCGGCGAGCTGGTTGATCCGCGCGAGATAGACCATCAACAACCGGCGCACCGCGTCGGGTGGGGTGTTGAGGGGGTAGAGGTACACCGCCTCGCGCCGATGAATGGCGCGCAAGCCCACGAGATCACGCTCCTCGCCCACGACATAGATCAGCTCGAATTGCTTGAACATGGAGGGGATCGGCTCGAAGCCGCGACCGACCTCCGGCCGAGCCTCGATGGAAATGCTCAGGGGCGGAGCGTTGTCGAAGACGAAACTGACGAAGGTGTGCCCGATCAGCCTCTGCCCGGTGCTCAGGCGCGCGACCAGCCCTTCGGTCCAGTAGGCCACGAAAAAATCCAAGCCCTTCAAATGGGAGAGATCGATGTCGCGCTCTTCCCAGTGCTCCGTGAAATCGCTGCGGCTGCGGTAGTCGAAGTTACGGACGCCGGTCAGGTGCACATGATCGCCATCGATGAGCGCCCGCGGCATCACCGCCACGTCCGGGCGCCAGTTCCGCTCGTGCGAGGGCGTGATGGTGAGCCACCAGCCGATGACGCCGAGCACCAGCGCGTAGGCCACTGCCGGCATGCGCCGCCGATACGACAGCCAGAACGCCCAGACCGTGAAGGCCGCGAACGCCGCCGCCAATGCCAAGCGCAACCCGGGCAACGGCAGATTCGAATAATAGATGGCCAGCGTCGTCCACGTCAGGACGAGGATCCGGAACAGCAGCTTGAGGCCGGCGCTCAACCAGCGGAGCAATGTCCACATAAGGGGCCACTTAATCCTCAGTGAATTCCGTCTCCTGGGAATCGGGCCCGCGCCCGGGTCACGCCGGCTCTCTGCCTCAGTGGGCCTCATGTCCGGTCTCGAGCCAGCAGCTCTGTCTGCGCTTCGAGTGCGCCGCCGAGCAGCAGCGCGAAGGCCGAGAGCCAGAGCCACATCATCAGGGCCACGACTGCGCCGAGCGCGCCATAACTCTCAGGGAATTTACCGATATAAACACCGAGATAGAGATAGACGGAAAACAGGGCTGATCCGCCGATCCACAGCAGCGTAGCCGCCGCGGCGCCCCAGCTCAGCCATCTCCGGTGCGCCGCCTTGCGGCTGGGGCCGTAGCGGTAGATGACCGTAATCGCCATGCAAGCCAGCACCGCCAGCACCGGCCAGCGCAACCATCCTACCAACAATCGCGCGAGCGGGCCGACGGGAAGAAAGTCGACGAGCGCAGGCACCGCCGCCAGCAGCGCGAGCGAGAAGCTTCCGAAAAGGAGGAGCGCCGCCGTGAGCAGGAAACAGCATGTATAGTATCTCACGAGCCCGCGCTTCTCCTCTTCGCCATAGGCCACGTTGAGCGCTGCCATCAAGGCGCTTGTTCCCGCCGCCGCGCTTCCAAGGCCGACGGCCAGGCTGACGAGGAGGCCGATCCCGAGCTGGGCGTGATTGATACTCACGATCCGCTCGAGTTCATCATCGATGATGCTGAGGGCCTCCTTGGGCATGACCACCGAGAGCGTGGCAATCTGCTCTTCGACCCTGGCAGGATCGTAGATGAGCCCGTAGAAGGATACCGCGGCCGCTGTAATCGGCGCGATCGAGAATATCCCGTAGAACGCGGTCCCGGCCGCCAGCAGCGACAGCTTGTTGCGACCGAGGTCGGCGATAACGCGCGTCGCCACCTGCCGCCATGCTGCGCGATCGGTATCGCTCATGCGACGCTCCATTTTAGGGAGAGGATTTCTTCCTTTGCCCCGGTCATCACCGCTGGCGGCGCCCTCCGACGGTTGCGCAGGTTTCACATATCGAAAGCAACCGACGACTGCGCGCCATGCGCTCAACCATTAATGCCGGCACGGGCGAAATCGCGGCATCTATCCGACTTTGATGTTGACCCAAAACGCGCGCCCCGCGTAACGTCCTTTGTACATCTTTTATCGATCGATTTCGGCGGCGAAACTTTTCGTTTTGCTCCGAGTCGAGGGCGCGTATCGCGCCGGACAAGATCCCGCTTAGATGCGGCGCTTAGAGCATCACACCCGATACAACCTTGCACCGCTCGCGTGGCGCTCGCCACTACGCATCACCGAGGATGAAAGGAGTGCTCTGCCATGCTCGAAAACACCAAAAGCAACGGCACAAGGATGGGCAGGACCTTGCGCGCGCATCCGGTGGCGATCGCGCTGATCGGGGCCGAGTGTGGTTGGCTCGCCATCTCGGCGACCGGCGCCGGTGAGCGGATTCGCCGGGGGCCTCCGATGTGGGGACGCACGCGAAGGTGTGGACAGGGCAGCTTCGCGACAAGCTGCGGGACAGGGCCGCGCGATCGTCGACGGCGCACACGACGGATGTCACGGAAGCCGGGAGGCGCGCCTATGCGCGCGAGAAGTCGCGCTGGACGGCGCGCGCCAAGACCGCGCTCTCCGAGGACGCCCCGCTCCACGCCGCGGCGCCGGCTGGCAAGGCCGTCGCGCATCGCATGGCTGAAGAAGGCGGCATAATCAATGGAAGACTGGCCGATGCGCGCGAGCGCTTCAGCGAAGTCGTCGAGAGTCATCCCATCATGACTCTGGCGCTCGCCGTTCTCGCCGGCGCTGCCGTCGGCCTTGCGCTGCCCACCTCCGAGAAGAAACAGGAAGGCGACGGCCAGATCGGCGCCTAGGCCGCCGGAACAGCCGCGGTCCAGCGCTACATGAGCGCCGACGCGGTCGCCAGGCCTGCGCGGTGGCTGCCGCGGTTTGCCACGCGATGCGATCAGCTCGAGAATCGGAAAACCGCGGCAGCCACCGCGCAGGTCCATTTTCCCGTGTGGTCGCCTCGCGTTGCGGCGGTGATCGACATGCTGTCGATGATCAGGCTGCTATGCTCGTAGAGCTTCTTTCGCTCGTTCCATGCCGTGGCGGGATCGATCTCGAGTCCGAGGGTCGAGGCCAGCATGGTGGCGGCCAGGTCCTCGGCGTAGTCGCCGCTCTCTTGGCCGGTCATGCCGAACCCATGGTGCTCGGAGATATAGCCGTACATATCGGGATCGGCGGGGCGCGCCAAACCGATACTGGCGTGGAGCAGCCGGCCCGGCTCATCGGTTTCACTGCGCGCCAGGACGCAATAGGTAATTTCGCCGGCATGGAGCCCGCCCACTCCTTTATCGCGCGGGATGAGTTCGCATCTCGCCGGCAGAATGGATGACACCGATACGATATTCTGTTGCTCGATGTCGGCCTCGCGGAGCGCCCACTCGAATGCCGTCAACCGATGCTGATGAACGCCGACACCCTGGGTGAGAAAGACGCCGGTCGGCACCAATCTCGTCATCTCGCGCTCCGTCGCCGCAAAGGCCTTCGAACTATACACTCGTTTTGTTGCACGCAGAATATCGAGCGCGTTGGTTGAATGAGCGCACGCCTGCAAGCGCTTTGAACGCGCAGGCGCGGTGCCGCAGCTCTGCTACGATGTCGCCGTGTATCGAAGGATGATGCTCCGCCATGAGTGCCGTGCCGACCTATGCGCTGCCCCCGACATTTCTGGGCGTCGCGCGCACCGAACGGACATCGGCCTTCTGTATTGCGGGCGCGCCATTCGATATCGGCACGACCAATCGCAGTGGCGCCCGGTTCGGCCCGCAAGCGATCAGGCACGCAAGCCGCATGCTGGTCGACGGCGACCATCCGACGCGGTGGTTTGAGCCGGCCAAGCTCGACCTGGCCGATATCGGCAATTTCTCGCTCGCGCTCGGCGATATTCGCGAGAGTCTCGCGATGCTGGAGGATCAGGCGCGCGGCATTGCGCACTTGCTCGCTTTGGGCGGCGATCACTCGGTCACGCTGGCGCTGCTCAGGGCGCTGGCACGCCGCGTCGGGCCGCTGGCAATGGTGCATTTCGATGCTCACGTCGATGCATGGCCCGACAGCTTCGGCGCGCGATACGGCCATGGCTCTGTCTTCTATCATGCGATCGAGGAGAGGCTCGTCGACCCGAAGCGGATGGTGCAGATCGGCATTCGCTCGCCGGTGCCGAAATCGGTCCGGGATTGGGTAGCGAGCAAAGGCGTGACGGTGATCTCGGCAGAGGCCGTGCACGAAACGGGCGTGGTCGCCACCGCCGCGTCGGTTTGCGCCGTCGTCGGCGATGCGCCGACCTATCTCAGCTTCGATATCGATGCACTCGATCCTGCCTTCGCGCCCGGGACCGGCACACCCGAGATCGGCGGACTGGCCAGCTGGCAGGCGCAGAGCATCATCCGCCGCCTGCGCGGAGTCGGATTTCGCGGCATGGACGTCGTCGAAGTCGCGCCACCCTATGATCTATCGGAGATCACCGCGCTCGCCGCCGCGACGATCGTGTGGGAATATCTCGGCCTGGTCGGTCGAGCGGATTGACGTGACGCCGTCCGGCCGATGGCACTCTCGTGAAGCGTGATGAGTCCCGGCCAGAGCCGGCACTACCTGAAGTTGTCATGAACACTGAAGACTTTCAAAATGTGTTCCGTTTGAAACGGAGCGTAGTCGCCGACGTTCATGTGCGTTCGCCGAAAGGAGGATCGCCCATGCGCCCATCTTTCTCCCTCTTCGCCTTAGCCGTCCTCTCCACCATGACGTTGGGGTCCGCCGTTTGCTCTGCGCAGCAGTCGCCTCAAGGCACGCAAAACACCATGGAGGAGCGTCGGACCGACTGCAACGCGCAGGCTTCCGCGCAGAACCTTTCCGGCGACCCGCGAAAGGCATTCATGTCCGATTGCTTGAGCGGCGAAGCGAAAGCCGCCAGCGGAAGCTCGACAGCCAGCACCCATGAGAAGCTGGAACGATCCTGCAATACCACGGCACTCAGTCGCCAGCTGAAGGGGGACGACCTCAAGAGCTTCATGGCGGAATGCCTGAAAGGCGAGACGACGGCGCCGAAATGACGCAATCGCGCAGAAACTCTCTGCGCTGATTGAGCCCGCGATCGAGCGGGCGCGCGCGGCAATATGAGCGTGCACGCCATGCTTCGGGCGCGCCGACGCTCGTTCGCCTGGAACTCGGCCGGCGAGCGGCTTCGGCCATGCGCGAAAACTTTTGCGTGCGCGCGGAACGCCGGGCGCGCTTGCGAGTTTGCGTGACGTTCATGATTGCAAGGGAGGACGGCATGAGGCACCTCGCCGCGCTCACCGCCTTGAGTCTTCTCGCATCGACCGCAGCTTATGCGCAGAATGCGCCGCAGGCTCAACCGCAGTCGAGCCAAAATCAAGCAACCGAAACGCACGCGTCGCAGGCACTCGCAGAACCGTTCGTGCGGCAGATTCAAATGCGCCTGCGTGCGCAGGGCGTCTTCGAGGGAAAACCTACCGGCACCTGGGACGACGAAACTTCGAAGGCCCTCCACGAGTTCCAGCAGGCGCACGATATCCAGCCGACAGGACAGATCGATGCGAAAACCATGGCCGCCTTGATGCGGGGCCTGGAAGGCGAAGGCTCTTCTGCCGGGCCGACGAGGGGCGGCACCGGCATGAGCATGCTGGGCATGCGACTGCCGGCCCTGCGCTCGTATGAGCGCGGCTATCAGCAAGGCTTCCAGCAAGGGTTGCGCTGGGCGATGCAAGAGCAGGAGCTAGAGCAGAGTCAGGAGGAGCAGTAGGGAGCTATCGCGTCAGCGGCAGGGCAACGAGTGTTGCTTGCCAGCCCTCGTCGAGCGTCACGAGCAGGCAGGTTCGGCTCCCGGCCGGTGCCAGGTTGATGGGTGCGGCGACCAGGTCGGATGCGTTGCGGCGCTCGTCAAATCGATACGTCCATTGCACCGGCGGCGCCGTTAACGCCGGCCATCGCCGCATTCGTCGTGCCTGTCGGCGCCGCGGAATCGATGGCACGGGGCGGCCGACGCGTGCCGGGCGGAAGGCGTGCGGTGCTCTGCGGCCAGACTGGAGGTGAACGCTTGCATGGAAGGGTGCCACGCGATAGCGCGGTCCCCAGACGCCGTAGTTGACACCCCAGGGGCTGTTGTAGAAGCCGACGCCATAGACCGGCCTCACCGGCGCGACCGGCACAGGGCCGTGAAAGCCTGGAGTAACACAGCCAGGCGAGAGCACGGTGAGCAGCAGCAGCGCTGCGATCGCCTTGCGCCGGACCGGCCGCCTCATTTCGGCACCTCGTCGTCTTCGCCCTCGACCCATTCGAGCAGGCCGATGGGCGCGCCTTGCGGATCGGCGACGACGGCGAGCTTGCCGCCCTGGCGATCGAGGTGCGGCTCGACCAGCACCCGTCCGCCCAGGGCGACTGCCTGCGCCGCCGTCTTGCTTGCATCCTCGACGCGCACATAGCTGAGCCAGTTCGGCGGCAGATCAGGCGCCTGCGGCGGCCGCGAATTGGCGCTGGCACGCGCGTAGTCCTGTGCGGCGAGGATCAGGTGCTGGGCGCCGGGCTCGGCCGGCAAATCGAATACCTCATAGCCGAAAAGCGCCTGGTAGAAGGCGGCGTCCGTATCGGCATCCGTCGTGATCAGCGAGCTCCAGATCCACTCGCCGCGCGCGGCGAGGACATCGGGCGGATCGCCGCTGCTCGAGGCGAGCAGGGCAAAGACCGCGCCTTGCGGATCGGCCAAGACTGTCTCGCGCCCGCGATTGGGAAAGCTCTGCGCCGGAAAGAGCAGCTTGGCGCCGCGCTGCAACGCGATTTTCACCACCGCATCGATGTCTTCGACAGCGAAAAAGCCGAGCCAGGCGGGCTGATGCTGTTGGCCCGGTGGCAGCGGCCGTTGCACCAGCCCGGCGACCGGGCGGGCCGCGAGCGAGGCCTCGGCATAGACGGTGCCCTCCGCCGCGATGTCGCGGAAGGTCCAGCCGAGGAGTCGGCCATAGAATTGCTTGGCGGCGCCGATGTCCGGCGTCACCAGCTCGTGGAAGATCACCTTGCCGGGATGATGCTCGCCGCTGGCAGGCTCGACGATCGCCGGCAATTCGAGCGGCGCTGTCGTGGCGGCAGGCGCGGGTTGTGCGGCAGCGAGCGTCGCCAGCAGATAAAGCCCCCCTATCGGCGCCGCTCGGCGTTGCACGGGATCGGCCCCTCCTTGCCTCGTCTTCGATGTCGGCGGCGATGACTCGTCGTTCCGCTCGGATCTAGGAAGGTCGATGTTGGCCAGTGGGTAGGGCAGGCGTGTCCTCGCCTAGCCGGTGAACATGGCCGGGCCGGGCCGGTTCCCCGGGTATGCGAGGCGAGCATCGTCGACCTGACGACGTTCCGCGGGCCTTGGTCGACTCGAACCATTGCCAGCATCGGGCGTTCTTGGGCGAGC
>Ga0134126_10012372_pt1 | contig 10776 bp, 9 predicted proteins | sample KB31752_FD_96881 | JGI IMG/M metagenome (GOLD analysis project Ga0134126, IMG submission 96881) | Terrestrial soil microbial communities with excess Nitrogen fertilizer from Kellogg Biological Station, Michigan, USA - KB3-175-2 | ecosystem: Environmental > Terrestrial > Soil > Unclassified ...
CGGCGGCCGACATCGAGGAAGTGGGATGGCCGGAGCCGGCGCTGGTGCTGCTGCGGACCGAGTCCACCCGCAGTTGCGCGGCGAGTTCGGCGAGGGTGGCGAGGTCGGTACCAGGGCCCTCGATGGTGGTCGTCACTGATGTCTCCAGTTTGGTGTCAGAAATAGGTGTCGACTGTCATGCTTCCGCGACAGGCTGCTCTGACACCTCGACGAAGCATGGGAGCCCCCGGCCCGCGAGCGTGATTGTGGGTCAAAGCGGTGGAAGGGCTGCGAAGGTGTCCGTTCCACCACCACAAAACGCGACAAACTGCCCTCGTTTACTTCACTCCGCGGCGATCGTGGGTCAAAGGTGGCGATATTTGCCGCGGATGACCCGCAATAACGAAAACCGTCGTCCGGAGCGGGGGGCAAAGCGGGACGAAGCCCCATAGCCAGGCGGCATTGCGCGGCTACAGCCCCGGATGGCCCACGATCAGGTCCCTAACTGCTTGCGTGCTCAAGCGTTGCATTCCACCGGTAGTGCGAGTCGACGGCGGGCTGGCCGGTGTAGTTCGGGCCGGCCTGGTCGTCGGCGCCGAGGTAGTCCAACGGGAGGACGATGTCGCGGCGTCCGCGGCAGGTGATGCGGTGACGGCGCGCGTCGTAGTCGAGGCCGTTGGCGCGCAGCGCCTTTGCCAGCCGATGCCGTCCGGCGTCAGCGTCAGGCAGCTGGATACCTGCGAGGTCGAGGTTGGCGACGAGAAGGCCGTCGTGAGTCAACCACGACGCCGCGCGGGTGAGCGCGCCGAGTTTGTCGCCGATGTAGTGCAGCCCGTGCACGCAGGTGATCAGATCGAAGAGCCGGCCCGGTGCCCACGAGGTGACCGACGCCTCGACCAGCGTCAGATTCTCCTGTCGCGGACCTGGCGCGAAGTAGCCGACCAGGTCGACGCCGACAATCCGCGCCGGCACCTCGTCCTTCGTGAGGACCTCGGCTGCCTGACGCAGCGCCCGGCCGCTTCCGCAGCACAGGTCGAGCCAGGCGCGCTCAGCGCCCGCGGCCGCGCGCTCGGTCAAGAAGCTGACCGGGTCCAGGCCGAGTTCGCGGCCGTACCCGTTGCTGCCGGATAGTTCCCGCTCGCGGTTCATCGCGCAGTTGGCTACCACTGAGGAAGTCTCAAGCCCCACGTCATCCAGCAGCCGCACGATCCGTCCCGTCTCTTCCGCCGACGCGGATGCGATCAGCCGAGGTGATCATAGGTCCGGTCGCCGCGCGGCAGTATCTGGTTTCCGGCCGAATATATTCGGTCGCGGACGTAGTGCCTCAGCAGCGATCATGACTGCCGTGAGCGTGCCACACCGTCAGATCCGAGCCAACTACGACGAGGACAGCCTCGTTGTCTACCAGGCTTTTTCTTCACGGATAGCCGAGGAGGCGGTCGCCTCAGGCGGGTTCGGCCCGTCCTTCAGCCGCAGCAGGATGACGTGGATCAAGCCGTCGTTCCGGTGGATGCTCTACCGCTGCGGCTTCGCGACCAAGCCCGGGCAGGAACACGTGCTCGCGATCCGCATTAGCCGCAGCGGCTTCGAGTGGGCGCTGCGCAACGCGAGCCTGTCGCACTACGACCGCGACGTGCACGCCGACCGTCAAGCATGGGCCGACTCCAAGCACCGGCCGGTGCGGATCCAGTGGGATCCTGAACGCGATCTGCACCTGCGCCCACTGGAGCACCGCAGCCTGCAGGCGGGCCTGTCCGGTCCGGCCGCGGCGGCCTACTGCGACACCTGGATCCGGGAGATCCGCGACGTCACCGCCCTCGCCCGCGACATCCATTTCACGCTTCGCGAGGGTCGGCTCGAAGCGGCCCAGGCCCTGCTGCCAGCCGAGCGGCCCTACCCGCTCCCCGAGGACATCGCCACGATCGTCGGCGCGACCCGCGGCCCATCCGGGTAGCTCCCCGCGTTTGCCTCTGACGTGACTCCCGCGATGTCCTTACTGGCTGACCGTAAAGATGACGTGCTGCCCAGCCGCTGCCGCTCGCCGGAAGAACATGACCAGGTCTTTGTAGTTCGACCACGTATAGGTGAAGTCCTCGTCGCCGAATTCCGGCCCGTAATCCTGGATGTCGATGCGGTCGTAGCCTTCCTTGAGCGCGGCTTGATCGACGTCGGCTACCGCATCGGCGACTTCTCTGACCTGCTCAGAAGTCAGCAAACTGACGATGTAGTCGTCACCTTCGTAGAGCTGGGCGCCGCCCAAGATCACGGCATTCAGCGGGAACGTGCCGTTGCTGTATCCGAGGTAGCCGTCGGTAAGGCTGCGATGGATCGCGTCCCACGCCTTGTCGGTGTCGCAATGATCGACGCCGATGGCCTCTTCTTCGATCTCCTCGATAAGCGCGGCCACTTGGTCATCGTCAGCGGCGGTGCGCAGGCGATCGGCGGTTTCCGCGTCGATGGCGAAGTGGACTCCCAGGCTCATGCGGCACAACGTACCGCAGCGGCAAAACCAGGGAAGGCCGCTAGAAGCCGCTAGTTCAACTCTTATTAACCTTATGTAAATGTTCTGGCCATGCTCGTGACGGGATCTGCGGCTGTGCGGGATACATGTCTGAGGCCGACAAGATCAGAAAGGTCGGCCCAGGTCCCGTCAGGAGGAATGGCAATGGCTCAGTCCCGGGCAAACACGAACATCGCGGTCGACGGCGGACGCGGTCGCCTCCGCCGTTCGGCGCCCCTTATCGCCGGATCGATTATCGCGGCCGCCGGCCTGGCCTTCGGGTCTGTTACGGTGGCCAGCGCGCAGGCGCAGCGCAATGCACCGCCGCCTTCGATCGAGCAGCAGGCCGCCAATGTGAAGGCGGAGGACGCCTTTACGCCGGCGGATGGTAACGCGGAACTGAACGTCAACGTGCTTGAGGACCAGGTGAAGCACTACTACGGGTCCGCCAGCGCGACCTATCCCGGCGTTGGCACGGTCACGATCCCGTCGAGCAGCAGCAACTACGCCAAGCAGATGAAGCAGATCGTGGCGGATGCCGAGGCCTACCTCGGGAAAGCCGCGCTGCACTATCACCACTCGGGTAAGCCGGCCGTCGTGTTCGACATCGACGACACGCTGCTGAACACCTACGACTACACGCTGGCCGAGCAGTTCGGCTACGACCCCGCCACCAACCAGACCTGGATCAACGACGCGGCTTTCCCTGCTGTCTTCTACATGCCGCAGCTGCTCGACTTCGCCGCCAAGCATGGTTACTCGGTCTTCTACATCACTGGGCGGCCGGCAGCCCAGACCGCCGCCACTGTCAAGGACCTGACCAGCGCCGGGTACGCGGCGCCGGCCGCCGGGCACTTGTTCCTCAAGCCGTCAACGCCGCCGTCGTACCTGAAGTGCGCCGCAGCGCCCACCTGCACAACGATCGAGTACAAGTCAGGCACTCGCAAGTACATCTCCAGCCTCGGCTACACGATCGTCGCCGACTTCGGCGACCAGTACAGCGACCTCCTTGGCGGCGACGCCGGCCACCAGGTCAAGATCCCGAACCCGATGTACTACCTCCCCTGACCGCGTCCTGCTGCCCGGCTTCAGGGCCGGGCAGCAGGCGCCCTCCCCGCAGCTCGGACCGCACTGTATGCCCGCCTTGCCGCGAATGCCGCGCTGGTGCCCGGGACCCGAGCGTGGATTACGAGCTGGCCGCGCGTGCGGCCGTGCGGGCCGCCCACGGCCTCGTGCTCACCACCCCCAGGATCACGATGCCCGCGCCGAGCGCGGCCACCAGCCACCACACACCGTGTGCGGCGCTGGTGAAGGTCGCCCCGCCATGGGCGAGTCCGGGGCCGATGACCGTTCCGGAAATGGCCACGCCCAGCGTGGTGCCTGCCTGCCGGCCCGTGGATGCCAGCGAGCCGGCCAGCCCGGCCATCGAGCGGGGCATCCCCGAGATCGCCGAATTGGTGATCGGCGGGTTGACCGCGCCGAGGAAGACGCCGAACAGCAGGTAGATCGCCACCACGGCCGGAAGGGGAGTGGTCGGCCCGATCCAGAGCGACATGACGCCGCCGAGGGCCAGGGCGGTCCCGGCGACCACCAGCGGCAGCAGGGGACCGCGCGCGCCGACCAGGCGCCCCGTGAGCGGCGATACGACCAGCACCGGCAGCCCCACCGGAAGCAGGCACAGCCCCGCCGTCACTGGCGGCAGGCCGCGGACGTCCTGCAGGTACTGGGTGGTCACGAACAGGAACGCGCCGAAGCCGCACAAGGCGAACAGCGCCATCACGATCGCTGAACTGAACGGCACGCTGCGGAAGAGACGCAGGTCCAGGAGCGGGTCCGTGCGGCGCGGTTCGTAGGTGAGGATGCCCGCCACGCCGAGCGCGGCGGCCACCAGCAGCCCGACGATGACCGGCGAGGTCCAGCCGAGCGACGCGGACTCGATGATCGCGTACACGACGCTGCCCAGGACCAGGATCATGAGCGCCTGGCCGACGGGGTCGAACCTGCGTGCCCGCGGAGCACGGGACTCGGGCACGAAAAGCGCGGCGCAGACGAACGCTACTGCCACGACCGGGACGTTGATCCAGAAGACCGACCGCCAGCCGAAGGCGTCGACCAGTCCGCCGCCGAGGATCGGGCCGAGCGCCAGCGCCAGCCCGGACACCGAGCCGAAGACGCCGATGGCCCGTGCCCGCTCGGCCGTACCCGTGAACGTGTTCGCGACGATCGCCAAGGTCGCCGGGTTGAGCATGGTCCCGCCGACGGCCTGCAGCACGCGCGCCGCGATCAGCCAGCCGATGCCTGGCGCCAGGCCGCACAGCAGCGACCCGAGGCCGAAGGCGGTGAGGCCTACCTGGAAGACGCGCCGCCGCCCGACCCGGTCGGCGGTGGACCCCGACAGCACGAGGAACCCGGCCAGCACCAGCGCGTAGGCGTCGACCGTCCACTGCAGGCCGGACTCCGAGGTGTGCAGGTCCCGGCCCATGGCCGGAAGCGCGACGTTGACGATGGAAATGTCCATCACCACGAGGATCATGCTGAGGCAGCAGATCGCCAGCACCAGGGACTTGCGGCGCGGGCTTAGCCCGGCAGTCGCGGCGGGGGACAGCACTGATGAGGAACTCATGGTTGCGACGGTAGAATTTAGAGCGTGCTCGAAGTCAAACCGAAGCCGGCCGCCAGCGCCGCCCGGGTGAAGGCGCGCCACCGCGCCATGCCCGCGGAAGGCGTGACGATCGCCGAGGCCGCCCGCCGTACCGGGGTCAGCGTGCACACCCTCCGGTATTACGAGCGGGCTGGCCTGGTCGTCAGTCCCGTCGACCGCACAAGCAGCGGCCGCCGCAGGTACCGGGAACTCGACCTTAAGTGGATCGTGATCTGCACGAAGCTGCGCGCTACCGGCATGCCGATCAGAGGCATCCGCCAGTACGCAGAACTGGTCGCGGCCGGTCCTGGTAATGAGGCGGAACGGCTGGCCCTCCTGGAGGCCCATCGCGCCGACGTGCGGGCCAAGCTGGCGGAGATCCAGGAGAACCTGCAGATCATCGACCACAAGATCGACGTCTACCGGGGAAGCCTGGCCGCCGGCGACGCCGACCGGCTATGGGCCCCCGTCGCTGCCGCCGGGCCGGCGGGCAGCGAAGCCGCGCCCGAGCGCCGGAGATAGGCACTGCCCGCTAGGGCACCGGCTGGTTCAGGCGGCGGGCAGCTGGAAGTGCCAGATGATCAGCGTCGGATTGCGGGTGGCGGCCCGCGCCGCCGCGGGGAGGTAGTTCATCAGCGTCCACGGCCAGTGCCGCCAGTCGCCGATCTCCGTCGCCGGCACGGGCAGCGGTTCGCCTGTCCCGACTGAAGTTGGCTCCTCGCAGCGCTTCAGCTGCAGGCCGAGGCTGAGTGCCGGGCGCAGGTAGTCGCCGAGCCGGTGGCGGTAGGTGGGCGCGATGAGCGGCTCGCCCGCCGGGCCGTGCGCGGTGATCACTGAACCGCGGGTGACGTGTTCGTGATGGATGTCCGAGATGACCAGATCGCCGCCAGGGCGGAGCACGCGGGCGAACTCCGCCAGCACCGGCTCCAGCCGGGCTACGTGCACGAGGGCAAGCGCGCAGACGATGACGTCCACGCAGTCATCCGGCAGCGGCAGCCGCTCAAGCTCAGCCACGTGGAACTCGCCGCCGGGGACCCGCTGCCGCGCGTAGGCGAGCATGTCCGGTGAGCTGTCGACGCCGATGACCTGATGTCCGCGCTTGGCGAGGAACTCGGCGAAACGGCCGGTCCCGCAGGCCGCGTCCAGCGCGACACCGGGCACCCGGCCGGCGAGGAACTCAGCTACGAGCGGCTCGTCGACCGCGAAGAGCCCGCCGCCCGCTCGGACGTCATAGCCAACAGACTCCTGCGCATAGGCGGCGGCGGTGGTGGCGCGCGCGGCGAGCACGCCGCGGTCCCGCAGCTTCTCGTCATCCAGCAGCCGCCGGATCTCCGCCAGCCGGGCTTCGATGAACGCGCGGTCATAGTCCCCGGCCCAGGCGTCAAGGAGCGCGATGCCTTCCAGGCCGAGCAGATAGGCAAGCGGGTCCTGATAGATCACGAAAGCTGACGCTAACCAGGGGAGTGCGTTGAGCGCACGCGGTTATTTCCGAGGCAGCCGCGCGCCAACGCGTTCACTCCTCCTGTGTTCCGCTGAACTTCTCGCTGTTCGCGAGAAAGCGGCGGATCTCAGCGCGCAGCGCTTCGTCGTCGCGGATGATCTGGTCGTAGCCGCCGAATGTGACGACGCGGTGCGACCGCTCGGCCAGCCCGCTTAGCTGCTCGCGGACCGTGGCGGTGATCGCGGCAGGCCACTGCTGGCTGGTTTCGCCGAGCAGTCCCAGTGCCAGCAACTGGTTGCGCCCGCCGGGCGTGGCCACCGCCGCCACCAGGTGGCTGACCAGTGCCTCAATGGGGACACGAGCGGCCGCCGCGCGATCCATGCCGAGGATCGCCTGCGCTGCGAGGGGGCAGGATTCGGGGTCGCTCAGCAGCGGAAGCAAGGCCGGCAGGAGCGGCTGCGCAGCCGGCCCTAGGTCGCAGGCGGCCTTGGCCGCCCGCCCCCGGAAATACGACAGGACCCTGTCGGAGGCGGCGGGCTGCAGCACCTGCGTGATGCTGGCCACCACGGGAGCAGCGTCTCCGCTGACCCGCCACAGCGCCCGGGCCAGTGTCAGGCGCGTCTCCAGGTGAAGCGCCGTCGCACCGTCCGCGGGTGGCCGCGCGGCCTGGGCGAGGGCGGCGGCGAGCGCCGGACCAAGCCACGCTGGCGGGTCATCGACTTCCAGGGCGGCGCTGGCGGCGGTGCCAAGGGCACGGCTGCCCTTCGTCAGGCACTCCTGGGTGATGGCGAGCAACGGCGCGTTGTCCCCGGTCAGCCGGAGCAGCCTGGTGGCCGCCGGGACCCGGGAGTAAGCCTCGGCGTCTGGTGCCGCCGCGTTCTGCAGCGCGGTGACGGCGGCCGGGACGGGGCCGGCGATGGCGGCCAGGGTGCGACCAGCGTTCAGCGGCAGGTCCGGGATCAGGGCGGCGACCTCCGGGATGGCTGCCGCGGCGGCAGCACCCCAGGATTCGAGGACGAGCAGGACCTGGATCAGGCCGTTGCGGCTCAGGAGCCCGGCTGGCGCCGCACCGAACAGGCCAGCGCGCGGGTTCAGGTCGAATCCCCTTGCGGCCAGCAGGGCCCGGATCGCGTTGAGCAGTTCCTGGTCGAACGGGATGGTCAGCGCCTTGCCGGGAGCGCCGGCGAACGCGTCCGACGTCAGCCGCAGGGCGAACGGCCGGTCAGCCAGGTCTCGGGCGAGCAGGCCAGGGGCGCGCAGGTCGCCCCACTCCAGCAGGCAGGCGAGCGCCTCGTCGGCGGTGCGTTCCGGGCCGGCCCGGTCGGCGACGGCGAAGATCGCGTCGGCGGCATCCGGGACGGGGCCGAGCTGCCGGAGGAGGGAGATGGCGCCAAGCCCGGCCTCCGGGTCCGCTGCCGTGCGCGCGAGGACATCAGCGAGTGCCAGGGCCGGAACGCGGTACTCCAGGGCGAGCTTCTCGGCGGCCCAGATGGCCGCCTTCCGTGCGCCGGGACCTCGTGCCTGGTCGATGGCTGTCACGGCAAGCTCAACGGCGACCGCTAGGTCGCCGCGCGCGGCCAGGTCAAGGAGCAGGCCAGGGAACGGCTCCTCGTGGTTCCAGTTGTGCTTCGCCGGGTCCAGGCCGTCCGCGAGCCACGCGGTGGCAGCCTCGCGCAGGCTGCGCGTCCACCGCGCGCCCGAGGCGACGAGGCACCAGGCGGCGATAAGGCGCTCGGCCGCGTTCTGGCCGGGGACCGCGGCGGTGATGACGCCGGCCGCCAGGGGAGTGGCCTGCGCCGGGTCCACCACCGACACCGCCTTCATGAGCTTTCCCCGGACATCAGGGCTGGCCTCGGCGACCCACTGGTCGCGGAGTGCCTGGACGAGGCCGGGCATGTCAGGGCACTGGGCCAGCGCCCACGCGGCCATCGCCCGGACCTCGGGATCCGGGTCGGCCAGCAGGGGAAGCAGGAGGTCGCCCTGTGCGGTGACCGCCGCGCGGGCGCTGCCAGGCTCGATTCCGCACTCGTCGGTGCTTTCCGCGATGCAGCCGAGAAGCCCGGTCAGGGTAGCGGTGTGGTGCCCGGCCGCGGCAAGCCGGGCCAGGAACGGGACGGCAGGCACCGTCGCCTGGCACACCGTGCCCTGGTGCCAGATGTTCCCGAACAGCTCCGACGCCGCCTCCTTCGCCGTTTCCTCGTCGCCGTCGGCGATGGCGCGCAGGATTCCAGGTACGTCATCGGCGCAGCCGTAGGCATGGCGCAGCTCGGCCCATGGGATATCCGTAAGGCCCGCGAGAACTCCGGTGTCGTTTACGGGAGGCATGCGCGGAATTGTGCCACCAGGCACTGACATTCGAACCGACATTCCAGGCCACAGCAAAGAGCGGCAGGCGCAGCTTCGGGGTGCATAGGCGTCCGCTGCGGCAGCGCGTTACGCTCAGGTCGGAATGACTGGTTCGGGTCGCCAGGGAGGACTGACCGTGGGTGTGCAGGCGACCCGGGGTGGCGCGCGGCTGCTTGGTTCCGGCTACATCGCGCTGGCCGCGTCGCTGTGGTCGCTCGCCGGGATCCTGCAGCGCCAGCTGCACATGAGCGTGCCTTCCCAGCTCGCCGGGCGGGCGGTGTTCGCGGTCGCGGCCGTGTTCGTGCTGGTCGCGTTCGCTGAGCGCGGCCACGTCGTCCGGGCCTTTCGCGCGATCGGGGTGCCGGGGCTGGCGATCGCGGTGCTCATGGCGGTTTCGTCGGGTTCGTTCATCACCGCGCTCAGCGACACCACGGTCGCGAACGTCATGGTCGTCCAGGCGTTCGTCCCGCTGGTGACCGCCCTGCTCGGCCTGCTCGTCGGCGAGCCGGTGCGCCGTCGGACCTGGGCGGCGATGGGCATCGCGGTCGCGGGCTTCGCGGTGATGGCGGGGGCGCCGAGCCGTCCCGCGCTGGCGGGCCTGGTGTTCTCCCTTATCGCGATGGTGACGTACTCCGGGACGATCGTGGTCGCCCGGAGCAAGGCCGACGTTTCGATGGCCCCGGCGACGTGCCTGTCGCAGGTCCTGGTGTTCGTGATGTTCGCCCCGTTCGCCCATGTCACCCAGATGGGCGGGACCAACCTCGGCTACCTCGCTCTGCTCGGCGTCGTGCAGATGGGAATGGCGCTGTTCTTCCTGTCGCTCGGCGCGCGGCTCGTCCCGGCCGCTGACGCGGCGCTGATCTCCCAGTTGGAGAACGTCCTCGGCCCGCTGTGGGTATGGCTCGCCGGCATCGAGTACCCCTCCGGCCCCACGATCATCGGCGGCATCATCGTTATCGGCGCCGTCGCGTTCCAGATCACCCAGCGGAACGGATCGCTCGCCGAGCCGCAGCCAGCGCCCGAGCTGTTGGACTTACCCCGTTCGGAATGTCTGCCGCCGTGCGCTTGATGGCAATACGATGTCGGAGATCACAGAATGGAGCGGATGCATGAGTGGCCCGGATTATTCTCCGCCGACCGGCGTCGACACCAGCAGGCCCAGCGTTGCCCGGATGTACGACTATTACCTTGACGGTAAGGACAACTTCCAGGTTGACCGGGACGCGGTGGCCCAGGTCGAGGCGGCGATGCCGGAGATCCGCCAGCTGGCGCGGGAGAACCGCGCGTTCCTGCGCCGGGCGGTCCGCTACATGGCAAGGCAGGGGATCAGGCAGTTCATCGACATCGGCTCGGGCCTGCCCACGGCTGGCAACACCCACGAGATCGCCCGCCAGGTCGTCACTGACGCCCGGGTCGTCTACATCGATAACGACCCCATGGTGTTCACGCACGGCAGCGCGCTGCTCGCGACGGACGAAAACACCACGGTGGCGACCGGCGACATGCGCCGCCCCGAGGAAGTCCTCGAGAACCCGGCGACGAAACGGCTGATCGACTTCGCCCAGCCGGTCGGGGTGCTTCTCATGGCCATGATCCACTTCATCCCGCTCGATGAGCGGGAACGGATCATGGGCCGCCTGTATGACGTGCTGTCCCCCGGCAGCTACCTCACGGCGACGCATGTCACGACCGATGGCCATTCCGCTGAGGCCGTCGCGCAGATCGAGCGCGTGTACGCGACGACGCCGACGCCTATCTACTTCCGCGAGCACGCTGAGGTGGCCCTTTTCTTCGACGGGCTGGACCTGGTCGAACCTGGCCTGGTCACCATCGACACCTGGCGCCCCGACCCCGAGGACCCAGCTCCGC
>Ga0134126_10012373_pt1 | contig 10776 bp, 8 predicted proteins | sample KB31752_FD_96881 | JGI IMG/M metagenome (GOLD analysis project Ga0134126, IMG submission 96881) | Terrestrial soil microbial communities with excess Nitrogen fertilizer from Kellogg Biological Station, Michigan, USA - KB3-175-2 | ecosystem: Environmental > Terrestrial > Soil > Unclassified ...
ATCCAACAACGCACGCCGCCCCCAGCGCCACCCAACCGGCGTACGAGCGAATACTGCCGGATTGCATTCGCCGCGTGATTCCCGACAGTCCCTTCGAAGTAGTTCCCGCGCCGTTCACGATGGCATCAATCACGCCAACATCGATGCCTCGCCACAGCACGCTACGCGAGCCGTTCACGATCGGGTTGATCAACGTGGCGTAGTAAGCCTCGTCCACCCAGTATTTGTTCCAGAGCGTGCGATAGGCGCCGCGAAGACTCGTCGCGATTCGGTCTGGCAGTTCGGGACGTCGATAGTAGAAGAACCAGGCGAGCAACAATCCAAGAACCGCTACGCCCACCGACGCTCCCGCTAATCCAAGCTCGAGTGCTTTTTCCGATTCGGGATTTTCCGACTGCTGTGGTTCGTTCGGGAAGTTCTCGGCTGCGCGTGCCGGCTCGGAACTGGTGTGAAAGACCGGCGTGAGGAACTGATCGAACTTGTTGTGTCCGCCGAGTGATTCAGGAATTCCGACCCAGCCCATCACGAAAGAGCCAATCGCGAGAACAACGAGCGGGCCAAGCATGATCCACGGGCTCTCATGCACGTGTCCACCATGTCCATTGTGTCCACCATGTCCACCACCATGCGTTGCAGTTTGCACGCCAGAATGGTGGCCAATGTCAGCGGGTGCCGAGGTGGGCGCATGCACAGCTCCGGTGGGTTCTTGGTGCTCGTTGTGAACAGGCTGGCGGCGCTCACCGAAGAATGTCATAAACCACAGGCGGAACATGTAGAACGAAGTCATGCCTGCAGTGATCCAGCCAATCAGCCAGAAGATCCAGCTTCCGTGTGTCTTATCGGAGAAAGCCTTCCAGAGGATTTCGTCTTTGGAGAAGAAGCCGCTCAGCGGTGGGAATCCGGCGATCGCGAATGTCGCGATGGTCATCGTCCAGAAAGTCCACGGAATGAGCTTGCGCAACCCGCCCATGTAGCGCATGTCCTGCTCCCCGCTAAGAGCGTGAATCACGGACCCGGCAGCGAGGAAGAGCAGTGCTTTGAAGAAGGCGTGCGTCATCAGGTGGAAGATTCCTGCCGAGAACGCGGCGACGCCGCAGGCCATGAACATGTATCCGAGTTGCGAGACAGTCGAGTACGCGAGCACGCGCTTGATATCCGTCTGCACGATTCCAATACTGGCGGCGAAGATCGTCGTAAGTGCTCCGATGATCGCGACCACGCGCAGCGCAATCGGCGCGTGGAGGAAGAGAACATTGGAGCGGGCGATCATATAAATGCCCGCAGTAACCATCGTTGCCGCGTGGATCAGTGCCGAAACGGGAGTCGGGCCTTCCATAGCGTCCGGCAGCCAGACGTACAGAGGAATCTGTGCAGATTTTCCAGCCGCGCCGAACATCATCAGCAACGCGGTTGCTGTGAGGAATCCAACACCAGCTTCAACCGGCAGCGGCGAAATGGCTTTGAAGACTTTGTCGTAATCCAGCGTGCCGAAGTGCTGGATTAGCAGGAACATTCCCAGCAGGAAAGCAAAGTCGCCGACACGGTTGGTGATGAACGCCTTCTTGCCTGCCTGTGCCGCCGAGTCCTTGAGGAAGAAGAAGCCAATCAGCAGATACGACGCGAGGCCCACGCCCTCCCATCCGACGAACATCAGCAGATAGCTGTTCGCCAGAACCAGCGTGAGCATGAAGAACATGAAGAGATTCAGGTAGGAGAAGAAGCGGTAGTATCCGCCCTCCTCCGCCATGTACCCGACGGAGTAGATATGGATCAGGAAGCCGACGCCAGTGACAATCAGCAGCATCGTGACCGAAAGCTGGTCGAGGTAAAAGCCGTAGTCGACGCGGAAGGTCTGTCCAATTTCGATCCAGGGAAAGAGCCGCTCGATATGCGGAAGCTGCGCCTGCGGAATCGACGAAAATTGCGTGACTACCCAGATCGCCCAGCCCAGCGCGGCGCCAGGAAAGATCAGCGCGACGGCGGCTACGAGGCTGCGTGGAAAGCGCTTGCCGAAGATTCCATTAATGGCCGAGCCGATCAGAGGCAGGATCGGGATGAGCCACAGGTTCAAATTGGGACTCGGGGTCATAGTTTGAGCAGGTTCACCTGATCCACGTTGAGAGTTTCACGCGTGCGGAAGACAGCCAGCACAATCGCCAGTCCGACGGCAGCTTCGGCGGCGGCGACCACCATCACGAAGAAGACGAACACCTGTCCGCTCACCTGGTGCCAGCGGCTGGCGAAGGCGATGAACGTAAGGTTCACGGCATTCAGCATCAGCTCGATCGACATAAAGATGGTGATGATGTTGCGTTTAATGAGAAACGACGCCACTCCAATGGCAAACAGAATCGCGCCGAGAATCACGTACCAGGAGAGCGGAATCATTGACGCTCCCTTCGGGCGAGGACAACCGCGCCCATAATGGCAATGAGGACCAGAACGGAAGTTACCTCGAAGGGCAGCAGGAACTCGCGGAACAGAGCGATACCAAGTTGCTGCGTAGGAACGTAGAAGTCGCCGATACTCACACGCCCAAGCTGGGAACGTGCTGCCGAAACCGTCCAACAGATCAGGATGAAGAACGCGATCAGTCCCGGTACGCCCAGCGCGAGCGCGACCTTGTTCCCGCGCGTCTTCTCTTCTTCGCCGGCGTTGAGCAGCATGATCACGAAGACGAACAGCACCATGACCGCGCCGGCATAGACGATCACTTGGACGGCAGCGACGAACTCCGCACCTAAGAGAAGGAAGAGCAGGGCGAGCGATCCCATGACGACGATCAGCGACAGCGCGCTGTTCACGGGATGGCGCTGCAGCAGGAAATTCAGCGCTCCCGCGACACAAATCACCGCGAAGATGAGGAACAAGACTAAGTGGAACATTTTGTTTCAGGAACCAAACGACAACGTACAGAATTGAGGGCACCGCAGTTAGCCGTGCCGCCCGAAATCTGTCATCCTGAGGCTGTTTTTGGCCGAAGGATCTCCCGAAATGCTTCGGAATGAAATGCTCTTCCGAGGCTCTTCGGCCCAGAACGTGGGCTTCTGGTAGAGGACCCACGTCAGGGCATCTAAGTCCGCAACATCGCGGGAGATCCTTCGCGCAACAGAAGCGCTTCAGGATGACAGTTCCTATCGGCTTAGCCGCCATGCGCGCAGCCACGTTTCATGAGCTGCGCTGAACCCATCAAGACTTCAATGCCAAAACCAAACTGGTGACAACGATATTCGCAATCGCCAGCGGAAGTAAGAACTTCCAGCCAAACGACATTAGTTGATCGTAGCGGAAACGCGGCAGCGTGCCGCGAATCCAGATATATAAAAAGATAAAGAAAAATACCTTTAGAAAAAACCAGAACAGCGGCGAAATCATCAGCCAGATTCCCGAAGCGGGAATATTCAGACCGTCGAACGGGCTGTGCCATCCGCCAAAGAAAAGCAGCGTCGCCAGACAGGCGACCGTCACCATATTGCAGTACTCAGCCATGAAGAACATGGCGAACTTCATCGCGCTGTACTCGGTATGGTAGCCGGCGACCAACTCCGTTTCCGCTTCGGGAAGATCGAAAGGGATGCGGTTGGTCTCGGCGTAGGCGGCCATGATGTAAATGAAGAAGGCGACGAACTGGAATCCGCCAAAGAAGTGCCAATTCAGGATTGAACCAGCCTGAGAATCCACGATCTGCCGCAGGCTAAGGCTGCCGGAAAGGATCAGCACTCCGACGAGGGACAAGCCAAGGGCCAACTCATAGCTGATCAATTGCGCGCTGGCGCGAAGCGAACCCAGCAACGAATACTTCGAGTTCGACGACCATCCCGAGAGCGCCACGCCATAGACGCCGATCGAAGTGATACCGAGGATGATCAGCAGCCCAATGTTGATGTCCTGAATGCCGGCGCCGGTCCAGAAGGCTGTCGTCTGGAGCGGAATGTGATAGCCATCCAGGTTCCACGCTCCACCGAAAGGAATGATGGAGATGGATATCAACGACAGGATCAGCGCGATCATCGGCGCGGCGATGTAAAGGGGCTTGTAGACGCTGTCGGGAACAAGGTCTTCTTTCAGAATGAACTTAATGCCGTCCGCCAGCGGCTGTAGCAGACCAAATGGGCCAACGCGCGTGGGTCCCCAGCGGTTCTGCATGCGCGCAATTACTTTGCGCTCCATCAGGACGATGTAAGCGACAGCGGTGAGAAGCAGCCAGAGCAGAATCGCGAGCTTAATAACGGCGAAGATGATGTAGTGTGTCAGGTCCAATTTTTAGTCCGTACTCAACAACACCAGGAGGAGCGAACATGGAGGTCACGAAGTTGACACAAGAGGTCACAAAGAATTGTTCGTGACCTTACTCCGTTGCCTTTGTGACCTTCGTGTTCGCAGTTCTAATCCGCCGGAATTTCAGCTTCCGCCGGGGCTCGCCGGTTCTCGATTACCGAGTTCAGCACATTTGAATAGCGTCCAAGCGTACCCGAGGTAAACAAGGTATCGTCGGCCGGCACAATGCTCTCAGGCGACGCCGGCTGTGTCACCGAGCTGTGCTCCGGAGCAAGCGTATGCACATCGGCTCCGGCAAACAGATTCAGCCGCGAGAAATTGTATCCGGGCACAAGGCGCTGAATTTCATCAAGCAGCGCTTCAGGATCGAATGGGCTGAGCTTCGGCTCCAGGTTACGAGCAGCAAGCCAGACAGCGTGACGATCGGCCTCGCCGGATTGCGCGCCGCGGCTCTGTCCCATATCGGCACGCGTGCCTTTGCCGAACGGCACTAGCTTGTGAACGTCAGCGCCCATGCGATCGGCAATGCGGACGATTAATTCGAAATCGGTACGAACTCCAGCGAGGTCGCCCGCCTTTTTTAGAAGCTGCAGATCACCGAAGGTATTCGTGTAGCTTCCGGACTTCTCGTAGGCATTCGCGGCAGGCAGGACAACTTCGGCGGTCGTGGCAGTTTCCGTGAGGAACATGTCCTGCACGACGACGAAAGTATTTTTCAGCGCGAAGGGATCGATGTTGTAGCGAGCCACGGGATTCGAGCCGACGACATAGAGCGCCCCTAACCTGCCAGACTTCGCTGCATCGAACATTCCCACGATGTCGAGGCCGGGCTGCTGCGGCATGGCCGAACCGTATTCACGGGCAAAAGCAGCGCCGCTGCCGAGTGCTGTGTATCCCGGCAGCAGATCCGGATAAAGCCCCATATCGGCAGCGCCGCGCGAATTCGAATAGTCGCCCAGGCAAATAAACTTTGCCCCTTGCTTTGTACCCCACTGAACCAATCGTGTGATGTCGTCACCGCGCAGTTCGGAGCCGAAGATGACGATCAGCCCCTGTTCGGCTTTTAGCTGATCACGGAAATTGCGTAGCGCATCGCGGCTTAGATTGCCGGATTCGAGCTTGCCGGCGATTCCGTCTTCGCCACTGAGGTAGCGCACCATGAGGCCTTCGCCGGCGTTTTCCGGCACGCGAACGTAGGCGCGAGCCTGCCGCCGCAATTTGATCTCGCCGGAGTTGACGATGTAAATGCGTCCGTTGTTAATGCGCAGATTGGTTCGGAGATTCCATGCCAGCAACGGATGCTGCTCCGTAGGATCGTTGCCGATTAGCAGTATGGCCGGCGCGGTCATTGTCTCGCGGAGCGTCGCTGTGATGTTCTGCTTTCCAGCAACCGCCTTGGCAAACGCCGGAAAGTCTGCCGTGCGGTGATGGTCGATGTTGCTCGTTCCCAGAACGGAACGAGCGAACTTCTGCAGCAGGTAATTCTCTTCGTTCGTAGTCCGGTTCGAACCGATTACGCCGATCGCCTTGCCGCCCTGGGTATCGCGAATCTGCTTGAAGCGGCTGGCGACATGATCGATGGCTTGCTCCCACGAGACCGGAACCAGCTTGCCGTCACGGCGAACGAGAGGCTGCGTGATGCGATCATCCGCGTTGCTGAAATCGAAGGCGTAGCGGCCCTTAATGCAGAGGAAGTCGCCATTGATGCCGCTCTTGTCGCGATTGTCGCCGCGCACGATCTCCATTCCGCCCTTGGAACGGCGCACGCCGAGCGTGGTCTTGCAGCCGTCGCCGCAATGCGTGCAGATGGTGCCAACGTGCGTCATCTCCCACGGACGCGTCTTGTAGCGATAAGCTCCCGAAGTGAGCGCGCCAACGGGGCAGATATCGATGCACATGCCGCACTCTTCGCACTCGAGATGATCTTGCTTATTGGGAGCGATCAGGGAACTGACGCCGCGATTCTGCACGCCCAATGCCCACACGTCCATGCCTTCGCCACAGACACGTACGCAGCGATAGCAGAGAATGCAGCGTGGACGATCGAAGAACACCACCGGCGACCACTGCTGCTCCTCTTTATGTCCCTTCGACTCCATGTACTGCGATTCAGCTGCGCCGTAGCGGAACGTCATGTCCTGCAGCTCGCACTCGCCGCCGGCGTCGCAAACCGGGCAGTCCAGAGGATGATTGCCGAGAAGAATCTCGACGGTCGATTTGCGCGCCTGTGCCACTTCGGGAGTATCGGTAGCGACGACCATACCATCCGTGATGGGGACAGTGCAGGCGGTCTGGAGCTTAGGCATCTTCTCAATGCGCACCAGACACATGCGGCATGCGCCCTGAACCGAGAGCCCAGGGTAATAGCAGAAGGCAGGAACCTCGATGCCCGCACTTTTGCAGGCTTCAATAAGCAACGTCCCCGCAGGTGCGGTGACCTTCTTGCCGTCGACTGTAATGGTTACATCTGCCATGTGGATTCTTGATTTCTAAGCGAGCGCAAGCTCTCGTTCGGTTGCCCGTTCGAATGGACACTGTTGGCCGTCCAGGTGTTCTTCAAACTCTTTTCGCCATTTTTTAATGATCGACATTGTAGGAAACGCAGCCGCGTCACCCAATGCGCAGAAGGTTCGGCCAGCCATGTTATTCGCCAGATAGAGCATCTGGTCGAGGTCCTTGTTCTGTCCAGCACCGGCGTGAAATCGCAAAAGCGTCTTTTTTAACCAGTCAGTGCCTTCGCGGCACGGAATGCACCAGCCACAGCTTTCGTGCTGGTAGAACTGCATGATGCGCAGCGCGACCTTCACCATGCAGGTCTGGTCATCGATTGCGACAACGCCGCCTGAGCCGAGGAACTCGCCGCGTTTTGCGAACCAATCGTAGTCCATCGTGGCTGATTCAGCTTCGTCGCGCGTGAGCAGGAATGTCGAGGATCCACCGGGAACGAACGCTTTGAGCTCGCGTCCATTCGGGATTCCGCCACCCACTTCGTAAATCATCTTGTTCGCGGGGTATCCCAGTGGGAGCTCGTACACTCCAGGCTTATTGAAGTGTCCGGTGAGACAGGTCAGGCGCGTGCCGCCATTCTTCTCATTCGGACCAAACGCAACGTACCACTTGCCGCCATTGAGGATGATGGGCGGAACAGTCGCGATGGTCTCAACATTATTAATGACCGTCGGACCGCCGTAGAGACCTTTGATGGCGGGGAAGGGGGGTTTCAGACGCGGCAATCCGCGTTTACCTTCGAGCGATTCCATCAATGCCGATTCTTCACCTACTTCGTATGCTCCTGCTCCGGTGTGCGTAAGAATGTTGAACTCGCGTCCGCTGCCAAAGATGTTCTTGCCGAGGAATCCTTTCTTATATGCGTCGGCGACGGCTCGTTCCATGATTTCGAGAAGGTAGCGATACTCGCCGCGCAGATAAATAAATCCGAGCTTGGCTCCGACTGCCAGCCCCGCAATGATTACGCCTTCGATGATCGAGTGAGGATCGTACTCGACAATTAATCGATCCTTGCAGGTAGCCGGCTCGCTCTCATCGCCATTGATCAGGATGAACTTCGGCGCTTCGGACTGTTTCGGAATGAACGACCACTTCATTCCCGTTGCGAAACCTGCGCCTCCGCGTCCACGCAATCCCGAAGCTTTTACTTCGTTGATGATGTCGTCGGGCTGCATCTCCAGCGCTTTCCGTGCGGCCTTGTAGCCGTCGAGCTGGATGTAGCGATCGATGTCCTGCGCGCCTTGTCCAAAGCGCTTGGAGATGACGCGCACCTCATCGGGATGCGAGACCAGCGGCGTTGGTGTGTAGAGTGTCTTCACTGTTTCGTCTTATTGCTGTACTGCTCGAGAATCGCGTCCATCTTCTGCGGCGTCACGTTCAGATGGAAGTCGTAATTGACTTGGATCGCAGGAGCCCAGCTGCAGGCTCCAATGCATTCAACTTCTTCGAGCGAAAATGTGCCATCGCGTGTGACTTCTTTATTATCGACGCCGAGTTTCTCCCTGCAGTGGTCGAAGACTTCTTCTGCTCCGCGCAGCATGCAACTGATATTGGTGCAGACCTGCACCACATATCTCCCTGCAGGTTTAGTCCGCAGTAGCGAGTAGTAGCTGATAACGTTTCGGACCTCGAGCTCCGTCAGCTCGACTCGCCGGGCAATATCGTTAATAACGTCGTCGCTCAAGTAGCCGACCTCGTCTTGCGCGTAAAGGAGAAGAGGAATGAGGGCAGAACGTTTCCAAGGATATTGAGAAACGAGTTTCTGAAATCGCTGTTCCAATTCGGGAGAGAATTGCATTATCTATCGATCTCTCCCAAGACGATATCAATACTGCCGATAGCCGCAACTACGTCCGCGAGCAATCTGCCCACGCAGAGCCTTTCCAGGGCTTGCAAATTTCCCAAGCACGCGGAGCGCATGTGTACTCGATACGGCTTCGCTGTACCATCGCTGCGCACGTAGTAGCCCATTTCTCCGCGCGGCGATTCCACTCCCTGATAAACCTCTCCGGCAGGAACCGTGAATCCTTCCGTCACGATCTTGAAATGGTAGATGAGCGCCTCCATCTGCGTCTTCATCTTTTCCCGATCTGGAAGAACCACTTTGGGAGCCTCCGCATTGTACGGCCCTTCGGGCATGCCTTCAAAGGCTTGGCGGGCGATGCTGTTTGACTCGCGCAGCTCCTGCACCCGCAGCAGGTAGCGCGCGTAGACGTCGCCATCTTTTGATACCGGCACTTTGAACTTGAACTTCTCGTAACCCGAGTAAGGCATATCGCGCCGCAGATCCCAATCGATGCCGCTGCCGCGCGCCGTCGGTCCGCTGCATCCTAAGGCAATGCAGTCTTCCGCTGTGATGTGCGCAACGCCTTTGGTGCGCTCAACCCAGATCGGATTCGACGTCAGCAAACCTTCGTATTCATCAACGCGCGAAGGGAACTTGTCGATGAAAGCTTTCGTCTTCTTCCAAAAGTCGATCGGCGGATCCATCGACACGCCGCCAATTCGGAAGTACGAGGTCATCATTCGCTGGCCGGAGACGTTCTCAAAGATCCGCAGCAGATCCTCGCGCTCGCGGAAGCAATAAAGGAAGACGGTCATCGCGCCGATGTCTAGCGCGTGCGTACCCAGCCAGACGAGGTGTGAATTGATGCGTGTTAGTTCGTTCAACAGCACGCGCAGGAATTGCGCGCGCGGAGGAATCTCAAGCTGCAGCAGCTTCTCGACGGCCAAACAATATGTGAGATTGTTGGTCATCGGGCACAGATAGTCGATGCGGTCCGTGAGCGGGACTACCTGCTGATAGAACTTCGCTTCACACGTCTTCTCAATTCCGGTGTGTAGGTACCCGATATCGGGAATGCACTTAAGGACGGTCTCACCGTCGATCTCGAGCAGCAGGCGCAACACCCCGTGCGTAGACGGGTGCTGCGGCCCCATGTTCAGGATCATTGTGCGATCTTCAGTAGGCTCGAGGACCGGTGTGGGATTCAGGTGCGCCATTTAGCGATAACCCTCCACCGGATAATCTTTGCGCAGTGGATGTCCTTCCCAATCCTCCGGCATCATGATGCGACGCAGGTTGGGATGTCCGACGAAACGCACGCCGAACAAATCAAAGACCTCGCGCTCGAAGAAGTTCGCTGCAGGCCAGAGTCCCATAAGCGACTCGATGGAAGGATCTCCGCCGGGCAGCCGAGCAATCAGTCGAACGCGCTCTTTCCGCGAATGGGAAAGCAGGTTGTAGATCACCTCAAAGCGCGGTTCGGAAGGGAAGACGTCGACACAAGTGATGTCGGCGAGAAAATTGAATTTCGTTTCGGAATTTTCGCGCAAAAGCTCGCAAGCGTGCTTGATATCGCTGCGATTCACATACAGCGTCAGCTCATCGCGATCGAACCTGGCTTTTTCCAGCAGCGAGGCATTCTGAAGCGCCGCGACTGCCGGTCTGCTTTTCAGTTGTCCGAGATCGGTAATGGCGGGCTGCAGGGGCATTTAGTAGTCCGATTTCTCCGGGGTCGTGTTCCAGTCGAGCGCGCCCTTCTTCCATATATAGAAGAAGCCCACGAGGACAATGCCGATGTACACCAGCATCTCCCAGAATCCGAACATCCGCGGGCCGGAATCATGTGGCCCAGCGCCGAGCGCGGGAGCGATCGCCGCCGGCAGCTTGCGGTAGATCACCGCCCAGGGAATAAGGAAGATCGCCTCAACGTCGAACAGAATAAAGAGCATGGCGACCATGTAGAACTTCACCGAGAAGCGCTGGCGCGCGTCGCCGGTGCCCACCATGCCGCATTCATACGCGGCCATTTTCGTCCGGCTGTATCGATGTTTACCGAGCAGCGCCGAGAGCGCGACCATGCCTCCCGCGACCAGACACGCGATCACGATCTGCATGAGCAGAGGCAAATAATTGACGTAATAGGGTAGTGGCTGGTCCGGCATAGAGGCCGTTATACAATGTGCGCCAACACTGACGGTGGAACA